>SMVA01239728.1_pt1 | contig 18314 bp, 16 predicted proteins | sample 2456451 | NCBI WGS metagenome assembly SMVA01 (sample SAMN11095933, study PRJNA526329) | marine sediment metagenome | biome: Marine sediment; feature: Surficial sediment; material: Deep marine sediment; isolation source: Hadal surficial sediment | place: Pacific Ocean | collected 2014-05 | depth...
ACTACCGGATGCCGCTGCGAGGGCTCTATCTGTGCGGTTCAGGTGCCCATCCGGGTGGCGGCGTGAGCGGTTTACCGGGGCGCAATTGCGCACATGAAATCGTGCGGCAAATCAGGAGACGCAGGTTGTGAAAATACTGTACTGGTTGCTTGGAATATTTCTGGGCATCCCGATGCTCTTGATCGGAACGATCTACGGAGCCTCCGAACTTGGTGGTGAGGTGGTGACCCTAGCCAGAGCCGAATCGAATGGCGAGGTGAGTCAGGTACGAATCTGGATAGTTGATGAGAACGGCATGTCGTGGATCGAGCATGGAGAAGCCGATTCTTTCTGGATTAATCAATTACCCGAATCGCCCAATCTTGTCCTGACCAGAGCGGGACGAACCACCAACTATGCCGGCACACCTGATCGGGATTCCCATGACCTCTATCATCAATTACGGCGGGAAAAATACGGCGTGGCCGATCAGATTGTTGAGCTGTTAGGCAGCCCAAGCGCTGCTGAATGCGAGGGTGTTCCTGTTCGACTGCAATTAAGTGACTAGGCTTCCGGGAAGGCACGAACCGAATCAGGGGATCAAACCGACAAGCCATGTGGCGTGAGCTCCATCTGCATCTTCTCAGCTTGCGCACACGGCAGATTCGGTATCGCTATGCGCTGATTGTTGGCGAGACCGTTCACGTCGATCACCACGTTCATCACGCCATGGCGCCGCTGCATGAGACTCTGCCGCAGAATGACCGCCTGAATGCTCGACATCGCCACAATCCATCGGCGCGGACTGACGGCACCCCTTCGCACATGCAGATAGCCATCGCTCAGTGCAAATCCCGTGGCCGCAAAGCTCGGCGCAGCCGTGCGCCAGATCAGCCAGGCCAGCCCCAGCACCGTTATCGTCATCGCGGCGATCGTCGTCGCATTCAGCGGGACATTGATCGCAATGATCGTCGCAGGCAGCAGCAGGAGCAGCCCGCGGTTGATGTGCTGGCGTCGGTAGTAGGGATGAACCGGCTGCCAATCGACGTCTTCGCGGATCCGCGGCCATAATGCCAGCAGATAGTCACTCGCACGGTCGCGCGACGTGAGCGGGATGAAGATGCGCGAGCGAGCACGCTCACGACCGCCGGACCCGGCGGTCACGATGGCGATCTGTGCGTACCCCAGAAGATTGCGCACAAGGCTCGCGTGAACCTCAACGGCCTGAATGCGATCCCGCGCAATGACGGTACGACTGCGGGAGAAAATTCCACTTTGCCGATGCAGTTCAGCGCCGTGCTCGATGATGCGGAAACCCTGCCAGCGCACGATGGAGACCACGATGCTGAGTGCCCAGATGCCAAGCAGGAATACAATGATACTGAGGACGATCAACGCCGGCGACGCCGAGATAGCGGCGAACAACTCATCGATATAGGCAATCGAACCGCTCAAGAATGTCGGAGGCGCGCCCGGCTCGAGGCTCTCATCCGGTTCCAGGCGGCGGATGTAACGCCACACCAGAAAACCCATCGCCACGGCTCCCCCAACCTGCAGGGTTGTCGCACCAGCAAGCACTCGATCGCGTAATGATGCCGCATACAGGGTGCGCTCTTCTTCGTGGGTCGAACCGACGTCTCCGACATGCTGACGGATCTTCTCTGCGGCGCTGAGAGAAAGTGCGGTAAAGGAAGCTTCCCGCTCGCTACCACCTTCGGTTGCGATGTCCAGCCGCACCACACCGATGAGTCGCGCGAGTGCACTCTGGTGCGTGCTGATATGGCTGATACGCGCAAGCGCGATGTGGCGCTTGCGTCGAGTGAAAATGCCCTCCCGCAACTCAATACCGTCAGCCGTGAGCTGGTAGCGAAAACTCAGGTAACTGGAAACAAAGCCGAACGCGGAAATGATGGCGGACACGATAATGAAGGTGCGAAAGCCGCCCTCGCGGCTCGACACGGCAAAGCCGCCGATGAGCAACGGCACGAGCATGCGACGCAATATGCGTCCCGCTTCGAACCAGAGCATGGCGGGATGCAGGTGATGCCACCCGGTCGACGACTTGCCTTCCCCTTCACTCGGCAAGCTCATGCCCCTTCCGGCTCAATGCATCACGCAACACCGTTGCCCGCTCGCTCGGTAACCCTGGGATTCGCGTGCGAGCCGTGCGCGTGCCGGCAGTACGTACCGACAGCGTCGTCAGACCCAGTAGTCGTTCGAACAGGCTGCTGGACGTGCCGACCTGCTGTATCCGCGCAAGCGGAATGGCGATGGTTTCACGAGTGACGACGCCACGCCGTACCAACAGATCGTATTGCCGTAGCTGATAGCCCCAGCCTGCGTAGGAAAGTATTCTGAGAGCGATGTGGACGGGGGGAATCAACCAGACGAGCGACGGACTGAACACCCAGGTCTGCCACCACTCTGCGTCGATAAACCCGACACCACGGGCGACAAAGAGCCCGCTAATCACAACCAACCAGAAGACCGTGCGACTTGCGAGCCAGACGATGCGGACGTTGGGACTCAGTCGCTCAAACGAGGCATCCGGCGGCTGTTCCGCTGCACTAACTTCCGGCTGGGGCGCTACTGGCTCAATGCTCACGAAGGTTACTCCGTCAGGGCCGATCGGGATCCCCATTGTAACCTGTGCAGGCAGGAGCGCAGGTTACAGATACAGTCCCATAACCGCGGCATCTGCGCTATGGGTGAGCGACCAGCACTAGAGAAAACAACAGGCTCAGCGCTCGAGAAGATGCGCCTTGTCAGGTTCTTTTTGCCACTCGTCCGCGTCAGCGGGCGCATCCTTTATCTCCGTGATGTTTGGCCAGACTTCGGCCAGCTCAGTGTTCAATTCGATGAAGGGAAGCTGGTCTTCGGGTACCTCGTCATCCGGCACGATGGCGTCTACTGGACACTCCGGAACACACAGCGCGCAGTCAATGCACTCGTCGGGATGAATGACGAGCATGTTCGGTCCTTCATAGAAACAATCCACCGGGCAGACTTCCACGCAATCGGTGTATTTGCACTTGATACAGCTTTCGATGACAACGTAGGTCATGCAGCAGGGTTACCCTATCTCCACCATTTCGAAGTCCGACTTTGGCGTACCACACTCGGGGCAAAGCCAATCGTCAGGAACATCCGGCCATCGCGTCCCCGCCGCAATACCATCATCCGGCAAGCCTTCTGCTTCGTCGTAGATGAAGCCACAGGTCATGCACTGCCACTTATGCATCGTGTTCATAAAAAGAGTCTCGGTCTCTGGGGAGAGAGGCGCGTCAGAAGCGCTCGAAACCGAGACTCAATCACCCTCTTATGTGGAGGATTACCTGAGCAAAATACTCGGCTATTCCGCGCCAGGCAATTGGCTGCTTAGATTGAATCCCTCTACATTAGAAGTTGCTGAGGGGTTCGGTGCATATGCGCGCCGGGCGCAGCAGATGGCTCTTGGGGATTGCCACCACGTGGCGCTCGCATGATTATGCACTATTGGGGTGTATATCGCTCGGCTGACGGATCAGATCCAAGCGGGGCGAACAGCGGCCAGGGTCGCACCATGGCAAAAGAGCAACGATCCAATGACTAGCGAATCTGACGTCTTTTCGCTGTTTCCAACATCGGTTTGGCAGGTCCGACTCGCGCCCGATATCGTCGCAAAGATCGACCACGCGGTTCGCAAGTCCCTCCGCGAGATGAACCCTGAGTTGGCTGAACTTGCGCCAGGCGACTCATGGCAGTCGGACCACCAGCTCCACACACTCGATGAATTTCGGGAACTGGTCTCCAGCATCATGCATTCGACTCGGACAATTCTGAAATTCCTGAAAGTTGTCAGTGAGGAGATTGAGCTGACCGGTTGCTGGGCCAATGTGGCCAGCCGCGGTGCTTCGCATGCGATGCACAACCATCCCAACAATTACTTGAGCGGCGTGTATTACGTGCAGACATCGCCGGGTGCGGATACGATCAATTTTCACGATCCGCGATCCCAGGCCGGCGTCGTGAGGCCGCCGGTATCCGAGCTTACGAGTCAGAATGTAGACCAGGTCGTCGTCAAGGTGACGAACGGGACCCTCCTGATGTTTCCTTCTTACCTCGCGCACTCGGTGCCGCCGAGCCAGAGCGATGAGCAGCGAATCAGCGTCAGCTTCAATCTCATGTTCTCTGCGTTCGCGGAGAATCTGAGCACACCCATGTGGGACGTGACTGGTGAGCGATGAATAATGTGTTCCGGGCAATCCCGGCAATTGCAAATTTACACGGAGGATGGGGTCATGAAACGCCTGCACCGGGATGACATCTACGGCTGGTCTGTGTTCGATGAACGCCTCAACATCGACTTCCATAGCGTTGTGTGGGTGCGTCCGGACGGCAACGTGGTCATCGATCCATTGCCGTTGAGCGAACACGACCGAGCGCACCTCGAGCAGCTCGGCTCAGTCAGCACGATTGTCATCACCAATTCGGATCACACCCGAGCATCGAAGTCCCTGGCCGAGGCTACCGGCGCCCGCATTCTGGGCCCTGCAGATGAACGCGATCAACTCGATTGCGACGCCTGGCTCAACGATGGTGATCTCGTGGTGCCGGGGCTTACGGTCATGACGCTCCACGGATCGAAAACGCCTGGAGAGCTTGCGCTGTTGCTCGAAGAAACCACCCTCATCACGGGCGATCTGATCCGGGTCCATGAGGCGGGCAGACTCTGCCTGCTGCCGGACCCGAAACTCTCGGACAAGGACAAAGCGGTCGCATCGCTCAAGCGTCTCGCCGACCTGCCACGTATCGAAGCGGTGCTGCCGGGCGACGGCTGGCCAGTGTTTCGCGGCGGTGCCCAGGCACTGGCAGACCTCGCTGCGACACTGACTTGAGGTTGCTGCAGACATCTGTGGTTGAGACTACCCGTGGTGCCGCTGGCGGTGGTGAAAGTCACGGTGACCGTGTCGCTGGTCGTGGTGCACGTCTGCATGATCCTCGTTGTAGTAGCCGTCCCAGCGGGTGTCGTTACGCCAGTGCCAGCCGTCGTGCCTTCTGGTATCACGTCCGTGCTGCCTGCGATGCTTCCTCTGGTGTTTACGCGCATGACGAACATCGCGCTCGTAACGGTAGTCGCGCCACTCATGTCGTCGATAACCATCGTTGAACGCGACGAACGCTCGACCGATGTCGAACGAAAAACCAAAGTCTTGATGTTCAGCCTGCGCCGGTAACGCAATTGCTCCGGTGAGGGACACAACCACGCCGACTTGGATCAGGAACTTTTTCATGGCGTACTCGATACTGTGAAAGTGATACGCAACATAAGCTAAATATACTGAACGCCGTATTAATGGTTTCTATACAGAAACTGAACGGATCTTCGACCAACAAGACGCCATTAGCTGCCGCTTTTTCGCGGTGCACTGCAAATCCAGGGGCGAGACCGGGTTACTATCTGTATCCTTCTCAGCAGACTCCTCGGCTCGCGAAGGAGTCGTGGAGGCGCAGATGAAGAAGCAGAAATTCGGTGAGTTATTCGATGTGAGTCGCCTGACATTGGGCGGCGGCGGTATCGGTCAAGTGTGGGGTTCGACGTCTCGAGACGAAGCCATCGCGACCGTTCGTGCGGCCTATGAGGCCGGGGTGGACCTGTTCGACATGGCCCCGCTTTACGGCAACGGCGAAGCTGAAACCGTAATGGGGATGGCGTTCGCCAGCGGCTATCCCGAAGATGTGCGAGTCACCACGAAATGCATGCTTGGCAACACCGACGCCGCAGATATCGAATCGCGCCTGACAAGCTCGCTAACCGAAAGCCTGGAGCGTCTGCAGCGGGACCGGATTGATGTCTACATCCTGCACGGCTACGTGATACCCGATGGCTGGAGCGATTCAATTCGACCAAAGCTGTTGCCACGGATAGCAGTTGAATGGTCAATCTATCGGGATCATGTTGTGCCAGCCTTCGAGAAACTCAAAAACAGCGGAAGAATCGGCGCGTGGGGTGTAACCGCGGCCAGCACTCAGGCAACCAATTTGCAAATCCTGGCGGCCGACCCGCAGCCCGATGTGGTTCAGTGCATCGCCAACCTGCTGGATTCACCCGGCAATATGGCAATCACCTCGGAGCGGCCAAACCCGCGGGCGGTGATTCAAGAAGCCAACAAGCGTTCGATTGGCGTCATGGGAATTCGTGCCGTCGCCGCTGGCTCGCTGACGGACAAAATCGATCGCGAGGTTGCAGAGGATTCTGCCGACCAGATGGACTTCGAAAGAGCACGGCCTTTCAGAGAAATCGCGGCAGAGATCGGCATCGCACCCGCACTACTGGCGCACCAATACGCGCTGACAATGGCAGGTGTGGATACCGTGGTATTGGGTGTGAAAGATCGATCCGAGCTCGAGCAGTGCCTGGCCGCTGAATCAGCGGGTGACCTGGACTCATCACTGATTGGTCGCATCGACCGCGCGATCGCCGAGTAATCGTATTTGTTGCACAAAGGTTACCGGGAGTATTTGCCAACCGACAACGCAGCAACCTGCGTTGAGTTGAAAGACCGGATCGGAAGGCACACCATCGTCTTAGAGCGGTCGCGAGGGGGAGAAGCTCATGAGCAGCACTGACCTTACTGTCGATATCGAGGATATCGAATTCTGCCTGTTCGACTGGCTCGATATCAGCCAGCTGCAGGATGTGCCGAAATACCAGGACTTCGACCGCGAAACGATGCAATTGCTGCTGCGCGAGGGCACCAAGTTTGCCCGGGAGGTGATCGCGCCGACCAACGTCGAGGCCGATCGCGAAGGCTGTCGCGTTGTCGACGGGGCGGCGGTCGTGCCGAAGTGCCTGCACGACGCCTACCGTCAAGCCTACCAGCTCGGCTGGGCGTCGATCACCGCGAGCCGGGAATTTGGTGGCCAGGGCGCACCCGAAACCATAGGGCTTGCCATCTCCGAGGCCAACCTCGGCGCTAACCTGGCACTTACGATGTATTTCGGCCTGACCCAGGGTGCGATGGAGCTGATCGAGTCTTTCGGCGCGGCAGAACTGCAAAGCCTGTATTGCGAAAAAATGACCATTGGCGAATTCACCGGCACCATGTGTCTGAGCGAACCCCAGGCGGGCTCAGATGTCGGCGCAGCCAATACGTCAGCCGAACTCGTGGACGGCAACAGGTACCGCATCAAGGGAACCAAGTGCTGGATTTCTTCTGGCGACAACGACCTGGGTTGCAACGTAATCCACCTGGTCCTGGCACGGGGAAAAGGTGATCCCGACGGGGCCAAGGGGCTCAGTCTGTTCGTCGTCCCCAAGATCAATGTCAATGCAGACGGCAGCCTGGGCGAACCCAACGATGTGACCCTGGTTTCGATCGAAGACAAGATGGGCATCAAGGCGAGCGCTACTGCGGTGCTCAGCTTTGGTGATAACGGTAACTGTTTTGGCACGCTGCTGGGCAGCAACCGGGGTGACGGCATGCGCCAGATGTTTCAGATGATGAACACCGAGCGCATCGGGGTGGCTGGCATGGGGCTCGGCATCGCCAGCGCCGCCTATCAGAATGCACTTGCGTACGCGAAAGAGCGTATTCAGGGTCCTCATATCGAAAACCAGGCGGCAGACGCGGATAGCGTCGCCATCATCGAGCACCCCGACGTCCGCTATATGCTCACCGGCATGAAGGCCCGCGTCGAAGCCATGCGGGCGCTGCTCTACGGTGCGAGCTTCATTGAAGACCGGATCAGCATCACCGAAGACAAAGAAGAAAGGCAGGCGCTGGACGATCTGTTTCAGATCATTACCCCGATGTGCAAGGGCTGGGCCTGTGAAACCGGCCTGGACGTCACCCGAACCGGCATGCAGGTGCTCGGCGGTGTTGGCTTCACCAAGGACTTTCCCATGGAGCAGTATTACCGCGACCTGCGAATTTCCGCGATTTACGAAGGCACGACCGGCATTCAGGCTCTGGATCTCGTCGGTCGCAAGATGACCATGAGACATGGCCGGCTGTTCATGAACCTGCTGGGCAAATTCGGCGAGCTATACGAGGCTAATAAGGGCCACGCCAGGCTGGCTGCCGATTTCGAAATCTGGCAAGGCGCCTGCGACACGATGCAATCTTGCTCACAGACCTTCGTGCAGATGATGCAAGAGCGGGGCCTTTCAGGCGCGGTACTGTATGCCACGCCGTTCATGTTCCTGTTGTCGGCGTTAACCGCAGGTTACTTTTTTCTACAACAGGGTCTGGTCGCACACGAGGCTCTGGAAGCGCTGAAGGCGGCAAACGACGTCGCCGACGACGGCCTGGCGGAGTTTGTGCAACGCAATTCCAGGGCGCGGTTCTACGACAATAAGCTCAAGACGCTGAATTTTTTCCTGGGCGTCCTGTTGCCCCGTTACCAGTCTTATGCGACACCGATCTTGAACAAGAATTACGCGGCGCTGGACATCGCCTTGTAAGGCGACAACCCGCGGGCCAGGGGGCCGTGTTTGTGGTAAACGCAAACACAGTCGGACGTCAGTTTCTGCGATAGACGGTTACACCCTCTTTGATCGTCTCAACGATCTGAATGTCTTTGATGGTCAGCGGGTCGACCTTCAGCGGGTTCGCAGAAAGCACCACGAAGTCCGCCGTTTTCCCCGGTTCGATCGAGCCTTTCTCCTTATCCTCAAAAAACTGATAGGCGGCGTTGATCGTGCTGGCTCGCAAAGCGTCCATCACGCTGATGCGTTGGTCGGGACCAATCACCTTACCGCTTCGCGTAACGCGATTGACCGTCGTCCAGATGAGCAGCATCTGGTCCACCGGGTGGACGGGCGAATCGTGATGAATGGAAATCGAAATGCCACGGTCCAGCGATGAGCGCGCCGGATTGAGCCGCGCCGTCCGCTCCGGCCCGTAGATGAACGCCTCGTGGAGGTCGCCGAAATAGTAGTTGTGGGCGGCCTGGAACGTGATCGTCGCGCCGAGCGCGGCGATTTCGTCCAGCTGCGTCTCGAGCGCCTGCTGCACGTGGATCAATTGGGTGCGACGATCTTTGCCCGGTACTGCGGCTTGCGCATGTTCGATCGCATCGATCGCCTGCGCGACAGCGGCGTCGCCCAGTGCGTGGATGTATACGGGGACCTGCGCGCGATAACTCGACTCGACCAGATCGTTTAATTCCGCCGCTTCAAACTGGGGAAAGCCACGATAGTCCTGCTCACCGGCCAATTGCTGGTGATAGGGTGCCAGCAGATACGCCGAGCGGCCGGGAGAGCCGCCGTCGAGGACGATTTTCACCCCACCCAGACGCAGCCGTCCGCGATAGTCCGCAGAGTACAGTGCCGCGATTTGTTCGCTGGTAAACATCCGGGCGTTGCCCGCCACGACCACATCGAGTGCGAGGCGCTGCTGGCGCGACATCTCCTGTAACAGGCCCATGGAAAGTGGCGTGGCGGCCATCTCGGTCACCGTAGTGAATCCCCGGGAGGCGTACTCCTGCAAAGCGTCTTCCAACCGTTGCAGCGCGTCCTCGCTGGGAGGATCACCCGCCGCCGCATCCGCACTGCCGGTCATCAGCTCATTGAGAACTGGCAACACCACCGGATACATCGCGCTTTCCTGCAGAATGCCATTGGGTTGCCTGCTGCCCGCTTCACGCAGGATTCGCCCGCCCGTCGGGTCCGCTGTTTCGGCGGTGATGGCCAATTGCGCCAGACCCGCGCTGTTGACGACGACCTGGTGGCTGGAGAAGTGAATCAGCACGATCGGCACGTCCACGCTCACAGCATCGAGATCGGTTCGGCTGGGATGCCGGTTCTCGGCAAGCATGGCGTGGTCGTAACCCCAACCCACCAGCCAGTCCCCGCCGGCAGGAGGCTGGTTCGTAAGGCGCTCTCGCAGCAACCGTTGAATGCTTGCGATGCTGTCCGCGGCTCCGGCGGGGGGTGGGTCGACGTTCACCGTGGCGAGCTTGGCGGCGGTCAACGTCAGGTGGCTGTGCGAATCGAAGAAGCCCGGCAGCAGCGTCGCGCCCTGCAGATCCACCCAGTGGGTGTCATCTGCGCGAGCCGCCTTGAGCTCCGCGATATCTCCTACCCACGAAATCCTGCCGTCCGTCACCGCCACCGCTTCGACGGTGGGCAGGCTGTCGTTCATCGTAAGGATGTCGCCGTTGAAATAAACCGTGTCGGGGGCGAGGCCCACCGATTGTGGCTCTGGCGGCCTGGAGCAACCGGTGGCGACCGCAACGACGCACAAAGCCGCAAACGCAGCCCACCTCTTACTTAATCGGCGGGACGCTGATGCGGATGCAGACACTGATTTGGAACCACGGTGCGATGCCAGGTCAGCGGTGACTTTTGCCATGATGGTTCTCCCGCAGTGATTTTACACCTACTCCCGATTCCGGGTGATATTGGGCGATGAACGTATCCGCGGCACCTGGGCGCGCGCGTAAGCAAGATCCATGATGCTATCCTAGCTACCTGGGTTGAATAGTGGTTTGCAGAGAGGGAGACATGGAGATCAAGGGCAAAGTCGTTGTCGTCACCGGCGCAGGGTCCGGCATTGGACGGGCACTGGCTAAAGGCATGGCAGCAGTGGGTGCGCAGGCCGTCGTCTGCACTGATCTCAATAGCGACAACGCCGCAGAAACCGCCGAGATGATTGGCGCGCCAGCAACTTCCGCCGCACTGGATGTGGCAGACGAGCAAGCCATTGAGGCGATCGTTGCGCAAACGGAAAAATCATACGGTGCGCTGGATCTGTTCGTTTCCAATGCCGGTTACGGACAGCCGGGTGGCCTCGATCTGCCGACCGAAGATTGGCTGCGCATGATGAACGTACATACCTGGTCGCATCTGGCGGCAGCGCGGGCGGTCATCCCCGGCATGCTGGATCGCGGCGGCGGCTACCTGCTGAACACCGCATCCGCCGCCGGCCTGCTCACGCAGATGAACTCCGGACCTTACGCGGTCTCTAAACATGCGGCGGTTGCCTTCGCGGAGTGGATCGCCATCAACTATGGCGATCAGGGGATCGGCGTCTCTGTACTGTGCCCGCAGGCCGTTCGAACCAACATCGGCGGCCCCCGAATGCCCGGTGACGAGACTAAAGGACAGGCCAGTTTCGACGGCGTGCTCGAGCCCGAACCCGTGGCCGATGCCTGCATCGAAGCCATCCGTGAGGAGCGGTTTCTGGTCCTGCCGCACCCGGAAGTAGAAACCTACTTTCAGCGCAAAGCCAACGACTACGACCGGTGGTTGCGTGGCATGCGTCGGTTTCGCGATCGAATCTGATAACAGACTTTTTCATTAAGCGCACCTCCTACGTATCCAGACAAATCAGCTATGTCAGAACCCTATGACCTGAGCCAGCAATTCGTAACAGCCAATGGATTGCAATTCCACTACGCGCTGGACGGCGAGGAAATGAATCCCACACTGGCGCTGGTGAACATGGCCAGCCACAACCTGACCTGCTGGGAACCTGTGTTAGACGGCTTGTTGAAAAAATTCCGCGTGTTGCGTTTCGACATCCGCGGCACCGGCAAGAGCGGCTGGGGCGCGGACGTTGAATTCACCTTCGCGCAGTACGCCGACGATCTGGCAGCGATCATGGAAGCGCTGAAAATCTCCCGGGCATTCGTGCTCGGCGTTGCCTACGGTGCCCGCACCGCTGCGCAATTCGCCTTGCGACACCCGGACAAACTGACGGCACTGGGATTGTTTGATGTGGCGCTCACCCCGCCTGTCGAACAAACCGGCCAGCGAGAGCTCGGCGCACAAGCCCGTAAGTTACTCGAACAAGCGGGCGAACCGGCGGTATCGGTACGCAAATCCTGGCGCTTCTACGAAGACAGAGACGCCGCCCTGAAAGCGCACACAGCGCATAAGAACGAACCGGACGCCTCAAAACTGCTCGGCGAGCTCGACGCACCCGTGCTGGTCGCCTGTGGCCGACAGGACATGAACCTTGCAGAAGCCGAACGCATCGCCCATTCCATCCCCGGGAGTCAATTTCATATCATGGAAATGACCGGTCATGGCTCGCCGTTTTTCAGACCGGATCTGTTCGTGGAACTCGTAAACGCGATGCCTGTGGCAGGAGGGAGTTAATGCAGCACTCTGAATCTGAATCTGAATCTGAATCTGAATCTGAAACAGTCTCAACGGGTAGCTACGCCTTTCTCGGCTTTCTTGCACTGCTGAACGTCATGAACTTCGTCGACCGACAGTTGCTTGCCAGCTTTGCCAACTTCATCGTGCCGGATCTGGGGTTGTCGAACACCGAGTTCGGATTGCTCACCGGTCTGTTTTTTCTCTTCTTCTACTCGACGGCCGGACTGTTCATGGGTGCGCTTGCCGATACCGTCAACCGAACACGCCTGATTGCATTTGGCCTGGCGGCTTGGAGCGTACTGACGGCAGCCTCTGGTGCGGCGCGCGGTTTCGTCAGCATGGCGATTCCACGAATGTTCATCGGCGTCGGCGAGTCGATCATGACACCCACCTCTATGTCGCTGCTCGCTGACCGCTTTCCCGGTTCGCGGCTTGGGTTCGCTTCCGGCTTTTACTACATGGGTGTGCCTGTCGGTGTCGGCGCGAGCCTGCTCGTCGTGGGCTACCTCGGGCCGGCCATCGGCTGGCGCAACTGCTTTTATGCGCTGGGCGCCATCGGCGTGGTCTTTGCCGTTATCATGCTGTTCATGCGGGAGACCCCGCGGCGCCATCTTGCCGATGCGCCAGAGGCGTCACCAAAGCAATCTTTCGGCGATATTGCGCGAACGCTGATCACGGCCCTCAAAGCCTCGCCGGCGTTAATGCTGACCATCGGCGGTGGAGTGGCTTTCCACTTCGTCCTCGGTGCCGCGACTTTCGATCAACTCTGGTATGTGCAGGAGCGTGGCTTCGACCGCGCCGAGATCGCGCAGATTACGGGTTGGATCGGTATCGTCGCCGGCATCCTGGGTAACCTGTTCGGCGGTATCGGCGGTGACTGGTTCTTGAGAAGGACCGGCATCGGCAGACCGATGTTTCTGTTCTGGATCATGCTGCTTCTTGCGCCGATCAATCTGGCGTACCGGCTCGTGGACCCCGGCTCGATGTGGTTCTGGGTTGGCGTGTTTGCCGGCTTCTTTCAGCTCGGCTGCTTCTACGGACCAACATTCGCAACGGTACAGGAACTCGTGCCGCCGCAGATTCGGGCTACCGTGGTCGCCTTCTACCTCCTGCTTTTGAACATGGGCGGTGTGGCCGTCGGCGTTACCGCTGCCGGATTTTACATCGACTGGCTGATCGCGAGCGGCAGTGATGCGCCGTACACTATTGCACTGCTATGGTTCACGGCAATCTCGTTTTCGGCAATCCCGCTTTTTTACTTCGCCGGGCGCCGCTACGACACAGATCGTAAGCGTTTGTTCGAGACCATGTCGTCACCGGCGACCTGAGCTGGCGGCACAAACTCACTGCGCACACCTGCCCGTCGAGGGACGATTGGCCCCAGTCGTGCAACTCGACATCGGAGACTGCTAAACAGCCGGCTGTGAACCTGTGACGCGGTGAGTTTCGGTCTGTGAACCTCGATTCAGTTCTCTTGCGAACGCGATGCGATAGAACACGGGCACGGCTACGAGTGTTAACAAAGTAGCAAACGCCAGCCCGCCCATGATGCACACGGCCATCTCGCGAAAGAACGCATCAGCCAGCAACGGCGACATTCCGGCAATCGTGGTGCCCGCCGCAAGCATTACTGGTCGCAACCGGCTCACGCTTGCTTCGGCGATGACTGCCAGGCTCGGAATTTCTTCTGCCATGCGCTTGTCGATTTCATCGACGAGCACCACGCAATTCTTGATCAACATGCCCGACAGGCTCAGGAAACCGAGAAAGGACGGGAAGGTGAACGCAAGATTGGAGGCCAGCAGACTGATGACCACGCCACACACGGTCATCGGAACGGTCAGCCAGATCACGATCGGCTGCCGCAATTTGCCGAACATCAGGAGCGTGATGAGGATCATGGAGCCAAACGTCAGCGGAATCTTGTCGATAAGCAACACCTCGGCGTCCTGATTAGCTTCGTACTCGCCACCCCACTCCAGGCTGTAACCCGGCGGCAACGGTATGGCTTCCACCAAGGGACGAATCGTGTTGAACACCTCGGTCACGTTATGACCCACCGGAGCATTAGCGAGCACGCCGATGGTTCGCACCCGGTTGCGTCGATGGATCATGCTGTCCTCTGCTACGAGCTCGAACGTCGAGACGATCTGCGACATGGGAATGTGCATCTGTTGCGCGGGACTCCACACCAGACGATCCGGCAACGCCTGCACGTCAATTCGTTCATCAGCGGGTGCGCGCGCCACAATCGGCAGCAGCTTGTCAGCGTCGCGAAACAGGCCGACCTGCACACCTAGAGTCGCGAAGGCGAGCGATCGGTAGACGTCGGCTCGAGTAATGCCGGCAATGCGGGCACGCGCTTCATTGAATTTGGGTACGATCTGCAGCTCCCTTTGCCGCCAGTTGGTCTTGCGATCGATTAGTTCATGCGCCAGGTAAACGTCCAATGTTTGTTCAGCGATAGCCCGCAGTACGTTGGGGTCTGGTCCCGAGAATCTGGCCTCCATTTTCGATGAACCCGCCGGGGTGAATTCGCTGCGGTTGAATTGCAATTCGGCATCGAGCATCAGGTCGTCAAGAATGTCGGCGACCTGGGCGATAATGGTGTCCATCTCAGTGATCGAGTCAACTCGCACCACGATGTTCGCATAAGCAGGATTGGGCTGTTCGGGACGCACCGTGGTAGTAAATCGCGAGCTGCCGCGACCAATGAAGCTGGTTACGTCGCTGACGCCCGCCTGCTGCGATATGACATCTTCGAGCTTTTTAATCTCATCGGCAGTCGTGTGAATGTCGGTGCCTTGCGGCAGGTAGTAATCGATGAAAAACACCGGTGTGTTAGTCGACGGGAAGAAGCCCTGTTTGACGAATTGAGCGCCCCAGAAACAGCTAAGGGTGATGGCGGAGATCGCGACTACCGCCAACCAGTGCCGCCGCAGACCGAAAGTGATGAGCGTTCGGTACGCCGCGTAGCCCCAACCGGCGTAGAGCGTCCGGGAGTCTGTTGACTGGTTTGTTTTGCTGGCGACTAACAGGTAGTTACCCAGCAGTGGCACCACGGTGACTGCAAGCACCCAACTCAGCAGCAACGATATGGCCACCACCTGAAACAGCGAACGCAGGAAGTACCCGGAATTGTCATTGCTCAGTCCAATGGGTGCAAACGCGAGAATGCCGATGACCGTAGCACCCAGCAGCGCAAATTGTGTGCGCTTAACCGATTGTGCGGCGGCGTCCGCCGGAACCAGTCCACGCCTGACGCCTATCACCATGCCTTCCGCCACAACGATGGCGTTGTCGACCAGCATGCCCATTGCGATCATCAGCGCGCCGAGCGAAATGCGTTGCAGATCGATACCCAGCAATGCCATTAACGCGATCGTGCCAAGCACGGTAAGCAGCAGAACGCTACCCACCACGGTACCGGCACGCCAGCCCATAAAGAGACACAGTGCGCCCACGACGGTGGCTACCGAAAATGTGAGGTTGCGAAAGAACGTGCTTATCGCATCACTCACAACCTGATGCTGTAGGTGTATGGGGTACAGTTTGACGCCAAGTGGCAACGACCGTTCGAGTGTCTGTATCTGTTGGTCGACCAGTTCGCCAACCGCGACAACGTTGAGCCCGTCCATGACAGATACGCCCACGGTAAACGCGCGCTCACCGTTGAAGCGGATGATCTGCTGCGGGACTTCCACCGGCCCACGCGAGATCGTTGCTACGTCCGCAAGTCGAACGATCTCCGTAGAACCGGGCCTGCCGATTCGCATGTCGCCCACGGCCTGCACGTCGTGAAACGCAAGTTCGGGTGCAAACCGAATTCGCCGCTGGCCGTAAGCGATCGAACCAGCACCCATTACCTGATTTTCCTGTGCGATGCTGGCGAACACCGCATCGATCGGCAGACCCAGGCGCACGAGACGTTCATGGTCTACCTCGATGAAGATCGCTTCGGGAGGTTCACCTGCCGTCTCTACTTTCGCCACTCCGGGAACCATTTTGATACCCGTCGAAAGCCGTCGCGACATGTCGAAAATCTCAGCCTCTGAATAACCGGGCGCGATGACCGCGTACAGCATTCCATAAACATCGCCATAATCGTCCTCAACGATGGGGACACCGGTACCTGGTGGCAGGCGGCCGGCTGCTTCAATCACGCGTCGACGTAATTCGTCATAGATCTGCGGCAGATCGTCATCTGAATAGATCTGGAGCATCTGCACGAAAATCTCTGAACGTCCGGGTACGGATTTCGACGTAATGAAATCCAGGTATGGCAGTTCCTGCAGAGACGCTTCGATCACGTCCGTGACCTCCTGCTCTACTTCTATCGCCGATGCACCGGGATAGGGTGTGATGATGTAGGCGTTCTTGATGGGAAACGTCGGATTCTCCAGTCGACCCACGGTATCGATGCCGTAAAACCCGCCCACTACACACACGAAAATGATCAGCCAGGGGTACAGGGGTCGTTCGATCGCGAGTCGGCCGATGTTGATCACGCTGGCTAAGCTACAGTTCGGTCACGGGATCGCCCAGCGGACGAATCTGCATGCCGTCCTGCAGCTGGCTGGCACCCGTGGCGACCACGAGTTCGCCACCGTTCAATCCGGAACGAACCGGCACTCCGTCGCCCGCCGGAGAACCCACCTCCACCGTGCGGCGCTCCACGTTGTGCGTGAGTGGATCGTAAACCCACACGAAAAAGCGTTTGTCGCTGCTGGCAACGAGCGCAGTGGTGGGAATGAAGATGTTGAGTCCATCGTCGGGCGTGGTTAGTTCAATTTCGACGCTGGCTGTCATGCCGGGCAGGATGTTCCAGCGCTCGGGACGCGGCATCGCGAACGTGATCTCGTAGGTCTGCGCCACCGAATCGGCATCACCGCTGTTTTCGCGATACTGGAGCGTAAAATCCGTATCCGGGATGAAGTCAAAACGCGCTGTATACGCAACGACCTGATCGGGCGTCGTGGTCGCAATCAGACTCCCGGGGACGTTGACCACAACGTAGAGTTCCCGCAGATCGTTCAGCCGCGCAATTTTGTCACCGACCCGTACGTTCACATGGTTGTCCACGTAGCGCCGGGCAACGTAGGCATCGAAGGGCGCGAGGATCCTGGTGTCAGCCAGGGCTTCGCGCGCCTGCGCCATACGCACCTTGCGCAAATCGAACAACGCCTGGGCGTCGTCCACGATCGACTCTGATATACCGCGCTCCTTGAGCAGCTTGCGTTTGCGTGCGAGATCCTGACTCGCCAGTTTCAGCTGCACTTCGGCTTCACGCAGCGCGAGGTTGAAGTCAGTTGGATCCAGAGCGGCAACCAGGTCACCGGCGCTTATCGATTGACCCTCCAGCACCGGGAGCAGTGCTAGAGGTCCGGCGACCTCGAAGGACACATCTACCACTTGTGCTGCCTCGACCCGACCGACAAATTCATGCTTGATCGTCGCGCCCTGCGCTACCACCTGAAATATCCGTGCCGGGCGAATGGATTGTGACTCAGGACTGCTGGGTGGGGCACGATCGCAGGCTGTCAGAGCGCAGAGCAATAAGAGTAGAAGCATTGCTTGCGCGAGCGAATTCACAATCTGCCAGTCTCGGCCATACTCAGCAGCGATGTGAGGTACTGACTACGCTCTCCCGAATTCGCTGGCAGCAAATTCAGCATGTCCAGAAAACGTATGCCTTCAGTTGCCAGTAGCAGCGTCACGCCGAGCGGATCTTCGTCCTCGACATCTGCAAACCAGCCGACAATTACTTCACGAATCGGATCCAACAGTGTGGGGTTTTCCGCCGCTGCTGCCAGAATTGCCAGTGACATGGCACGTTCCTGGTCGTCCTGTTCCTGAAACGCCATGATCAGTGAGCGTACGGTGGGGTTTGCGCCGTCGCCGATCTCCATTCGGTGGCTGGCGACTCGCTCCCGGGTTCGCTGCACCACGTGTTGCACCATGCCTTCGAGCATCGCGCGCTTGCTGGGGAAGTGATACAACACGCCGCCTTTGGAAAGCGCCGCCTTTTCGGCAACGGCGTCGATCGTGAGGTGCGCCGCACCCGCGCGGTCGACCACCAGCGCGGCGGCGTGGAGAATCTTAGTTTTTGCCGAGGGTTTTCCAGGCATTCGCCGAGTGTAAACTATACCGTCCAGACGGTACAGTAAACCGGATCTGACCGCCGCGCGTCCCGATGCATCTCTAAACGTGATACGTGAGTTTCTGCAACGAAAGTGATTCGACG
>SMVA01313606.1_pt1 | contig 18312 bp, 21 predicted proteins | sample 2456451 | NCBI WGS metagenome assembly SMVA01 (sample SAMN11095933, study PRJNA526329) | marine sediment metagenome | biome: Marine sediment; feature: Surficial sediment; material: Deep marine sediment; isolation source: Hadal surficial sediment | place: Pacific Ocean | collected 2014-05 | depth...
CCATTTGCCAAGGGCTATTGGGGCATCGAAGCCATGCATCACCACTATAGCCTACCAGATGGCCTGATCAGGTGCATGGACCTGCGCGCCCGATAGCGTCTAAAGTCCTGCGGAATGGTAGAATCAGTTCAATATATAGCACCTTCCGCTATCTCTGGCGCAACCCCTGGTATCGCCGTTGCTGCCCTGTCGTGTGACCGGGGTGGTCGGCGGGTATTCAGCGGCATAGAGGTGACTCTGTCGCCAGGCGATGCGCTCGTGCTGCGCGGCCCCAACGGGTCAGGAAAGTCCAGCCTGTTGCGGGTGTTGGGGGGTTATATACGGCCTGCCGAGGGCGTGCTGCGGTGGAATGGCGAGGATGTTTGGGACGATATCGGCCAGTACCAGGCTTGTGTGCATTATGTCGGGCATTTGGATGGGGTGAAGCCTGTTTTGACGGTGCGCGAAAACCTTACCATGTGGAGCGCCCTGATGGGCGACGCCATGGACCCGGACGATGCGCTAAAGCATTTTGGCCTGGGCAATCTGGCTGACCTGCCCGCGAAATATTTGTCTGCCGGGCAAAGGCGGCGGCTTAACCTGGCGCGACTCGGGGCCTCACAGCGGCCGCTGTGGCTGTTGGATGAACCCTCAGTGTCGCTTGACGCGACTTCTGTCACCCAATTGGAAGAGTTGGTCGCCAGCCATCGACGCACGGGCGGCATTGTCATTGTGGCAACCCACAACGATCTGCAAATCGACCATGCCACCGAGATCGATATGGGTGAGATCGATATGGGCACGCTGGGGGACGCTACATGATGGCCTTCTGGCAAATCGTCCGGCGCGATCTGTTGCTGGCACGACGACAGGGGGCATCAAGCTTGTTGGGCGTCGCCTTTTTTGTCATCGTCGTGTCGCTGTTCCCTTTTGCCGTGGGCCCTGACGCAATTATCTTGGCGTCCATCGGTGCCGGGATCATCTGGGTGGCGGCCCTGTTGGCGACCCTATTGTCGCTCGACCGTCTGTTTCAGGCTGATTTTGAAGATGGCAGCCTCGACATTCTGGTGCTGACGCGGCAACCAATTGCCATGCTGGTACTGGCAAAAACCCTGGCCCATTGGTTGACGACGGCCCTGCCGCTGATCATCGCGTCACCCTTGTTGGCCATGTTCATGGCACTGCCTGTCGACGTCTTTGCCACCTTGGTGATCAGCCTGGCCGTGGGTACGCCGGCGCTTAGCCTGATCGGCGCGGTCGGCGCGGCATTGACCGTGGGCATGCGCCGCGGCGGTGTGTTGATGTCTCTGTTGGTGTTGCCGCTTTATATTCCAGTATTGATTTTCGGCGTGGGTGCGATGGGGGCGGCCATGATGGGTCAGGACGCCAGCTCGGCCCTGATGTTGTTGGGGGCAATTTCACTGTTTGCACTGGTGCTGGCACCCATCGGGGCCGCTGCCGCGCTGCGTCTGGCGCTAGAGTAGTTCTGATGATGCCATCTCTCCTTGATATCATCTGGACGCGGGGCTAAATGATGGCCATGTCGCGCTTGCACCAATATGCCAACCCCATGCGGTTCGCCCGTCTCAGCAAATCTTTGCTGCCGTGGGTGGGCGCGCTGACGATTCTATTGTTGGGCATTGGCCTGTATTGGGGACTGGTTGCCTCGCCTGCGGACTACCAACAAAAGGACTCGGTGCGCATCATGTATATCCATGTGCCCGCCGCGTGGATGACGCTTTTTGTTTATGTAAACATGGCCATCGCGAGTGCGGTGGGCCTGATCTGGCGGCATCCGCTGGCCGATATTGCGGCAAAAAGCTGCGCGCCCATCGGTGCGGGCTTCACACTGATTGCCCTGGTAACGGGTGCGCTGTGGGGCCAGCCCATGTGGGGCACCTGGTGGGAATGGGGCGATGCGCGCCTGGTCTCGGTATTGGTGATGTTCTTTTTGTATCTGGGCTATATGGCCCTGTGGCAAGCCTATGACGAACCCACCAAGGCATCCCGGGCCGCCGCTATCCTGGCGCTTGTCGGCGTGGTCAACGTGCCGATCATTCACTTTTCGGTGGAATGGTGGAACACCCTGCACCAAACGGCCAGCGTGTTGAAAATTGGTGGCCCGTCGATTGATGCGTCGATGCTGTGGCCTCTGCTGATCATGGCGTTGGGCTTTACGGCCTATTTTGTTGTGCTGCTGTTATGGCGCATGCGGGCTGAAATTTTGGCCCGCCGCATCCACGTCTTGATGATGCAAAAGGCCAGCGCATGACCGAGTTTTTCTACATGGGTGGCTATGGGGCCTATATCTGGCCTGCCTATGGCGTGGCAGCCCTGGTCATGATTGCCTTGGTGGTGGCAACCCTGCGCAGTCTGAAATTGCGCGAAGCAGAGCTTGCTAAACTGGAGGCTGAAAAAGAAAAATGGGGTCGTCGCACAGACGATGGGCCGACGGCGGATACCCCATCATGAAGCGTAAAACCCAGCGGGCTGTCTTAATCGGCAGCGGTATGGCGGTTTTAGCCCTTGCCGTTGGTCTGGCCATCTATGCGCTCGATGACAGTCTCAATTTCTTTTTGTCCCCTTCGCAAGTGCAGGCTGGCGACAATATCCCCAGCAACACTTTTCGCCTGGGGGGTCTGGTCGAAGACGGCAGTTTGGTCGTTGACGGCGAAATGAATGTCCAGTTTGTGGTGACCGATAGGGTGGCCGACATCAAAGTCTATTACGACCAGCAAGCGCATGGCTTGCTCCCTGATCTGTTCCGCGAAGGACAAGGTGTCATCGTTGAGGGCACCTATGGTCAAAACCTGTTCACGGCCAGCCGCGTACTCGCCAAACATGACGAAAATTACATGCCGCCAGAGGTTGCCGATGCGCTGAAAGAGGCCGGCGAATGGCGGGGCGAGGCCCCAGAGTGATTGCCGAAATTGGCCATTTCGCCCTGATCATGGCGCTGGTGGTGGCGGTGGTGCAATCGGTCCCGCCTTTGTGGGGGGCCTGGCAGCGCAATACCACCATGATGGGCCTTGCAGCCCCCGCTGCGTGCTTGCAATTGGTCATGTTGGGCACAGCGTTTTTGTGCCTGATGATCGCCTATATCGGGTCGGATTTTTCGGTCATCAATGTGATGATGAACTCGCATACGCAAAAACCACTGCTCTATAAAATCTCGGGCGTTTGGGGGAACCACGAAGGATCAATCCTGTTATGGGCGCTAATCCTGTCGTTCTTTGGTGCCGCCGTGGCGCTGTTTGGCCGCAATCTGCCAACGACCTTCAAAGTGCGGGTGCTGTCTGTACAGGCGCTCATTGGCGTTGGCTTCATCAGTTTTTCGCTGTTTACGTCAAATCCATTCCTGCGCATCAACCCGGTGCCGCTAGAGGGTTTGGGGCTTAATCCCCTGCTGCAAGATCCTGGCCTCGCGTTCCATCCGCCGATGCTCTATCTGGGCTATGTTGGCTTTTCGATTGCCTTTTCCTTTGCTATTGCCGCCTTGTTGGAAGGGCGTGTTGACGCCATCTGGGCACGCTGGGTCCGGCCCTGGACACTGGCTGCCTGGTGTTTTTTGACCGCTGGCATCGCGTTGGGGTCGTGGTGGGCCTATTACGAGCTGGGCTGGGGCGGCTGGTGGTTCTGGGACCCGGTCGAAAACGCGTCCCTGATGCCGTGGCTGGCGGGCACCGCCCTGTTGCACAGCGCCATTGTGGTTGAACGTCGCGAAACCCTGAAAAGCTGGACCGTACTGCTGGCGATCATCACCTTTTCACTCAGCCTGTTGGGCACCTTCATTGTGCGCTCAGGCGTGTTGAACTCGGTGCATGCCTTTGCGTCTGATCCGGCGCGAGGCATTTATATTTTGGCCTTTTTGACCCTGGTGGTTGGCGGTTCGTTAATCCTGTTCGCCGCTCGTGCCTCGGCGCTCAAGCCTGGGGGTGTTTTTGCCGCCGTTTCTCGCGAAGGCGGGCTGGTTTGGAATAATCTGTTTCTGGCGGCGGCCACAGGCACCGTGCTGTTCGGTACGCTGTTCCCCATGTTCGCCGACGCTTTTGGCTACAAGGTCACGGTTGCGGCACCCTATTTTAACGCCGTCTTTATCCCGCTGATGACGCCGTTGATTATAGTCATGGCCATTGCGCCTTTCATGGCCTGGAAGCGCGGCAATATCATGCAGGTATTGCGGCGAATGTGGCCTGCTGGCGTGTCCGTTGTTGTGGCGATTGTGTTGTGCCTGACCTGGCTTGAGACGACATCGCCCATGGCCCTGATGGGCGTGGCCCTTGGTGTGTGGGTGCTGGTGGCCGTGCTGGTTGAGCTGGCGGGGCGGGTGGATTTGTTCCGCACGTCTGTGGGGGCCAGTGCCCGCCGGGCGGTGGGCCTGCCGGGTTCTGCTTGGGGTATGAGCTTTGCCCATGCCGGTATTGGCCTGGTGGTGCTGGGTATCACCGCGTCGGTATCATGGGAGCGCGAGGTGATCACCATGATGCAGCCGGGCGAAACACGAAGTCTCGGTGGTTACGAGATGACCCTGACATCTGTCACGCCAGGGAATGGCCCCAATTACAGCTATATTCGCGGCGTTTTTGAGGTGCGTGAAGAAGGCCAGTTCATCACCCAACTCACCCCTGAAATTCGCACTTTCACAGACCCTCCGACGCAAACGACAGAGGCCGCCATCTATCCGCTTGTCACAGGCGATATCTATGCGGTGATCAGCAACGCCGGGCCCAATGCCAAGCCTGGGTTGTGGGCCGTGCGGTTGTATCACAAGCCCCTGATCAGCTGGATGTGGGCTGGTGCGTTGCTGATGGTAGTAGGCGGCATGTTCTCATTGGCAGATCGCCGGTTGCGGTTGGGTGTTGCGGCGCGGGCCCAACGTCGACGGCGCAGAGAACAAGAGGCAACAGCATGAAAATAAAGCCCTTTTATATCGCCCCGGCCATTATTTTTGTCGCCGTGATTGTTGGCCTATACATCGGGTTGGGCCTCAATCCCAAAGAAACGGCGTTTCCGCTTTACGACCAATCGCCGCCTGAATTCTCGTTGCCAGCACTGGTTGAGGGCCAGCCTGACCTGACGACGGCAGATCTGATGACCGGCCAGGTAACGGTGGTGAATTTCTTTGCCAGTTGGTGTGCGCCCTGTCGTGTTGAACATCCGTATTTGCTGCAATTAGCGGAAATTGATGGCCTGAAGATGATCGGTATCGATTACAGGGACACGCGAGAAACTGCCATCGCCTATCTGCAACAGGCTGGCAATCCCTTTGATCTGATTGGCAACGATGCCAACGCCCGTGTGGGGATAGAATGGGGCCTCGCCGGGGTGCCTGAAACGTTCATCATCAGCGCCGATGGCAAAGTGAAACTGCGCATACAGGGGCCGCTGAACGAACCCATCATGAAACGCCAGGTTTTGCCGCTGTTGGAGGAGCTGATCCCGTGAAGTGGCTATTGCCAGTCCTGATATTGGTGATCGCGCTGCCTGTGATGGCATCAGGCGTCGATGAAAACGTGCTGGCTGACCCTGCCAAGGAAGCCGAGGCACGCGCGATCATGGAAGATTTGCGATGTCTGGTTTGTCAGAACCAATCGATTGATGATTCGAACGCCGACATGGCCGCTGATTTGCGCGCTGTGGTGCGCGAACGCGTGCTCGCGGGTGATAATGCGCCGCAGATCTATGACTATATGGTCGCGCGCTATGGCGACTGGATATTGATGCGCCCGCCCGTCAACGAGAGCACCTGGGTGCTGTGGTTGATGCCTGCCATCCTAATCGTGCTGGGGCTGTTGGTGATATCAGTGTTCCTGCGGCGCGGTCGGGCTCAGGCCCAGACTGTCACGCCCTTGTCTGCACAGGAAGAGGCCGATCTGGAAACCGTCATCGGGAAGGATCACCGCGGATGATCCTGTGGCTTGCAATATCTGGGTTGGCTGCATTGGTCATTGGCACATTGCTGTGGGCGGTTGTGCGGTCGAGTGCGCCTGCCAGCGAGATATCACCTACGGATACGCGTTTTCTGGAAGATCAATTGGACGCCGCAGAAGACGCAGAATCCCGGGCCGAAATTGGCCGGCGCCTGCTCGCGGCTGCCAGAATAACCGCCCCTGTTACCTACACCACAATGGGTGGCGGCGCGCGGCGCGCTCTTATTGTGGCCATTGTTCTGCTAGTGCCCCTGACTGCTGCATTGCTCTATGGATTATTAGGCAAGCCCGGCCAGCCTTCACAATATCGGGGCCTGCAATCCATCGAAGAGATCACCGCGGACGCGTCTATTGAAGAACTGGTGCCCTATATGGCGTCGATCATGCGTCAACGAGCCGATGACGCCCAGGGCTGGGCGCTGTTGGCGCAACAGGCCAGCCGGATTGGCCGCCATGATCTCGCGGTGATTGCTTTTATCAATTTGAACCGGTTAGACCCTTTGAGCGCGCAAATCGTCGCCTCGTTGGCCGAGGCAAAAATTGCCGAGGCGCAGGGCCTTGTGACCCCAGACGCGCGTAAACTTTTGGTGCAGTCGCTGGAAATGGTACCAGACCTGTCGTCGCCGCAATATTATTTGGGGCTGTATGATTTGCAACAGGGTAATCCCGACAGTGCGGCCAAGCGCTGGCAGAGCTTGCTGGATAACAGTCCGACGGACGCGCCATGGGTGCCCCGCGTGCGCCAGGCGCTGGATCAACTGGCAGCAGGTGGCTGACAAATTCCCACCGCCGTGCCAGACTGCCGCCCATGGCAGGCATATTTGATCAGTTTGAGAACTTCACCCAACGCGTCCCAGACGGCGATACGCATCAGCGTATGGTCTGCGACACGTGTGACTGGATCCACTACGACAATCCCAAGATCATCGTCGGGGCCGTTGTGACCCATGAGGACAAAGTGCTGTTGTGCAAACGCGCCATTCATCCGCGTCTGGGTTACTGGACATTGCCTGCGGGTTTTTTGGAAGAACACGAAACCACTGAAGATGGCGCCCGGCGCGAAACCATGGAAGAGGCCGGCGCAACCATCGATATCAACAGCCTGTTGGCGGTCTATAATGTACCCCACATTTCGCAGGTGCAGCTGATCTATCGCGCAACTCTGGCGTCACCAGAGTATGCCCCGGGTGTTGAGAGCCTGGAGGTCGCGCTGTTTGATTGGGATGACATCCCGTGGGAAGAACTGGCTTTCCCCAGCGTCAACTGGGCGCTCAACCAATACAGGGAAGTCAAAGGGCAGGCGGTGTTCGCACCGTTCACCAACCCGGTGTCAGGGCTTTAAGTGGATTCAGTTGTCGGTTTTTCGATGGCATAGCGTGACATGCCACGTATCTGAATGACGGCAAATGCCATGGTAATGGGAATAAATCCAATCAGCTTGAAGCTGACCCAAAAGTCAGTGGATGAGTTGCGCCAGACGAATTCGTTCAACGCGGCCATGGCCACAAAAAACAGTCCCCAACGAATACTTTGGACCATCCATCCCTGTTCTGTCATTGGCGGCAAGGCGTTACCCAGTACCAGCTTCAGCAAAGGTCGTTTGATGGCGGCTCCACCCAATAACATGACGGCAAAGAGCGAATAGATAATCGTTGGTTTCATTTTGATGAAGCGGTCATCCTGAAAATAAAACGTCAGCCCACCGAACAAGACAATGATAACCGTCGTTAATGCCAGATTGGCGGGGATCCGCCGGATTTTAACCCAACAGGTGATGACAGAAATGGTCGACACGACCATAAAGATGCCCGTTGCCCCATAGATGCCCAACGAAAAATAGGACCCGAAAAAGACAATCAGCGGCCCCATCTCAAGGACAAATTTCAGCTTCGGTGGCAACTCTTTTTCATTACCGTCTTTGTCAGCCATGCTTTTCCCAGTATCACTCAATCCCGGCAATGGACCGGGCGAAATCCCGGGCATTGAAGGGTTGCAAATCGTCAATGGATTCCCCCACGCCAATGGCATGAACGGGAAGGCCGAACCGGTCGGCGCACGCTATCAATACGCCACCGCGGGCGGTACCGTCCAGCTTGGTCATGATCAAACCGCTGATATTGGCAGCAGATTGGAACACGTCGACCTGGTTCAGGGCGTTCTGTCCAGTGGTCGCGTCCAGCACCAGCAAAGTGTCGTGCGGCGCGGTTTCGTCGAATTTTTCGATGACGCGGATCATTTTCGTCAGCTCTTCCATCAGATGGGTCTTGTTTTGCAGGCGCCCGGCTGTGTCGATCATCAATACGTCGACGTTTTGGTCTCGGGCGGCTTGCAGGGCCTCGAACGCCACACTGGCAGCGTCAGACCCCGCTTCTTTGTGGATAACCGGCACCTTGTTGCGGTCGCCCCATATAGTCAATTGCTCGACGGCAGCGGCGCGGAAGGTGTCGCCTGCGGCCAGCATGACGGACTTACCTTCCTGCTTAAATTGACGCGCCAGCTTGCCAATGGTGGTGGTCTTGCCGCTGCCATTGACGCCGACCATCAACAAAACATGCGGGCGGTTGGAACTGTCTATCTGCAATGGCTGCGCGACAGGCGTCAAGGTTTCTGTAATGACCTCGGCAATCAACGCGCGCACTTCTTCTGGTGCGATGTCTTTGTCGTAGCGGTCAGCGCTGAGTTTACTGACAATTCTGGCGGCAGTTGGCACGCCAAAATCTGCCATGATCAGGATGTCTTCAAGGTCCTCCAGCGTTGCGTCGTCAAGCTTGCGTCTGCCGGTGAACAGGCCGGTCAGGCCCCCGGTCAGGGCTTGCGAACTGCGCCCCAGGCCTTCCTTCAGACGGGCCAGCCAGCCTTTCTTGTCGCCTGTACTCATACAGCCAATTGCCCTGCCAGGCCGTTGCCGCGTTGGCTGATAACGGCCACGTCCACAATGCCCGGTGCCGCATCTGCCACCTGGATGGGGGCAAAATGCGGCGTATGGCCGATACCAATACCGTCCTCGGTCTTTTCGATCAGAACTGAAACCTCTGTGCCGATCTGGCTTTGCAGGAAAGCATCGCGCGCAGCATCGCCTTCGGTGCGTAACAGGGCCGCACGTTCCCGCCGGATATTGCCGGGTAGCTGCGCCATCCTGGCGGCCGGCGTCCCGGGGCGCGCCGAGAACGGGAAGACGTGCAGGAAAGTCAGGCCTGCGTCGGCCACCAGCTTTAGGGTGTTTTCAAACATGGCATCAGTTTCGGTGGGGAAACCGGTGATCAGATCAGCGCCGAACACGACGTCGGGGCGGGCCGCGCGTACCGAGGCGCAAAATTCGATCGAGTCCTCGCGCAGATGGCGGCGCTTCATGCGCTTTAGGATCATGTTATCGCCGGCCTGCAGGCTCAGGTGTAAATGTGGCATCAGGCGGGGTTGATGCGCGATGGCCTCAAACAACGGCTCGTCAACTTCGACCGAATCGATCGACGACAGGCGCAAGCGCGGCAGGTCTGGCACATGGTGCAGAATTTTTTGGCACAAGGCACCCAGGCTGGGCGTTCCCGGCAGATCGTCGCCATAGGCCGTGATGTCGACGCCCGTCAGCACGACTTCTTCATAACCATTGCCCACCAATAGTATGATCTGTTCAATCACGCTGCCCATGGGCACCGATCGTGACGGCCCGCGGGCAAAGGGAATGATGCAAAAGGTGCACCGATGGTCGCAGCCATTTTGAATTTGCACAAAGGCACGGCTGCGGTCGGCAAAGCCTTCCAAAAGGTGGCCGGCGGTTTCACGCACAGCATCGATATCATTGACGCGGATTTTCTCGGTTGCGCTAACCCCAAAATCGAGCGCTGCATAGGCGCTTGTTTGTAGTTTTTCTTCATTACCCAGAACCAGCGAGACCTCGGGCATATCGGCGAATTGTTCTGGCGACAACTGGGCTGCGCAACCGCCCACAACAACAGGGGTGTTCGGGCTGTTGCGATGCGCCTTGCGGATGGCCTGGCGCGCCTGGCGCACAGCCTCGTTCGTCACGGCACAGGTATTGACAATAATGGCGTCATGCAACCCGGCTTCTTTGGCGCGGGCGGCCATGACTTCCGATTCCACCGTGTTCAGGCGGCAGCCAAAGGTAATGATTTGCTGCCCGCTCATAATGTCACCTGCCCCCGGTAGGATGTATGGGTGTCGCCGGTCATGATGACATGATCATTGTCGTCCCAGAACAGGTGCAGATCGCCCCCATCCAGGCGGATAGTGGCTTGCCGCCCCACCAGGCCCCGACGGCTGGCGGCGACCATCGTGGCGCAGGCACCGGTTCCACAAGCGCGGGTGATGCCGACGCCGCGTTCCCAAACCCGCATGCGGATCAGGTCGGGGCTGATGATCTGGGCAAATTCAACATTGATGCGTTCGGGAAACAGCGGGTCGGTCTCGATGGTGGGGCCCAGCTGGTCGACGGCGATGCTTTCCACGTCGTCGACAAAAAAGACGGCATGGGGGTTGCCGACATTGGCAAATCCGGGTGCGCTGACAGGGCCGTGTTCGAAGTTGCCTCTGACCGTATCCATTTCGCGCGCAAGCGGGATGGCTTGCCAATCCAGGGCCGGGACACCCATGTCGACCGAGACGATGCTGCTGTTGCCATCGCGCGAGCAAACCAACAGCCCGGCATTTGTCTGCAGGGTAATGCGCTGCGTACCAGATTCGTCCATTAACCCAGATTCGTCCATCAACAGTGCGCCAACACAGCGGCTGGCGTTGCCACAGGCGTCGACCTCGTCGCCATCGGCATTCTGGATGCGCACGAAAGCGTCGGCGCCATCATCTGGTAACAGGGTAATCAGTTGGTCACAGCCGATGCCGGTCTTGCGGTCGGCAATAGCCTGGACCTGGCTGGCATCAAGGCGTAACGGCGCCTCACGGAAATCAAAGACAACGAAATCGTTGCCCAGACCGTGCATTTTGACGAAGTCAAAATTGGTGCCTGTTGCGCTCATGGGCGCCTTATATGGGCGGGGGCGGGTTGGACTCAAGCGAAAAGCCGAGTCCGTTGACGTTGGGCTTTAGCCAAATACCAGCGGCAACAGCCACCAGGCAAAGAAGATGGTGACGATGATGCTGACAATGTTCAGCCAGAATCCGGCCTTGACCATATCAGGGATGGTCAGATATCCCGACCCAAAGACAATGGCATTGGGTGGCGTGGCCACGGGCAACATAAAGGCGCAACTGGCGGCCATGGCGGCGGGCGCTGCCAATAATATGGGGTCAATACCAATGCCGACGGCCAGCGCCCCAATGACGGGGATAAAAGCTGTGGTCGTCGCGGCGTTTGATGTCAGCTCGGTCAGGTAGACGATAATGATGACAATGACCGCGGTCAGGCCAATCAGTGGCCAGGTGCCCAGAGCGGACAGGCTTTCACTGATCCAGACCGCCAGGCCGGAATGTCCCATGGCGGCCGCCAGGCTGAGGCCGCCACCAAATAACAAGATAAGCCCCCAGGGCAGGCGGGATGTCGCCGACCAGTCCATCAGCCGGTCACGCCCTTCATCCGGTCTGGCGTCATCTACGTTTTTGTCGCCCGACGGCATCAAAAACAAGACCAGCGTGCCGAAGATGGCGATGCCCGCGTCAGAGGCGTTGGCGATAAATTCGGGAAAAGCAGATCCGGCAGAAAAATGTTCGACCAGAAACTCTTTTGACAGGCCACGCCCGACCCACAGCGCGGCTACCAGGCCAGCAACAATGGCGACCCTTTTTTCGGGCACAGTGATCGAGCCCATACTTGCGCGTTCCCGGTTTATATGGGCGGTTGCGGCATCGCTGGGCCCCAGATCGAACGGATAAACCACACGGGTCAGCATCAGCCAGGCCAGGGGCAGCATGACAAATACGAAAGGCATGCCCAGCAGCATCCATTGGCCCATGCCGATCTCGATGTCAAAGCTGTCACGCAGGATAGAGGCCATGGCCAGATTGGTCGGCGTGCCGATCAACGTCCCGACACCGCCAATACTAGCCGCATAGGCAATGCCCAACATCAGACAGATGGCAAAGGCCCGGTGGTGGCGAGCTTCCTCTGGGGCGCTATCGTCGGCCTCGGCCAATATTATGGCGGCGACCGACATGCCGATGGGTAACATCATCATGGTGGTCGCGGTGTTGGAAATCCACATGCTCAGGGCTGCCGTGGCGACCATGAACCCCAGCACGATGGCATGAGGGTGCGACCCGACAAAACCAATGATCCCCAGGGCAATACGGCGATGCAGATTCCACCGTTCCATGGCAATGGCGATCATAAAGCCGCCCAGGAACAAAAAGATCAGCGGATTGGCATAAGGCGACGTGGCCGCCTTGATGGGCATGACGCCTAATATTGGGAACAGCACAATCGGTACCAGCGACGTGACGGCGATCGGGATGGCCTCTGTTGCCCACCACACCGCCATCAACAAGGCGACGCCTGCTGTTATCCACGCAGTATCCGACATGCCTTCGGGCGCTGTCGTCAGTAGGAAAAAGGCCAGAACCAGCGGGCCCAATACCAGACCAATGGATTTTATCAATGTCATCGGGGCTCCGCCTGGGCTTAATTCGGGTTCAGCGCGATGATAAGGGCATCAACCATGATTACCAGCGCATTCCAGTTGGAACGCAGGATCAGCGTCAGGCCAGTGATGCCAATGGTGGGCCAGCCAGACCAGTATTCTACCCTGGGCGCGCGATCTGCGCTTCTATCAAGAAGCGACCTTGGACAACACCAGGATGACCCCATTATAGATGCTATGCATGGCGATGGGCAGAAGGACCGAGTTAAACCGCGCGCGGGCCAGCCCCAGAAGGATGCCAAATATCAATATGACGATCAGACCGCCCAGATTGTAATTGGTGTGCATCCCTGCCCACCAGACCGATGACAGCAAAATGGCCCCATTGACGCCCAGGGGACTGTTCTTCAGCCCCTCAAAGATAAAGCCGCGAAACAGTAGTTCTTCCCACATAGGTACGGCGATAATGATGGTGACCAACAACATCAGGCTGGGGTCCAGCATCGCCAAGGGATCAAGGACCGGCGTCGGGTCGGACATCGAGTCATAAACTGTCGTGACAATACCGCTGATGAAGACATAGCCAAAAGCCAGCCACAACCAAGGCTGCATCTGTTTCCATGAAACCGGGGTGACGCCTAGATAGGCATCGGTGCCGGCTTTCAGCCGCGTGCGGGTCAGGTAATAGATAATGGCGCTGCCAACGACGGCAGAAATGCAGACCAGCTGCAGAAAGTAATAGGCCAATTCTGGCGTAATATTGCCCTCGACCACCGGTGAAATATCGATCGCCTCGTTCATGAATGCCATTGAAAGCAGGGCCAAAAGCCAAACACCAATCACCGTCGAGCCAATATAGACGGCTACCCCATAGCCGATGGTCGGCCAGGGCTTGAAAGCGACGGTAGAGTTATTGGCGGTATTTTGATTCATGATGGTCCAATTGTAGCAGTATCTTGTCGCCAAATTGGTAACAGATTTCGCAATAATCTATATCTTGTATGAGGCTTGACATTAAGGCCCTGTCGGCATAGTTTCCGCGCCGATCAACGAAAGCAACCGTTTTCGTGTCTTTGGATACCCACCCGTCAGCGAAGGTTCGCCCACGGGTGCTTTTGGCGTATGGCGAATGTTTGACACTCTATCAAGCCGTTTAGGCGATGTATTTGACAAGCTGAAGGGCCGCGGCGTTCTGAGTGAAGCCGATGTCACTGCCGCCATGCGTGAAGTGCGTGTGGCCTTGCTGGAAGCCGACGTTGCATTGTCCGTCGTCAAAGAATTCGTCGACAAGGTCAAAACCCGCGCTGTTGGTGAAGAAGTCACCAAATCTGTTTCCCCGGGCCAGATGGTCGTCAAGATTGTTAATGACGAGCTGACAGCCATGTTGGGCGGCGAAAGCGTCGGGCTGAACCTGAGCGCGGTCCCCCCGGTTGTTTATCTGATGGTCGGCCTGCAAGGCTCGGGTAAAACGACATCGTCGGCCAAGATCGCCAAGTTCCTGCAGGACAAAAGCAAAAAGAAGGTCCTGATGGCCTCGCTGGATGTCCGTCGCCCCGCCGCCCAGGAACAGCTGAGGCTGTTAGGCGAACAGGGTGATATCGCAACGCTGCCAATTATCGAAGGCCAGATGCCTGTCGATATTGCCAAGCGCGCGGTACAGGCCGGCAAATTGGGCGGCCATGATGTCATCATTCTCGACACGGCGGGTCGGTTGCATGTGGATGAAAGCATGATGGCAGAACTTGATGCAATCCGCCTTGCGACCAATCCGCTGGAAACGCTGTTGGTCGCCGATGCGTTGACGGGCCAGGATGCCGTGAATGTCGCAACCCAGTTCAATGACCGGTTTGCCCTGACAGGTATTGTGCTGACGCGGATGGATGGCGATGCCCGCGGTGGCGCGGCATTGTCTATGCGTGCCGTCACCGGTTGCCCGATTAAACTGGTCGGTTCGGGCGAACGTATTGAAGATCTTGAAGCCTTCCACCCTGACCGGGTTGCCTCGCGCATTCTGGGCATGGGCGACATTATCAGCCTGGTTGAAAAAGCCGGCGAGATGATCGAGGCTGAAGACGCCGAGAAACTTGTTAAGCGGTTGAAAAAAGGCCGGTTTTCTCTTGAAGATTACCAAAACCAACTGGCGCAAATGCGCAAGATGGGCGGCATGGGGGGCATCCTGAAGATGTTGCCCGGTGTCGGCAAAATGAAAAAGGCGCTGGACGCCGCAAATGTCGATGAGCAGGTATTTGTGCGTCAGGGCGCAATTATCAGTTCGATGACCCCATTGGAGCGGGTCAAAACCAAAATTATTGGCGCGTCGCGAAAAAAGCGTATCGCGGCGGGTTCGGGCACTTCGGTGCAAGAGGTCAATAAACTTCTCAAGCAACACCAGCAAATGGCGCAGATGATGAAGCGCATGAGCAAGGGTGGGAAAAAGGGCGTGCCCCAGCTTCCCCCCGGCTTTGATGGATTGCTTGGTTAATTCACACGCACTAAACAAAGGATAGAACCTAAATGGCGTTGAAAATCAGACTAGCCCGGGGCGGCGCGAAAAAGCGGCCCTATTACCGAATCGTTGTAACAGATTCACGCAATCCTCGTGATGGCAAGTTCATCGAACGTGTTGGCCACTACAACCCGCTTCTGCCGAAGGGTCACGATAATCGTGTTAAACTGGAAAACGAACGGATTGAATATTGGCTGAGCGTTGGTGCTGTGCCAACCGACCGCGTTGCGCGCTTCTTGGGTGAAGCAGAAATTATTCCGATGCCTGCGCAGAGGAATAACCCCATCAAGGGTAAGCCTGGCCAAAAGGCACAGGAACGTGCTGAAGAATTGGCAGCCGCTGCCGCTGCGCCTGCTGAAGAAGCTCCAGCCGAAGAAGCGCCTGCTGAAGAAGCGGCTAAAGAATAGGCTTGTCTGTGTCGGATCCCCTGGATGAAAGCTTTGTCTGCTTGGGGGTCGTCATCGGTGCCATCGGTGTCAAAGGCGAGGTCCGGATTAAGACCTTTACCGAAACACCCGAAGGCTTGGTGGATTACGGCACATTAACGACCCGGCCCGGTGGGCAGACGGTCGACATCATGTCGATCAGGGTTGTGAAGGACGGTGTGGGTGTGTTTTTCGACGGCATTGCCGACCGTGACGCAGCCGCAGCCCTGAAAGGGACCGAATTGGGGGTTATTCGTGACGCCCTGGGAGCGACAGAAGAGGAAGACACTTTCTTTCATGTCGATCTGATCGGTCTTGCCGTGAGGGACCAAAGCGGGACCACATTGGGTACGGTGACGCAGGTCCACGATTTTGGTGGCGGCGACGTCCTCGAGATCAAGCTGGGCGGGCAGGAAAAGACAGAACTGGTGCCGTTTCAAACAGAAACAGTACCAGAGGTGAATATAGAGGCAGGTTACCTGGTGTTGCGGGAAACGCAGTGGCTGGAAACCGGTAAAGACAGAAAAGGAGAAGGCGAATAGCGCAAGACGCTTCCCAGACAGAACGGGCGCAGACGGAACGGGCGCAGACGGAACGGGCCCAGACAGAACGGGTATGGACAGCACGGGTGTTGACCCTGTTTCCAGAGATGTTCCCAGGATCGCTTGGGTATTCACTGGCCGGGAAAGCACTTTCGAATGGCCTTTGGTCGCTGGAAACAGTGGATTTGAAGACATTCGGTCTGGGCAAGCACCGCACCGTCGATGACACACCAACAGGGGGCGGCCCCGGCATGGTGATGCGACCCGACATTCTGGCTGCTGCCATTGACGATGTGCACAAGGGTGATCCCGCACAGGGTCAACCGCTGATCTATTTGTCCCCAAGGGGGGAACGATTGACCCAGCAAATGGCCCACGACCTTAAAGACGCAGGCGGTGCCACCCTGATATGTGGCCGGTTTGAAGGGGTTGATGAACGGGTGTTGGAAGCGCGGGCAGTCAAGGAAGTCAGTGTCGGGGACTATGTCCTCTCGGGTGGAGAGCCCGCAGCGCTGATTTTGATGGATGCGGTTATTCGCCTGCTGGCGGGCGTGGTTGGCGATGCAGCCGCGTTAGAGAGTGAAAGTTTCGAGTCTGGTTTGTTGGAATATCCCCAATATACCAAGCCCCAAGAATGGGAAGGGCGTGCCGTACCAAAGGTGCTTCTTTCCGGTCATCACGGAGAAATTCAGGGATGGCGAAAACGTAAGGCAGAGGATATAACCCGGGCACGGCGGCCAGATCTATGGGATCGCTATCTTGCCCGGACTGAAGATGAATGACTTTTAGGTGGGCCCAACTGGGCAAACCGGGAAGTTACGGAATTGGCGAGTGCCAGAAATAGCAATTGGCGTGAGCCAACAATAGCGATGACCAAGTTGGTCAAAGTAAAGTGAAGGAAAGAACGATGAATATCATTGAAGAGATCAATCAAGAGCAGATTGACAAGCTGACCGCAAACAAGGAAATCCCTGAATTTGCGGCTGGTGATACCGTCAAGGTAAACGTCCGCGTTGTCGAAGGCACGCGTGAACGTATCCAGGCTTTTGAAGGCGTCTGTATTGCCCGTAAGAATGACGGGCTGGATTCGTCATTTACGTTGCGCAAGATTTCTTATGGTGAAGGGGTGGAACGCGTGTTCCCGCTCTATTCCCCACGTCTCGACAGCATCGAAGTTGTCCGCCGCGGCCGTGTTCGTCGTGCTAAACTGTACTATCTTCGTGGCCGTCGCGGTAAGGCTGCGCGTATTGCTGAAAAGCAAGACTTCAATCGCAAGCCAAAGGGTGCCAAGGCAGCTGCTGCCCCGGCCCCTGCTGCTGCCGATACAGCTTCCGAAGAATAGTCTCAGATAGTTTGGCCAGGAGTTCGGTACTATGAGTGGTCCACGCACGCTATACGACAAAGTGTTTGATGCGCATCTGGTGGATGTGCAGGACGATGGCACCTGTGTGTTGTATATTGATCGTCACCTCATTCATGAAGTGACAAGCCCGCAGGCTTTTGAAGGCCTGCGTCAGGCTGGGCGCACAGTGCGTCGGCCAGAAGCTACGCTGGCTGTGCCGGACCACAATGTACCGACGGCTAATCGAGATCAGGAAATCGAGAACGAAGAATCTCGTATCCAGATCGAGACCCTGGCCAAGAACTGCGCAGAGTTTGGTGTGCCCCACATCTCGATGAATGATATTCGTCAGGGTATTGTGCACGTGGTTGGCCCCGAACAGGGCCTGACCCAGCCAGCGATGACCATTGTCTGTGGTGACAGCCATACGGCAACCCACGGTGCCTTTGGTGCCCTGGCGTTCGGTATCGGGACGTCCGAGGTTGAACATGTACTGTCGACGCAGACATTGTTGCAAAAGCGATCCAAGAACCTGCGCGTGAATGTCGAAGGCGATTTGCCCGTCGGCGTGACGGCCAAAGACGTTGTGATGTCTGTCATTGGCCATTTGGGGACAGCAGGCGGGACGGGCTATGTCATCGAATTCGCGGGCTCGACAATCCGCGATCTGTCGATGGAAGGCCGCATGACCGTGTGTAACATGGCTATCGAAGCCGGCGCGCGTGCTGGCCTGATCGCCGCTGACCAAAAGACGTTTGATTTCGTCAAAGGCCGCCCCATGTCACCCAAGGGTGGCCACTGGGAAATGGCGCTGAACTATTGGTCGGATTTCTATACTGACGATGGGGCAAGCTTTGACAAGGAACTGACCCTGCAGGCTGCCGACATTGAACCGCAGGTGACCTGGGGCACATCCCCTGAAGACGTGCTGCCCATAACGGGCGTGATCCCCAGTGCAAGTGATTACGCGGACGAAGCCCGCCAGAAGGCCACCGCGCGGTCACTGAAATATATGGGCCTCACCGGCGGCACTGCGCTGCAAG
>SMVA01380082.1_pt1 | contig 18307 bp, 16 predicted proteins | sample 2456451 | NCBI WGS metagenome assembly SMVA01 (sample SAMN11095933, study PRJNA526329) | marine sediment metagenome | biome: Marine sediment; feature: Surficial sediment; material: Deep marine sediment; isolation source: Hadal surficial sediment | place: Pacific Ocean | collected 2014-05 | depth...
AAACCTTGACCGAGTAGGTGATTCCAACCCAGGCAAAAAATCCAATGGCGCTTTTACTAACGCCGTCTTCACGAAGCCAGGCAGCGAGCGTCGAGAAAACCAGGAGAAAAGGAAGACCCGCAGAGAACCCCAGAAAGGCCATCGCAATGACCCTGGGTTTCGAATAGATAACAATCGCATCGAACCAGCTAAAGGTAGATTGACTGATTCCCGTAGAAAGAGGAGTCCGCACTAAAAGGACCACCCCTGTCTGGTTTTTCTCCTGGAACCAGGCATCGTGATGTCAGTCGCGGAAATTTTCATATTGCATGGGAGTGTTAATATCTGATTCCCTGAGCATTGACATGATATTTTGCAGGTCATCACGTTTCTTACCCGTCACCCTCACCTTGTCACCCTGAATCGCTGCCTGGACTTTCATTTTTTTATCTTTAATCATCTTCACAATTTTCTTGGCAAGAACAGTTTCAATCCCTTGCTTGATGAGGATTAATTGGTGATACAGCTTGCCACTGTGCTCTGGGTCCTGTAATTCCAGAACGCCAACATCAACAGAGCGCTTCACCAGTTTGGATCTCAGAATATCCAGCATCTGAATAAGCTGAATGTCAGCTTCCGCCGTCATTTTCACTGTATCGTCGATCCGTTCAAATTTCGCCTCTACACCCCGGAAATCATATCGAGTAGAAATTTCCCGATTCGCCTGATCGACCGCATTGTGAACTTCCTGCAAATCTACTTCTGAAACTACATCAAATGATGGCATGTCTATTTCCTTCCCTTTTCTTTAAACTCATGGTATTAAAACCATTATTCCTTAAGCTGTGAACAAGCATAACAAACTCGCATTCACTCCCTAAACTATCATTTGCCAATCATCTACTCGCTCAACACTCATTTACTTAAGAACACCACCCAAGAACTCATTCACCCAAGAAGCTGATTTGAATACTCATGTTTGATCTCCCCATTGTTGTCGTAAAAGGAGCGAATTCCATTCTGGATTTCTTCGACCATGAGCTGATCAAATTTTCAAACAATCGGGTTTGTTATGGTGCGGTCAATGCCCTTCAAATTCTCGAAGATGCTCCTGCCAGTGTCGTTATCACAGAAGTTGATGTCGGAGATATGACTGGAATTGAGCTCGCCGAGGCGATTCGTGACATTGATTCCGATCGTGATCACTACACCTATATTATTCTCATGGGTGCAATAAACCCGCGGACTGTCGAGAGTGATCTATTCCACGACAATGTGGATGTCGTAACCGGCACAAAACGGGTCGACGTACTGGCACATCTAATCATAGCTGGTTGCCGTGTATCCGAAAAAATCAATACTCTCTCCTTATCACAATCTGCACTTCAGAAACTGTGCAATGATCTTAGAAAAGGGCAACTGCTTGATCCGTTAACGGGTTTAGGTAATCAAAGTTTCGCCGAGCAAACTCTACGTAACACTATCCGACAAATAGAATCTCGTGGAGGCGCTGTCTGCTTTTTGATGATTTCCATCCAGAATTACGAAGCCGTTAAAGAATCCTATGACACGACGATAGCAGGCGAACTGGTTGTCGCAGTTTCAGAACGAATCCAGTCCCTTGTTCGACCACTGGATGTCGTCACCTACTACTCACCGGGCCAGTTCGCCCTGATCCTTATCCAACCAAGCATTGAGCAGTGTACGGCTGAATGTTATATGCGAATATATGAAGGCGTGAAACTGAAAACTTACACTACCTCAGTAGGATTCCAGCCGATAGAAATAGCCATGAGTATTTGCGCAGGGACGGCGGATACAGGACCACCAAACGAAGAGGTGATGATAAATACAGCAATCAAGAATCTTGAAGCCTCGCACAGGGATGATAACATTGTTGTGGAACATATCTCCTAAGGTCTTAAATTGAACTTGCAAACGCTCTTTTTGCCAACCATTTTTTCTTTACTGAAACCCTTTTAGAGAACGCTACCTGAACCATGGGCAAAAGGCTTTCCAGAATCTACACAAGAACCGGAGACAGCGGCGAAACCGGCCTTGGGGACGGTAATAGAGTCGACAAGACGCACGTACGAATCGAAGCAATTGGCGCCGTTGATGAGCTGAACAGCCAGATCGGTGTTCTCATCGAGACATTGAGACAGCTGGATTCTCCAGAATTCGAAGCGGTCGTTAGTTTCCTTGGCGTCAACCAGCATCGATTGTTTGATCTCGGCGGAGAACTTTCAATTCCCTCCTTTGAACTCATCAAGGCTCATCATGTTGAGTCAATCGAAAAAGAACTCGATGAACTCAATTCCTATCTTGATCCTCTGGAAAATTTTATTTTACCCGCAGGATCAATGCTCATCGCACAATGCCATCTTGCGAGGAGTGTCTGTCGCAGAGCCGAAAGAAGAACTGTTAGTTTGATGAACGCCGAGCCCATCAACAACCGCTCTCTCGAATTCCTGAATCGATTTTCGGACTATCTGTTTGTTGTTGCACGTTTTTGTGCACTAAAAACAGAGATTGAAGAAGTGTTGTGGAAAAAAGACTAGGTCCATAGAATCATGTTTCAGGCCAAATTGGTGAGACGGCCAGCAGTTGGTCTAATTATCAACGAGTTAGCAAGAAACCAGCACCGCTAAGTATAGTTCCCAGGGCAGGAACCAGCTACATCAAGATCCGACGTAGATCTGACAGCACCTTCACCAGATAAGTCGTGAACCTGGCCGCCTCTGCGCCATCAATCGCTCGATGATCATAGGATAACGACAATGGCAGCATCGTTCTGGGAAGAAACTCCTTGCCATCATATACCGGGATCACTTTAGACCTCGACACACCTAGAATCGCCACCTCTGGGGCATTGACGATGGGCGTAAAGGCGGTGCCGCCAATTCCGCCGAGGCTAGATATGGTAAACGTTGCACCCTGCATGGCATCAATGGGGAGCTTCCTGTCTCTGGCTTTCGCCGCGAGCTCAGAAGCTTCCTGTGCCAGGTGAATGATTCCTTTCTTGTCAGCAGCCTTAATCACGGGAACAACCAGCCCGTCGGGAGTCTCAACGGCGACGCCAATATTGAAATATTTTTTCAGCACCAGGTGTTCATAATCCGGACTGATAGACGAGTTGAATTGTGGGAATTTTATCAGAGTCGTTACCACCGCTTTTACCAGAAAAGCCAGCGGGGTCACTTTTATCCCATCTGCAGCCAGCTCTTGATTCTGGTTATTTCGAAACACCTCCATTTCTGTAATGTCTGCCTCATCAAACTGTGTGACGTGCGGAACATTCAGCCAGCTCCGATGCAGATTTTTTGCACTCGCCCTACGAATTCGAGACAGGGGCTGGATCTCAGTTTCACCAAATTTGCTAAAATCAACCACTGGTATTTCTGGAATACCGCCAGCCGCACTCCGGCCAGCCGAACTCATCTGTTGTTTGACATAACGCTGTACATCCTCTTTCAGAATGCGCCCATATTTACCCGACCCATCTATCCCCGAAAGCTGTACACCGTATTCCCGAGCCTGTTTTCTGACTGCTGGTCCGGCATGAACTTTATCCGTCGAACTGGTGGCTTCAATGACGGACGGAGGTACGGACTCTGTCATCTCGACGTCGCGGTTGTTGTCAGGCGCTAAACTGTCGCCCGTTGGCTTCGCACCCGGTTGTGCTTGCTCGTTTTTAAGCTCATCCGTTTTACCAGTCTCTGTGACAACAGGCGATTCGACATCAAGCTCCAGAATCAGGTCACCTTCATCAACTGTATCACCAACCTTTACACGAATAGCGGTTATAACCCCGGCAAATGGGGACGGTATTTCCATGCTTGCCTTATCTGATTCGAGCACAACGAGGGAGTCATCCTTAGCCACTGTGTCACCCACGGAAACCAGCAATTCGACGACTTCAATGTTGTCGGCTTCACCAACGTCTGGTACTAGAACCTTTTCACTCATGGTCAAACAACACTCGGGTCCGGCTTGTCAGGATTGATGCCGAACTTTTTAATGGCCGCTTTGACTACTGTGGCGTCCAGCACATTCTCTTTAACCAGTGCATCCAGTGCCGCCAGGGTTATAAAAAATCGATCAACTTCAAAGAAATGACGTAGCCGCTCCCGCGTATCACTTCGCCCAAAACCATCTGTACCCAGCACCGAATACTGTCGCCCTACGTATTCCCGGACCTGGTCAGCATAATTTTTCATATAATCCGTTGCGGCAATGACGGGTCCGTGGGTTCCCTCCAGACACTGTTCAAGATGACCACAACGTGGCTTTTCATCCGGGTGCAGCATGTTCCACCGGGATATAGCGTCACCTTCTCTTTTTAGTTCATTGAAACTTGTGACACTCCAGATATCAGCGTCCACGCCAAAATCTGACTTGAGCAGCTCTGCTGCTGCAATGACCTCTCTTAGGATTGTTCCGGAACCTAGCAGCTGAACCACTTTTTTTGAGTTCTTCGGCGCACCTTTCTTTAACAGGTACATTCCCTTAATTATTCCGGATTCAATGCCCCTGGGCATCTCTGGCTGGGCATAGTTTTCGTTCATGATCGTAATGTAAAAGTACTTTGATTCCTTTTGCACATACATCACTTCAAGACCGTAATGAATGATCACGGCCAATTCATAGGCATAGGTAGGATCATAGGTAATACAATTAGGCACTGTCGACGCCAGGATGTGGCTATGCCCATCCTGGTGTTGAAGCCCTTCACCATTCAGGGTTGTACGACCTGCGGTACCACCGAGCAAGAAACCACGTGCCTGCAAGTCCCCTGCAGCCCAACAAAGATCACCTACCCGCTGAAATCCAAACATCGAATAAAAGATATAAAAAGGTATAAGGACTTCATTGTTATTTGCATAGGAGGTCGCGGCTGCCAGCCATGCGGAAAAGGCACCACCTTCCGTGATGCCTTCTTCCATTACCTGCCCTTCTTGGTTTTCTCGATAGTACATAAGCTGATCACTATCGGTAGGTTCATACAACTGTCCCACTGATGAATAAATACCAAGCTGCCGGAACATCCCTTCCATGCCAAATGTTCGTGCTTCATCTGGCACAATGGGCACAATCCGCTCACCAATATTTTTGTCTTTTACCAGTGCAGATAAGATTCTGACAAATGCCATGGTAGTGGAAATTTCCCGCTCACCTGTTCCTTTCAACAAAGCATCGAAAAGTTTGAGGCCAGGAATCTTAAGTGATTTAAATTCTGGTTGTCGTTGCGGCAGTGAGCCACCTAGCGCAGCCCGCCTTTTTTTAAGATACCTGATCTCTGTTGAGTCTTCTGCAGGTCGGTAATATGAAACTGACTCAAGATCACTATCTGACAATGGGATATCGAATCGATCTCTGAATTCCTTGAGTGCCTCAAGATCTAACTTTTTGACTGAGTGGGTGTAATTCTGCGCTTCACCTGCAGGACCGAGACCGTATCCTTTCACTGTTTTAGCCAGAATGACTGTCGGTTGCCCTTTGTGATTAACTGCCGCCGCATAGGCCGCATAAACCTTGTATGGATCATGGCCGCCACGATTCAGCTTGAAAATATTGTCATCAGTCAGGTCTTCAACCAGTTCAAGTAGTTCGGGATACTTGCCAAAAAAATGTTTCCGGGTATAGCCACCGTCTCTGCTTTTGTAGTTTTGATATTCACCATCGACGGCTTCATCCATTCTTTGTTGAAGTAGCCCATGTTTATCCTTCTCAAACAAAGGATCCCACTGCCGACCCCAGACTACTTTTATTACGTTCCAGCCTGCTCCACGAAAAGACCCTTCAAGCTCCTGGATAATTTTCCCATTACCCCTGACCGGGCCATCAAGTCTCTGCAAATTACAGTTGACGACGAATATAAGGTTATCCAGTTTCTCTCGCCCGGCAAGAGAAATCGCACCCTGCGACTCCGGCTCATCCATTTCACCATCCCCGACAAAACACCATACTTTGCGGTCACCAGGCTCTGAGATTCCTCTGAAACCGAGATACTTCATGATATGTGCCTGGTAGATTGCCTGGAGTGGGCCGAGGCCCATTGAAACTGTTGGGAATTGCCAATAGTCCGGCATAAGCCAGGGATGTGGGTAGGATGACAACCCATCGCCATCCACTTCCTGCCTGAATTTATCGAGCTGTGCTTCTGTCAGATTGCCTTCGAGATAAGAACGAGCATAAATTCCCGGTGCACTATGCCCCTGGATATAGATAAGATCACCCGCCTGTTCACTGGTCGATGCCCTGAAAAAATAGTTAAACCCGACATCATAAAGTGTCGCGCTGGATTGAAAACTCGAAATATGCCCGCCCAGGGTGGCATCCTTCATATTGGCACGCATAACCATTGCCATGGCATTCCAGCGAATAATGGAACGTATACTGCGCTCCATAAAGAGGTCCCCTGGCATCCTGATTTCTTTACTGACGGGGATTGTATTTCGATACGGCGTGGTAATTGCGTAAGGAAGCTGGGCGCCTGTTTTGGTGACTCTGGCTGACATCCGCTGCAAGATATACTGGGCTCGCTCAACACCCCCGGATTCCATCACAGAGTTGATGGCATCAACCCATTCTTTAGTCTCAACAGGATCTTTGTCAATCTCCCTACTCATTAGCCCTCCTTCCAGCGAACTTAAGTTTAACTCATTCGAATATTGAAGAGGATGAACTATTGATGAATTAGTTCACACAATTGCTCAATGCCATCTAGCATTCTTAGAGAAGGTCGGGAAATCAACCCTGGATCAATCCACCTTAGTTTTTTAGCGAATCCAGGGTACTGCCCCCAGCGATCTTTCCAGATTGACTCTGGCCCATCTTCCGGTTTGCTAATAACAATGATGTCGGGGTTAAGATCCAGCACACTTTCCTTGGATACAAGCGGTACCGAAATGTTGCCGCTGGAGAATATATTTCGACCGTTACATACAGCGATTCCCTGGCTAATCAGGTGGTCTCCATTTATGGAGTACAGGCTCTCATCCGAAATCTGGAAAAATACACTGACTGAAGGCAATGCCTTGTAGGTTTCCCGCAACAAATTAAGCCTGGCTTCAACTTCTCTGCGAAGCTGGCTCCCCCTGGATGGCCGGCCAACTAATTGGGCTATGGCATTCACTGTGCGCCCAATGCCCTCAAGTGTTCTGGCTTCATTGGTATAGATGGCATATCCCAATTGACTCAGGCGTTCAAGCGAACGATTCGCACCACCCGTCGACCAGGCAAATATGATATCCGGTTTGAGGGCTACAACAGCTTCAACGCTAACTGTAAAGGCATCACCCACCACGGGAATTTCTAGAGCCGCTGCCGGATAATCTGAAAAACGGGATGTACCTTTGATCCGGTCTCCAACTCCCAGACTAAACAGGATTTCGGTTAAATGTGGAGCCAATGAAACGATTATCTCAGCTGGGCGGACAAGTTCAATTTTGTTGCCCAGATCATCTTTAACAGAAATAGCCCCGTGACATTGCTCAAATAGTAGCAGGCAACACAGGCAGAACCTGACCGAAGATGACAAGCTCAAAGAAACTACAGCCCGAGAATTGTCAACAAAGCTGCAACCCCTACCCATCCCCAGAGTGATCTTTCCAATAGGAGTTTCAGGTCTTTAAGTTCACCCTCGGCGAGCGCTACAAATTTATGAATCACCTTTTTAGTTCCTGAATCGTTATCGCCCACCACGGCGCAACGTGCTGATTCGTATAGTGTCGTATCAACAGGGGTTTCAATATCGAAAATAGAATCAGCCAATACCTGATAGGTGCGGCCGAAGTCACCCAGTAGTGCAAACAATAAAATAGTCAGTCTCGATGGGATCCATTCAAGCCAATAAACAATCGTATCCAGAAAGCCTAACTCTTTTCCTTCCCCATCCAGCCGTTCCAGGAAGTGCTGACAAAGCAAGAAGAACAAACTACCGGCTGGGCCGAGCATCAAGAACCAGAACACAACCGGAATCACGCTTTGAAAAACGTTATAAACAACATCGTGTGAAAAATTCACCTGAGACTGTTGAAGCTGAACCAGGTCATCGGTTTCTTTCAGATCCCGAAGCCACAAAATCTGGTCATCAAAGACAATGTCCGTATCAACGATATCAACGCAATAAAGGACAATGGCTACGGACAAGACCAACCAGAACATACCAAGAAATACTCCGGTGAGTTGAAAAGAGACCAGCAGTACGACCATAGTCGGAAGGATCACACTGAACAGAAACCTGAGACTATCACCAGAAAACCTGGCCCCAACCCATGAGAACCAGGTATCTAGCGGAAACATATCCCGCAGCGGGTTATTACCCATCCAGTTTCGGTAGTAGATGACCAGCATCAGAACTGTGAGGAATTTCATAGCGTGCCAGGTGTTCGGTTATCGGTTCTAATTCTAAACCTTACTCACCATATTACGAAACCTGTCCCAGTCAAATAGTGGGCCAGGATCGGTTTTGCGACCAGGGGCGACATCCGAATGACCGACTATGCTCTCTTTAGGGATGTGGTACTCACTAATAAGTAAGCGGCAAGTTGCAGCCAGAACCTGGTACTGGGCAGTGGCATATTTTGTGGTGTCCGTACCTTCAAGCTCAATGCCCACGGAGAAGTCGTTACATGCCGAACAACCATTAAACACTGATTCCCCGGCGTGCCAGGCACACAGGTTAAAAGGTACAAACTGCAAAATGGATCCATCGCGCCTGATCAGCAAATGACTCGAGACTTCCAACTCGGCAAGATCACCAAAATCATTGTGTTCAGATGTGTCCAGATTATTGCAGAACAGCTTCTCGATGTAATTACCGCCAAAATGGCCGGCAGGCAGACTAATGCAGTGAATAACTATGAGTCTGAGTTCATCATTCGGCCGAACACTCGAATAATTGCAATCCACTTGCCTGGCATCCTCAAGCCTGTGATTTTCAATGTTCATTGAATTTGTCTCTACTGCAGAGGTTCCCTGGATAATACCAGCTCAGAGGTTGTAGGATGCGCCATCGAAAATAACAATGCCTTCTATACCATAAAGCTGAGGATCATTTGTTCCAACAATTCATTCGTTTCTTAATCGTCGCTGCATTGCTTTGCCTTATTTCGGTTACATTACTGGAAGCAACCGAATGGCTTTTGCAAGTGACCAGCCCGGTGATTCATGGCCTGCTAGTTTCGATGATCTATCTTGCCGGTGTTTATATAAATTTTCATTTGCAAAGAGGCTGGGTTTTTAAAGCAACCCAAAATGCCAGAAGTGTCAGCCTCATGATCTATGCCAGCTGGATGATATTTTGCTCTGGCGCAACGGGTATCGTTTCCGGCTTTATCCTTGCTGGACTACAGCTACAATTTCCACAACTGCCTCTCCGGGCCAGCATCAGCCTTATCCTTGCACTGACTATTTTCTCTCCAGTTACCTTCCTTGGGGTATGGCTGATAATGAAAGACAGCACATATCCTGCCGGTCCCAACGAACCGTGAAAGCCCAGAATAACCCACTACATCTTGCCCGTTTCTCAATCAAACCATTAGGCATTAATCAGCACGGCCTGCAGGCTTACTTTCCTTGAAGAGCTCTATCGCGCTGATAAAAAAGCTTGAGAAGATTACCTGTACGCCAATTATAATGAGAGCTACCGCGGGAATTGTCTCACGCATAGTAACGGCAGGATCAAGAGTAGAAAAGCCTGCTTCTCCCCACTGAGATATGGCAGTGACAGTCCAGCCGATCCCCACCATTAGACAAAGGATTCCCACAACAATACCGCGCTCGAGTGAGAAAAAATCAAGGAACCTGGAGAATTGCAGGTGCTCAGGCAGCCTGCCGAACCTCATACCAATCAGCTGAATCATGACTGCAAAAAACACCATTTGCGCGCCTAGAATCGCCGACATGGTGGTGTACAGAAGCGAGTGAATGTCAAAGACTACATTGCCCAGAGTGACGGGCCCGAGCATCAATATGCATGTCAAAATGAAACCGCAGAAAAATAGTGCGACACCAGGATAGAAAAACATCCAACGCGGCGAAAATAGCAACAGGAAACGAAGGTGCCGCCAACCATCTCTCCAACTATTCAGGTGAGGCGGGCCATCTCGACCATCCACGGAAAGCCTGGTCGGTACCTCAACAATGGAATAACCTGCTAATGAAGCTTTCACAACCATTTCACTTGCAAATTCCATCCCCGGACAGGTCAAAGCCAAGTCCGTGATTCGGTCCTTGTTGAACCCACGCAGGCCGCAATGAAAATCCCCAATTTTATTTGAGAAGAATAACCTGCCAATAAAGCTCAACACAGGATTCCCGAGATAACGATGCAGGACAGGCATCGCACCTTTTTCTATTCCGCCACTAAACCGGTTGCCAAGAACCAGATCATGACCTTTGCGCAATTGCTCGATAAACAAGGTCAGATCGGAGAAGTCATAGCTGTCATCGGCATCTGCCATTATGACATATAGCCCTTGCGCTGCCGCTATTCCTCCCATTAGTGCACTACCGTAACCCTTCTCGGGCACTTGAACGACCCTTGCGCCCAGGGAACTTGCGATCCCGGCGGACGAATCTGTTGAGCCATTATCGGCAATGATAATTTCCCCACATATTTCAAATTCGTTCAGGAAGGCTGTGGCTTTCTTTATGCAGGTGCCAACAGTCTTTGATTCATTAAGACACGGCATAACGATAGACAATTCAATATCTTGGCTCATAGATTTAAATCAAATTTGTAGAGATTCAAGTTCCTCATCACTTTTCGAAGACATACAAATGGTTCAGACCAAGTTCGAACCTGCTCTGATGTATAAGCCTGAAGCCTTTCGATTCAAACAATCCAATAGTTTCAGAAGGCTCGAAACCATAGTGTTCGTCATGAGTCTCCCCCATCGCATCAACTATTTTCAAGAAAAAGAGCACATCAAGAATTTTATCTACCAATGGCGAAGGCGTTGTGATGATAACCCGACCTCCAGTTTCCAGACAATCGTGACAGTCAACTGCCAATTTCTGTTGCTGCTCTCGAGGAATATGTTCGAGCACTGCAAGCATGGCTATCGCATTGAATGAAGGATTATCTACTGGCGCTTCAGCCAATGCCTCAGGGAAAAAACCTTCAATCAGACTAATGCCCGGTAACTGTTTACCCGGCACCAGTTTTGGATCAATTCCCACGCCAGTTACCGTAACTGAAGGATTCCCGCGGTTCGCTTTGGAAAGATACTCGAATAGTGTTCCATCATGAGTACCAATATCCAGAATCCGCTGCGCTCCTTGCAAAAACGGCAAGGCCATCCTGATTCTCCAACTTCGCAATAGACGATCAACGGTTTTCATCCTGTAGGAGATAATATCAACCTACAAGCCAACCTGTACACTTTGTCTTTTATGGCCTGTCATTTTAAAGTTGCTATAATTAACAGCTTCTTCTCTAGAAATACTCCATGAACACTACGAAATGAACACTACGAAAGTCGGCCAGGGCATGTTTGCCGTTGCGCTTATTCTGGGAATCGCCATGTTGACGATGTACTTCGGCGGTGTAGAAAAACGCAGATACAATCCGAACCAGAATCCCGAATCTGTTACGACCGAAGGATTTGTAGAAGTACACCTGAGACAGAACCGACAGGGTCACTACGTAATGAACGGTACAATCAACGACAATCCAGTGGTGTTTCTTCTGGACACGGGAGCAACCGATGTTGTGATTCCAGAAGCACTGGCACAACAATTGAACTTGAAAAGAGGAAGACCTGGCAAGGCGATGACAGCTAACGGCCCTGTGACCATCTTTGACACCACCATCCGTGAACTAACAATAGGTGACATTTCACTCTACGACGTTGATGCCAGTATCAACCCGGGTATGCGTCCACCCGCCATATTGCTAGGCATGAGTGCACTCAAGCAAATCGAATTTATCCAGACAGGCAAGTCTTTGGTCCTTAAGCAAAAGGGTCCGCGGTTATGACGATCGACTACTTTGAAACAATTTCTGCCAGCGTGGCCGCAGCTCTTGATGAAGATGTTAAGGGAAGAGACCTTACTGCGGAATTGGTTGACGAAACAGAATCTGCCAAGGCGAATGTGATCACACGCAACCCGGCAGTAATTGCTGGCAGACCCTGGGTTGAGGAAGTATTCAATCAGGTTGATGCCAGCACCCAAATTGATTGGAATGTAGCTGAAGGTGATGTGGTTGAAGCCAACACAATACTGTTTTCTGTTTCAGGATATGCCCGCAGCCTATTAACATCCGAACGAACTGCGCTCAACTACCTGCAAACCCTGTCAGGTACTGCAACAATTACCAGGAGATATGTAGATTTAGTGAAGCATACCGATGTCCGCTTGCTGGATACTCGAAAGACCATCCCTGGGCTCCGACTTGCACAGAAGTATGCCGTAAAGATGGGTGGCGGACATAATCATCGAATTGGACTTTTCGACGCTTTCCTCATCAAGGAGAATCATATTGCTGCTGCTGGTTCTATTCCCAGCGCGATCAACCGGGCGAGGCAATTGTCATCTGACGTGCGAATTGAGGTTGAAGTTGAAAATCTGCATGAATTCAGAATCGCCATTGAAGCCGAGCCAGATTGGATAATGCTGGATAACTTTACACAAGAGGATCTGTTGGAGGCTGTGGCATCGAATAATTCCAATATCAAACTAGAGGCTTCGGGAGGAATAGAGCAGAGTGCTGATCTCATCAGAATTGCAGAATCTGGTGTGGACTACATTTCGATCGGCGCCCTGACGAAGCACTGTGAGGCAATAGACTTGTCTATGCGGTTTGTTTCAAATCAAGCCTGAAAACCAATGACCAGATACAAGGCTTTTCTTCTCCATTTCATTCTCAGCTGTGCGATATCCATCCTACCGGCCTACCTCATCGTCTATCATTGGTACCCGGACATTTTTTTCGCTATCGATGGTGGCCGGGAGGGCATGCAGATCATCATTGGTCTTAATCTGATACTAGGCCCCTTACTAACTCTTGTCGTATATAAAACCGGTAAGTCCGGGCTCATATTTGACCTGATATTGATTGGTATCATACAGGCTTCTTGCCTCACATTCGGCCTCTATACTGTCTATATAGAACGCCCAATTTTCTTTGTTTATTACGACAAGCATTTTTACAGCTCCAGTGCAGATACTTATTCCAACTATCATGTCGATGTACCTGATCCATTAATATTCAGCGAGAAAATTCCAGCCAAAGTCGCCTCTCTTCTACCTGAAAATCCAATCGAAGAAGCAGATTTCAGGTTAATGCTATATAGGAACCAAATCCCACCATGGGTTTATGAACGCACGTACGTTAAGTTAGACGGGCAGATGGACAAGATACTTGAGGAAGGCGCATCAGAGGAAGAATTGCTAAATCGAGACACAGAAGAAAATCTCAAAGCCTGGCTCCTCAACAATGGTGGTACTTTTAGGGACTATGTTTTTATTCCAATTCATTCACGATACCGGAATGCATTTCTTGGTATTAGAAAATCAGACAAGTCTTTTGTTGGCATCGTAGAGATTCCTGCACCAACCTAGCACCAGGGTGGTTTTATTTCCACACAATCAGACACTGGTTGTAGCCTGACACGAACTCATGTTGAATCTCTTCAAAACCTGGGATGGCTCAAGCCGTTTCTCTGCAATGAAATCCCTCAATCTACAAATGCTGGGATTGATTTTTGACGGATAAGTCTGAATCGATTTTTCAAAAACAAGGACTGTGGCACCAGTACTGTCTGGCTGCATGGAATACAGCCGTGCATAGTATTCATAAAACAAACCGAGCCCTTTGCGATCAATCTCATCTGGAATACTGCTCTCGGCCTCACGTGCCACACTTAAAAGCCTATCCACTTCATCGACTTCAAGTTGCCCTGCTTCCACAGCAGTTTCCAACATCACAAATTTACCCGGAAATGTAAGCCGTAAATTATTTAACTGAACTTGCGCGAGCTTCCACCCTTTATTCTTGTGTTGGAAGGTTTTTGCGTATGTCCGAGAAACAGATACCAACAATTGATAATTCAAAATCTTCTCGTGTGAATTTGACAACAAACCTTCCCTGTATAATCTGATGAAATAACTAACCAGGTCGTCCAGCTCTTCCGTGACCTCGCTGTTGTTTTCACCACCCGGATTGTACCGATGGTAAAGACCATAGTCTGTCGCCGGTTCAAACCTTTCAGTGATTGAAAATACCGGTCGACGAGTTGAATTAATAAACTGCTGCGCCTTCTCATCCCGGATCTTCCTGGCCGCAAGAGGCTCAGCTAGTCGATTGGAAAAAACCAGGTTATTCCACTCTCTAATCTCTATATCCGGACGCACACCCTGTACAAGATTGAGATAGCCAAACAGACCACTTTCAAAATCACCCCGTACAAACAAGGTACTATCACGAGGCAGTGACTCAAGCACTGTAGCGGCATAGTGCTGGGTATAGGAGACATCACGTCGATTGTTCCGCCCGTAGTTTGAGATCAGAATCAGGAATACACACACAAGCGGTATGAACTTTAACCAACCGTTCGTTGGCTGACGTTTTTCCAGAAAATTTACCAGGCCCATAACTCCGAAGGAAAACCACATGGCAATCGCCAGATAGGCAATGATTGGGAAGGGAGAAAATGTTGCCCGGTTAAACACATTAAAATCAAAATTCAATAGAGCCAGGAGCAGAAATGTGGAACCCAGGTAGGTAAACAGCAGTGCCAGGTTGAAGATGAGTGTCATGGATCGAATCGATACAACGATACCTGCCAAGATGAGCGGCATCGCCCAGATTCCCTGCTGGGAAAGACTCCTCTGGACTATCCACGAGGAGAAATTCAGCTTGTCCAGGATATCCGCAACATCACTACCGTCAGGATAAACGGAACGTGTGATGTAGGCGAAGAACTGGTCCGCTGAATGAATTCCGCCAAAGATCGCTATCATCGGCTCGGAGTTAAACACCAGCAACATATAAGGCGAAAGCCCGAGCAACAAACTCAACAGAGACAGTAACCAGAATTCAAGGCGGGACAATTCTGTTCTTAGACTCTGGAACCTTCCGGCTACCACAAACAGCAGTGCCGGAGTGGAAAGAATCATCAACGGCCAGTGATTAGACAGGGCAAGTCCAAAGAAGAAACCAAGCGCATACCAATATCTGATGTCTCCGCGGCGCTCATACTCCAGAGCAATCCAAACGCAGAGCAGAAACATCAGGACAGCAAGAGAATAAACCTCAATGATTATCGATTGAGACCAAAACGTTGCCGAGAATGCATAGGCCATTGAGGCAACCCAGGCAAAGCGCCTGCCCAGCAGCATGTATGAAATATGATGGAACACACCGACTGCCGTACATGCGAACAATGCAGAGAGTAAATTACCCGCAAGCACTGTATTGGTAAAATTAGTCAGCTTGACAAATGGACCACATAACAATGTATGTAAGGGGTAGCCAGGCGGATGTGAGATTCCACCCAGGTGACATACGAGCTGGAATAACCCCGCATCTTCCAGCGTAATTGTTCTCGGCATCGTGAAAGAGTAAACGGCAAGGCTGATCAGGAAGCACGCGAAGGGATGAAACCAGATCGTGTAACGACACCACACACTGTTAACTGTTGTTGATGTGAACGGTGATTGGGACACGACCTATAGCTTCCAAATGCATTCAAGTTTTGTATAGTATAGCTTGCCAGTTAGAAACCTGCTCAACCTGACTACCAGCGTCTTGACCCACTAATTGAATCTTTGGATACCATGCTAACAACGAGAACATCGCGGTCCATTCAGCTTTGGTTAGAATCAAATGGTTCAACGCTATTTATGCTCTGCATCATTAGCATATTCTTCCTGTTTGCAGTTTTTCTTATGACTTCGCCAATTCGACTATCCGACACGGACCTCTGGTACCACCTGGCGGGCGGGCGTTTTCTAATTGAGACCGGCATGCTAGCAAATCCCTATGATGTTTCTTTCATAGAACCAAAAATGGATTCTGCAAACTACTTCTGGGGATTCCAGCTATTGGTTTACAGCATTTGGAACATCGCGGGATACCTTGGCCTTATCTTGATGAAGGCTATATTGCTACTGTCAACGGCATGGTTCATGACGAAGATAATGATTGCTGACAACAAATTTTCAACCGTCGGGTTGTTGACTATCACAATAGTTTCTCTTGCCATATTTTTGCTTGGAATGCGAAGCACAGGGGTTCGACCTCATCTATTTTCGTACTTCTTCATAGCATTTTTCATCTTCATACTTCAGTACCGCAGCAGATGGCTTCCCGCATTACCCTTGATGACCATCATGTGGATCAATATTCACGGAATTGAATGGGTCATAGGTGCGCTGATCTGTGGTAGTTACGGCCTGCACCAACTGTTGCAATATCAACAAGATCGAGATGTCAGGAGGATCAGGCAGTTATTCTGGATAATAGCTTGCATCCCGGCCATGCTGGTTAACCCGCATGGAATTTACATTCTTGCAGTACCTTTTTCGACGCCGGTGGATATCAACTATTTCGTCACAGAATTACAGCCTGTTGATCTTCGCAGACACTTTGATTCAGGTGATTATTTTTTATATAGGTATGCATTTCCTCTATTAGCGCTTTTCTCGCTCATTGCCCTGGTGTATACCGTTGGCCAATTCAGAAAACACATTTTTGCCTTACTGCTATTTTCTGGTGGATTGATTTTGCTCTCCCGGGGAATGAGATTCATCTGGGAATGGCTGATACTTTCTACTCCACTCTTTGCAGTTGGCCTCGATACGTTATCCAATAGTAATAGCAGAATTAGGGCAAGGCAGTTAGCTATAGGTTTCTTAATCCCGACGTTATTGGGTTACACATGGTGGCAGGGAATCAAGGAATCAAATTCACAATACCCATTCGATGAAGATTCACTGCCCCGGGGCACCACCGATTTCATTTACAATCTTGGACTATCCGGCAAATACGCCGCACCACCAGCCCTGGTTGGTTATATTGAATGGCGACTCACTCCAGAGAATGTCGAAATTCATTCTGATATGCAGTTTCCGCCTTTTACAAGCGAGGTCTTTTTCGAGATCCTTCAATCAATGTACACCGCGATCGGGCATCAACACCTGGTGGACAAATATACACCTGATCTCATCAGTGTGGGGATTGGAAACTCCGCTTTCTCACGAATCGTTAGCGATCAATTTGTACCCGTATTTTTCGATCAGAAACTGGTTCTGTACCTCAATCGCGATACCTACCCAGCAATAGCCAAGGAGCATCAGCTCCTTCATATCGACCCGTTTAAGCCGAACATGATACAGGTTCAGTATCTACAAGAGGGCATAAAAGAGCTCAAAAGGATGCTTGAAGTGACAGATCAAATCCCGGGTGTTAAGGCTATCCTTGCTGGGTTTTTGATTGAATCCGGGAATCTCGACGAAGCAAAAATTTATCTCGATTCATTACGAGGGTTCAAGCCAGAACTCGAGCGCGTTGCCTTCTTCACTGCCAAAATCGCCCATCTGGAAGAAGACTACCCACTGGCAATTGACCATTACCTCCGCGCCCTATCGATGACCGCTAAACCTAATCCCATAAGACGACTGCTTGGCGAATGTTATTTCCACACAGGTGATCTGAGGCAGGCATACAACTATTTTAAGGACTCAGTAAACCCATATTCCCAGCTTAACGTAAGCCTGCTGGACTACTATCTCTTTGCACTCACATCTTATGCCGTTGGGGACAATGATCGAAGCCAGCGCCTTATCCACATGTTCAGAAGTCTGGACGATGGGGAAAACCCTGATTTGACTAGACTGGTTGAGGATCTGGACTTGTCGCGAAGGGAATAAGACTTTAAGTGCAGTGGTTGCTGGAAGTCCCTGGCTCTCGATATTTGTTCCAAATACTTGCCGCCATTCATGTTTTGCCCAAGGCGTCGGACCGACGCAAAGCCCCATAGGAGCCGCGTTTTATTGGAGTCCCTTGCTCTCGATATTTGTTCCAAATACCTGCCGCCATTCATGTTTTACCCGGGGCATCGGACCGACGCAAAGCCATGAATTTGGTGCCGGAAAGAGGACTCGAACCTCCGACCAATTGCTTACGAAGCAATGGCGTAAATCATGAAACCTGAAGTCCTTAATACCTGCCCGTTCACGTGACCCTGCCCATGACCGTTTGATGTTGGAAAGTGGTAGCCTTTGAGGAGTCTCAAGTCACTAAAACTGAATAACAGTTCTCTTGATAACACCATATTCTTTTGATTATCAGTAGGTTACTGTATACTGTACA
>SMVA01096431.1_pt1 | contig 18304 bp, 16 predicted proteins | sample 2456451 | NCBI WGS metagenome assembly SMVA01 (sample SAMN11095933, study PRJNA526329) | marine sediment metagenome | biome: Marine sediment; feature: Surficial sediment; material: Deep marine sediment; isolation source: Hadal surficial sediment | place: Pacific Ocean | collected 2014-05 | depth...
AGTAAGAATTTCTGTTATAATCAACTTTTGTCGGAAAACTAAAAAAAGCCTGTCTCTAAAATTCGGAGACAAGCTTTTTGACATTAGTCTTTTAAAAAAAATTAGTTACTGGCAATTCGTTCGATATTATCCCGTTCTAAATCGAGACGAATAATTTCCGAATTGTTATTTGAAAGCTCGGTAAATAACAGGCTCGAGCCATTTTTTGAAAATCGTGGCTTTCCTAAATCACCTCTTACCGAATAAATCAAATCGGTTTCTTTCGTTATTATATTTAGCCGCCAGAGCTGCGTCGTATCTCCGTTTTCAAGTTTCCGGAAAAACAATTCAATTCCGTTCGGCGCCATGGCCATTTTAGGAAATGGGTGAATTCTGGAATCTTTGTAAAGCAACTCAATTCCATCTTTAATATCCACTTTGACAATTGAAAAAGAGCCAGCGCTTTGCGGTAGTTTTTTATCGAAAGTACCCTGAAAACCAAGTGTGATAAATGAGGTTTCGTCTAACCACGTAATAGTTGGTAACCAGTTTAAATGAGCATATGGCTTCCAGGCTTCGGTTTTGAAAACTATTTTGGAGGATCTCTCATTCTTGAAATATTGAAAAGAAATGAAACCATGATTTTCATTAAACCATCGTTTGACCAAAATTTGATTTAAGCCTTGAGTCGATTTAGAAAAATATTGTTCGGACACATCTAAAACGGTTTTTATTCCCAGCAATTTGTATCCTTCCGAGAGCGAACGGCTCTTTGAGGCTGCAACATGTTGCTTTTTCCCTGTCTGCAAGTCCAGTTCGAAAACATGCCAATCTTTGACTTCATCATTTGTTTTACAATCCGGGAATTCTTCTATCTGATGATCACCGCCAGAACGCAGCAGAAGTACTTTTCGACCATCTTCAGAAACTTGATAATCTATAACACCCGTAGATGACAAAGAACATCGTGACAGCCCATCCTTATCAGACTTTTCCAGTTTATAATCCCATTCGTGAGGTGCAAGTGGGTCTCCAGTAAAGACTAAATATAAAATACTGTGGTTGTTATCTATAAATGTTGGATTAATTTCCAGGCGATCATTCGACTGGGTGATGTTTTTATGATAAAAATCAGATGCGGACTTTTCAGCGGGGTAGGCTATTTGAGCGCTCATCAAAATCATGCAAGCGAGCATCAAGATAGCTCCGACGAGAAGAATATGTTTGGCTACTGTTTTTAGCATTTATTGCACTCCTATAATAATTAAGATAGTCCGTTTTCCGTTTTTCTCTCAGTTCTCGCAATAAAACCAAACTGTTTGTGATGTTTTATCATAGAAGCAAGTTCAATGCCAGGTTTTATACGTGGAATGGTGAATCTAATTCAAACGTAGAAAATTTAATTTGTGGCAGACTTTTCAGTTTTTTAAGACTGGGAATTCCGAAAATTCCGTGAAGTCGGTGTATAGTTTACATACTCCCTTAATTAATGACTGAATTTATGTGAATTATTATGAAGCATTTTAAACCGTGTGTGAAAATTTTGCAGATCAAGGTTTAACCTTCTCTTTCGACTTCCAATGCGAAAACTATGCCATTTTCAAAGGTTCACGCTTGAATCATATATCTTTCCGATTCTGACAAAAGTTGTTTCTAAATGAAACAGAGGGTTCTGATAAGTTACACAATCAAGGAGTTATGACGCGGTAATTGGAGAGAAATGATACATCCCCGAAGTGGCTGCACTTCGGAGACGCTCAACTCAGGGCTTATACTTGGCGGCTCAACACACTTTCGATTCAAAAAATAGAACGGTGGGCGAATTCTTTTACTTCTTCACTTAATTGGATTTGCTTACTTGTAACCACTTTTCAACTATTTTTAAAATGTCATCGGTGACAAAAGGCTTAGCAATATAATCGTCGCAGCCGGCCATAAGGGTCCTCTGGCGATCGCCTTTCATTGCCTTGGCAGTCATTGCGACAATCGGTACGTTTTTAAACGCATCTTTTGTCTTTAGAGCCCGCGTTGCTTCATATCCGTTCATTCCCGGCATCATGATATCCATTAATATTAAATTGGGCCTAACTGACTCAGCTTGCTTAACGGCTTCCCATCCCTCGCTGGCAAAATATAACGAATACCCGGCCTCCTCAAGTATGTATTTTAAAACATATTGGGTATCCTTATCATCATCAACTAGCAAAATCTTTGTTCTTGAGTGCAAAGGGGGAGCATTTCTTTTTCCTAGAAAGTTTCTACTGAAGTTTTGTCGTCTGGCACTTAAAAATCGACCGAGATCAGAAATAACACTTTTTTGAGTGCTTGAATGCAGTGTGGCAAGATAAGCGAATAATCTTTGAGAATCGAATGGTTTAACTAAATATTCATCTGCTCCCATTTCAAAGGCACGTTCTTTCTCTGATAATATGGAAGTGACAATCACCGGGATTTCTCTTGTTTCCGGATCACTTTTCAAAATTTTGAGAATCTCCCATCCGTTCTGGTTCGGCATGATAATATCCAGAGTAATTACAAATGGTTTAAAATGTTTGGCAACGTGAATAACATCTTCGCCGCTCTTTGGGAATATGATTTGATAATTCTTTCCATGCAAATACTGCCGCATAATGTAAATAGCTTCTTTCTCATCATCGATAACCAGGATGGATTTTTTCTGCTTGTCTAAATGATCGCGATCATCGGAAAAATCGATTTCAAAATCTTCAGGTTCTTTTTGGACAACCTTTTCATCGAGATCGATCACTTCTTTATGCTTGACATCAACGCTTGAATGAAGCGGAATCAACATGATAAAAGAGGAGCCCTTGCCCAACCGGCTTTTGACTGAAATCGAGCCGCCAATAGCGTCAAGCACTTTTCGGGTAATAGCTAACCCCAGTCCTGTGCCTCCGTAAGTCCGGCTATCTGAACTGTCTATCTGATGGAATTCTTTAAAAATTTCCTCGATGCGATCTTTAGGAATGCCGAGGCCAGTATCCGAAACTTCTATCTTCAAACTCGAATCGTCTTCAACGCTAACGTGAACCTCTATTTCCCCCCTGCGAGTAAATTTGACAGCATTGCTCAGAAGATTTGACAAAGCTCTGGTCAGTTTGTCCTGGTCAGAATAAATAGTTTCGGGCACATCTTCAGTAATTTCATGTTCGAGCTTTAAACCTTTCTGCACGCATAATGGCCGAATATGTTCAATCGTTTCCTCGATGACTGCTCGCACAGGTATATTTGAATAAACCGGGTCGACTTTCTTAGATTCGACTTTCGAAAGGTCAAGAATATCATTGATTAGATTGAGTAAATTTTGACCGCTTCTTTGGATAATTTTAATTTGTTTGTTTTGATCCGCATTCAAGTTTCCTGACATGCCGCGAATGAGTATATCGGATAGCGTTATAATTGCGTTCAGAGGCGTTCGTAGCTCGTGCGAAACGCTAGCCAAGAAGTCTGATTTTAACTGACTCGCTTCCTCCAGCTCCTTCGCTTTCTCTCCTGCTTCCTTGAAGAGTCTTGCATTTTCGACTGCCAAGGCTGCCCGTTCAGCCAACTCCTGAGCTAACTTGAGGTCTTCGTTTCTGTAGCGGCGGTTTGACCCGGACAACAGGTAAATCAGTGCTCCGATAATTCGGGTACGAACTCTAAGCGGGACAACCATTAGAGAAGTAATGGGATTGTATTGCTCGATATAAGTAAATTGAGTTTTTTTGAAATTCCTAACTTCGGAAGGAAAAGGTTTAGAAGCGCGGAATGATTCTTCGGTTGATACAACCGTTCCGATTAATCCTTCACCAACCTTGCAAGGAAACTCTTCAACTCCCTTCATAAATCGATCTACTAATTGAGGATTTGCATGGTAAGAAGCTTGAGGTTTCAAATATTCACCCTCCTCTTCAACAAGGAGCAAACTACAGAACTCGCCGATTGTTTTTCCACCTTTTTCAACGATTGCTTCAAATACGTCATCGATTTTAAGGCTTGAGTGAAACAGTTGACTTATTTCCGCCAAAAATTTGGTCCGTCTCTCATTCTCTTTTTGAGCCTGAAAAAGTCTGGCATTTTCGATTGCCAGGGCTGCTTTGTCAGCGAATATTTCCAGATCCCGAATTTTTTCGATTCCGGGACGTTTTCTATCCACCGGGTCATCGACGCTGATGACTCCCAAGATATTATCTTTGGTTCGAATCGGCACCAGCAGAGCATCGAGGGAGTGCCATTCACCTTCATTTGCTTCACCTAATTCCGAGTAAATAGAAAAGCGGGTACTTTTGTTCGTGACTTGTGCATCGTGCCCGACCAAGTATGAGTTGCTAATTCGAAAAGATTCTTTGAAATATCTTTCGGTGTGCTCAAACGGGATCTCGCGCCAGCTCATCACTTCTTCCACTTGATCTGGTTCAAGGCCCGCCGTGGCTACCGGAGTCGAAATTCGTTTTTCATGATCCCGCAGAGAGACAACAACTTTTTTCCATCCTAATGCCTGAACAGCATCACATATTTTATTTAAAATAACATCGACATCAATATTGAGCAGGATTTCCTCCCCTATTTCGAGTAATTTTGCCAACTGATCGACTTTCGTCTGCAACTCCGCAGTCCTCGTCTCGACTTTGTCTGCTAAATTCTTTGCCTGCTCCTGAAGTTCGTTTTGGAGTTTCTTATATTCTGTAATATCCCGCCCAACCGCCATAGCACCCACCCGGCGTTTGTCACGATCAAACAGGGGCTTCGAATGCCAGCTGCAAAGAATTGCTTCATCATCTTTAGTCTTTATTACGGCTTCAAAATCTTTAATTTCGATTTTGATTGCAGCGCCGTAGTCTTTTCCCAGGCGTTTAAGATCATCAAAAAATATTGGCAGTTTTCGCTTGGCCAGATCGCCGGCCTCATAATTTAGTCTTTTCCTGCCATAATCATTTAGAAATGTGCACTGACCGTCGTTATCCACAACGATCAAGATATCAGACATACCTGAAATCAAGGTTTCGTAATAGGTTTTCGCAGCTTGCAACTCATTTGTCTTCTCGGTCAACTCTTCCGTATATCTCTGCAAACTCTTCTCAAGCGTCTTCCGGCGGGTGACATCTCTTTCAATCCACAAGTATCTTGCAATGCGCTCTTCATTTTCGTAAATCGGAACCACAGAGACTTCAGCGAGAAAGCTGCTGTTATCCTTCTTCTTTGTATAAAACTCTCCCTGCCACACTTGACCTTCTTTAACTGTATTCCAAATCGCCTGGTGCACCAGCTTGCTGCGGTTATCAGTCACAAACACCGAAGTATCCAGGCCGACAAGGTCCGATTTTTCAAACCCGGTCATTTTTCTAAAGGCCTGGTTCAGGTAACTAATTCTGGCGTCTAAATCAATAATGAGCAGCCCCTCGGTCGAGTGCTCGATACATTGCTGGAAGATTTCAGCGTCTTTTGTTTTTTCTTGAATTAGCCGCTCAAATTTTTTCTCAACTTCTTTCCGTTCAGTTAAATCCAAAACTAAGCACTGAAATCCTATCGTCTCAGCCAATGAATTGACAAGACGCCATTCATTTATGAATATGGGGATTTTTTTGCCATTTTGGGTTACTGCTTCAGATTCGAAACGTTTTTCAAATTCAGGGTTTTTATGATCAAAAAAAGAAGAATAATGCAACCCTTTCATACTGTCACTTGAATAGTTTAGCATTTCTGCAAACGTATTGTTACAGAATGTCAGGGTTTTTTCCTTATCGAAAACTGCAACCCCGTCCGGCATTTTCTCGATTAATTGCTGAAAAGAAAGCTTGTCCTCCGGTTTGAAGACTTGCCCAAATCCGGCATTCAAAGTCAGCGATTGACTTTGAATATGCAAAAACCCAAATATAAAGGAAGAAAATGACAGAAATTTTAACATGTGATAGAAATCAAAAAAACCTGGCGATTGGGCAGTCCAGAAAATCGAATAAATGCTGGTAAACACAGCTAACATTGATGCGAGCAGAAACCAAAAATAAATGGGCTGATTTTCTTTGAAAAACCGTCGAATCAACAACACCGCCGCCACAAAAAACAGCGAGGCCGTACCAATTTCCAACTGTTTTGTCAGTAAAGTTATTTTACCCCCCAGAAAAAAAATAGGTGAAAAATCACTGAACAAATAACCGCTTATTCCAAATAAGAATAAGAATGACAATAAATAAAAGGCAATCTTGTTTTTAAATGCACGGTCATTAAAAATTTTGTTCCAAAAAAAGATTGCAAACAGAAAATGAAGTGCGAAAACACCCCGCGCAGAAACATCAAATCCTATACTAAGATTCGTTGAAGTTAGCAGCCAGGGTAGGTCGTGAAAGCCAGGCGTGGCGCCAATTTGTAGCATTTGAAAAATAACAAAGGAGAAGTACCCCAGAGAGAAAAAAAGAAAACTATTGATACGATTAATCCAATATTGGCGAAAAAACAGGAAAAACAGGCCTAAGGCAATGAATGTTATAAAGTATTCTAAGAGAATGTGTCTTTCGATCGAAAGTTTCGTGTTGGCAAAGATCGGGGGTGAAAACACAATATTTAATATCAGCAGCAGTACAATCAAAGCCAGAATGGCTGTTCCTGAGAATGGCGCTAAAAAAACTTTACGGGATTGCATAATTTGCTCCCTAAATAAATATCCCTATTTAGAAAATTGCGTTATCGCTTGGCATAATTATTCCAAAACACCCTTCCGCCCTTAACCAGCGCCGAGAGTACAGACGTTACATCCAAAAGAGGCTGCTCAATTCGTTCTTGAATCATTTCTTCGAATTCCTTGAGATTGACCGCGGTATCCCGCACAGCAGTAATGCTGTCACTGACTTTGCCCATCTCCCCTTCCGCGGCTTTGACGATAGACCGCACGTCGCCTAAAATATGAGTCAAATCATGAGAGACGGGTGCAATATGAAGGCGAACCATTTCAACGAGTTTTTGAATCTCTCCAAATACTTTTATGGCTTTAAATAAAGCGATTACGATGAAAAGCGTGTTGATAAAAATCAAAGCCGCAATAATGGCTACGCTTACAGATATATCCATGGCTCTTTACCAGTTTTTAGATTTGCTTTTTTAACTTAAACCTTTGAGGATTTATGGTTTCGTTCCCCTGCTCCTGGTTCTACTCGTGGTTGCCTTTTTGGTCTTTTCTTTTTTATAAGCGCCCAGCCCCGCATCTATTGCGTCGCCAAACCGCCGCCTTTCATTTTTGACGACGGTTTTACTTTTTTCAACTCCGTCGGCGGCTTTCTTTGTCATATCTTCTAAAGCAGACTCGGCTTCTTTTTGTAATTCTTCCAATTGTTTTTTTGTTTCTTCGAAAAGAGTTTCTGCTTTTTGTTGGGCGGATTTTAGGCTACCTTGAGCGTCGTCTGTTAGATCCGCAGATATTTTACGAATATCTTCCCGGACTTCCTTTCCCGATTTTGGCGCATATAAAAGCGCGATTACAGCACCGGCAATTCCCCCGAATAAAAACCCCTTAAAAAACTCCGACCCACCGTTATTGTCAGACATGATTTCCTCCTGTTTTTTTTATATTTAAAAATTATTCCAACATTTTCTTAAATTCTGCTTCGGTTAAAACGGTCACATTGAGATCGCGGGCTTTCTCAGCTTTTGTGCCGGCATTCTGGCCCACAACAACAAAAGAGGTGTTGCCGCTCACGGATGAAGCTGCGCGGCCGCCTAAACTTTCAACCAATCGCTCCGCTTCATCGCGGGTGAACAATTGTAATGCCCCGGTAAAAACAAAAGTCTGGTTGGCAAATTTATTGTCTGTTGCCGATTCAACTTTTTTAATTCGAACGCCACTTTTTAGGAGCCGGTCTATGGTTTCAAGATTATGCACCTCTTTGAAAAACTGATAGACACTCTCTGCCACCTGCGGGCCGATTTCATAAACATCTTGCAAACATTCTTTGGATGCCTTTTTTAAATTCTCAAATGTCTCGAATTCTTTAGCCAGCACCCTCGACACATGCTCTCCAACAAATCGAATTCCAAACGCATAAAGGAGTCGGCTCAAATCCGTATTTTTGCTGGCTTCGAGGGCCTCTATTATATTTTGTGCGGATTTTTCGGCCATTCTTTCCAGACCCGCCAACTGCTCTTTGGTTAGGGAGTAAAAATCAGCCACATTCTTGACCAATTTTTTTTCTACAAGTTGCTCGACCAGCTTTTCGCCGAGCCCTTCGATATCCATAGCGCCTTTTGAGGCAAAATGCTGAATCCGTTCTTTCAATTGCGCCGGACAGGAAAAATTCTGACAGCGATGCACTGCTTCGCCCTTCATGCGAAGAACATGCGAGCCGCAAATCGGACACTTCTTTGGAATTTTGAATTTCTTCGCCGCGCTGGTTCTTTTTGAAATAATCACTTTAACCACTTCCGGGATGACGTCGCCGGCGCGCTGCACAACGACCCAATCACCAATACGTACATCTTTTCGGTCGATTTCATCTTGATTGTGAAGAGTGGCCCGGCGAACCTCCACTCCGGCAATTTTAACGGGTTTTAAATGAGCTACCGGGGTCAACGCTCCGGTGCGGCCGACTTGTGGAACAATGTCTAAAATTTGCGTCGTTTCCTGCTTCGCCTCAAATTTTAAAGCCGTCGCCCAACGCGGACTTCGAGTTCGCATGCCCGCTTGAGTTTGCAGCGCCATGCTGTTTACTTTTATGACCGCGCCATCGATATCATAATCGAGACTGTCGCGCAGCGCAACAATTTTTTCACAACCTTTGATAACCTCCTCAATATTCCGGCAAACCGTAATATGAGAATTCACCCGAAATCCCCAGGCTTTAAATGTTTCCAGAGCTTCGGAATGACTGGAGAATTCGTGGCCAACCGCCTGCCCAAAACTGTGAATAAAAATATTCAGCGGGCGGGCGGCAGTTATTTTAGAATCCAGCTGCCGAAGCGTTCCGGCGGCGGTGTTTCTCGGGTTCGCGTAGATAGGCTCGCCTTTTGCTTCCCGTTCTTTGTTCATCTTCACAAAACCGGAATTTGGATAATAGACTTCGCCGCGAACATCCAGTCTTTCGGGCACGGTGGTCTCGTTTGTCAGCAGACGAATCGGAATTGATTTGATGGTTTTAAGATTTAATGTAACATTCTCGCCAACGAAACCATCCCCGCGTGTAGACCCTGAAGCGAAGAGTCCGTTTTCGTAAACCAGTTCCACGGCAACGCCATCTATTTTGGGTTCCACGACATATTCAATGTCTTTCGTTCTGTTCAAAAGACGCTTAATTCGGTTATCAAACTCCCGAAGCTCATCGTTTCCAAAAGCGTTGTCTAAACTCAACATCGGGACCGCGTGAGTAAGGCTTACAAAAGCCGCCAACGGCGGCGCCCCAACTCTTTGAGTCGGCGAATCCGGCGTAACCAGTTGGGGAAATTGTTCTTCTAAATGTTGCAGCTCTCTATAAAGGCGGTCGTATTTGGAATCGGATATTTCCGGCTCATCGAGAACGTAATATCGATAGCTGTGGTGATTTAATTGATCGCTGAGTTCAGTGATTCTTTTTTTTTCATTTTTGGGATCCATACTACTCTAAAATCTAAATTAAACCTAACGACGCAATTGGCTCTTAGCTTTTGGCTATTGGAAGTTGATTTCTATCACTTATGCAATGCATGGCATTTCACCTATCAGGTAATTTACGATGACCTCGCTAATGCTTTTTTTAGCTAAAAAGCTAACAGCCAACAGTAAATCGCTCAATTTAGGTTAGAGAGCTAACCTTTAATACACCCAAGTGGCCGCAGCTGTGCCACCTTCTTGGAAATTCCAGCCATCTGGCAAGCATCCACCACATCCGCGACGTCTTTGTAAGCCTCGGGAATTTCCTCATCGAGGGTGCGGCGGCTCGAGGCTTTGACATAAATTCCCCGATCTTCCAACTCTCTTGCGATTGCCCGGCCTTTGGCTCTTTCCCTGGCTTTATTTCGACTCATTGCTCGTCCAGCACCGTGGCATGTTGAACCAAACGTGTTTTCCATTGCACCTTCGGCACCGACTAAAACATATGAATAGCGCCCCATGTCGCCAGGAATGAGCACCGGCTGTCCGATGGATTTGTAGGCCGCAGGAATCTCCGGAGAGCCGGGTGCGAACGCCCGGGTCGCGCCTTTTCTGTGCACACAAAGTTTCATTTCCTTGCCGTTGACTTTATGGGTCTCCATTTTAGCAATGTTGTGCGCAACTTCGTAAACAGTCCGCATTCCAATATCCCCCGGACTCATGTGCAAAGCCTCTTCAAAAGCATCGCGGGTCCAGGCAGCGATTATCTGCCGATTCGCAAATGCATAATTGATAGCGCAGCACATAGCTTGTAAATATTCCTGGCCTTCAGGCGAATTAATGGGGGCACAGCAAAGTTGGCGGTCGGGCAGCTCGATGCCGTATTTTCGCACAGCCCGGTTCATAACCTCGAGGTAATCCGTGCAGACTTGATGACCAAAGCCGCGTGATCCGCAGTGAATAATCACCGTTACCTGATCGAGTTCAAGACCCAGAACGCTGGCAGCCTCCTCATCGTAAATCTCGGCCACATAGCCAATTTCCAAAAAATGATTTCCAGAGCCAAGGGTTCCAAGTTGTGAGCGGCCGCGCTCATAAGCCTTTTGACTGACGACCGCAGGATTGGCGCCGGCAATACAGCCATTTTCTTCAATATATTCTAAATCCTCTTCGCTGCCGAAGCCTTTTTTTACGGCCCAGGTTGCCCCTTTCTGAACGACTTTTTTTTCCTCTTCCAGGGAAACCCGAAGCTCACCCTTGGAACCAATGCCGGTCGGAACATGATGAAAGAGCGAATTCACCAGATTTTTTATTTTAGGATGAATATCCCGTCGGGTTAGTTTTGTGGCCATCAAGCGAACGCCGCAGTTGATGTCGTAACCTACCCCGCCTGGAGAAATAATACCGGTATCGGCATCAAATGCAGCGACACCGCCAATAGGAAATCCGTATCCCCAGTGGATATCCGGCATCGTCAGGGAATAATTTACAATCCCAGGCAAATGTGCGACGTTTGCGGCTTGCTCCGGCGCATTATCATTCCTGATGGCGTCGATCATTTTTTCAGTGGCATAAATGCGCGCCGGCACTTGCATTTTACCTTGTTTGGGAATTTCCCAGAGGTAGTCGGTGATTTTTTTTAGCTTGAGTTTTTGCACTTGTCAGTTTTTTTTGGCTATTCTGCTGAAAGCTGATGGCCTGAATGCTATTATAAATCTGAATGACCAGTTGAAGTAATCATGTAAACAAAATAATCCTCGAACCTTAAAAACTAAATAATTTTTCCCACCGAATGGTACCGAAATCATGGAAGCTTGTCGAATTTATTTGGACACAGCTTCATAAATTTTTTCGCCAAGAATTGGCCGCCGTAAGTTTGTGCACTTCGATGCACGCACCTAAGGTTTCATCCGAAAGCCTTCATCAAGAATATCTTCCATAATTCTGCACTTCAGCCCTCCTCATTACCAAATAATATTAATTTAAAATTTTCGATGACTTCGGCGTGTTTCGGTGGAAATATATTTCTACCGGAAAAAAGTCGCTGAATTAACGCATGAAATCATAAGTCAAAAATTACTTGCGCCTCCCAACCCTGGTCACTTTCTTTGACATAAAGTTTATGATAAGTGACCGCTTTGATCTCGGTGTAAATTTCATGCCGGTCGAGGTTCAATTGTTCTCCCTCAACAGTTGCAGTTAAATGCTCATCATCTATTTCCTTGACTTGAAAAGACTTAAACAACTCCTTTCGGGTTAGAAACAGGTAATTCAGTTCGGAAAGCCAATTGACCAGTAACGCTTCTCTATCGCTTGCTTGCACTTCGACGCTGCACTCTGAGTTGGGTCTAACTTTCTCAAGGTTTGTTATGCTATCAAAAAGTCCAAATGCGGCATTTTCAAACAACTCAGCCAGGGTGTCTCCAAACGCTTTGATACCAAGATCCGCAGTATGGTCGATATGGTGATATTTCTGTAACGGGTTTTTCACCCGCGAAATGTAAAAAATAAATCTTTAAAAAACAATAGTAGAGGGCCTGATTAGTGTGTTAATATTTTGTATTATTTGAGGGCTTAAAAAAGAAACCCTCGGAGACTTTGAATCCTCCGAGGGTTGGATGGGTCGGGGCGACTGGATTCGAACCAGCGACCCTCTGCTCCCAAAGCAGATGCGCTACCGGGCTGCGCTACGCCCCGAATTTTCTCAAAATTCGACATTTAAATATCAAACTTCGAAAATAAATTAAAATTTAAACTCTTTGTTTTCCAACAAGTTTCTTAATTTTAAGAATGCTTTTGCGCGATGGCTGGTTTTATTCTTTACATTCAAGTCCATTTCAGCGAAGGTACAGCCCTGCGCGGGCACAAAAAAGACCGGATCATATCCAAAGCCGCCGTTGCCGCGTGACTGGTCAGTAATCTCGCCTTCACAAATGCCTTCAACGATTCGAGTATCATTTTCGCTATATAAAGCCACCACACATCGGAAACGCGCTTGCCTCTTTCCGGGAGGGACACCCTGCAAAGCGCCAAGAAGTTTTTTTACATTATCGGCGTAAGTGGCATTCTCGCCCGAGTATCTGCTGGAGTAAACACCCGGCGCCCCGTTAAGGTACTCAACTTCAAGACCGGTATCGTCCGAAACCGCAGGCAATTGAGTAAACTCGAAAATAACTCTCGCTTTTTTGAGCGCGTTTTCTTCGAGGGTTTCGCCATCCTCAACGACCTCAGGTGCTCCGGGAAAATCCTCAAGCGTCAGCAGTTCAATATCCGGATTTTTTAATATTTCTACAATTTCTTTTACTTTGTCTTGATTGCCCGTCGCGAGGACTATTCTTTTTTTCACAAAGAAACTCAAAAACTCAGTTGCTATTCCGATAGATATCGATCCGGTCCACGATACCTACTATTGAAGCATCGATGGGTGCAATTCGGGTCGGATACGGAATAGTGGCTTCACGAGCGGTTGTGTAATAAACTATCTCTCCCTGCCCTGCCCCAATTGTGTCAACAGCAACTATTGGATCGCCGATCTTCTTTTCATCGTGATTCAAAGGCTGGATGATTTGCATCTTCGCCCCGACTAAGTTTTCGTCCTTAACGGTTGCCCAAATTGTTCCGATTACCTTTGCCAAATTCATTTTTCCATCTCCGCATCCAATTTATCGACAATCGCCATAATGGTCGCATCAACGGCTTTATTCTCGGTTAATTCCGTCTGGCGGGCTGAACTGCCTTGAACAACGAGAACAATTTCACCGACCCCGGCACCGACAGAATCTACAGCCACGAAAAAATCTTTTTTAGGTTTGTAATCTAAATTGACCGGCTGGACAATTTGAAGTTTCATTCCGGTTATTTTTTCATCTTTGTGCGTTGCCCAGACAGTGCCGATTACTTTTGCGAGAATCAAATCTTTCTCCGATTAGGTATTAACCGTAAACCTCGGCATGATTACATTTACAAACTTTTACCAATTTTTCATTAAACTTCCATGAATCCCGGGTAGCAGATCTTTCAGACCGCACTAATTTTACAACGCTTAACATCTCGCCACAGGTCCGACATTGATCGCCGCTCGGCTCACCGCTTGCCTTCGCTACTTTGGCTGCAAAACTACTATCTTTTGCCATGTTATCTCCTATTTTTCTAATAACCAAGCGTCAAATTTAGCAAATTATATATAAAAGTCAATAAAAAAACCGCCTATTTAGGCGGTTCCAATAATTCAAAATTTCGCAAAAAAGTTAACGGGGCTCAATAAATTTCTTTAACTTTTTCAATTCATTCTCAAGCTCATTGATTCGGCTCAGTATCCATAGATTTCGTTCCCGATCTGTCAAAGTTAGATTCTCTTTCGGTTTTTCAGGCTGTAAATTTGGCTCGGGTTTCTTATCGTGAATCTGCCATTCGCCAATTTTAACATTGGAGTACATTGTTTGCTCTCCCCTCAAATATTCAACAGGGACGGTTTTCCCGGGCGGAGTATATTTAACTAACCGAGCTAATTCTGAAATACTGCTCACATCTTTGTCGGAAAATTTCACAACAATATCGCCTTTAACTAATCCGGCCTGCTGGGCAGGACTATTCTTTTTGATTTCTTTGATTTTAGCTTTCCAACCTTCGGTTTCGCCGATGACACCCAACCAACCATGTCTCACATATCCATGCCGGATAATATCTTCGGCTATTTTTTTGATCCAATTAATCGGATAGGCTAAAATAGTCGCATGAAAATCATAATCCAAAAATGAGTTGGTCAAACTCTCCCGAGGGGTCATCTGTCCAGCAACTAATCCGACGATTTCACCTTTTGTATTAAGAATGGGGCTGCCGTTATTGCCCGGATTTAAATTGGCGGATATTTGAATCATTCCATCATTTCTAATACCATTGATGGAGCCAAAAATCACCGATGGAAAAACACCCAAAGAGTTGCCGAGCATCAAATTCCATGCTCCCGGTACAATATTGTTAGAATCTCCAAACCGAGCAGGAGTTAAAGATTCCATATTAACTTTAAGCACAGCAAAGCCGGTTTCGGGATCATGTCCGACAAAAATTGCCGGAGATTCTTGACCATTAGAAAACGTAATTAAGTTAGATTCCGCGCCCGCGACAATACTGCTCCGGGTTAAAATATGGCCCGCTTCATCAAAAACAATACCGCTGCCTATATTAATGTAAGATACGGACTGTTTGGGCGCTTCAGTCTTAAAAAACGAAAGAATACCACTTTCAGTTTCGGGAGATATTTCGTGTGAGAATCGGGAAGCTACCGTGACAACCGAGGCTTTACTTGAATCGATAAGCTTTGCTATATCTTTTTCGAGGGATTCAAGAAATTCTTGTGCGGTGGCAGAATAAAAAGAGCACAACAAAAAAAGAAGAGATAAGACTAAAGAACGTATAACCGATTTCACCTTTTGAATAAACACTTTTAAGGCAGATTACAAATAATTAAAATTCAACACCGACAGGTTGAATACGCCCCTCCGGAACAATCTTTCTTACCGAATCCGCAAGAGCTGACGTTTGCCTTTCTAAGCGGCTCGAATTGATAGATGTTCCACCGGACATGTTAAGCCTATCCATTGGATAATTAATTTGTTGCCGGGTGTTCTGACTACCCGGTTTAGCTTGATTTGTAGAAAATTGTGAGGATGAAAATGTCGGCGGAACATTCAAAGGATTGCCGTTATTACTTAGTTTCTTATCTGATAGATTCAAAATAAAAAATGCAGCTAAAAACGCTAAAGCTCCTGTAGCTGCATAAACGGGTATCTTGATTGGACGATTAAGGAAACCGCGGCGACTCAGGCTTCTTTCCATGCTGATTCGAGTCCTGAGAACAGTTTCAAAGTCCGGAGAAACTTTGATTGAATTCAGGTTTCGAAGCTGCCATCGGACTTGCATCACATTCTCGTATATCTCTGAGCAATCAGGACATTCTTCCAAGTGTTTTACAACGTCCTTTCTGGCCCCGGTTGGAAGCAAGCCGTCTATATAATCAAAAATCGTTTCCTGAAAACTTTTACATTCCGGCATAGGCAATCCCTTTTTTCATCTTAGAAGTTTCTCCTCTTATTATTTCGGCAGTTATTCAAAAAGTTTACATCTTTTTCATAAGATATTTCAATCGGCCTTGAAGCTTTAAGCGGCCCCTGTTTACACGAGACTTAACTGTGCCGATGGGAACACGGATAATCTTACTGATTTCTTCGTATGAGAGTTCCTGAACATCACGAAGAATTATGACTTCGCGAAACTTCGGAGAAAGGTTATTAATTTCTTTATGAATAATCTCTTCTTGAATGACTCCTTCTACGTGATTTTCGGGGTTATATTCGTCGTCAGAAATCTCGTAATCGCGATCTTCATAACCCATGTCGGTTACGGAGAACAATTTGCGCCTTTTGCGGCGCCGTAATTCTGTACGCGACAGATTACCGGCAATCGTATAAATCCACGTAGAAAACTTTGCTATGCGTTTGTATGCTTTACGCTTTCGATAGACTCTTAAAAATGTCTCCTGAACGATATCTTCCGCTTCCTCCTGGTTTCCTACGAAGCGATAAACGAAGTTCAAAAGCTGGTCTTTATATCGTTTGACAATTAAATCAAAAGCATATAAATCACCTTTTTGAAATCGCTCAATCAGGTCTTCATCGGAAGGTCTCTTGTCGCGAGCGCCAGATTGTTTCGATTGACTTGAACTACCGAATTCTTCAACCATATGGGTTTTAAAAAGTTCCTATATTTGGGAGTACTTTCTTAAGTTTATGGCGTTTGTAAAAAGGGTATTCTAACAAGAAGAAGTTAAGCAAAAACGACATCACGATATCAGGGATTTAAAGTTTATGTCTGTACCGACGTCATTTATTATTTTGATTAACAATGTCTGGAGTGCTATTTCCCTGGATTGTTGACTCGTTTTTAAAATCAAATCCGCTTGTAATAAACTTCCAAAAATATGTTGGAATTGTGGAGTGGAGTAGTTGCTCGCCATTTCTTTTGACTTTCTGATAAAAAAGGGTGGGATGCCGGTCAGTCCTGTAATTTCATTCTGGCTTTTTTTTAGTGTCATCGCACCCTTAACTTTCAGTAAATTTACAAAATGTCGGGTAATCATGGCCACAATTCCAGTTGGTGATTCACCGCTTTCCAACATCAGGTTTAAAATCGTCAACGATTTATTTAAGTCCCGATTTCCAATTGCGTCGTTCAAATTAAATACGCTGAAGTTTCTTGAAATGCCGACCACCTTTTGAACATCCGCCTCCTCGATTTTGCGCTCGCCTGCCAGATTTAAAATAATTTTATCAAGCTCATTTACAAGAGCGTGTAAATTGTTTCCCACACGTGCCTGGATAAGAATTCCCGCTTCATGACTTATCTGTAGGTTTTTTTCCTTTAGATAACTCTGAATCCAGGTCGGTACTTCATTATCATACAACGGCTTGAATTCAATATAAACTGACTGTGATTTAATTTTAGAAAAAGCTTTATTACGTAAATCAATTTTCGGACTCGTCAAGACTAACTTTGTACTGGAAACCGGTTTTTCCAAATATTTTGCCAGCAAGTCAAGACCGGAAGCAGGCAGCTTCTGGAAATCTTTCACCACGACCAGGCGGGAGTCGGACAGCATTGGGTAAGCATTCACGGTATCAAGAATTTTGCCCGCATCAATTTCATTGCCATAAAAAACATCCAAATTGAAATCTTTTGTGTCGGGATCAACGACCTGGTCAATAATTCTTTTCAGACAATCATCGATTAAAAAATCTTCAGAGCCGACAAAAAGATATGAGCTGCTAAGCTGCTTTTTTTCCAAATGAGATTTGAACTCACTGTAAGTCATTTTTAGTCGCCAGTTTTGGATTTTTCTTTTTTTATCGCTGTTATAACAGCAAAAATAAATCCGCCCCAAACCACTGTCAACATAATAACCATCATTATTAAAGCTGGAGTTGACATATCTTATTCCTCAGTATATAATATTAGTTGTGAACTTTTGCATTTTGCAAAAGATTAATTATATCGCCGATACAGCTCCCAGATTCAGGGAAGGGTATATGGAAATATGGCCAGTCCTGCGCCTCTACTCTCTTAGGCCTTATTTCTTTATACCTTAAACCTCGTGTTGACTGCGGCCCCGCCGCGCTAGACTTTCACAGTTCTTTTGTAGAGCCAATTGCTAACAGCAATTAATACAACAAGTGCGATGGCCCACTGAAGTAAAACCGTTCCTAAACTATAGGTTTTGAACGGCATCCACCACTCCTCGGGATCACCGGCAACCGTTTTCCAAAACCACCATCCGAGCAGAACCAGAAACTCGATTGGAATTACAAACTTGACGATAACATTAAACCAGGTGCCAGCGACTATATCATTACCTTCCGTATTAACCAATTCCGTGCGAAATTTATCGACGCCATATTTTATAGCGGCAAAGGCAACGAAAATGCCGCTGAGAATTAATCCAAGGCCCCAAACCCAATCTTGATTATTGAGGACGTTAAGGCTGAAGGCGGAAGGCAATCCAAGTAGAAAACCGCAGGAACCGACAAAAAGAATAGCTTTCGGTCTCTGCAACCCGGCGTCCATGAAAATTCGGGTAGATAGCTCTATCATGGCAATCAAGGAAGATAAGGCAGCAGCTGTGAGGGCGAGAAAAAATATTGTCATAAAAAAGGACCCAAAGGGCATTTGTCCGAAGAGCTGGGGGATCCAGATAAAAGTAAGCCCCTGGTTGCCGGCACCGACGGC
>SMVA01050498.1_pt1 | contig 18295 bp, 14 predicted proteins | sample 2456451 | NCBI WGS metagenome assembly SMVA01 (sample SAMN11095933, study PRJNA526329) | marine sediment metagenome | biome: Marine sediment; feature: Surficial sediment; material: Deep marine sediment; isolation source: Hadal surficial sediment | place: Pacific Ocean | collected 2014-05 | depth...
CCGAACGAACTGCCGACACCAAGATCTATATTATTGTACTGGCTTTGCTTTAGCAGGATTTTTGCTACTGCCAGCAGATCGTGCACGAAGAAGTCCCAATCGTAGTCTGCTGGTACATCTCCAGAGTAGGAATCGCCATGTCCCCGTGCGTCGATGGCAATCACGTTGTAGTGATCGATCAACCGGCGGGCGACGAGTTCCCAGGTACCGCCACAGAACCCATTAGCGTGGTGCAGTAATGCGATCGGTTTGCCAGCGCCACCATATTCCCAACCGGCAATCGAGATCTTTTCTCCCGGTCGAGAAGTATTTTCAATGGTAAAGCGCAACGGTTGTTTATCAGGCATCACAATGTAGGATCCACAGCAAAAAGAACGCTAGTTTATATCATCTGTTGTCCGGCCACTCCAGGAAAACAGCCTGATGCTGATGGGTGAGCGTTATAGTTCCAGACTGCCGCCGAATCTTGTGAGTGTAAACTGGACATGCTCTGCGGCGAAGTACATTTTTTATTCCTCACACCAAAGAACACCTTCAGCCATCAGCTCAGATATCACTGTCGTATCAAACCCAGCCTCCAATAAGAGCTCTTCGTTGTGCTGGCCCGCTAATGGCGGCGGGCCAAGAGCCTGGCCTCCTCCGTCGAATAGCACCAAACGACCATGACGCTTGTAAGGCCCCCAACGAGGATGCTCGGTTTCAGCAGTAAGCCCCATTGCTTCCGGCTGTGGGTCCTGCAGCCAGAACTCGTTTGGTCGCAGTGCGTCGGCTCGAACACAACCGATTCCCGCAGGTGCAAACAGCGCCTCCCAGAAGGCTGCGTTTTTCGTCATAAATAGTGCAGCCAATGCATCACTTAACGCCGTCCCGCCAGCCGCTAGCAGTTCCGCTGATGGCCCATCAACATTCGCTTTTTGTAGCGAGTTCACAAATCCTGCGCGTTCGTTTTCATTGGTTAGTGCAAGGAAAACCCACTGCTCCTCGGCACAGGGATAGAGTCGATAAGTCGCTGATAACCCCAGCAACTCGGCGTCTGCCAGCGCCCGGTCAGGCTTGTCGGGATAAGATAAAAAATCATCATGATTTGCATATGCATTGGCACCGAACATATCGACTAGAATCTGCTGACCACGGCCCGTGCGCTGCCTGGCGACAAGGCCTAACATCACAGAAGTGGCGACAATCACTGCTGTATTCGGGTCCGGGTTAACCTCATTGGCATGCATCAGCCTGCGGGTCCATAACGTTAAGTTCTCTATATTCTGCAATTCACTTGGAACTCGCTCGGCCATCTGAAACAGTACGCCACCCATTGCAGCACCGGGGATCGGGTGCGTGCTCGGACGCTGGGCGCCAGGACCATCAGGCCCGTAACCATTGCATTGGAGATAGATAATACCGGCGTTCAGAACTTCGATATCTTTATATCCGATGCCCAGTCGTTCAGGTACCCCGGGACGGAAGTTATGAATAAGAACATCGGCGTCACTGATAAACCCAAGTACGATTTCTCGGCCCTTCTTCGATTTTAAATCAACGCTGATACTCCGTTTACCGGCATTAACGCGTGCCGAACCCATACCCGCAGCTAAGCCCCGATAAGGATCGCCGCCAATTTGTTCTACCTTGATAACTTCTGCACCCATATCTGCCAGGAAGGAGGCGCCGAGAGGTGCAGCGATGATGGTCGCAAGCTCCACCACCCGAATTCCCTTTAGTGGCAGTTCTTCCGAAATTTTGCGTGTCGGCGCGGCGCGTGGTGATTTTCGCCATTGATCCAATAGGTCGGTTGCAGTTTCGCACTTTCGCCTGGGCTTGCAGGGGTTCGCGTCAAGCGAGCAACCGGGCCGAGCTGAACACCGCCATCGGCACGGCTAATAACATGACCGTTCGCAACAATATCAGGGTCGTTAAGCGCTTCTTGCGTGGTCTGGTGCGCTGTTGCCACGACACCACCATCGGCAACAAAATCCTTCATCCAGTCTTCTGCACTCCTCTCCTGGATTCGCAGTAACATCCGTTCACGAAATGCCTCATGCTTCTCTGGCGGTAACAGCATTTGCCCGTGGTTGTAATCAGGATCCGCGAGGACATCGATGAGATCGGTTACCAGCAGGAAATTATCGAAAAGATGCGGCAAGAGGTTACCAAACTGCATCCATCGGCCATCGCCTGCCTGTGCGGGATGATAGTAGAGGCTTGGTTTAGGCAGTTCCTTTTTTTCGGGCGCACTACCAGGCAGGATGCCGGGAAAGAGCTCAGGGAACTGTGCACCAATCATCGCACCTTGTTCATAGGTCAACAAACCCTGCAGGATGCTGGTTTCAACTAACCGACCTTCTCCGTCGATGCCGCGGTCCAGGATTGCTGCAAGAATACCTGTAGCGGCTGATTGTGCGCAGGCGTGGGTGCCGACTTGCAAGGCGGAAAATACCGGTCCATCCCGCTCCACCAGACCGGAAAAAAGCCGCATTCGGCCAGCGCATGCAGCGACAACATGCTCGTATCCGGGATAATTCGCGCGCGGACCTTTGCTGCCGAACCCGCTAATGTGACAATAGATTAGATGTGGAAAACGATGATGCAGGGTGTGATAGTCAAGCCCCTTTCGCTTCAATGTATCCGGACGCCAGTTACAGACTAACACATCAGCAGCGGCGCAGAGTCCGAACAGTGTTTCCAGGTCGTCCTGCGATTCCAGATCAAGAGGGCATAATTGCTTTCCTCGACGCCACATCCGAGACGAGGGTAAGTGCATGAACGGGTCACCACCGGGCTGCTCCATAAGGAGGACCTCAGCACCAAAATCAGCAAGAATCATCGTCGCAATCCCACCTGCCGGCCCCCTGGTAAGGTCTAACACACGAACCCCCTCAACTGCTCCCGACATCCCTCTCTCCTAATATGGGACACACACCAAAACATACCTCACACCATGAAAGCAATTACCTACTTGACCAGTAGCAGAAGGCTTACAATGAAAATAGCGATTGGATGATATCCATCTCCTCTCAAGTGGGCATTATGTTGGTATGGCTACGCCGCGTTCCAGACTCATTGATGAAAATTTGCCACTGCATTATCACCTCATTTCCCGGTGTGTGAGGCGCAGTTGGTTGTGCGGACGTAATTCAGGCAAAAACTATAATCACCGCAGGCAGTGGTTAAAATCAAGGTTGTTTCATCTGGCAAAATATTTTGCTGTTGAAGTGGATGCGTATACCATTATGAGTAACCATTTCCACCTTGTGGTTTTCTATGACCCGCTGGCCTGCAACACATGGTCAGACTCAGAGGTCGCCTACCGATGGACCGAGGCATTCCCGCCTCGCCTGGTTGAGCATAATCAAGAGGAACTTGAATTGCGCAAACAATGGCAGATAGAGAGTCTGCTTGAGTCCCCCGATCGGCTAGCATCTGCGAGAGTTTGTTTAGGCTCTTTATCTGCTTTCATGAAACATCTTAAACAACCCATTGCCTGGCGTGCTAATCGTGAGGATAAATGCACCGGGCACTTTTTTGAGGGACGTTTTTATTCTGGCGCCTTGCTCTGTGAAGAGGCTGTGCTTGCTGCGATGGCTTATGTCGACCTTAATCCTGTGAGAGCAAAAATTGCCAGCTCAATTGAACAATGCAGTGACAGTTCGATCGCCATGCGATTACAAGTGAATTCACCGGAACGACTCCGCGAGGCTCTGGTCCCTCTGGTTTCAGGTACGTCTTGCCCTAGACCGCTCACCATGACACTAGCTGAGTACATAAAACACTTACGATTGTTAACGGACGAACCTGAATCCAGCCATCGTTCGGAAGCAGAACACCGGTGGTTCGCGAGTGTCGCCGCGATTAGGAGAAGACAACGAGCCTATGGGCTAGTTGACGATTTGAAAGACTGGATGATGCGCCATCGATACAAGCGTATCGGCCACATTTTGCCTGGTTAGGCAAACGCTTAAGCCTGTTATCAGTCACGATGCCATATTCAAGAATTTTGCTTCAATCTGGATAGTCTCTTTTCAATAAATGGCCCTCAGCCTGGTCCTGATTGAGTGCAATGTTGCTAAACTCATATCATCGAAAGGCTGACAATTTTAGAGAGGTTTGGTGTGTGTCCTCATTTGAGAAGCAACAGCAAAAAAATATTTTGTAATAAAAGCTGGTGAGCATCGTAATACTGGTTAACCAAGCAGGAAACTGTCAATGACGGCGAACGTTGTATTCGAAATTTTGTACAAAGAGTACTACGTTCGGGTTTTCGGGTTGTGCCGAAGGTTATTGAATTCAGCACCCCTGGCAGAAGATGCAACCCAGGAAGCATTCATGCGTGCCTATCGGAATTTCAAAAACTACGACAATACACTGCCATTTTGGCAGTGGATTGCCTCCATTGCGAATAACCATTGTGTTGATCTGTTACGCCGAGGGAGCAGGACGCAGAAGCTTTTTGGTGATGAGGAAGTGGAACTGGGGCTAGTCGAATCCCCGGAGGAGCAGGTGCTCAACACGCTCATCAATTCTGAACAGGACCGCACACTTGCAGCCGCAATCACCCGGTTACCGGACAAGTACCGTGTGCCTCTGGTGCTTGCATACTTCAACAATGCCAGTTACGACCAGATCGCGGTGGATCTTTCCATCAGCCGCAATCATGTAGGGGTGTTGCTACTTCGGGCGAAGCAGCAGCTTCGATCCTTCGTGGCCGATACTCACGGGAAGGAAACCTGATCATGACTCACTTGACGAATCTTCAGTTCTCGATGTATGCCGACCTGGCCCTGGTTTCTGCTGAGGCAAAAGTCGTCACGGGCCATATCGAATCCTGTCCAATTTGCCGGAACCGGCTAGCTGAAATTGTCGAGGAGAAGCGACTGATAGAGTCCGCATTTGGGATCGAAGACGGCATTGTTGTTCCGGACCTGGTAGTCCCGAAGTTTGGCAAACCGTTAGGTTTACGGGAGTTTGCCATTGCCAATCTAGTGACGGGATTGACTATTTGGTTTGTGCCGTTCCTATGGAAGACACTATTCGGCGAGCTGCTGGTGAATGCGTTTTCCTGGATAACGCTCATCCCAGTGCCCGACCTGTTTGAATTGTTCGTTAGTACTGCACGGTATTTTTCCCAGGAGGGAACCAACTTGATCTATACATATATTGGTATTGTTATTGTAAGTTTGATTATCACAGCCCTTGGATGGTTCGCTTTCTCATACAGAAAGACACGTGGCATGTTGAGTCTTTGTATTCTCGTGATGCTGAGTGGCACCTTGTTAGTAGCACCACCGGTCGATGCGCTAGAACTGCGTCGTGATGACAATATGGTGACAATTGATGCATCCGAAACCATTGACGACACACTGATCATCGCCGCGGAAACCGTCGTCGTCGACGGCACGGTGACCGGTGATCTTATTGCAGTGGGTGGCAGGATCGTTATTAATGGGTCAGTTGGCGGCAATCTGGTTACGTTTGGCGAGGCAATTACTGTTCATGGTCGGGTAGGTGGTTTTATTTTGGCTGCCGGGTCTTCGATTGAGCTAGTAGATGCAGTTGTCGGTGGTGATTTGTGGAGTGCCGCCGATAGGGTGAGGATTAATCGTGAGTCCCGCATCGGCAGGAACGCTACTATCGCGGCGGAGTTGGCTTCCATGGCAGGTGAGGTCGAACGTGATTTGCTCACATTCGGTAAAACAATCGAGTTAAGCGGAAAGGTAGGCGAGGACTTTGAAGTTTTTGCAGAAAAAGTGAGTCTGATGGGTAGTGCCAATGTCGGTGGCAATCTTCGCTTCCGAACTGATGACGAGAATAATCTGCAACGCTCGCCGAATTCGGTTGTTAACGGCGAGGTTGAATTTCTGTCCTCGGAGTCTGGGATTACCGGGGGTAGTAAGTATGCCACGGTAGGCTATTACGTTCGCCAACTGCTGCGCCTGGTGAGTGCTTTTATCGCGGGGTTTGCTCTATTATGGCTTTTCCCCGGCCTGCGCGAAATAACATTAGACAGTGGCATTTCCGGTATCAAAACAGCTGGAATCGGACTGGTTGGATTGGTTGCATTACCTGTTTTCATGCTGTTGTTTGCTATCTCCGTGGTTGGACTGCCCTTTACTGTGGTTGGTTTTTTCTCATGGCTGTTGGCCATCTATTTCGCGAAGATTATATTGGCATCGGTGATTGGCCAGATGATACTCGGTTCATCTGAGAAGAATAACAGTCTGCCATGGACGCTGCTGGCAGGGCTCGTTGCGATCCTCCTTGTAGTCAATATGCCGATTATTGGCGGTATCTTTAACTTTATTCTAACCATCATTGGATTCGGCTTAATCGTCCAGCTGGTACTGAATTACACCCTGGGATTAGATGGGAATCAGGCGAGCAGATAGTATTTCAAGGATGGATGCGCCAACAATTGAACAGCGCTGCACTGATGCTAAATGCCAGTGACATGGCAGTTGTAGTCAAGCCTTCGATTAATAGTTGATATTGGCTTCAGGTTTTGTGAATTAATGTACTATGGCCGTGGCCAAATTTGACAGGATTCATCGTGTTTTTTTCTAATCGCAAAAGTCTTATAGCAGTGTTTGCTATTACCCTACTGGCACTACCGGCAAGCGGCATCGCCGAAGAGGAAGTATTCGGAATGGCTGTCCTGCCTGGAGCCAAGGCGGGTGATCTTACCCTTGCCCCGTGTGAGATCTACCTGGAAGGAGATGATCAGCATTACCCGGGAGATTGCGGCACCCTGGTGGTACCTGAAAACCGGAATAGCACGAAATCACGATTCATCGCATTGCCTGTTAGGCGAATTAAGAGTCTTGATGACAATTCCCTGGAACCCATCTTCTGGTTTGAGGGCGGACCTGGCAGCCCTAATATAATCTTGTATCCGACTGATGGGATACTTCAACGACATGATTTTGTGATGGTTGGATATAGGGGTATCGATGGTGAGGTAGCTCTTGAGTGTTCGGAAATAGGCGATGCTATTCGTGCAGTAGAGAGCGACTACCTGGGTGATTCAGCACTGGTTACTTATGGAACTGCTGCCGCGGATTGTAGTAACAGAATCAAGGCTGCAGGCATCGATCTAGATGGCTATTCGATCAACCAGACAATCGACGATATGGAAGACGCGCGCGTGGCTATGGGTTACGGAAAAATTAATCTGTTTGGTAACAGCTACGGAACACGGGTCGAAATGATTTACCAGTGGCGCTATCCCGAAAGTATTCATCGGGTCGTTCTGGTGGCTGTCAACCCACCAGGGCGTTTTGTCTGGGATCCGCTGCATACTGAAATGCAGCTCCGTCAATATGCTGCGCTCTGTGCCGAGGATGCTCACTGTAGTGCGCGAACCACCGACCTCATCACTACCATGCAAGATGTTTCCAACAACATGCCTGCGAGCTGGATGGGGATTTCAGTTGATGCCGCATCGGTTAGGCTTATCACGTTCATAAGTTTCATGGAATCACTGCAACTTCCAGATGTGCCGGTACCCATGAATGGTCCCGCTGCCATCGACATGTGGTTGGATGCTGCAGAAGGTGATGCCAGTGGTATGGCCCTGGTTTCACTACTCACGCCGCTAGTATTACCTTCCATTGGAGAGCGTGGTCATTTTCTTGCTATGGGCGGCAGCGCTATGGACTATATCGACCCTACCCGTCACTACAAAACGGAGTTCACTATGCCTGGTACAACCATAGGAGCACCGTTTTCGCTTTTTGTCTGGGCTTTGACGCAAGGATGGGACTATACAAATGATCAAAGCCCAGCTGAAGTACAGCCATCAGACATTGAAACGTTGTTAGTGAGTGGTAACCTGGATTTCAGCACGCCAATGGAGTTTTCACGCGACGAGTTATTACCCTATTTAAGTAGAGGCCACCAGGTAGTCCTGAAAAATTTCGGTCATACCGAAACATTTTGGAATAGCCAACCGGAAGCGCGAGCCAGGTTGCTGAATACGTTTTTTGATAGCGGAGAAGTGGATGACTCTCTGTATCTATATCAGCCGCTCATATTTGACGTGGATACTAGTTGGGGTAGCCTGGCCCGGATGTTATTTGCCCTGACGATTTTCATCCTGGCCGTTCTTGTACTGCTAGTGGGTATGCTGGCCAGAAAGGTGATAAAAATTGGCTAGATATCAATGGCAGCTATCCAATAAAAAAAGTCAGGGCACGAATCAACTCATCCGATGGAGAGCGCAAACCTTGTTACCGGAGGGATCGCGCAAATAGGCAAGATAGAGTTTGCCATTGCTACCTTCACGCACGCCGGGAGGATCTTCGCAAGTTGTGCCGCCATTGGCGAGTCCTGCGGCGTGCCAGCTATCAGCCGTTGCAGAATCCGCAGCCGCGAAGCCAACAGTGCTGCCGTTGCCATGGCAAGCTGGCTCGCCGTCAATTGGTTTGCTGATCGAGAATACGCCGGTCTCTGTCATGTAGAAGCAGCGACCCTTGTCGTCTATGACTCCGGGTTTGTGACCCATTGCACCCAGAACTGCATCGTAAAAAACCTTTGATTCCTGTACGTCGTTTGCACCAACCATTATATGACTGAACATACTTCTTCTCCTTGATTATGAGGTTTGATAAAAAAAGTAGTAGGTGAGGATAGCAAATGGGACGAGATTGCACTAGCTGTTCGAGCTGAATCGGTGTGCGATATAAACTATGCACTTGTGGCTCCAGCAGGAAAGTTCTATTTGTAATACGATAAGAAATCCAGGTTCTACCGGATGTCAAATAATGAAATATGGAGAATTAATCTATGGCTGAAGCAAGCGAGCTACTTCGAGTGCCAGAGTCAGAGTACGGCGCGCGTTACAGGGGGGATGTCTTTTCGATGTACCAGGACTACATTGATTCCGCAGATAAGATTTCAGATAGACGGCACCAGGCTAATACATTGTTCCTGACGATTAATACTGCCCTCGTCGCTTTTGCAGGTACGCTCCTTTCAGAAGGCCAGGCAGGATTTCTATGGATTGTGGCACTCGCCGGAATTTACTTTTGCTCCTACTGGAAGAAATTAATTGACCTGTATCGTGGTATCAATAGCGCGAAGTTTGACATCATTCATAAAATGGAGCAGCAATTACCCATGGCCCCTTATGATGCAGAGTGGGCGTTGCTGGAAGAAGGAAAAGATGAATCAGTGCACCAGCCATTTACTAAAATTGAAGCCACCATACCCAAAATATTCACCTATCTTCATGCAGTCACCATCTTGATGAGCCTGCTACTGTTGGCGAATACATTTATCTCCATTTCCGATAAGTAGAGGTCGGGGTAAAACATCTCATCCGGCCGGGGTTCTGGCGTTTCAAAATATGCACGTCGCTCGTACATTTTCCCTTGCAGGTAAGCTCTATTGATTTGCAGAGGATCAGTTAGTGGGCATGTCGATGCCAGGGTCAGGAGTATGAGATAATTACAATCGAGTAAAACAAGAAGAAAAATCAAATGCCGACTTCAGTTAGCCTGGCCACAAATCGTACGCGGCGCACATCACTGCTCTGCCTGTTATATTTTTGCCAGGGTCTGCCCTGGGGATTCGCCACCATCGCCCTGCTGGCAATGTTGAGTGAGGCAGGCCATCCGAAAAGTGCCACTGCTGCTGTGGTCGCTTTTGCAATATTGCCCTGGACATTCAAGTTTTTCTGGGCGCCCATGATTGACTCCATCCGAATGCCGTCGCTGGGTATTCGCAGGCCGTGGATTATCATCGCACAGTCGTGCATGGCATTGACCCTGCTTACAGCCGTTTCCATGGGGGAGTTGGAAAACAATTCGACTCTTACTTACATTGCGTGGGTTTTCTTTGTTCACAATTGTTTTGCTTCACTTCAGGATGTCGCCACCGACGCATTGGCTATTGATTTGCTGGAAGACAAAGAGCGCGGTCGCGTAAATGGCATGATGTGGGGCTCAAAACTTTTTGGCATCGCTATTGGTGGGGCAGGAATGGCGACCGTGATGACCAGCTTTGGAATCCACACTGCGGTCATGGTGCAGGTTGGTGTATTGCTGTCGGTATTGTTTCTGGTGATCATGTGGCGGGAACGAGATGGCGAACGACTACTGCCCTGGACATTGGGTAGCCAGCAGGGTGATATAGAGAAAGTAACTGGTTTTCTTATTACCGGGCGAGAATTGATAAGGGCGTTGTCCACAAGAACGACGGCGATGCTTGTGCTGGTGGCACTGAGCATGGCTGTAGCTGAAGGTATTTATGATCCGGTAACAACAGAATTCTTTGTACAACATCTGGGCTGGACGGCGATGCAATATGCACAGACCCAGGGTACGATCGGGGTTGGTGCAGAGGTTAGTGGCGCGCTGCTTGGCGGTTTTCTTTGTGACAGGTTCGGCCAACGGCGTATCGCTGTAGTGGGGATAACCATGTTTATGGCAACGCTGCTCACGTTTTCATTAACAGAATCAGCCTGGGATGAACCCTGGTATCCCCACGTGCTATTACTTCCCCTCTTTCGCGGATTCTTTGCGATGACAACCGTCAGCATGTTTTCACTGTATATGAAAGTATCCTGGACGACAGCGGCAGCATCGCAATTTACCCTGTACATGTCGATGAACAATCTTAGTTACTGGTTTGGTGCCTCACTTGTTACCTGGCTGGAGGGAGCCAGCTTTCCCTCGTCTTTGGCTGACTACTATCTACTTGGGGGACTACTACCACTGATTACATTGATGCTGCTTTTTAGTTTTAGCCCGGAGCTCAAGACACCGGATACCCTAAAAGAATCAATTCTGGCCCCAGTAAGTCAACAGGGCTGATTGAATTAACCCAGCCGCATATAAACCAGAAGACCAGTAGCTGTTCAGGCAGTCCCCATCCAATACCACCAACCTATTTTTGCAGCCATTTAGCATAAGATTTCGAGGCAAGAATACTTTTGCATTCCTTGAGAAATGCGGTTTAATCTGCCTATACTTAATTGTCCTGGTACCTCTAGTCTTTCGTCTGCTGAAATGGAGATCAGCAAGACAGATTAAGGTACATGAATAACGATTTGTGGATGTAGATTGTGACTGTAGATTGTGTACGTAGATTGTGGACGTAAAATAATTGATGCCGAACCAACTTTCCCTCTTCCCATATGCAAGCTGGTTCATTCTGTCCGTACCCGGTAATTGCTCTAGAGGTATGTTCTGGTTAGGACTTTGTACCTGCTTGTTATTCGTTAACGGCTGCAGTAAACCAGATGTTGGAGAAGGCTGGCGCACTACCGAAGATCAGGTCGCGATCGTGGCCCAGAGTCAGGAATCAATTCTCACCATTGGCGACATAGATCCGGACACGCCGGTCCACCGGATGAATCAAATTCGACCTCTTGCGAATTACCTTGCACGCAACCTGGGTTGGGAAGACACGAATAGAGTCAGGATACGAATTGCCCGCTCGGTTGATGAAATGGCATTGATGATCCAGGACGGCAGGGTCGATATTTTTATGGATAGCATTTATCCGACCCTGGCTGTCCGCAGAACGACTGGAACCCAAGTTATTGCCGAGTCAATTATCGGCGGTGAACGCAGCTACCACACCCTGCTGGTCGCGGGGAGAACAACTGGGCTGAACAATTTGAGCGATCTGGTTGGTCATACAATCGCTCTGCAGGATCGTAATTCAACATCGGGATACATGTTACCGGCGGGACTATTGCTTACCAGCGGTTTTTCCATTGTACAAATGACGGGGCCAGCCCAGTCTCCGCCCTCCGGGCAAATCGGTTATTTCTTCTCTGGAGATGAGGAGAACACCTTATCGATGATCCGCAATGGTGTGATAGAAGCAGGGGCAATATCTGTATTGGACTATGACTTGCTGCCGCCTGAGATTCGCGAGGAACTTGTTATCCTGGGCAGAAGCCCCGAGGTGCCTCGAAAACTGACATCAGTTGCCTCCACCATGAGTGAAGAACTGGTCGCCAGGATTACCGCAATCCTACTGGCTATCACCGACGCGGATCTTGAACGCATGGCCCGGGACCAGGGCCAGTATGTTACACCGTGGAAATGGCATTTCCGCGCAAGCAACCAGGACACAGACATAGAAATAGCCAAATTTGAAACCCTCATGGACCTGGTCGAAGGTGTAGAATCGGATTGAACTACCTGGAACCTATCTCACAACCTGCGCAAGGAAAGTTCGCCGCTATCCTGGTTCGCTCCAGGTACCGGATATTGTTCGTGGGGTTATTCACGATCCTGATTCTTGCCGTGATCACACAAACCGCGTTAAGTGTTTATCATTACCAGGAACAGGTGTATGCGACAGCAGAAGAGCGTGCCACGGTCCTGGTCAGATCGCTTTCAAAAAAATTCTCCAATGCCGTTTATTTCAACGATATTGAACAAATCAGAAAAGAACTTGAGCTGATCGGCCTTGAGCAGCAAGTGCAAAGGATCGCTGTTTTTGCTAGCGATGGTCATTTCCTGATTGACACCGACCAGGAAAAAATCCCCGCTGGCTCTATCAGCACGGGCATCCTCAACCAGCTCAAGCAAAGTGCTGCTCCCTCAATCCGCCGCCACAGTCGAATGATTGAAGCCATTACAGTGATCAAGGCAGACTGGGAAATCATTGGCGGCTTGTACTTACAGTTCGACTTGAGTAGCGTCTACGAGCATGCCCAGGAAGACATGAAGAATCAGGCTATCCAGACAATCCTGATCCTGCTGATGGCAATCTTGCTGTCGGTAACCCTCAGTAGAATGCTCCGTACCTCCAAATCACTCCAGGCTTCCCAGACGATGTTCCGGGAATTGATTGACCAGTCACCCGTCAGCACTTCCATATTCCACCCTGATGGTAGCCTTTTTTACATCAATCCTGCTCACATGAAGTTACTGGGTATCGAGAAAACAGATCTGTCAGGTTTCCTCAAAGGTTATAACATCTTTGAAGATTCGCAACTTCAGGATCCTGCGATCCTGCCATTGATAAAAAAAGGTTTTACAATGGAGGCAACCCCGATCAAAGCCTTTGCATATCAGCCAGGACTGCAGGCCAGGGCTGAGAATACTGACCTGACTGATATCTGGCTCAAAGCAGTTGTCTTCCCGATGCGCGACTCGTCCGGGGACATTGATGAAGTGGTTGTCATATATGAGGATGTCAGTATCGAAGAACACGCCCGCCAGGAACGAACCCGGCTGCATGAACAACTGCTGCAGAGCCAGAAATTCGAAGGGCTAGGAGTGCTGGCTGGCGGTATAGCCCACGATTTCAATAACTTAATGACGCCAATCCTTGGCAATGCGGATCTCCTAAGCCAGAAACTATTGCCGGGTTCACCGGATCTCGCACGATTGGAGGCGATTCAAACAGCTTCCCTTCGTGCCGCTGACCTGTGCAAGCAGATGCTGGAGTATGCCGGCAGCGGCGAGTACAACCCGGAAGAAGTTGATCTCTCGGAAGAAGTGGAAGCGATGAGCCACCTGCTTCAGATAAGCACTCCCACCAACGCCAAACTGGTTAAGAACCTGGATATCGATTTACCAGGTGTCATGTTAGACAAGCTCCAGATCCGTGAGGTCATCCTCAATTTACTGATCAATGCGGCTGAAGCACTTGAACGTAAGGAAGGCCAGATCACGCTGGAAACGGGTGAGATCGAGTTGGGCGCTACAGGTCTAAAGCGCCTGGTTCTTGCTCAAAAAATACCCCCCGGTCACTATGTTTATCTCGAGGTCGCTGATACCGGCTGCGGTTTTGATGAGGAAACAAGAATGAAGATTTTTGATCCTTTCTACACGACTAAATTCCAGGGGCGCGGTCTGGGCCTCGCCTCTGTCCTGGGGGTTCTTTCGAGTCACGGTGGTGGAATCTCGGTGATCAGCTCACCTGGGAAGGGGTCGATATTTAGAGCCTACATACCGGTTCTGGGCAGTGTATCTACTGATGAAACTCCCGGGAACAATCTTCTAACAAACCACGCTGTGGTGGAAGATCGAAAGGACGGCCAGGGAAAGAGTTTGTAGAATACCGATTAATCATTGCATCGAAGAGTCATACTCTCCTTTTCGAGCGAGGCTATTGAGACGCGCCCGCATCAGTAGCGCCTGCTGGGCCACTTCCCTGTTCTCTACTTTACCGCGCCAGGCTTCGAGTGCAGGTTGCTGCAATGCTCGCCCGTAGGAAAGACTAAGCTGCCAGGGGACCTTGCCACTCAGTTGGTTGATGGCATTCAGGTTAGCGGTTGCTTCTTCTGCGCCCTGACCACCAGAGAGGAAATTGATGCTCGGTACTGCCGCTGGAACCGCACGGCGCAGTACCTTAAGCGTAGCTTCGGCTACCTCTGCCGGTTCCGCCTGGCGGCACGCCTTTCCCGGCAGCACCATGTTGGGTTTAAGAAGCATGAGTTCCAGGGAGACCCGATGCAGCCGCAGAGCGTTAAATACCGCGTCCAGCACCTGCTCTGTGACCGCGGCACAACGGTCGATATCGTGGTCACCGTCCATGAGTACCTCGGGCTCCACGATGGGCACTACCCCCAATTCCTGGCAAATCGCGGCATAACGCGCCAATACTTCTGCATTGGCCTGGCAGCCCAGCAGTGTAGGATTGGTCGCGGCCACTGGATAAACTTCTCTCCATTTTGCGAAACGTGCTCCCTGGGCTTTGTAGGCGGCTAGTCGCTCCCCAAGTCCATCTAGGCCCCGGGTTATCAGATCACCCGGCGCGCCGGAAAGAGGTCCTGTTCCCTTGTCTACTTTTACTCCCGTCACAATCTTCTGACTCCAGGCAACGTCCACAAGATTAGTGCCAGTGTCATCCTTCTGACCCAGGGTCTCATCGAACAGGATGACACCGGAAATGAATTCACCCAGCTTCGGTGTGGTGAGTAGAAGAGAACGCCAGGTCCGTCGGGTTTCCTCACCGGGTTCCACATTATAAGGCTCAAATCTACTGGCAATGGTAGGGTGGCTTTCATCGGCGGCGAGGATTCCCCGATGATCATCCACCATGTCCTGGATGGTTTGTTGGAGTTCGGATTGGAGTTCGGGTTGAATGTTCAAGATGTCGCTCCTCTTTAGGAATAAGTGCCTTTACAAATAGATATGCGTCTGTGCCCCTCCGCTTGCGATGATACATCAAGTTTCGAATGGAAACGTTTGTTATATACTTTGACCGTGTCAACACTGATATCCAGCAGGCAGGGCACCATCCTCACTGAAGGAGTCAAAGGTCCAGGGATGCAGGAAGTGTTCTTTGTCCTGACGCCACCCTATCACTTCGTGAACAGGAATCCACGTGACTGACGAAAAGAACTCGAAAGAAACCAAAGCAGAGGCTTTGAAAATTGCCAGGGGAACGCAAAAACCAGGACAGACAAAGGAGCAATTAAAACTCATTGCTCATGGGATCGAGAAAGGTATTGCTGAATACAAGAAACAGCAGAAGGTCAAAGCGCGCGAACGAGACAAGCTTCGCAAGAAGGAACTAAAAGCAAAAGCGCAGAAAACAGAAGAAATGCCTGAGTTAGACAAAGGGCCGTCTTCGACCTGGTTACCCTGGATTTTGCTGGTGGTAAGCTGGTTATTTTTTATTGCTTACTCACTATTGTTGGATTGACCGTCGCGATCTCCGCCAAAGCCCAGGTGGCGCCTTAAAATATTTTTTGAAAGCAAGTTAAAATTGGCTGGTTGGGAGTAACCCAACTGGTAGCTGATCTGTTGTAAATGGCTCCCAACCGAAAAGCTGGCAAGTATTACTTTAAAAGGTGATGAAAGATGGGTTACAACGGGTACGATCTATTGTTACAGCATTAAAACGGCGATACAAAGAAAACGTTAGCAGGTTATAGTAAGCCAAACAGGAAACCGGCCAGCAGCACGAGCAATCTGGGGTATTCAGATGCAAATCAGAACTGATATTAAATATGGCCCCTTCACGCTGCGATTCAACTGGGTAATCGCCTTTTTTGTCCTGGTGACGATCACTTCGTTCGTTAGGTTGGGTTTGTGGCAACTCGATCGGGCGGGTGAAAAAGTGGCAGCAATGGAAGCGCTCCAGATTGAGCAGAGTAAACATGCGCAGGCAATTGAAAAACTAACACCGGCGCAGGATAGCAAGCAGAGCGAACTGGTAAATTTACATGTTGAGCTAACCGGGCAGTATATCAATGAGCGATCTATACTACTCGTATCAAAATTTTACGATGATCGTGTTGGTTATGAAGTTGTGACCCCCTTCAGAATAGAGAGCAATGGGCTACTCGTGCTGGTAAACCGGGGCTGGATCTCAGCAAGACTTACTGTTGGTGCACAACTTAATTTACGGCCAGTATCAGGCCACCAACGCCTAACCGCGCAAATAATTCGACCAGAGAAAAGATCACCGACCTTTTCCAGCCAAATGAATACGAGTTCCTGGCCTATACAGATGCGGGGAATTGATGTAGCGACTGTTGCAGATATATTGGAGGAAGAACTGTTTCCCTTTGTTGTTCGGCTTACGGAAGATCAACCGGGTGTGCTGGTCAGGAATTGGCCAGCAGTGAATGTCAACATAAACACGCATCTAGCCTACGCTTTGCAGTGGTTTATTTTTGCGCTTGTCGTGTTAGCAGGAAGCCTACTCGCAAGCACCAACTTTCTATTCCTATTGCGACAAGGTAAATGACCGTAACCACCCGCGTTTCAGTCTTCGCTCGATAGCCTGCAACAAACAACTCAGCGTAGCGGCGTCCATGCCTTGTAGCCGCCCAGGTTCACCGACATGTTCGAGCGCGCACCGAGCTTGCCAGTGAGGCCGTAGGCCGTGCCGTGAACGCCAACAACCTTGCCCGCTCGCATCACCGGACCGCCGGAATCCCCTGGGCATAGTGACGGCGCCCCAGGACGCATCTGGTGGGCGAAGGTGTAGAAATTAACTGGATCAATCCGGATTACCTTCGTCTCACCCCAACGTCTGCGGCCGTGCTTTGATACTGGCGGTTCGTTCCGGCCAGTCTCACAGCCGTAACCAACAAGGTGCACGGTTTCCTCGCCGGCAAGCGGTGAAAAATCGATATCGGCGATCGGAATTCCCGGCGTACTCTCGCGGACCGTCACCACCGCCAGATCAGGATAGCGACCTGTAATGTGATTGTCCGTCTCGATCTTGCGAATACGCTGTTCGAGGTCCGCACCTTTGTAATGTTCGCGGTACTCGTTGATGATACCTTCCTTGTAAGTATGGAAGCGCTCAAGCACCTGGACGAAATCAGGGTGCATATCAGCACGCTCTACATGCAGGAACGCGAAGTCACCCTGTTCCGGGATCACCGCGTTGCTCACCTGGATTACTCGACCCTTGGTAAAAACATTCGCCACCATTCCGGTCGTGGTATCCGCGACGCAGTGTGCTGCGGTGAGAAAGCGGCGGGCAGCGATCTTGGTCGCTGAGCACCGCCCGGAGTCGCCCACGAGCATAACGACAACAGCGGCATATTGCGGCGGATCATCAAGCTTCGCGGCGATGAGAGCCTTGGCTTCTGCCATAGTCGCAAGTAGCAGGAACGTTAGCGCGAAACGTGCCTTCTGCTTCAGCGTGATTGAAGTTGAGAGTGTAATTTCAGGTAGTACCGAGTGTAGTCACTTATCACAGATAGTAACGCAGTGAGCGTTTCTAATGTACTCGCGCTGACATGTGGCAACACCAGGAGATCCAGATTGTGCTTAATGCTTGCGGAAATTAGATGTATTCTTGCCAATGGAAGTATGCTTTCTGAGCTGGGAGAGCCAATTGACTAAAGAGAGGTCCGCGGTGTCAGGCATGAGTAGTGAGCAACGTAAATACTGTGAAGGCGTGTTCAATTACATGTCATCCGGTACCGAGTCATCTTTGTACCGTAATGGCCGGGTTTTAATGCACAGAGATCCGGCCGGCAATACTGCCGGTACTACAGGCATTGACGTCGTGCCACATACGTTGAGAGTGCAGAACGCGCGCTTGATCAATGATGCTGAGCGGCCGACCTGTGAGCAAAATGGTTTCGAGCTGGTGATTCATCCGCTGCGCAATGGAACACTCGATTTTATGGAACACGGGCAGGTGGTAACCACATATTATGAAGAGTGTGAATCGATAGTGAATGAGGCGACTGGTGCAAAGGCCTACGCCTTTGACCACAATGTTCGTTCAGCGTCTGGTAAAGAGCAGAAGCAAACCATCACCGGCGGTCAGCAGGTCCAGGGACCTGCTCATCTTATACATGGTGACTATACACTGCGTGCAGCACCCGACAGGCTCAGGCAGCTTATCAAGCCGCCCAGCG
>SMVA01279928.1_pt1 | contig 18287 bp, 21 predicted proteins | sample 2456451 | NCBI WGS metagenome assembly SMVA01 (sample SAMN11095933, study PRJNA526329) | marine sediment metagenome | biome: Marine sediment; feature: Surficial sediment; material: Deep marine sediment; isolation source: Hadal surficial sediment | place: Pacific Ocean | collected 2014-05 | depth...
CCTGCAGGCTACCAGCTCGATGTCATGCCCCAACAACCTGTGGGCTGCCTCGTGGCTGAACGCCCCTGCCTCGCCTTGTATGGCGACCCTGGTCATCGCCACCTCTTGCGGGTATCGGCCGACTCAGTAACCGTCATCGTGCGCGTAGCGAGGACCTTTGCGGGTCCGAATGAATCGAGCGCTCGTCCGGAAAAGACGGCACATGCGCCGATACTTAGCCGGGCGCGCGCGACCGTGTCAAGATTCCGTTCGCAGGGAGGTGTCGTCGCCTGTTCTGAAAACAGCTTGACGGGGGTGGTGGCTTGGACAACCTTTACCGATTATTCTCAGGATAATCGCGGCTACCCGGTTCTTTCGTGCCGACAATCACGATCCCAGCGTCGGGTGTGACCGCGAGGGCCAGGAGGTCGTGAGTTGCGGATCGTCCGCAGTTCCGACCGGGACAAAACGACGGAGTAGAAGATGCGTAGCAAAGGAACCGTGAAGTGGTTCAACGATCAGAAGGGGTTTGGATTTATTACCCCGGAGGACGGGACGAAGGATTTGTTCGTCCACCATAGCGCCATCCAGGCGGAGGGCTTCAAGTCACTCGCCGAGGGTGAGAGCGTCGAGTTCGACGTGGTGGAGGGTGCGAAAGGTCCGGCCGCCGAAAACGTCGTGAAGCTTTCGTAGTACGCGGCGAAGGGCCGTCACGGAGAAATTGGGCTGCCCCTGTGCGCGGGGGTAGCCCTTTTTCACGGAAGGCTGTTGAAGGAGTACAGCCTTCTAACCCCCTCGATAGGTTCCAGGATCAACAAGGAGTGACGGTCCTCGATGGGGGGTTGGCGACGTCCCTGGAGGCGCTTGGCTATGACCTCGACGATGACCTGTGGTCGGCAAAGATCCTTCTCGAAGCTCCAGACGCCATACGCCGCGTGCACAGCGATTTTCTTCTGGCGGGAGCAGACTGCATCACATCAGGTACCTACCAGGCGTCCATCCCGGGATTCGTGGCGAAGGGGTTAACCTACGACCGCGCGTCGGAGGTTCTGGGGCGAGCCGTCAACCTCGCCGTCGAAGCGTGCGACGAGTTCTGGGGCGACGTCGAAAACCGCGACCAGCGGCTGCGTCCGATGGTTGCCGCGAGCGTCGGACCGTACGGCGCCTACCGGGCGGATGGGTCGGAGTACACCGGGGCGTACGGCCTGAGTGACGATGACCTGTTGGACTTCCACGAAGGGCGTTGGCGGATCCTGGCCGAGAGCGCGGCCGATCTCATGGCCTGTGAGACGATCCCGTCACTGCAGGAAGCCGAGGTACTCCTCGAGCTCTTGCGGCGAACCCCCGATCGGTGGGCTTGGATGAGTTTCTCCTGCCGAGACGGTGCGCACTTGAGCGACGGGAGCCCCCTTGCTGCGGCGGCAAGGATCTGCGATACCGGGACCCGGGTCGCGGCGGTCGGCATCAACTGCACGCGGCCCGAGCACGTCTCTGAGCTGATCTCGGTGGTCCGGAACGCGACCGAGAAGCCGGTTATCGTCTACCCCAACGCGGGGGGCAGATACGATGCGGCGCGCAAAACGTGGGAGGGTGATACGCCTCGGCACGACTGGCCGGCCTTGGCAGCGCAATGGCGTGACTTGGGCGCGTCGGTCATCGGTGGGTGTTGCCGCGTGGGTCCTGCGGACATCTCCCGTGTACGGAGTCGCCTCCTCCCCTCGGGTTAGCCATGACGGACATTCTCTCGCATCACACGTGACGGACATCCTCTCCAATCACCCATGACGGACGTTTACGTCGACGCGGATGCCTGTCCGGTCAAGGACGAGGTCTATCGTGTTGCCCAGCGTTACGGGCTCCGGGTGCTGTTGGTCTCCAACGCCTGGCTGCGGGCTCCGAACGAGGAGTGGCTCGAGGTGGTGGTCGTCGGAGAGGAGCTCGACGCCGCCGACGCATGGATCGTCGAGCACGTCACCAAGGACGACATCGTGGTCACAGCCGACATCCCGTTGGCGGCTCTCTGCCTGGAGAAAGGCGCGGGTGTCCTGGGACCCAGAGGGCGTCCGTTTACCGAGGACTCGATCGGCGGAGCACTCGCCACACGGGAACTGATGTCGCAGCTCCGCGAAATGGGGGAGGTCTCGGGAGGACCGCCTCCCTTCGAGAAACGGGACCGGTCACAGTTTCTTCAAGCTCTGGATCGAATGGTCCACGCACTTCGGAAGCGGAATCAGTAAGGCGGAGTCAGTGAGGCGGAACGGGGTAGGCGCTGGCGTGAACCCGGAACAGCCGTCTCTTGGACGCTCGTGGGGCGTGGTATTTCGCGACCAATCGAGCCACTTCTTCGTTCAGCTCGGCCGTGAAGGCCGTCTGTGCTTCTCGAGACTTGAAGCGGATGTCGGCCTGAAGTGCCAGCGCCCCTGTATCGTCGTCAAGATGACCGGTTCGGTGCTGAAGGTCAGCGAGGTCCTGAATCATCTGTGACGCGACTGCCAACAAGTAGCCGGCGGAGGCCTTGTCTTCTATTCGCTCGGGATCCGCTCCGAGCTCGCCGAGCGCGGCAGGGCTGATCATGTAGGAGCGGCCTACGGCCTGCACCAGTCGCTCTACGCAGTTTCTCACCCTCCGTTCTCCGACGAGCTTGACGAGGCCTTGCTCCTCGAGCTGCCGGATATGGTAGTTCACCTGCTGCCGAGGCACCCCGATGCGGCGCGCCAGGCCCGCAGCCGAATCGGGCTCGGCAAGCTCGCTGAGTATCTCGCGCCGAAGAGGATGAAGAGCGGACGTCGCCGGCCCCCCCTCGTTGATGACATGTACGGCTGTGTTCATACACTTCCCCGACTTCTGGGAGTAAACGATTACACCCGAAAGAATAGACAATAATAACTGTCAAGACAATAGTGAGAGTCGCCACAATCGTTTCATGGCCTACGATTTCCGATGACGCGGTGAAAAAGGACAAAACCTTAGGTCACCGGCCCTTGACCGGGGCGCCCTCCGTCGCAACCCTAACGGTGTTTTCCGGCGGACGCCGGGGAATTCCCCACGACTCGATCGTCGTGGTACCCAGCGCGGGGGACGTTCCGCGCGTGTTACGTGGTCAGGCGGTACGGATCATCCGGACTCCCGACAATGACCACCAAAGGAGTTGGACGATGCGTACGAGAGGGACTGTAAAGTGGTTCAACGATCAGAAGGGCTTCGGATTCATTACGCCGGAGGACAACAGCAAGGATTGCTTTGTCCACCACTCGGCCATCCAAGCTGAGGGTTTCAAGACCCTCAACGAGGGTGACGCGGTGGAGTTCGAGATTGTGGAAGGGCAGAAGGGTCCGGCTGCGGAGAACGTTGTTCGACTTTAGCCAGTCCAGATAGCCAAAGACATCAAGTTAAGGGCCGTTCCGATTCGTCGGAGCGGCCCTTGGCCGTTGGGGCCTCAAGATACAAGTGGCGCGAGGGTTTCAGATCGCCCAATTTCAGCTCGGCCCTGAAGTCCGGCCAGACCCCGACCCGGGAGGACCCATGGTTACCATCGGTGCACTCTGGCTCCCCATCCTGCTCTCCGCCGTCGCGGTGTGGGTGGCGAGCGCGATCATCTGGATGGTCATGCCGTACCATAAGTCGGACTTCAGCAAGCTCCCCGATGAGGATGCGGCGCTTCGGGCGCTGACCCCGCAGGGGCTCGCTCCCGGCCAGTACAGCTTCCCCTATTCTACCTCAGCGGATGACCTCAAGGACCCGGAGACCGCCCGCAAGTTCGAGGAGGGGCCGGTGGGCTTTCTCACCGTCGTACCATCGGGTATACCGACGATGGGGAGCAAGATCATGCTGTCGTTCGTCTTCTATCTCGTGATCACCATGGTTGTCGCATACCTCGTGAGTCGTACACTCGACTCCGCTGCGGATTACCTCGCCGTGTTCAGGGTCACCGGCACGGTGGCCTGGCTTGCCTACGGCACCGCCACGGTCCCAGACGCGATCTGGTTCGGGCGGCCGTGGTCTGGAATCGTCAAAGGGCTGGCGGACGCACTCGTGTTCGCTCTCCTGACCGCTGGATTCTTCGGCTGGCTTTGGCCGGCATGAGGCTCACATGACTCCGAACAGTGGCGGTATCCGAATCGCTGTGCTTTGTGGGAGCGTTCGCCCCGGCAACTATACGCGCATGGCCGCCGACGTGGTCACGGCCTCACTCTCCGCCCATCCGAATCTTTCGGTCGACATCGTGGATCCCTCGGAGCTCGACCTCCCTCCCCCGGGACTGGACACGACCTCAGGTTCCGCTTCGGAGCTTCAGGAGGTGGTACGTGGTGCCACCGGGGTGATCCTTGCGACGCCTGAATACCACGGCAGCTTTTCCAGTGTGATGAAGCTCATTATCGAAAATCTCGGCTTCCCCTCGGTTCTGGGGGGCAAACCGGTGGCACTTCTCGGTGTGGCCGGAGGATCGATCGGTGCCATCAAGTCCCTGGAGCAGCTACGGGGCGTATGCTCCCACGTCGGTGCGATCGTTCTTCCCGGACCGGTCTCCGTGGCCCATGTGAGAAGCGCGTTCAACGAGGAAGGGGAGTGCGTCGACTCTGACGTCGAGGCCCGCCTTCAGGGATTGGGTGAGAACCTCCTGGGCTATATCCAGACGAACTTGTGTCCCCAGATGACGCTGGAGGCGATGGTACGTGCGGGATAGTGCTGGGCGATTCGAGGTGATGTTTCGGCTCCCATGTGCGATCTCGAAGGCTGCGAGGATGTTGACCGCGCTGAGTGTACCGTGGGCCTTGGCTTGTGCCGGAGGGTCCAGTCTGGTTCCCGTTTACCTCCCTGGAGATCGAGTGGAGTGCCTCTTCGAGGTGATCGGCGACGTGACGGTACGCGGGCCTTTCCGGGCAGTAGACGACGCCCCTGAGGGATCTCGGGAGGCCATCCTGCAAGGTGTTCGGCTCGAGGTGAGTAGAAGGGTCGCCGAGTCAGGGGCGGATGCCGCCATGGTGCGTGAATTCATCTACGACACGGATTCTGCGGCGGCCGAGACCAGCCCTCCTGAGATCATCGCGGTGGAAGGAATCCTCCTCTCCTTCGTGGATCCGGCTTGCGTGCCGGGCGGGTAGGCCGAGTCAGAGGGTGAGGGCGACCTACGCGGCCCTTGGGTCGATTGTGGCCATCCTGGTGATCGCCCATCTGTTTTGGGGTGACCAGCCGGGACTGCTACAGGACTTCGCGCCGGAACTCGCCACCGAGGTTTTGGGAATTCTGATCACCCTCGTCTTCGTGCAACGTATCATCGACCGGCGCGCCCAAGAGGACCGTGCGCGCGCCTCCCGTGGGGGCGTGAGGCGATCTGAAGACCCGTTGAGGGACCTCTCCGACCTCTGGACCGAAATTGTGCGCGGATGCCTCGAGCGGCCCCCCGCAGGGCCGCCACGGACCTATCTGGAACTGTTCGGGCCAGAATGGTCGGCCGTGATCGACGACTGTGACCTCACTCAGGTCCGATATACATGGAGTGAGGAGACCTGGGCCGAGTCCGCGGCTCGCGTCATTTCACGGGCCCGAGATCAGATCAGCAGTATCCTCGACCTCTACGGCGTCCACCTCAATACCCATTTTATCGAGGTTCTGGATGAAATTCGGGACGACCCGTTTCTGGCCCATGTCGAAACGCTGGGAGAACAACTTCGCATCGCCCGTGAACTCTTCACGGATGAGATCGAGCCGGAGGATTACGCCATCAACCGGACGTCGGCCGTTCGACGCGACTTCATAGAGACGCTCTGCCAAACGATTCGACTGTACAATGAAACCGCATTGGGCGATGTGCCCATCAACGAACTGCCCGAGGGATTTTGGAGCCCGGACCGGAGTCCTGCGCCGGGTACTCTGCGCCGAGGCGGCGCCTCCCCGGCGCCGCCCCAGGCGGCCGGGTAACCCTCACGTCCCTCTGAGCGTGGTGTCCCAGAAGTGTCTCGGCCATTCGAGCACCGATGGATCCGGCCCTAGGGGGAAGAAAAAACGGGGGAGGGACAACCCTCCCCCGTTTCCCGGTACACGACCGGACCGCCTATCGACCGCGTCTTTGGAAGGGATGACGGTCACTTCGAGTTGACATATCGATTTCGAAGGTCTCGTCGCCCACGGTCATGGTGACCAGGTAGGTACCGTTGAAGGTGATCACGACCGTACGGGTCCGCGTGACGTCCCCGTCGGGTCCGTTGACGACATTGATCGTCATGTTGCGCGTGATCGTGCCGGACAGCGGCCATGCATCGTCCGTTCGCGGCACCGGGTGGACCACGTTGTCCATGACCGACGTGCTCGACATGTCGTAGGTCCTCGTACCGTCCGCGTCCGTGTGCTGGCTCCGGGTCACGGTACCGCTTCCGGTGCCGTTCACGGTTCGACTCGTCTCTTCGCCCTCGAGTCCGGTGATCCAAACGTCACGCGAGCGAGTGCCCGTCCCCGTCCAGGAATCGCGGGAGAACTCGCGGGTCGATTCGACCACGAGGTGAATCGACGCCGTCGTAAGCGGATCATGAGCCTCCTGCTCGTTCCCGGCGGCGTCAAAAAAAGTAGCGGTTCGGGTAGACTCTCCGCCGGGTGGCAGACCGTCGCCGCCCCCGAACAGCGGGCCGAGATCCCCGAACTCCTCAATGGTGGCGTCTGCTGCGATCATGGCTACATCAAGGGTCAAGCTGTCCTCGAAGGACGATTCGAGCCCGGCCGTGTCACTACATGCCGCCAGCGCGATGAGGCTGAGGGTCAGGGCTCCTGATTTCATACGATGGTTCATGTCCTACTCTCCTCATGCGACTCGAATGCCGAACGGAGCGTCCGATCATCCCTTCCAACCGGCTTAGACTTCCCAGGCGGTGAGAACGTTAAGTGGCGCCGAGAGTGGGGCCGACGCGTACACGCCGTGGGACGAATGGGAGGCCCGTGATACGGGACGGTCACCCGCTCGATGCGATCCAGCTCGGGAGACTCGACATCCACCACTTCCAAACCTCGACGACCTCGCCGAACGGGGCGAACCGGTCGTCCAGGCTGGAGTTGTCCTTAGGAGTTGACGAACAGGTGTGTCGTCCGGCTGTTGGCTCCGTTCCGGACGAAGGAGTGAGTCAGATCGACTCTTACCTGTTCCTTGACACGTCCGGGACTTCGGACTGCTGGCGTGGGCGCCGTCTCCGCCGCCTGCGTCGTTTGTCCTCGCCCTCGTCACGCTGGAAGATGTCGAGGGTCAAGTACTGTCCCAAGTCCAGATCCTCGAGGGCCTCCACTTCCTCCAGAGCCTCGTACAGCTCCCTGAGATCAATCTCCCGTGTCTCACGCCGGAGATCTTCCATCTCGCCCCTGAGCAACAATGGCTCCCAGTTGTGTCGGTTCGCCCGAACTCGTCTTCGCATGTAGATGGTGGGGGCAACGGATGCATCCCCCACTAGGCCCTTTATGAAACGGACCTCCACAGATACGTCGTCCATCTGAGCGACGGGAGCGGTTCTGGCGAAGAGGCTCGTCAATCCAATCCCGAGGCCCGCACCGCCGAGGATGGTCGCGAGCGCCACGAAATCCGAGGTCCTTCTACCCATGTGATACTCCTCTCTCTGTGATCCGCCCAAATCCACGGCATACCCCAGGACCCTGCCGCAACCCTCTGCAGATGAGACGCCAACTTGTCTCAGACGGTTGCCCGACGCCAGTCCGACCTGTTGAGCGTTCACGACGGTACTCCTTCAACAGCCTTCTAGCGCGGCTTGAAGATTCCCGTCTCCTCGACCTCGACGCGGTGTCCGTCTACCCTTGAGGGGATCTTGCCGGCCGCGCGCCGATCCTTCACGTACACCTTGAGGCAAGGTTTCCCTTTGGACAGCCCGATGGCGGTGCCGGTCACGCCTGGGCGATCGATCACTGCCTTGGTGAGCTTACCGAGTGCTCCTTTCATATCTTCGATATCTCCAATGACCTCAGCTCCCGTCGATTTTTACGCTGAATCGATCCAACACGAGGTCGATGGGGTTGGCGATCGTATGGGTGTTGCTTCCCGCGAACAGTAGCCCCACCGGCCGCCGGTCGTCTCGGCCGCTCGACTGCGTGACCACCAGAGATCCCGAATCTCCGCCTTGGCTGAAGCGTCCGTCGCTGATGAGGATCTGGTCAACGAAGCGCGCCGTTCCCGTGTTGTAATTCACGGTGATCGTGGCGTTGATGCCGCTCACGAGGCCGGTCGTCAGACCGGTAGTGCGTCCATACTTCTGGACCGCCTGCCCAAGCGTGGCGGCCGTCGTCTTCGTCTGCGGTTCACCGTAGCCGTCATCGGGCGTGCTCGTCCCAAGATTGTCGGAGGAGGTGAGCGCAATGGCCGCGTCAACCTGGTTGTTCGGGCACGTGAGCACGCCGCAGAAACGCAGAGGCTCGAAGTCGTGCAGCGTGCCGATGGAGTTGGCGGGATCCGTTCCTCCGTCTACTCGCCCTGGCTGGAGGATGTCATCTCCCCGCTTCGCGTTGTTCCGGTTCGCGAAGACATGGTTGTTGCTCAGCGCGAACGTGCGTTTGCCGTCGCTGACGCGCGCCCCTATGGTTCCGGCCGTCACGTCCGCCTGGCCTCCGGACACGCCGATGGGCACCGGGCGAGGGAAGCGACCCTTCCGGTTGACCGGGTTATCCGCCTCCTTCGCACGGGGCCCATCACCGAGTGCCCAGAATTCGCCCGTGACCTCGGTGCGTACGGGCGTGCCGTCGAGCATCAAGGGCAGACCCAGGACACCGGGCCGCGCGGTGTACACGAGCACCACCGCAGCCCCGTCGGCGCCAACGCCCACAGCCGTGCCCACCACGCCATCGATGCCGAGCAGATCCGGCGTGTAGAAGTCCTGGGTGGTCATGGCCGCGTACAGGGCTGTGTACGTCGGACGCTGGCTCAATCGTGCGCTCCATCGCGCACCGATCGCCGCGGGGGAGGGTAGGAGAAGCTCGGCGAGCAGCGCTCCCATGAATATGACTCTGGACCAACGTCCCCATCGACTCATCGAAAACCCCCGGCTCCCGTTACGCCTCCGGACACTCTTGCAGACCTTCCTCCACCGGACACTCGCTGCTCGCCCTTCTTAATACATACGGGAGAACCATAGGCGAAGGTTCCACTGAAGGCTGTTGAAGGAGTACAGCGGGTCTGTGCCCCCCGCCTTTTTTGCCATACCCTTACACGTTGAAGGGTTGCGGCGAGATCGTTCGTTCCGGAGAAGAGACGGCCCATACACGTGACTGCGACCGGGGAAATGCGGTTCCAAGAGACCACTGAGTGGGTGCGCGTGATGCCATGTATACGAGGGTGCACGCTGGCGGTCGTATGGGCGGTCATGGCGGGCTGCAGTGGGGCATCTTCCGTAGGGCGTGGCGGCGCGGTTTCCTCGCCCGCGGCGCCCAACGGAGAGGCGCGCCCCTCCGCGACGACCCGATTCGTCCGCTCGGTCGATGCCTTTCCGGTATACGACGAGAACGGAAGGGCGTACGACCCTCCGTTTCTTGGTGGCTTCAATGTGCCACGCCCACAGTTCGCCGACATCGACGGTGATGGGGACGTCGACCTCTTCCTTCAGGAACGTCCGGACGAGTTGATGTTCTTCGAGAACGTCGGCGGGCCGAACCGTCCGGAGTTCGTGTGGCGCACGGACCGATATCAGAACCTGTCGGTGGGGGAGTGGACCCGCTTCATCGACTTCGACGGCGATGGTGATCTCGACCTTCTGAGCGAGCGGCGCTTCAGCTACGTGCAGTACTTCCGCAATGACGGCACAGCTCGTGCCGCGGCCTTCACCTCCGTTGGGGATTCCGTGCGGGACGTCGAGGGTAAGCCGCTCTTCGCGGATCGTCAGAACATTCCCAACGTCAACGACATCGATTGTGATGGCGACTGGGATCTTTTCCTCGGTCGCTTGAACGGCACAATCAGCCGTTATGATGTGGCCGAGTTGACGGATGACGGAGTCCCCGTGTTCCGCTTCTTGGAGGATCGCTTTCAGGGCATCGAGATCGTGGCTCAGCTCGGCAGCCTGCACGGCGCCAATTCGATGGCGTTCGCGGACATCGACCAGGATGGAGACCTCGACTTCTTTTGGGGTGATTTCTTCGAGCCCGGTGTGCTCTTCGTGGAAAACACGGGTTCGTGTAGCGAACCGAGCCTTCTCACGGATCCAGTGCCGTTCACCGTGGTCCCCACAATCGCCACGAGCGGGTACAACGTGCCGGTTTTCGAAGACGTGGATTCCGACGGCGATCTCGATCTGTTTGTGGGCGTGCTCGGCGGGGCTTTTAATTCGAATCTGACGACCACGCGGAACTTCCACTTCTACGAGCAGGTGGATGGAGACTTCATCCACCGCACCGATCGCTTCGTCTACACACTCGACGTCGGCAGCGAGAGCATTCCGTCGTTTGCCGACTTGGACGGGGACGGTGATCTGGACATGCTTCTCGCGAACAAGTTGGACCCGGACGCCACACAGACCTCCCGCCTCTATTACTTTGAGAACGTCGGTTCGCCGCGGGCTCCTTCGTTTGAGCAGCGTGCTCATATTCCGCTCTTCACCATGTATCACTATGCGCCGGCGCTGGGTGACCTGGACGGTGACGGTGACCTGGACATGCTCGTCGGCACGTGGAACAGGGGTGTCGCGCTCTACCTGAATCAGGGTACACGTCAGGAGCCGGACTTCGTTCTCCAGGACACGACCTTCGTGCGGCTCACGCGGGGGAGCAACAGCACGCCGGCCCTGACCGACGTCGACGGCGACGGGGACCTCGATCTTTTTATCGGAGAGTCGTCGGGCGAGCTCAACTTCTATCGGAACGTCGGCACTCCATTTGCTCCGTCGTTCGAGCTTGTTTCGGATCGCTTCGGAGAGATCGATGTGGGCCGGAGGAGCTTTCCGACGTTCGCGGATATCGACGGGGACGGTGACGAGGACCTGCTCCTCGGCCGCGAAGAGGGTGGCGTGCTTCTCTACCGAAGGGTGGGTTCCACGGCGGACGCCGATCCCCTCTTTGTCCTGGATTCGACGTTCACACTTCCGCTACCCAACTACTCTACACCGTCCCTTGTGGACATCGATGGTGATGGCGACCTGGACGTCTTCTCTGGGGGACGTGGTGGAGGGCTCATCTTTCTGGAGGGCCGGTAGAAGGCTGTTGAAGGAGTACAGCAGGTGGCGGGCCCCGCCCCGGCCTTGGGGGTTACATCATGAAGCCCGCACCCAGGAACAGCACGAGGGCGCCTGAAGCGGCCAGGAGTGCGTAGGGAAGCTGCGTACGAACGTGGTCGATATGGTCCGTCGCAGAAGCCATGGACGCCACGATCGTGCTGTCGGAGATGGGTGAACAGTGATCCCCGAAAATCCCGCCGCCCAGAGCCGCTGCCAGCGTGAGGCCGAGGTGTAGATTCAACAGCTCCGCCATGGGCACGACGATCGGAATCATGATCGCGAAGGTGCCCCACGACGTTCCCGTCGAAAAGGCCATGATACATCCGAGCACGAAAATGATGGCCGGCACGAAGCCCGGGTTCACGCCCTCCTCCGCCACCTGAGCCAGCCACACGCCTGTGCCCAGGGCCTGTTGTGTCCCGGCGATCGCAAACGCCAACGCGAGCACGATCACGACGGGCGTGAGTCCCTGAATTCCCTTGATCGTGTAGTTGGTCACCTCCCGAAACGTCATGATCCCCTGGGCCCGGTACATCACTGATGCGAGCAGAATCCCGACGATCACGCCCCAGAGGACGGCGTCCGAGCCACTACCGGCCAGCATACGATCGAGGTTTGTTGCTTGTGCCTCTCCCTCCCCGGTGAGCCAAAGGACCAAGGGTACTGTGGCGACCATGGCGATGATCGGAAGAAGCAGGTTGACCGCCCGACGTGGTACACCCTCCTTCGCGGCCAACATGGAAACGTCCGAGGACATCATGGGTTCCGCACCGTCGCGGAGGAGTTTTCCCTCTTCCCGTATTCGGCGCTCGGCTTCCCTCATGGGCCCGATATTCCAGTCGGTAAGAGCCACGAACACCACCAGAATGATCGAGAGAATCGCGTAGAAATTCAGCGTGAGTGCCGAGAGAAGCACCCGGTTCGGCTCGGCAACGTTCTGCGCCACGAGGAGCGTCACGATGTAGGCCCCCCAAGCGTTGATCGGGATGAGAAGCTGCTTGGGTGCGCACGTCGCGTCGAGGATGTAGCTCAATTTTTCGCGAGAGATCTTGGCCCGATCGAAGAGTGGCCGCGAGACGGAACCCGCCACCAGCAGTCCGAAATTCGATTCCAGGAAGAGAGACATGCTGGTACCGATGGCGAACAGCCGCACGGTGCGGCGATTCTGGCCAAACCGCTTTCGTTCGACCCAGTCGATAAATCCTTCCATGCCGCCCGAGGCCTGCGTCAGCGTGATGATCCCACCGATCAGGGCGGAGAAGAGGAGCGTTCTGGCGTTACCGGGGCTGGTGATCGCGGCGAGGAAGGTGTTTACGCCGTCGACCAATCCCACGACTGGATTCCACGAGTTCATGATGGTCCAGCCCAACCAGACGAAGATGGCCAGCGAGATGTAGACCTCACGAGTTTTGATGGCCAATGCGATGGCCACCACAGGCGGGAGAATCGAAAGCCATCCGATGGTCTCCATGGGGTCTATTCGTCTTCCACGATGTGTACTTCATCCGGCCCGTTGGGGACCACACACAGGAACTCGAAGTCTTCGGGGCCAAGGGATTCGTACCAGTGCGGAACACCCGCCGGAATGAAGATGACGTCACCCTTGGTGACCTCGATCACGTCGTCTCCGAGACCGATGCGCGCCGCGCCACCCAGCACGTACTGCTCGTGCTCCACCATATTCGTGTGATTCGGCATCCCCCCTCCCGGCTCCATCGTGAAACGTCGCATCGAGAAGTTCGGCCCTTCGTCCGGGCCGATCAGGACCTGTCGGACGGTACCGGATCCGGCGCGAACCGGCTCTGTTGGAACTTCACTGGCGTTCTTGTGAGACACGTTCTCACTCCCTGTGGATCGGTTGTGTGTCGGTCCTGAAGTGTTCCAGGTGTGGTGTTCCAAGTGTGGTCCTCCAACGGCCTTCCAGTTCTAGCGGTTGAAGGCCTGATGCTGGGGCCCGTTCTCCCAGTCCTGGACGCTCGAGATGTTGGGCACGCCCCAGTCGAGGCCGTTCCACCCCTGGAAGTCCTCCATCCTGAAGGCCCAGAAGCCGGTGACCATGTCGGACAGGACGATCAACCCGTCCGCGTTGCGGACGTCGATGCCCCACGCGCCCATCATCACGTCGTTCTCTCCGGACGGCAGGTACGTGTCGTAAAACGCCACCGTAATCGGGTGCTCGGGATCCTCCAGCGAGAAAACCTGGAGGCCATCCAAGTAACCCGACACGAACACGTAGGGCCATCGCACCTCGTGGTTGTGTACGAGATTCCGCCAGTCTGCCGTCCAGGCCGAAATGGGCCTACGGATAGTTCTGGTGACTCCGTCGAGCCCCGGCTTCAAGTCGAATATTCGTAGCGGGGCGTACCGGTATTCGGTCCCCGTCACCGCGTAGCGGCCGTCAGGGGAGGGCGTAAACGTATGGCCCCTCGTCACACCATCGATGCCGGTGAGGCTCACGAGAAGCTCCGGACTCTCGAGGTCGGTGACGTCATAGACGTAGTACCCACCGGTGCCGCCGCCGTAGAAGCGGTCTTGTCCGGTGTCGGCGTGGTAGCCGATGTAGAAATCGTGGTATGCGCTCTCTCCCGGGACCGCCACCGAGGGGGGGAGCGGGATTCGGGCGACCAATGCATCCGGTCGTCCCTCGACCAGGTAACCCAGGTCATAGACGTTCGCATGAGGTGCAACCCGCGTTGCGAAGAGAAGCACCCGGCCGTTGCTGTGCCGGTACACGAAGACGTTGTGGAATCCCCCCTGTTCCTGCGGGCCCTGGAGTCTCGCGACCTCCCGGAAGGTCGACACATCCGGAAGGCCGGTGACGTCGAAGACGATGGCGCCGAGATCGGAGTTCGGACCCGCCCGCCTGAATTGAACCGCGTGGACCAAATAATTTCGATCGGCCCACTGGAAGATCTTTATGTCCGTGCCGGCCGAGCCCACGTGCAGATCCATGTCGTCGATGCGCCAGCGATGAAGTACCGTCGGGTTCTCGGGATCGTTAAGGTCGATGACGTCGAGCCCTCCGTTCCTGCGGGCTACGTAGGCATACGGACGGGTCAAGTCCTGCTCGATTTCGATGTCGGTGACGTTGGGGCCCAGCGGCAAGTGTGCGACCACCTCGATGTTGGCGCTCCCTCTCCTCTCCAGGGACTGCTGGCCGATCAGGGGGTCACCTGGGGTAAGGAGCGCCAGTATCACCAGACCCGCCATCCATACCATGTCGGGTTGCGTGCTTGTTGTGCTCCTCACTCGCTGTCCTCCTCACTCGCTGCCGGACGACATCAGGTTGGTGTCGTGGGTGGATCATCGTACGATGTCCCTTATCCGATCTCGAAGCAATCGCAATTCCGAATCCAGAAGTGTCCTATGTACGAGCGGATAGTCTGTCTGACCGAAGAGACCACGGAGACGCTGTATACCATCGGCGAGGATTGGCGTATCGTCGGGATCTCTGGATTCACGGTTCGGCCTCCTCGCGCCCGGCGCGAAAAGCCGAAAGTCTCTGCCTTCACGAGTGCCAAGATCGACGAAATTCTTCGTCTCCGCCCAGACCTCGTGCTGGGGTTCTCGGACATCCAGGCCGACATTGCCGCGCAGTTGATCGGCCATGGGGTAGAGGTCCATGTGTTCAACCACCGAAGCGTGGACGGCATCCTGCGGATGATCCGGGTGTTGGGGGCGATGGTGGGATGCTCCGAGAAAGGGGAAGAGCTGGCGGCCCGGCTCACCGCGAATCTCGCCAGGATCCAGGAGCGGGCCCGCGGTTTCCCGGATCGGCCCCGGATCTACTTCGAGGAATGGAGTGATCCGATGATCTCCGGCATTCGCTGGGTTTCCGAGCTGGTGGGTTACGCCGGTGGGGAGGATTGTTTTCCCGAGTTGTCCGAGTCCTCTCTCGCGAAGGGCCGGATCATCGAGGATCCGCAGGAGGTGGTACGTAGGGCGCCGGACATCATCATCGGTTCGTGGTGCGGCCGTAAGTTCCGCCCGGAAAAGGTCGTGGCGCGTCCGGGATGGGAGAATGTCCCGGCCGTACGGGATGGCCACGTTTACGAAATCAAATCGTCGATCATTCTTCAGCCGGGCCCCGCGGCCCTTACCGACGGTGTCGCCGAAATCCAGGAGCTCATCGAGCAGTGGGCGCGCCAGCGGCGAGCCGAGGAAGACTAGAGTACAGGTGGCGCGCGCATCAACCTCACTCCGTCTGGCCGGGGTGGCCCTCAGGAAGTGTGAGCCGCCCGAGTAACTGTGCCGCCCTGGCCAGTAGGCGGCGCTCTCGAGAGGGGAGTGCCGCGAGCATTTCTGAGAGCACCGCCACCCTCCGCCGCCGGCCTTCTTGGAGAAGGGAGACCCCCTTCTCCGTGGCTCGTATCCGATGTATCCGCCCGTCGGCGGGGTCCCGCTCCTTCACGAGGAGTCCCTCCCACTCCATCTCCTTGGCCATACGCGAGATCGTAGCCGGACTCACCTGCTCGGCAGCCGCAAGTTGAGTGACCGTGACCGGTCCCCCGAAAACCACAACGGAGAGGGCCGAAAGGCGTGGAGCACTCAGTCCCAGAGACTTGTCCTGGGTCCGGAGACGGCGCAGCAGGTGGATTGCCGCCGAGTGGAGCGCATCCGCGGTGTCGAGATCGCTGTGCTCCATGGCGCCAACGCCAGCTCTTGACATCTCATCCGGAGTTTTCATTTTACTTAGCCAAGCTAAATATATTCAACGAACCGGTCAATCGGAGAATGACGCCATGGCGAAGACAGAGGGCGAGAAGCAGGCAGCCGGGGAAGAGAAACCCCCCAACGCGGGACTGACCGAAGTGGGACAGATCGCTGTCACCGTCGAAGATGTCGAGCGAGCGACGGCGTTTTACCGCGATGTGCTGGGCGTTCCGTTCCTATTCGACGCGCCCGGGCTCGCGTTCTTCGACCTGGGCGGGGTACGGCTGATGCTGAGCCGGCCGGAGGGTGTAGGGCCATCCTCGTCGCTGTTGTACTTTCGGGCGGCTGACATCCAGGCGTCCTATGAGACACTCCTCAGCCACGGCGTGGATTTCATCGAGAAACCTCAGGTGGTACATCGGACCGACAACTACGAGCTGTCCATCGGCTCCTTCTACGACTCCGAGGGGAACGTCATGGCCATCATGCACGAAGAGGGCACGATTTAACCCGTCCCCCGAATCGATACCCGGCGAAAGCTGGGCTTGCCGCTCCCGGACCGTAGGCGCATCTTGACCGCCAGGCTTGAGATCGCTGATCGATTCCAGTTCGCAGGAGTGTGTCGATCCCTTCATGTCGATCCCTCTTATAGGAGAGTAGAAGTCATGAAGACTCTGAGAGGCTTCCCGTACTTTGTTCTTGCGGCCTTCCTGACGTTCGCCGTAGGTGCTTGCGGTACGCCGGCGGACTCGGCTACGGCGGGCCTCTCCACCACCGTCGCTGGTCTCCCTACCGCCACCCCCGAAGAGGTCGGGATGTCGAGTGAGCGGCTCTCGCGACTCTCAGGTGCCATGCAGCAGCTGGTCGACGAAGGACGGCTGGCCGGCATCACGACGATGGTGGCACGGCACGGCAGAATTGCCCATTTCGAGACCTTCGGATACAGAGACATTGCGGCCGATGCCCCGATGACCCCCGATGCCATCTTCAGGATCTACTCGATGTCCAAGCCGATCACCGGTGTGGCGCTGATGATGCTTCATGAGGAGGGCAAGTTTCGCCTTTCAGATCCCGTGGCGATGTACATACCCGAGTTCGAGGGGCTCAAGGTCGCCGTGGGCGAGGGGCAAGAGAGGCCGCTCGTCGAAGAAGCCGATCATCCGATGACAGTCCGGGAGTTGATGAGCCATACGGCAGGTTTCGGTTACGGGCCTTATGTCACTGATTCCCAAGTCGAGGACATGTACGCTGCACGAAATGTCTTCGCTTGGGATGGCACCCTGCGGGACATGATCGAACGACTCGCCGATATCCCTCTACGGCAGCAGCCTGGCTCTATGTGGTACTACAGCATATCCGTCGATGTGCAAGGTTACCTCGTCGAGGTGCTGTCGGGGCAGCCGTTCGATCAGTTCCTCGAAGATCGACTGTTCGGTCCACTTGGGATGGTGGACACCGGCTTCTACGTGCCGCCGGAGAAGGCTGGACGGTTTGCGGAACTCTATGGATATGATGGCGACGGCCGTCTGCTGCCGCCCACGGCAACCGAATTCGAGGAGTACACGAGACTTGGATCGTCTGTGGCGACCGCGGAGACGGTCACCGCCCGGTATCTGGAGCCGCCCACGTTATTGTCGGGCGGAATGGGGATGGTCTCGACAACACAAGACTACATGCGCTTTGCCCAGATGCTCCTCAACGGTGGCGAGCTCGATGGTATCCGAATCCTTGCACCCCTGACCGTCGATCTGATGCGACGGAACCAGCTGCCGCCGGAGGTCGCCGAGATGGGCCCCGGCCCCGGCCCCGGCCTCGGTTTCGGACTTGATTTCGCGGTTGTTACCGATCCGGTCGAAGCGGACGGCGTTTCCGAAGGAGAGTACTATTGGGGTGGCGCGGCCGGAACCTGGTTCTGGATTGACCCGGTTGAGGATCTGGTCTTCGTCGGCATGATTCAGCATTTCGGCCTAGATCGGCCGGATGTGCGTTCGCTCTCACACAGATTGACGTACCAGGCGATCATGGAACCGGGTAGGTCGGCTCACTGATCATCGGCGGGCCAGAGCCAGGCGGCCCCCCGCACGCCACTCGAATCACCGTGTACGTTCCGCAGAACCGTTGTGTCGACCCTGTCGGTGAAGACGTAGGGCGGTAGGGCTGTCTGCACATCCTCGGGTAGCGCGGGAAGATTCGACATTCCCCCGCCCAGAACCACGATCCCCGGATCGAGCACATTGATGATAGAAGCAAGCCCCCGAGCCAGTCGGTCCACGTAGCGGCCGCGTGAGGCCATGGCATCGTCGTTACCGCCGGCCGCCTTGGCCACGATCTCTCGAGTCGAGAGTCGCTGGCCCGTGACCGCTTCGTGATCCCGCACCATGCCGGGTCCGGACACGTAGGTCTCTAGGCAACCCCTCCGTCCGCAGTAGCAGTCGGGCCCGGGCCATTCGCCGTCCTTGGGCCAGGGGA
>SMVA01141070.1_pt1 | contig 18277 bp, 18 predicted proteins | sample 2456451 | NCBI WGS metagenome assembly SMVA01 (sample SAMN11095933, study PRJNA526329) | marine sediment metagenome | biome: Marine sediment; feature: Surficial sediment; material: Deep marine sediment; isolation source: Hadal surficial sediment | place: Pacific Ocean | collected 2014-05 | depth...
CCGGGCCCATTTCGACGAGGCCGAGTTGCTGTCCATCGTCGACGTCGCGGCACGCACCAACGCGCTCTCGACCGGCGAGATCGACGCCATGGACCGGGTCGACATCAAGACCGCCCACCTTCTGGCCCGCAAGCCCGGGATCAAGATCGTCGAGACCAGCGGCACGGCGCATTACACCTTCGCCATGCACATCGATACGCCCCCCTTCGACAACAACGACGTGCGTCTGGCGCTGAAGTATTCGCTCGACCGCAAGGCGATGCTGCAGACCGTCCTGCGCGGCCACGGCGTGGTCGGCAACGACCACCCGATCGGGCGCTCCAACCGCTTCCATGCGGACGAGCTGCCCCAGCGCGAATACGATATCGACAAGGCCAAGTTCCATCTGAAAAAAGCCGGCATGAGCAGCCTGAAGGTGGACCTCAGCGCGGCCGACGCCGCTTTCGCCGGGGCGGTCGACGCGGCGGTGCTGTACAAGGAGCACGCGGCCAAGGCGGGCATCGAGATCAACGTCATACGCGAGCCCAACGACGGCTATTGGTCCAACGTCTGGCTGAAGAAGCCCTGGTGCGCGGTTTACTGGGGCGGGCGGCCCACCGAGGACTGGATGTTCTCGACCGCCTACGCCGCGGGCGTCCCTTGGAACGACACCCATTTGAATCACGATCGCTTCAACAAGCTCCTGATCGAAGCGCGCGCCGAACTCGACCAGGACAAGCGGCGCGCCATGTACGTCGAAATGCAGAGCATCGTCCGCGACGAAGGCGGGACCGTGGTGCCGATGTTCAACAACTATGTGATGGCCCTCTCCACCAAGGTCGCGCACGAACCGATGGGCGGCAACTGGAGCCTCGACGGCTTCCGAGCAGTCGAGCGCTGGTGGTTCGCCTAACCGCCCGCTGAACCCTGTACGCCCGGGCGGGCCTCGAACACTCGGGGTCCGCCCGGGCAATCCCTGCGGTTGTTCGTTATAACTGCCCGAATACGGCGGCGTGGACGGCGTTGAGCCGGTCCAGCGCCTCCTGGGGCAGCGGGCCCATCTCGGCCGCGGCCAAGGCGTCGTCCAGGTGCGCAAGCTCGGCCAAGCCGAAAACCACGCAGGCGACGTCCGGATTGGCGAGGCCGAAACGTAGCGCGGTCTGGGCGCGACTGCCGTAGCTGTCGCCCAAGGCTTCGAAAACCGCCTGGGCGCGCTTTTCCTCGAGGTCTATGTCGCTGCCTAGGGTGATCACCGATTCGCGGCCGTGGCGCTTGTCGGTGGGCAGCACGCCGGCGGCGAAGATGCGGATGTTCATGACCGCGGCGCCGACCGCCTTGCAGGCGGCGATTACGCCGGCGAAGTCGTGTCCCGAAAATCCTTCAGGCATGGCGCCGGCCGCGGTCGGGTTGATCAGGTTGTGGTAGACCTGAGCCGAATCGAAACGCCCACTCCGGATCGCCTCGCAGATCGGCCCGGCCTCGCCGAGCGCGGTCAGGCCGATGAAGCGGGTCAGGCCCTGGTCGCGCAGCCGCTCGAGCCCCGCGGCGACCCCATCCTTGCCGAGCACCGCGTCGATGCCGAGGGCGCTGCCGGAAGCGATCGCGGCGCCGCCGCCGGTTTCGGCGTGAATCGGGTTGTGAAGCTGCACCAGGTCGACCGAATCCCGCTTCAGGCGCCCGAAGCTCTCGGTCAGGCTGCGTTCGATCTGGCCGGACAGGTCGGACAGGTCGCCGATGTCGATCCGCACCTTGGTCGAGAGGTAGGGCGTCTCCTCGACCTCGCCGAGCAGCCAGCCCAGCGCGGTCTCCGAACGGCCCTGGCCGTAGCGCGGCGCGGTGTCGATCCAGTTGATGCCGCCGGCCAGCGCCCGGCGCAACGCTTCGAGCTTGGTGTCGTCGTCGGCATTCACCAGGAGGCCGCCGACCGCGCCGCCGCCGAACACCAGCTCCGAGACCTTGAGCCCCGTGCGTCCGAATTCGCGATATTTCATTGCGGGTTCCCCGTTTTCTGGTTGTCGCTTGGCGGTTCGCTCACACGATCTCCGCCAGCGCATCGTCGAAGCGCGCCAAGAGCTCGTCGCAGGTTGCCTCGTCGTGGGCGAGGGAGAGGTAGAGCTTGGTGCCCATGGGATTGAGGAAGACGCCGCGCGCGAACAACCCCAGCATCAACGCCCGGCCCCTGGCGCTATCGCCCTTTTTGGTCGAGCGGTAGTCGCGCACCGGTTCGGCCGAGAATACCACCTGGGCCAGGGGTCCGTCGCCGATCACCTGGGCGATCACCTGGCGTTCGCGCAGGCGATCGCGCAGACCCGCGCGCAGGTACGTGCCCAGGCCGTGCAGGCGCTGGTAGGTGCCGGGCTGGCGAAACACCGCGAGCGCAGCGCCGGCGGCGGCGGTCGAGATCGGATTGCCGCCCAGGGTCGAGGCGACCCAGACGTAGCCGGGCTCGCCCAGGCGGTCCTCGCGAACCACGTCCATAATATCCCGGCGGCCGCCGAAGGCGCCGATCGGATAGCCGCCGCCCAGCGCCTTGCCGTAGGCGACCAGGTCCGGAACCACGCCGTAGTATTCCTGGGCGCCGCCATAAGCCAGGCGGAAGCCGGTCACCACCTCGTCGAACAGCAGCAGCACGCCGTTGGCCTCGGTCGCTTCGCGCAGGCCTTCCAGAAAACCCGGCTCGGGCGGCGTGCAGCGCTGCAGCGGCTCGACGATGACCCCGGCGATCTCGTGACGGTGCGCCTCGATGATCGCGCGGGTGGTTTCGAGATCGTTGTAGGGGGCGACCAGCACGTCGCGCGCGACCATGTGGGCGATGCCGCCGCTGGTCGGATCGGGCGCGGGGAAATCCGGCGGGTCGGCCGGGAACAGGCTGGTGACCCCGACCTCGTTGGCGCCGTGATAGGCGCCCTCGAACTTGAGGATCTTGGGCCGGCCGGTGACCGCGCGCGCCAACCGCTGGCAGTACATCGTGGCCTCGGTGCCCGAGGCGCAGAAGCGTAAACGCTCGCTGGCCGGCGAGACGCGCAGAATCTCCTCGGCGAGCGCGAGCGACGGCTCGGTCACATAGGCGTAATTAGAGCCCCGGGCCGCCTGGGCGGTGACCGCGTCGACCACCTCGGGCCGGGCGTGGCCGACCAAGACCGAGCCCCACCCCATGGAGAAGTCGAGGAATTCGCGGCCTCCGCTGTCCCAGAGCCGGCAACCTTCGCCGCGCGCGATCACGATGGATAACTCGGGCGGCAGGTTGAACTCGCCGTTGGAGCCGGCCGGGAAGGCCGCCTGCGCGCGTTGGGCTGGGCTGGTCATGGTTCGCCTGTCTCTGTTCGTCGTTCCGGCGATGTTGCCGGGCGCGGCCCCGGCCGGCAAGACCTGGTCTTGCGATTCAAGGGACGGGACAAGGCGGGCGCGGGAGGTTAAAAAGGCGCAGCGCGCGCCCGGGCGAGCTTGAGGCGCGCGGGTTCGAGAACGGGGACGGCATGAACAGAACCAGCAACTTGCGTATCGGCGGCCACATCCTGGCCGATCAACTGCGGATCCACGGCGTCGACATGGCCTTCGGCGTGCCGGGGGAAAGCTACCTGGCACTGCTCGACGGGCTCTACGACGTGCCCGAGGTGCGCTACGTGATTTGCCGCCAGGAGGGCGGCGCGGCGATGATGGCCGAGGCCTACGGTAAGCTGACCGGCCGACCCGGGGTGTGCATGGTGACCCGCGGCCCCGGCGCCACCAACGCCAGCCCCGGCCTGCACATCGGTTTTCAGGACTCGACACCGATGGTGCTGCTGATCGGTCAAATCGGGCGCGCCATGAGCGAGCGCGAGGCGTTCCAGGAAATGGACTACCGGCGCATGTTCGGGCAGATGGCCAAGTGGGTCGGGCAAATCGAGCAGGCCGACCGCATCCCCGAAATGGTCAGCCACGCCTTCCATCTGGCGACCTCGGGCCGGCCCGGGCCGGTGGTGCTGGCGTTGCCCGAGGACATGCTGTGCGATCCCAGTCCGGCCGCCGACGCCGGCCCGGCGCAGCGGGTCCAGGCGCACCCGGGCCCCGAGCAGATGGCGCGCCTGCGCGAACTTCTGGCCGGCGCCAAGCGGCCGCTGGTCATGCTCGGCGGCGGTGGCTGGTCGGCCCCGGCGGTGGCCGACATCCGCGCCTTCGTCGAGGCCAACGAGCTGCCCGCGGCGGTCACCTTCCGCTGCCAGGACCGCCTCGACAACAGACATCCGAACTACGCCGGCCACGTCGGCATTGGAATCGATCCCAGGTTGGCCACGCGCATCGGGGAGGCCGACCTGCTTATGGTGGTGGGCGCCCGGCTCGGCGAGATGACCACCGGCGGCTACGGCCTGATCGATATTCCGCGGCCTCGGCAGACCTTGGTCCACGTCCACCCCGGCGCCGAGGAGCTGGGCCGGGTCTATCAAGGTGAGCTCCTGATCAACGCGGGCATGGCCGAATTCGCCGCCGCCGCCAAGGCCATGACGCCGGTCGATGCCGGCGCCTGGTCCGGATCGGCGGCCGAAGCGCACGATCACTACCTCGACAACATTCAGGCCAAGCCGATCCCCGGCGATCTCCAAATGGGCGAGGTCATGGCCCAGGTGAATGCGCGCCTGCCGCCCGAGGCGATCGTGACCAACGGCGCCGGCAACTACTCGGTCTGGCCCAACCGCTTCTATCAATACCGCGCCTACCCGAGCCAGTTGGCGCCGACCTCGGGCTCCATGGGTTACGGCGTGCCGGCCGCGGTCGCGGCCAAGCTGGTCTATCCGGAGCGCCCGGTGGTCGCCTTCGCCGGCGACGGCTGTTTCCTGATGAACGGGCAGGAACTCGCCACCGCGGTATCGCTGCAACTCGACATCGTGGTGCTGGTGGTCAACAACGGCATGTACGGCACCATCCGCATGCATCAGGAACGCGACTACCCGGGCCGCGTTCTGGGCACGGATCTGGCCAATCCGGACTTCGCGGCCCTCGCCCGGGCTTACGGCGCCACGGGCGAGACGGTGACCCGCACCGCAGACTTCGCCCCGGCCTTCGAACGCGCGCTCGCGGCCAAGGGGCCGGCGTTGCTCGACCTGCGCATCGACCCCGAGGCGATCACCCCGACCGCCACGATCGCGCAAATTCGCGCGGCCGCGACCGCCAAGGCGGACGAGTAGAGTTTGGCGTCAGACCGGTAAGCGGTGCGGCCCGGAGGCGGGCCGAAGGCGTTCACGAGTCCGGCTCGCGGTCGATCTTCTTGCCGTCGAGCCCGGTTTCGGCCCGGACGCGCTCGGCCTCGGCCGCGCCCTTCTCCGCCTTGGTGCGGCCGAAACGGGTCCGGTTTTCGGCCGCCCGGGTGTCTTTGGCGGCCCGCGCCCTGTCTTTGCGCGCCTGGCGCAGATTGACGATCTTAGCCATCTCCGCCCTTCTCGTTTCCCACTTTTCGGCCAGGAGAATTACCGCGCCACCCGATGCCGCGCAACCGGACGTTTCCGAATGCCGGTCAGTCTCGGCCATGGCACTGCGACTGCAAGCTACCGGAGCGGCGATTTGACCGCTATCATATACGGGTTCGCGGCCTGGAGAATCCCGATCGCAACCGAATAGACGCCGCCACGAACGCCCGTATCGGAGAAAAGAAACCGGATGACCGAATACCACGCGCCGCTGCGCGACATGCATTTCGTGCTCGACGAGCTCGCCGGCATGGCCAAGATCACCGGCCTGCCCGGCTACGAGGAGGCGACCCCCGACCTGATCGAGGCGATCCTCGGCGAGGCCAGCAAGTTGGCTTCGGAAGTGCTGGCGCCGCTCAACCAGGTCGGCGACCGCGAGCGCCTGACCTTTGAGAACGGCGTGGTGCGCATGCCGCCCGGCTTCACCGAAGCCTACGCGCGCTTCGTCGAGGGCGGCTGGGGCTCGCTCGCCGCCGATCCCGACTACGGCGGCCAGGGACTGCCTTGGACGCTGGCCATTGCGGTTCAGGAGATGTGGAACGCCGCCAACCTCTCTTTCGCGCTCGGCCCGATGCTGACCCAGAGTGCGGTCGCGGCGCTGCAGGTCCACGGCACCGGGGAACAGAAAGCCACCTACCTGCCCAAACTGGTTTCGGGTGAATGGGCCGGCACCATGAACCTTACCGAGTCCCACGCCGGCACCGACGTCGGCGCGCTCAAGACCCGGGCCGTGCCCGAGGGCGATCACTACCTGATCCAGGGCCAGAAAATCTTTATCACCTGGGGCGAGCATGATTGCGCCGAAAACATCGTTCACATGGTGCTCGCCCGCATCCCCGGCGCACCGCCCGGGACCAAGGGCCTGAGCTTGTTTATCGTGCCCAAGTTCCTGCCCCGCGCCGATGGTACGCCCGGGGAACGCAACGACCTGCGCTGTGTCTCGCTGGAGGAGAAACTCGGTATCCACGCCTCGCCGACTTGCGTCATGGCCTACGGCGATTCGGGCGGCGCGGCCGGCTACCTGTTGGGCGAGGAAAACCAGGGCATGGCCTGCATGTTCACGATGATGAACAACGCCCGCATGCTGGTCGGCCTCGAAGGCCTGGCGCTGGGCGAACGGGCCTATCAGGCGGCCCGCGACTACGCCCGCGAACGCATCCAGGGCACCGCGCTGGGCGACCGCGACGGCGGCCCGGTGCCGATCGTCCGGCACCCGGACGTGCGCCGTATGCTGATGACCATGCGCGCGCTCAACGAGGCCATGCGCGGGCTGCTCTACACCGCGGCGGCAGAGCTCGACACCGCCAAGCGCCACCCGGAGCCAGCGGCGCGCGCCCGTGCCCAAGCGCGCATCGACCTGCTGACCCCGGTGGTCAAGGCCTGGCTGACCGATAGCGGCTGCGAGGTCGCCTCGCTCGGCATCCAGGTCCACGGCGGCATGGGTTATATCGAGGAGACCGGCGCGGCACAGTATTATCGCGACGTCCGCATCGCGCCCATTTACGAAGGCACCAACGGGGTCCAGGCGCTCGACCTCTTGACCCGCAAGCTGCTGCGCGACCGGGGCGCGGCGGCCAAGGAATTCCTGGCCGAGATGACCGCGAGCCTGCCGGAGCTCGGCGGCGATGGCCTGGGCGCGGCGCTGGAACCCGAGCTGGCGCGCATGCTGGAGGCCACCGACTGGTTGCTCGAAACCGGCGCCGCCGATCTGGCGCGCGCCGCGGCCGGCGCCACCCCCTACCTCAGGCTGTTCGGCACCGTGACCGGCGCCTGGCTGCTCGCCCGCGGCGCGGCGGCGGCGCGGCGGCGGCTATCGAACGGTGGCGCCGAGGACCGCGGTTTCCTCGAAGCCAAGATCGCGACCGCGCAATTTTACATGGCCAATATCCTGCCGCGCGCGACCGCCGAGGCCGCCGCCGTCATCCACGGCGCGGACTCCACCCTCGCCCTCGATGAAGCGCAGTTTTAGGTGACGCCACCGCTGGTCTCCAACCGCGCGGCGCGGCGCTTGCTGCTCGCCACCCAGGGGCTGGCCGACGATCCAACCCGGCGCCTCGACGACGCCGGCCTGCTCGACCTGATCGAACGCATGGGCTTCGTCCAGGTCGACAGCATCAAGACCGTGGAGCGCGCCCACCACCACATTCTGTTCTCGCGCAACCAGACCTACCGGCGCGAACAGTTGGACCGGCTGATCCATCCCGGAGCCGCGCTGTTCGAGAACTGGACCCACGACGCCGCGATCATCCCGACCCGCTTCTACCCGTTCTGGCGCCACCGCTTCGCGCGCGATCGGGACCGGCTGGCCGAACGCTGGCGCAAATGGCGGCGGGAGGACTTCGAGGATTACCTGGCCCACGTCCGGCGGCGCATCGGCCGCGAGGGCCCGCTGATGGCGCGCGACTTTGGCAAAGCGCGCAAAAAGAACGGCGGCGGCTGGTGGGACTGGCATCCGGAGAAAACCGCGCTCGAATACCTGTGGCGCACCGGCGCGCTGGCGGTGGCCCGGCGCGAGGGCTTCCAGAAGGTCTACGACCTGCCCGAGCGGGTGATCCCCAAGCAACATCGCGGCAGGCCACCGTCCCATGCCGCCTTCGTCGACTGGAAGTGCCGCGGCGCGCTGGCGCGGCTCGGTGTGGCGACACCGGGCGAGATGGCCGCCTTCTGGGGCGCGCTGAACCCGGCGGAGGCCAGCGCCTGGTGCGAGGCCCAACTCGGCCGCGCCGTGACCCCGGTGCTGGTGGAACCGGCCGATGGCGGAAAACCGCGCGCCGCCTTCGCGGACCCCGAGGTCCTGGAGCGGCTCGACGAATTGCCGATACCACCGCCGCGCATCCGGGCGCTCAACCCCTTCGATCCGGCGATCCGGGACCGCAAGCGCCTCGAGCGGCTATTCGGATTTCGCTACCGCATCGAGGTCTTCGTGCCCGCCGCCAAGCGGCAATACGGCTATTACGTCTTCCCCCTGCTCGAGGGCGACCGTTTCATCGGCCGCATCGACATGACCCACGACAGCCGCAACGGGAGCCGCGATGGGAGCTGCCTCAAAGTAACCGGCCTGTGGCTCGAGCCCAAAATAGCAATGACCCAAGGCCGCGAGCACAAGCTCCGGGCCGAACTCAAACGCATCCAGAAGTTCGTCGGCGCCGCGACGCTCGACGCCGCGCCCTTGCAAGGTTGGTGAGGTGCGGAGTCCTCACGCCGCCGCGCGGGTTGCCAGATTTTCCAGGATATTCCGAGGCGATGACTCGCCGTAGGGGTCGGTTTCGCAGTTGTCGGAAATTCCCGGCTCCTCGAACCAAGCCTCGATTACGCCGTCCTGAACAATGGCGGCGTAGCGCCACGAACGCAGGCCGAAACCGAGATTGTCCTTGCGCACCAGCATGCCCATCCGGCGCGTGAAGTCGCCCGCGCCATCCGGGATCAGTTTGACCCGCTCCAGGCCCTGCTGCCGGCCCCAGGCGTTCATGACGAAGGCATCGTTGACCGAGATGCAGATGATCTCGTCGATGCCCCGCTCGGTAAAGGCCTGGTGCAGTTTCTCGAACTCGGGAAGCTGGTAAGTCGAGCAGGTCGGGGTGAAGGCGCCGGGCAGCGAGAACAACACAACGCGCTTGCCGGCGAAATAGTCGGCCGTGGTCGTCTCGACCCAGCGATAGGGGTTGGGTCCGCCCAGACTCTCGTCGCGCAGGCGGGTCTTGAAGGTCACATTGGGAAGCGTCTTGCCGATCATCTCGGTCTCCTCCAGGGCTCAGCGGGATGGCGCAGGGCCGAAAACTCCGCGTTATTTCCGGTGTATATTACGTAGTTTAGAACAATTCTAATATAAATCAAAAACCTGCCTCTTCAAGGACCGCGGCGATTTTTTTTGGCATCCCTAGACGGCGTTCGTTGGGACGGGCCGCACATAACTTGATCTTTGCACCCCCCGCCCGCACCATGATCCGGTTCCAATCACGAACCTAAAATCGGGAGAGGCATCGGACATGAGCGGCCCCCGCGCGATACTGGCGATCGACCAAGGCACCACCAGCAGCCGCGCCGTGCTGTTCGATCGGGACGGGCGGCCGCTCGGCCAGGCACAGCGGGAATTCCCCCAGCACTACCCCCAATCGGGTTGGGTCGAACACGACGCCGAGGACATTTGGCGCGACACCTTGGCGGTGATCCAGGGCGCGCTCGCCGAGGCCGGGCTCGAGGCCGGCGACCTGGCCGGGATCGGCATCACCAACCAGCGCGAAACCACGGTCATCTGGGACCGCGAGACCGGCCAGCCGATCCACAACGCCATCGTCTGGCAGGACCGGCGCACGGCGGCGCACTGCGACCGGCTCAAGGCCGATGGCCTGGAAGCCACGATCCAGGCCAAGACCGGGCTGCTGATCGACGCTTACTTCTCCGCCACCAAGATCGCCTGGCTGCTCGACAACGTCGCCGGCGCGCGCGCCCGGGCCGAGGCCGGCAAGCTCGCCTTCGGCACCATCGACTGCTTCCTGCTGTGGCGCCTGACCGGCGGCCGGGTGCACGCGACCGACGCCACCAACGCCTCGCGCACCATGATCTTCGACATCCGGCGCCAGGCCTGGGACCCGGAGCTGCTCGAAGTCTTCAATATTCCCGCGGCGATCCTGCCCGAGGTGCGCGACAGCGACGCCGAATTCGGCGCCACCTCGGCCGACCTGCTCGGCGCGCCGGTTCCGATCAGCGGCATCGCCGGCGATCAACAGGCCGCCACCATCGGTCAGGCCTGCTTCGAGGCCGGCATGGTGAAATCGACCTACGGCACCGGCTGCTTCGCGCTGATGAACACCGGCCCCGAGATGGTGCCCTCGACGAACCGGCTGCTCACCACCGTCGCCTACCGGCTCGGCGGCGAGGTCAGCTACGCGCTCGAAGGCAGCATCTTCGCCGCCGGCGCCGCGGTACAGTGGCTGCGCGACGAGCTCAAGATCGTCGCCAGCGCGGCCGAGACCGAGGCCCTGGCACGGGCCGCCGACCCGGGCCAGGCGGTCTACCTGGTGCCCGCCTTCACCGGCCTGGGCGCGCCCTACTGGGACCCGCACGCGCGCGGCGCGATCTTCGGCCTGACCCTCGCGAGCGGTCCGGCGGAGCTGGCCCGCGCCGCGCTCGAGGCGGTCTGCTACCAGACCCGCGATCTGCTCGAAGCCATGACGGCCGATGGCGCCGGCAAGCTGGACACGCTACGCGTTGACGGCGGCATGGTCGCCAACGACTGGCTGCTGCAAACCCTGGCCGATACCCTGGACGTCGCGGTCGAGCGCCCGGTGGTGGCCGAGACCACGGCGCTCGGCGCGGCCTGCCTGGCCGGCCTCGGAAACGGCTTCTTCGGCGGGCTCGAGGGCTTCGCCCGGACCTGGCGGAGCGCCGGCCGCTTCGAGCCGCACCAAGACCCGGAAACGCGCCAGGCGCGCTACGCCGGCTGGCAAGACGCGGTCCGCCGCGTGCGGAGCCGCTAAAGCAAAACCACCAGGAGCGCGCCGAGGCCGAAGCCGGTGAGGATGGCGCCGGAAATCCGGTTGACCCAGACTAGGATGCGCGGGGTCACGCGCCCGCGCAGCAGGGCCACCAAGCCGCTGAGCGCCAGCCACCAGAACGCCGAGCCGAGGAACACGCCGAGCACCAGGACCGCGCCGGCGACGATGCTCGTGGTCGACTCGACCATGCCGAGCCCGGCAAAGACCGCCACGAACGCCAGGATGGTTATCGGGTTGGTCAGGGTCAGCAGAAAGCAGGACGTGAAGGCGAGCACCGGGCGCGGCGCACTCCAGGCCGGCTGCCCGGCTTCGTGGGCCGGCCCGCGGATCAGAATGCGCAGACCGAGGATCAGCAAAAACGCGCCGCCCAGAACCCGCAGCGTGTCCTGGTGGCCGAGCAGGAACTCGGCCACCCGGGAAACTCCGAAACCGGCCACCGCCCCATAAACCGCATCGGCCACCGCCGCGCCCAACCCCGAAGCGAGCCCGATCCCGATGCCGTGGCGCAGGGTGCGGTTGACACACAGGACGCCGACGGGGCCCACCGGCGCCGCGATCGCCAGGCCGACCCCGACGCCCTGCAAAAACAAAAACAGGTATCCCATGCTCCCTCGATCGCGCGCCTCTGCGATCCCACTAATGCCTTAATAATGCGTCTCACGGCCATTCGCATGGTCCCGGCAGCCGGCCGGGACCGGCATTTTGAACGCGGGAGCGAACGCCGTGTAAAGAATTCTTTAACGATACCCCGGGCAGGATAGGCGTATCGCAATGGGGCGCCGCTTTGGCGCGGGATACTTATACCAATGATCGCAGGTCAGCCGAATCGTGCCGCCGCCGGAGGTGAAGAACGGCGCAAAACCACGCGCTATCAGCTGGACGCGCAGCAACCGATCACCGCAACCTCTGGCGGACGGCTCTATACCTGCCGGATTCTCGACGTCTCCATGGACGGTATCCGACTCCGCTTCGAGAACGACATTCCGAAGGGAAACGTGGTCGCGTTGGAACATCCCGCCGCGGGCACCCTCTGCGGGGTTTGCGTCTGGCGCGATGCGGACTCCATGGGCATCGAATTGCAATTTCCCAAGCGGGAGTTGGAACGGCTGCTCAAATGCATCTGCATGGTGCTCTGACGGGCCAAGAGTCCCGGCGCCGATTCTTCGGTATCAATGGTTGCCGCCGGGGCACGAAACGTAAATCGCAGGCGCTAACGGCTTGGCAACGACTATCGTGCACGCTTTTGAACAACGCGTAATTTAAATATTGAGGGCAGGATTCATGCCGAACGGTTCCGGCGACGTTCAGAACCGCCACGAGAGGCGGCGTTACAAGCGAACCCGCGTGCTGATGACGGCGGAACTGGTCTCGGCCCAGCGCGTGACCGGGGGACTGGTCTTCGACATTTCGGCCAATGGCGCCCAGATTCAACTCCCGGGGCCCATGGTGCCGGACTCGGCCATGACGCTCAGACTGGCCGAGACCGTCGACCTCGGCGTCGAAATCGTCTGGCGCAACCGCAACCGCCTTGGTCTGCGGTTTCGGGATCTGCCGAGCCAGATTTCCTCGATTTTTGCGGGGCTGCTTCCCGAAGACAGCCTGGCGGCAACCTGAAAATATAAGAAATTTCAGATACTTCCCCTGCCCATCCTGAGGTTGGGCGCCGAATTAACCTAACCAAATCTTGAAACCTTTCCCCTATACGTGACCTCGCGGCCGAGGCCGGATTCTCTTGCCATGTCCGCCCGATGCGCGCGGCGCAGTGGGTGTCCGTCCGTTGCGCCGGCCCGGACCGCGCGAAGAAAGCTATCCAATAGGGGGAAATGGGATGAAGGGTTGCCGCAACTGCACCACTTGGGATGCGCTGGAAGAGTTTCTGGACCGCATCGATCCGGCCACCCAGGGCCAGAAAGTTCAGATCGGGCAGTGCCGGCGCTACGCGCCGCGGCCGCTCACACCCGAAACCGCCAGCACGGCGGCCAGCGGCACGGCCAGATGGGACAGCTTTTGGCCGCGCGTCGCCTCCGACGACTGGTGCGGGGAGTGGGATCCGAAGTTGGACTGATAGTCCGACAGCCGCCGAGATTTCTTAGCGAGCCGTTAACGCAAGGCGCCCCACTATGGCGCCGCTGATCCAAGGAATTAGCCGGGTGTTGCAGGCGATGTTCGAGAACCTCACGGCGGCGACGGCAGCGGCTTGGACCACCTATCTGGACACGATTCAGGGCGAAATTTCGGCCTTCGCGGGCCGGCTCGGAGATCCTTCGACCTATCCCTTTGCGGTGGCGCCGACCCATCGGTTGCACTGGTATTACCTGTTCGGCTTCCTGGCGATCGCCTTCGCCCTCTATTTGCGCCGGAAACCCAAGGGTGAAGCCTTCACGATCAAGCGATTTCTGCGGTTCTGGCTGCCGGGATCCGTCTACCGGCATCGTTCGACCCTGCTCGACCTCAAGTTCTACCTGTTCAACGGGGTCTTCGTGGAGATCGCGTTCGTCACCGTGCTGATCGGTTCGTTCTTCGGCTTTGCCGGGGTATTCGAAACCGCATTCCGGGCCCTTTGGCCGGGTCCGGACCCGAACCTGACCGCGAGCCCATCCGCCGAGTTCGCTTACATGGCCGCGATCATCCTGGCCGCCGATCTCGGTTTTTTCATCGGCCACTATCTGAGCCACAAAGTGCCGCTGCTCTGGGAATTCCACAAGGTCCACCACTCGGCCCCGGTGCTGAACCCGCTCACCAACTACCGCTTTCACCCGGTCGACCGTATCCTGCTCGGCATATTCATCGGGCTCTCGATCGCGCTGATCAAGGGCGGCTTCGGCTTCGCCTATCCGGACGGAATCGCCGAAATGACGGCGCTCAACGTCGGCGTCCTGCTGGCGTTCAACCTGAGCGCCAACCTGCGCCATTCCCACATCTGGCTGTCTTACGGTTGGCACCTGAGTCACATCCTCTCCAGCCCGGCCCAACACCAGATCCATCATGGCTCGGAGCCTCGGCACTTCGACAAGAACTTCGGCCTGATATTTTCGCTCTGGGACTGGATCGCTGGCACCCTCTACGTGCCGCGCGCGGTCGAGCAGGTCCGGTTCGGGCTGAGCGGCCGGGAACACGAGGAATACGACAGCCTGTGGCGCCTCTACAGCCTGCCGTTCATCAAGGCCAAGGCCGTGTTGTGGGGGCGGCCGGCGCGAGCGCCGATCGCCCGTTCGGAAGGGCCGCGGCGGCTGAAAGCCCAGGAAAACTAGCCGTGTCCGGCCGCGGCACAGTGGCGTGGCATTTGCCGGCGCTGATCTTGGCCAGTGCCGTTGCTTGGGCGCTACCCTCCGCCACCCAGCACTCTGGCGCCCAGCCCCCTGGCGCCCCGCCCTCTGGCGCCCCGCCCTCTGGCGCGCCGACATCGTCCTACTGCCTGGCCGCGGATTGGCCCAACCTGCCGGACGATATCGAGCTCGGCCAGGCGGCCGGCCTGGGCATCGATTCGCGCGGCGTGGTCTATGTCTTCCATCGCGGCGGTCGAAGCTGGGACACGGCGCCCTCGCTGGCGGCGCGAGCCCAGGCCCTTTGGGCGGGCCTGTTCGGCGCGGGTTCGGATATCGAAACCATCGCCCAGGACACGATCCTGGCACTCGATCCAAAAACCGGCGAGCTTCTCGCCTCCTTCGGCGCGGGCCGCTTTCGCATCCCCCACGGCCTGACCCTGGACGGCGGCAACAACATCTGGGTCACCGATGTCGGACTGCACCAGGTGTTCAAGTTCTCACCAAGTGGCGAGCTGTTGCTGACCCTCGGCGAGGCGGGCCAGGCCGGCAGCGGCCCGGCGCGTTTCAACGGCCCGACCGACGTGGCGGTCGGCCCCAGCGGCTCGATCTACGTCGCCGACGGCTACGGCAACGCCCGGGTGGTCAAGTTCTCGCCCGAGGGCGCTTTTTTGATGGAATGGGGCGGGCGCGGCGCCGCGCCCGGACAATTCGACGTACCTCACGGAATCGCCATCGATGAGCACGGACAGATCTATGTCGCCGACCGTGGCAACGCCCGCATCCAGGTCTTCGACGGCGCGGGCCGTGTCCTGCGCCAGATCGCGGGTCCCGAGATCGGCCGGCCCTGGGCCGTCGACCTGGGCGCGGACGGCACGCTCTACGTGGTCGACGGGGGCGACCAGGACCCCGCGAACCCACGCAGCGGGTTGCTTGCCCTGACTCCGGAGGGCCGGGTGCTCGCGCGCTGGAGCGGCTATGGCTACGAAGCGGGCAATCTGGTCTGGCCGCACGATCTCGCGGTATCCAGCAGGTCGGAGGTTTTTGTGGGTGAGGTCCTGGACGCCAACCGGATTCAGAAGTTTAGCCCCGGTTGCGGCAATCTGGCGCAGCGTCCCGCGCCGATCGAATAGCCTCGGTCAGCCGTTCCCGGTCGCGGCGGCGACCGAATTGTTGACGCCGTCCGACACCACGCCGAACATCATATTGAGCACGTCGCCGAGGTTGACCATCGTGGCGAAACCGGCGATAGCGACCAGCGAGGCGATGAACGAATACTCGATCGCCGTGGTGGCATCGTCGTCCTCGCAGAAGGCCTGGAACTGCCGCCGCATAGCGCATATCTCCCCGTGCAGATGCCGTCTATTCTAATCGTTTATTCGAAATGAATTAACAAATCTATAAATTTGCGCATTTGCGAAACTATTACTACCACAATTATATAAAATATCTCGATTTATCAATATAAATAACAATAATACTCCTCGATAATGAAAAATCATTTTCGTATTTTGCTTCATAATTATTATACTTATACTTATGTTGTCTTGCTGTCCGGCCAGATGACCTCTACCCCATCTTTGGTCAGCCGCGGGCGGCTATCGTGTTAGGCTTCACTCGGTATCGCAACCAACGACAACGGTCCATGACGGGACGCAGACACCCCACGCGCGCTTGGCTGCTCGCACTGGCCTTGAGTGGGCCTGGCGCCGGCGCGTCGACAGCGGCCGAGGCGCCGGTGTTCGAGAGCGAGTTGCACCGCTTCCGGCTCATCACCGTTTCGCGGGGGCTGGAGCACCCCTGGGGCCTCGCGTTCCTGCCCGACGGCGCCATGCTGGTGACCGAGCGACCCGGGCGGCTGCGGCTGATCCGCGACGGCGTTCTCGACCCGACGCCGGTCCCCGGCACGCCCGAAGTTTACGCCTCCGGCCAAGGCGGCCTGCTCGACGTGGCGCTGCATCCGGATTTCGCCACCAACCGTTGGGTCTACCTGTCCTACGCCGGCAGAGGACGGGACGGCGCGGGCACCGAGGTGGCGCGCGGCCGTTTCGTCGACGGCCGGCTCGAGGGGCTGGAGCGGATTTTCGCGGTGGCGCGCAAGTCCGGCGGCGGCCGGCACTTCGGCTCGCGCCTGGTTTTCGGCACCGATGGCACCCTCTACATCACCGCCGGCGAGCGCGGCGACTCCGAGCGCGCCCAGGACCCGCGCGATGCGGCCGGCTCGGTGATCCGGATCACCGACAGCGGCGCGATCCCGCCCGACAACCCCTTCCTGGGCCGCGGCGACGCCCTGCCCGAGATTTTCTCCCTCGGGCACCGCAACCCCCAAGGTCTGGCCCGCCACCCGGATACCGGGCGCATCTGGGCGGTCGAGCACGGCCCGCGCGGCGGCGACGAGCTCAACCTCCTCCGCCCGGGCGCCAACTATGGCTGGCCGGTGATCACCCACGGCAAGAGCTACGCCGGCTTCAAGATCGGCGAAGGCCCGGCGAAACCGGGCATGGAACAGCCGGTGGCCTACTGGGTGCCGTCGATCTCGCCTTCGGGCCTGACGTTCTATACCGGCGACGCTTTCCCGCGCTGGCGCGGCAGCCTGTTCCTGGGCGCGCTATCCGGCGAGATGCTGGTGCGGCTCGAACTCGACCGCGAAAAGGTCGTGCACGAGGAGCGCTTGCTCGAAGGCCTGGAGACGCGCATCCGCGACGTGCGCCAGGGCCCGGACGGACGGCTCTACTTGCTGACCGACGAAGCCGACGGCGCGCTGTTGCGTCTCGATCCTGTGCCCTGACAACCCCGTGCCGCCCGCGACGGCCACCGGCTGCGCCCGGCGTCAGATCGGGATCCGGCCTCGCGCAGGGCGCCGAAGGCCTTGAGGGCGGCGTCGTAACGCCCCATCGGATACTCCGCCGTGCCGACGACCATGAGGCAACCGTCGGAGGCCAAGGGATTGATCTTGATCGCCCTGTCGATCTGCGGCGTGGCCAGCTCGTATTCCTGCCGGTAGTAGCAAATGCTGCTCAAAGCATAGCGCGCCATGCTGTCGAACTCATCCAGGGCGACGGCTTTCTGCGCGAGCGCGAAGGCGCGCTCCAGCGACCGCTCCGGCGCCTCGGCCTAGGTCGCCTCGTTTTCATGAATGTGGCTCACGGCGAGGCCGGCGCAGGCCGCGGCGTTGCTCGGCTCGAGCGCCCGTGCGCGCTCGAAACGCGCGCGCCTCGAATTCCGTGGCGCGCGTGCACTGGTTGAGGCAGTGCCGGCCGCGCAGCAGGCCGTCGTAGACGTCCATGTCCTGGGGCCGCTTGGGTTCGCCGTGGCGGCGGCCGGCTTCCTCGATCCGCCCGGCCAGAGTCGCGGCGATGACGTCGGTGATCTCGTCCCGCCCCACGAAGACATCGTCCAGGTCGCGGTCGTCGCGTTCGGCCCAGAGCCACCGGCCGCGATGACGTGCCCAAGCCGTGGCAACTGGAGAAGATAGACCACGCCTTTTACTAAGGAGCGCTAGGTGGCGGAAATGCGGGTGGTGTCCTAATAGGAAACCCATGCTGCCAATTTAGAACAACTGATGAGCTGGTACCCGAAATGCGCCCTTAATGCATTCCGGGTTGCAAACACAAGCTTGAATATGTGTTTTGGCATAAAACCCGGAACCGTCAAATATCGGAGCGCCCTCAAGAAAGACACCGCGAATCGTATCAATAGGAGCGTCACCGGTCTCTTTCCTGATGTCATGCAGCATTCTAATGACAGAGCAATCAAGATTTCGCCGTAGTTGATCCTGGCTGTTTTTGGGAAGCGCGTATCCTGCTGCGTTCGCGATTTCAACCAGCCGCTGATGTTGCGCTGCGGACATGCTGCATTCCAGCCGATGAGTCTTTCCGTTGCTGCTATATTAAATATACACTCACCTGAAATCTTATGAAGGCCCACCGTCAATTACCTTGAAAGGGGCATGCCGCCTAGCCAATACCTCAGGTTCGCAGGCAGTCGACAAGCTCCCCGATTGCCCACATACGACCGACCATTCCAGGCGCATCGCGGTGGAGCGCGACTTCCTGCTTCAGGAGATCGCCCAGGACACCGGTCGCGATAACGTGCCCAA
>SMVA01061301.1_pt1 | contig 18261 bp, 22 predicted proteins | sample 2456451 | NCBI WGS metagenome assembly SMVA01 (sample SAMN11095933, study PRJNA526329) | marine sediment metagenome | biome: Marine sediment; feature: Surficial sediment; material: Deep marine sediment; isolation source: Hadal surficial sediment | place: Pacific Ocean | collected 2014-05 | depth...
CCCGCCGTGGCGGTGAAGAACATGATGAGGGCCTTGGGGCCCAGGCGGAGGACGCCGGGAAGGTCGATGCTCAGGGTGAGCAGAACGAGACAGGCCGGCAGCAGGTAGCGCGACGCGACGAAGTACAGCCGGGATTCGTCCCCGGAGATGATCCCCAGCGAGTTGAAGATGGACGGGATGAAGTAGCACAGCAGCAGCGATGGCACGTACTTGTAGAACTTCTTCCAGCGCGGGTTGTCGCTGTGCGAGGTGTGGAACACGAAGGCCAGGATGGTCATGAGCAGGCCGAGGACGACCGCGTCGTTGGTGATCAGTGCCGTGGATTCGGGCATCAGTCCTCCTGGGGACGTGTGATTCTAGCGGCGGGGTTGCTGGGCGTCAAACCTTGGCGAGGGTGCCGTTGTTGGTGCGCCGCGGCCCGTCCGCTTGTCGCGGCACGCGCGCGCTCCGGCGCCCGGCGCTGCGCCGGGCTTGTCGCTCTACTCGCGGGCGGCTTCTGGACGCTGTGTCCGACAGCCGCCCGTTCAACGGCGCTTGGCCGCGACAGGCGGACGGGCCGCTCTTGCCATGTTCCTTGTTCTGGCTCCTCTTGGGAGCTAGAATGCGCTCTCACATTTACTTGATGCTTGGGGAGAAGAGCTTGCAACAGGTGAGGAAGGTTGTGGTGATTGGTGCGGGGACCATGGGGCGAGGGATTGCTCAGGTGGTGGCGCAGGCCGGTTGCACGGTCACGTTGACGGATCTCTCGCGTGATCTTCTGGATGGGGCGGTGAAAGGGATCCGGGAGGCTCTGGAGGGTGGGGTCGAGCGCGGCAAGGTAACTGAAGAGGAGCGGGATCGGGCGTTGCATCTCATTGGTACGTCGACGGAGATGGAGACCTCTGTCGCGGACGTGGATCTGGTCATCGAGGCAGTGCCCGAGAATGCCGATCTGAAGGCGGGGATCTTCTCTGCTCTGGACAAGGCCTGTGATGAGCGGACGATTCTTGCCAGCAACACTTCCTCTCTCTCGGTGACGGAACTGGCCCGGGTTACATCGCGCGCCTCGAAGGTGGTGGGAATGCACTTCTTCAACCCGGTGCACATCATGAAGCTCGTGGAGCTGATCGTTCCCGAGGCCACCAGCGAGGAGACGGTGGACGCCGCGCGTGGGTTGGTGGAGGCCATGGGGAAGACCGCCATCGTCGTGACGGACAGCCCCGGCTTTGCCAGCAGCAGGCTGGGCGTGGTGCTGGGGCTGGAGGCCATGCGCATGCTGGAGCAGGAGGTGGCGTCGGCGGAGGACATCGACCGCGCCATGGAGCTGGGTTACAAGCATCCCATGGGGCCGCTTCGACTCACCGACCTGGTGGGCCTGGATGTGCGGCTGGCCATCGCGGAGCATCTGTATGACACGCTGGGCGGACAGCAGTACCGCCCGCCGGAGATCCTGCGGCGCCTGGTGAAGGAAGGGAAGCTGGGGCGCAAGTCCGGAGAGGGGTTCTACCGTTGGGAGGAATGACCGGCGTCACCGACCTGCACGTTCATATCCAGCCGTGGGGCATGCTGAAGCCGGAGGTGGCCCAGGCCCTGGGCGGCTCCCGCCATCACGATCACGAGCTCATCGAGGCCTGTCAGTCGGATCCGGGGCGGCTGGTGGCGCATCTGGACCGTGAGGGGATCCAGCGAGTCGCGCTGATCAACTACTCCAGTCCTGACGTCATGGGGTTCACCGACGAGGTGAACGCATGGGTCCTGGACTATTGCAAGCCGTACCGCGAGCGCCTGTTGCCGGTGGGGTCCGTACACCCACGCTACGTTTCCGCTCCTGGAGAGGAAGCCCGGCGTCTGATCGATGCGGGGATGCGCATGTTCAAGGTGCATCCACCGCACCAGCTGATCCACGCCAATGCCTATCGCGACGGGGGCGAGTGGCCCGGGCTGGCGGAGGTCTACGGTGTGGCCCAGGAGGCCGGAATTCCGGTCATGGTGCACACGGGAACGTCGGTGTTTCCGGGAGCGCGCAACAAGTACGGCAACCCCATGGAGGTGGATGATGTTGCCGTGGACTTCCCGGAGCTGGACCTGATCCTGGCGCATGGGGGCCGGCCGCTGTGGATGGACGAGGCGTTCTTCCTGCTGCGCCGGCATCCGCGGACCTGGCTCGATGTGTCAGGCATCCCGCCGCGACGGCTGCTGGAATACTTTCCTCGTCTCGAGTCCATTGCGCACAAGGTGCTGTGGGGAACGGACTGGCCCGCGCCGGGGGTGCCGGGGCTGGCAGCCAACGTGACTGCGTTCCGGGAACTGGCCCTGTCGGCGGACGTCCAGGAGGCCATCCTGACGGGGAACGCCTCGCGCTTGTTGCCGTGATGACGGTCAAGGCCTGCAGGCAGGTCTTTCGCTCGCCGCCAGCTCGGCAACGAACGCCCGCGTGATCTCATCGCCCGGAAAGAACGACTCCACCACCAGTTCCTCCAGTGTGATGTCGCCGGCGGCGCCGAACGTTGCCAGCGTGCTGAACCAGGTCAGCACCCTATCGCCCTCGCGCATGCGCATGGGTACCAGGATCGTCGGCGTGCCCGTCGTGCGGTCGAGCGCCTTCACACCGGGCAACGCCAGCAGGCGGGCCCAGGTGTCGTGCAGCGGATCGGCCGGCCCCACGCGAGCCCTCTGACGGCGCAGCCGCCGCAGCACCGCCACGGCCACCTCCTCCCAGTTGAGAAAGCTCTCCCGCACGGGGCCCGGGACAAACACCAGGTCCAGAGCATTGAGATCTGCCGGCGATCCCGACCGGCCGTGGAGGTTGCGGAACAGGAGCGCCTGGGTGCGGTTCCACAGGATGATCTGCCAGTAGCGATCCAGAACGAAGGCCGGGTTGGGCTCGTGCATCTCCAGGATGATCTGCAACGCTCGCCGAGCCTCTGACAGTTCGGCATCGTCCAGTGCACGCTGCGGGTAGCGCGGCGCGAATCCAGCCCCCAGCAGAAGGTCATTGGTCTCGCGCAGGGGAAGGTCCAGCGCCCCGGCGAGCCGCGACACCATGGCCTGGCTTGGGTGCGCGCGGCTGGTCTCCAGGAAGGAGAGGTGCCGGGCCGAGACCCCTGCCTGCAGCCCCAGGGCGAGCTGGCTGACGCCCCGGCGCTGGCGCCAGCCGCGCAGCAGGGAGCCGAACGAGAGGGCTTCCGACGGGGGTGGAATGGGAGGAACCATAGTTTCCTTTACCTATCAGGTAATTGTCACAATTACTCCATAGCGTCAAAGTTACACCCATCGACGGAACGAGGCAACCGGTGAAGTGACACGGGTCCGACTCGTTCCCACGGAGTGAGCGGGCGGCCAGCCCAGCTCACGGGGCCTCCCGGCCCCTGGAGGCGGAGGATGGAACGCATGAAGATGGGGGGAATCCTGCTGGGACTCTTGCTGGTGGTCGCTGTGACGCCGGCCGGTGCCGCGGAGAGCGCCGGGGCCGTGGTGGATCGCTTTCAGGCGGCATATCGGGATGGTTCGGCGGAGCAAATGCTCGGCCTGTATGCCGCCGATGCCACGTTCGAGGACGTGAACCAGCGCCACCTGTTCACGGGAACGGAGCAACTGCAGGCATTTCTGATGGGCCTGGTGAGCGTTCACCTCGAGATGGACCTGACGGAAGTGCGCCGGGTGGTGGTCGGCGATACGGTGGTCGTGGAGTCCGTCTACACGGGCCAGCTCAATGGCGCCATTCTCGGCAGGTCGGTGGGCAAGGAGGGCTGCCCTGACCTGACCTACGAGCTTCCCGTGACCTCCTGGTTCCAGGTCAAAGGCGGCAAGATCGTTCAGCAGAAGGATTTCCTGGACTGGGCCACATTCCTCGAGCTACGTCAGCAGATGCTCGCGGCGGGGAAGGACATTCCCTAGCCGCGCCGTGGGGGAGGTTCAGGACTCCGCGGTGTCGCTGCCGAACAGGAAGGCGGCCTCGATGAGGTCGAGGGATTCGGGCGAGATGTGATGCTCGAACGACAGCCGCTGGATGCCGGCAGGAAGCAATGCCTCGATGTCCTTCTCCACCAGCGGCGAGACATAGATCGAATCAGCGCGCAGCGCTTCCCGGCGCAGCCGGACCGGGTCGCGGGACTCCACCAGGTGGATGCGCTCGCTTGCACCCGTGCTCAGGCCCAGGAGTGACAGGGTGCGCAGGAATGGCGCCATTCCCGATGTATCGCTGAGCACCATCAGCAGGGTTCCCGACTCCGCGGCTCTCATGAGGGTCGGGACGAAGTCAGGGTGGAGTTGCACCTGCAACACCGGACGATCGGAGAGCTTGCGTACGGCCTCGAAGTGGAAGTCCGTGGTGACCACGATGCGTGCCTTGGCCAGTGCGCTGTCGGGATTCGACTGCAGCGATCGCAGCAGTATGGGCGTCGCCCTCACGCCCAGCGACGTCCGCAGTTCATGGGCGAGAAGATCGAGATGCTCGCGGTTCTCCTCTACCACCGCGATCTGCGCGTTCCACAGTGCCTGCCGGGAGACGAAGGAACTGAACATCTGCGCCGCGGTCTGCGGGTCCACGCCCATGCGCCCGCACTCCTCCACGGTGTGCTGGAAGAAGCGGTGCATACTGAGAAGCCGGTCACCGTCCAGGGTTCCGCGCTTGATGGGGCCGATGTAGGCACCGCTGCCGGGGCGCAGCAGGACGTAACCGTCGTCCGAAAGCCGCCGGTAGATACGATGGATGGTCTTCGGGTTTACCTGGTGCACACGAGCGAACTGCCGCACCGAGGGCAGTTTGTGGCCCGGCTGGATACGCCCTACGTGCAGCGCCGAGATGATCTGCTCGCGAATCTGCTCGTAGAGGGGAGTGCGACTGTTCTTGTCCAGAAGGAACCGTAGCGGCCCGCCCAGCCGCGGCGCAGGAAGTCCCGGAACCGCTCTGGGGGCGGGTACCGCGCGTCGCTCCGGGGTCCCGCTGTGGGGCTGGATTTGCCTCTCGGAGGTCAGTTTCATGGTCTTCCGTCCGGGAATGACAAAGGGACCGGGCCCCCTCGGTCGGGCCCGGCCGGTGACATCCCCCATGAATTTTCTATTCTCAAAGCTGCTTTCGACCGTCGCGCAGGAGCACAGGTTGGGGAAACGGAAGAAACTGCGGGCCGGAAACTCTGGGGTGTGGGATAGCCAGAAAACCGCGGCTCCCGTCTCCCAACCTGTTCAGGCCAACTGGCCTGCCCGACGCTGAGAAATATATGGCCGGATGCTTGCGGACGGTATTGGACCACAGGCCAATTCGACCCTGCGGAGGTCCTACGACTGCGGTCCTATGCGGGAAGTGTACCCCCCTCAGGACGCTCAGGAAGGGCCGATGTCCACCAGGCCGTGTCGGATGGCGTACAACGCCACCTCGACGCGGTCCCTGAGCCCCAGTCGCTGGTAGATATGGGTGAGGTGGGTCTTGACCGTCTTCTCGCTCACGAACAAGCGGGCGGCGATCTCCTTGTTCCTCAAGCCGGTGGCCAGCAGCTCCAGAACCTCGCCTTCGCGGGGCGTCAGGCCGCCGGGCTGGGAGGCCTTGTTCTCCCGTTGGCCTTCCACGGCGGCGCGATACTTGTCCATGATGCGGGAGAGGAACCCCTCGCCGATCCAGACCTCACCGTCGGCCACGCAGCCCACCGCCCGCACCAACTCCTGCGTCGCCGTGTCCTTGAGGATGTAGCCGTGGATGCCCGCTTTCCAGGCGTCCAGGACGAAGCGCTCCTCATCGAAGGCGCTCAACATGAGGATGCGCACCGGGATGTTGCGGCGCTGTAACGTCCGCACGGCGGCGATACCGTCCATCCCGGGCATGACCACGTCCAGCAGGATCACGTCGGGCCGCAACTCCAGCGTCTTCTCCACCAGCTCCTGCCCGTCGGCCGCCTTGCCCACCACCTGGAAATCGGGCTGCTCGTCCAGGAGGCGCGCCAGGCCCTCGCGGAATAGCGCATGGTCGTCACAGACGATGATCTGCACCGGGGTGGTGCGAGCGGCGCTGTCCTTGGTGGTCATGATCCCGTTCCTGACATGTCCAGGACGATTATACTACCGATTGTATCCGTGACCGGCGGAGGGCGTGTGGCCGAGAATCTCCAGGTGGGCGAACTGGTCAGCTATGTGGAATCACCCGGCGAGGAACTGGGTGGACTGGTGGTGGAGATCCGCCGCACCGACTGCCGCGTCCTGAACCTGGACAGCGATCGCTCCTACTGGTTCCCGCAAACCCATCTCCGCCGGGGAACCTCCACCATTCGCAAGGGAAGCGCCACGAGTTTGCTCTCCAGCCTGGTGTTGCACCTGGAAGGTGTGCAACTCGATGTGGAGCGCACCCAGGACGGCGGCATCCAGGCCCAGATCGGCTGCAGGTCACTGGACGCCGACGGAGTGGATCAGATCCGCAAGTATTTCGGCTCCTCGCTTCGCACGCTCAACATCCTTCCCGGTGGCCTCGGGAAGATCATCCTGGTAGTGGAATTCCTGCCTTCCAGGGGAAATAGTTCCTCCACTCAGGCCTAGCGCGCAGCGGCCGTATCCACTCCTCCTTCCTTCTATCCCATTCCAAGGCAACAACTTGCGTCCGGTGAACAGATCTCGGCATGGCCCTTGCTCTAGGAAGTGCCGGAAGCCGCTCTCCAAACATGAGGCTTCAGGGAGGGAGACATGCAATCACCATCATCGAACCCCAGCGGCCCGGTTCCGATCTACCAGCCGCCAGCACCGCCTGCCCCACAGTTCGGCGGCCGCACCATCGGTATCTGTGTTCCCGATCCCGAGGGTATCGAGGACCTGTGCGAGACTCTGGCGCATGTGGAGGGTGGCGAGGTCATGGTGGTTCAGGATACCGCTGCTGCGCTCCAGGCGGCGTTTCAGGGCAAACTGGACGCGCTGGTCATCCTGCCGTCGGTCATGACGGCGGAGGCGCTCACCGCCCTGAGCTTCTTGCAGGATGTGCGTCCCGAGGTGACCCTCTACGCCGTGGAGGAGACCCACGGCACACCTGCTTTCCGGCTCTGTCCACTGGCCAACTTCCTGGCCCTGGACACCCAGTTCTGAGGCGCCGCGGGAAAGGTGCACCTGGGGGCTAGGCCTCCAGCGGATGGATGGCTCGAGCCTTGATGAGCAGGTAGACCCGGCTCCCTTCCTGGATGCGCAGCTCGCGAACGGTGACCGACGTGACGCTGACCAGGAGGCGAGCCGGGAGCGTCACTTCCAGCTCGGCCCTGCCACCTTGCTCACGGATGCGGCGCACCCGGCACTCGAGGACATTGCGTGCGCTGGTGCCGCGCACCGGCTCCAGCGCCACGATGATGTCCTCGGCCCGTAGTGCCACGTCCAGCTCGGCACCCACCGGCAGGCGGTGGTAGCCCATCTCCAACCGCACTCCCTCGACATCCACCACCGTGACGCCCTCTTCCTCCCTGTGCTCCAGCACGCGCGCCGGCAGAATGTTCTCGAACCCGCCGGTATGAGCCACGGCCAGTGAGCCGGGCGCGGACAGCACCTGCAGCGGCGTTCCCTGCTGGGCCACGCGGCCGTCGGAGAGCACCACCGCTCGGTCGCCGATGCGCGTCGCCTCCGAGGGCGAGTGGCAGACGTAGAGAAACGGCACGCCCGATTCGCGCTGCGCGGACCGCGTGACCTCCAGCATCTCCGAGCGCGACTGCAGGTCCAGTGCCGCGGTGGGCTCGTCCAGCAACACCAGCCCGGGCTCCGCCGCCAGAGCGCGAGCCAGGGCCACACGTTGCTGCTCGCCTCCGGAGAGGGTGGTGGGGTGCCGGGCAGCGAGTTCCACCACGCCCACGCGCTCCAGCCATTCCAGCGCCTGGCGCTCGCGCCTGCCGGGCAGGTGCCGCCGGATGCCGAACGCCACGTTGTCGAGCACGGTGAGGTGGGGAAACAGCAACGGCTTCTGGAACACGTAACCCACCCGCCGGCGCCACGGTGCCAGGAAGACGCGCCGGGAATCGTCCAGGAACGTCGTCTTGCCCAGGGCCACCTGTCCGCGGACCTGCCGGTACTTGCCGGCCACCACTCCCAGCAGCGTGCTCTTACCGCTGCCCGACGGCCCCAGGATGACGGTGACGCACGGGCCGAACTCCAGGTCCACGTCCAGGGAGAACGACGCCCGGCCCACTGCGTGGAAGTCCAGGCCCGCACGCACTTGCAGCGTAGTGCTCACAGCCGCGGCCTCCCTATCCGGCCCACCAGCAACAGGACGGCCACGGACAGACCGGTGAGCAGCAGCACCAGCGTGAGGGCGCGCGTATCCTCGCCGGAGACCACGGCCTCCCAGATGGCCAGCGGCATGGTCTGGGTCCTGCCCGGGATGTTGCCGGCGATCATCAGCGTGGCACCGAACTCGCCCATAGCTCGGCCGAACGCCAGCACGACCCCGGCGAGGATGCCGCGCTGCGCCAGCGGTAGCGTGACCCGGCGAAACGCGTGCCAGCGGCCGCTTCCCAGCGTGGCGGCGGCAAACTCCAGGTCCGGGTCCACTGCCTCGATGGCCGCCCGGGCTGAGCGCACCATCAACGGCAACGATACCAGCGCGGCGGCCAGCACCGCGGCCCACCAGGTGAACGCCACGGTGAACCCGGTGGCCTCGTAGATCGGCCCGCCCAGCAGGCCGCGCCGGCCCAGCAGGCGCAGCAGGTAGTAGCCGGTGACGGTGGGCGGCAGCACCAGCGGCAGCGTGATCAGGGCATCCAGCAACTCGCGCCCGGGGAAGCGCAGGCGTGCCAGGCCCCAGCCCAGCAGGGTGCCCACCACTGTCACCAGCAGCGTTGCCAGCAGCGAGACCTGCAGGGAGAGCCGCAGGGCGTCGAGGATCACGGCGCTGCCGGGGCGAATCCGTGATTGCGCAGCACCACCTCGGCGAGGCTGCCCTGCAGCAACTCGAGGAACCTGCGCCCGCCGGCCGGATGCGGCGCGTCGCTGACCAGGGCCGCGGCGTAGCGGATGGGCGAGTGCAGCGACGGGTCCACTTCCAGCGCCACGTCCAGCCAGGGGAAGTCCACCGCATCGCTGCGGTAAAGGAAGGCGGCATCCACTTCATCGCGCTGCACGTATTCCACTGTCTGTGCGGCGTTCATGGAGAACACGAGACGCGCCTGCAGTGCGTCCCACAATCCACTGTGGCGCAGTGCCTGCGCGGCGTACCGCCCTGCAGGAACGCTGGCCGGTGAGCCCAGCGCGATGCGCTGATAGGCAGCATCCCGCAGCTCGTCGAGGTGGGTGGGGCGGCTGCCGCCCCGGGGCACCGCCAGGATCAGGCGGTTGGTTGCGAACACCCGCCGCGTGGCGATCTCGATGTCACCTGTGGCGGCCAGCCGGTTCATCTCTTCCTCCCCGGCGAGGACCACCACATCAAAGGGAGCGCCCTGGGCCGCTTGTTGCACCAACACTCCGCTGGCAGCAAAATGGAACTGGATTTCCGTCCGCGGGTTGCGCTCCTCGTAGGCCTCGCCCAGGTCCAGCAGGGCAGGCCGCAGGCTGATGGCTGCTGCGACCAGCGTGGCATTCCGGTCCTGATGGCAACTCCCGAGGAGGGTCAGGGCGGTGGCCAGCAGCAGGGTTCGGTGCATCATGGCGGCATCGGGTCTATAATACGCCGTTCAGAGGAGCTCTCATGGGCGAAACAACTTACTACAGGAAGGGTTTTGGCCTCAAGCGGGCCATCCAGGGCGAGTTGGAGCAGGATTACGCCTCGGCCCTGGTGGACTATTTCCGTCAGAACGACTTCTGCCTGCAGGCGGACGGCCTGACCATCCATCTGGCCCGGGAGTTCGGCTTCTGCTACGGCGTGGATCGGGCGGTGGAGTACGCCTACGAGACACGCCGCAAGTTCCCCGACCGGAGCATCTATATCAAGGGCGAGATCATCCACAACCCACACGTCAACCGCCGGCTGCAGGAGATGGGGATCGAGGTCCTGCCGTCGGACGCGGGCGCTGAGCGCTTCCACTCGGTGCAGCCCGAGGATGTGGTGATCCTGCCGGCTTTCGGCGTGACCATGGACGAGTTCCAGGCGCTGCGCGAGCGAGGCTGCATCCTGGTGGACACCACCTGCGGCTCGGTGCTGAACGTGTGGAAGAACGTGGATGTGTACGCCCGGGATGGCTTCACCTCGGTGATTCACGGCAAGTACTACCACGAGGAGACGCGCGCCACAGCGTCACGGGCGCTGCAGAACCCCGGCGGTCACTTCCTGGTGGTGCGGGACATGGAGGAGACCGAGCACCTGGCGCGATTCATCGAGGAAGACGGCGACGGGCAGGAACTCCTGCGGCACTTCCGCGACGAGGCTTTCTCCGTTGGGTTCGACCCCGAGTTGCACCTGCAGCGCATCGGCCTGGCCAACCAGACCACCATGCTATCCACCGAGTCGCTCACCATCGGTCGTCGTCTGGAGAAGGCCATGACCGCACGCTACGGGGTGGACGATCTGATCGCCCACTTCCGCGCTTTCGACACCATCTGTTCGGCCACGCAGGATCGCCAGGACGCCGTCGAGGGCCTCGTCCAGGAGTCGCTCCAGGTGGTGCTCGTCATCGGCGGCTATAATTCGAGCAACACCAACAACCTGGCCAGGTTGGCAGGAGAAACGGTCCTGACGTTCCATATCGAGGACGCTGCCTGTATTCTCGATGCCCGGCGCATTCGCCACAAGCCGGTGGATCAGTCCGAGGAGATCCTCTCGGAGGGTTGGCTGCCGGACGGCCCGGCGCGCGTCGGCATCACCGCCGGCGCATCCACGCCGTCCAACAAGATCGGTGAGGCGGTGGAGCGGGTGCTGCGTTGCCGCAACCTGGATCCGGCTGCGTTCCTGTCCGCAGCTGCTAGTAGCTAGGGCCTTTCCACGCGATCTTGGTGACCGCGTGCTTGTGCACGAGAATCATCCAGGTCTCCAGAAGCTCCTTATCGATGCGCTCCGTCTCGGTGAGTTCGTCGCTGCGCTGTAGGTGGAGCAGGTGTGCATTGAGTTTCTGGACGGTTCCGGCATACTCGATGTAGAGTTCATCCACCGCCTCGATGACCGTGTCCCGGAACAGGCCACTCACGCCCACCACCACGCTATCGAGCTGTTCTTCCGGCGATAGATCCGGGTAAGCGGCCTGTACCACCGCGATGCGCTCGTCGATGATGGCGGTAAGGCCTGCGTTGAGCTCGTTCTCGAACTTGGCGATGATCTTGTCGCTCTCCGCGAGCAGCTGGTTCTCGATGGTCTCGCGCAGGCGGGTGGGGATCTGCAGGAACAGATCCTGCGCATGGTCCGTGAGTTGCGGCGCCAGCTCCAGGGCGTGATCGCGCAAGATGGCACGCACGCGGGGAATCTCGTCCTCGATCTGCATCGCCACCAACCGCGTGATGGACTCCGCATCCATGCTCTTCAGGGCGCCGGAGATCCAGCTCATGTAGCCCATCACGAACACGATGAGAAGGCACTGCGCGCCGATCCACACCTTGGCACGCCGGGCAGCGCTGTTCTGCTCATGCTCCAGGTCCTCACGCACCCCTGCCAACAGCTCCTGAGTCGATCCGCTCTCCGGCTTCATGATTCGAACCCTTTCGTGTTCTCCAGCGGTACGCCGTCAATGCCCTCCATGACGAGCCGATCCAGCTTCTGCAACCACAGGTGCAGGAACTTCTGGGTCAGCTCCTCCTCGGACAGGTACTCGAAGTCGTTGGGGCGGAAGCCCTCCAGCGTGGCCTGCAGTTCGCCGATCTCGCCGACGTAACGCTCGTGGAAGTGCGCCAGGAGTTGTTCCGCGTCGGACTCCAGCGTGCTGCTCCAGCGCACTCCGGACGCCTCGAGTCCCTCCGGGGTGGCCAGGCTCGGGAAGTGCTGGCCGATGCGCTGCTGATGCTGCGCTGCGAGGCGCTCCAGCGCCTCGTCGATTCTCTCCCGGGCGTTGGTGCTCACAGAGTCCATCAGGATGTCCAGCTCTTTCTGGCTGTTCGCCTGGAGGATGGGAATGGCGGCCTCGAACTTCTCCAACGTCAGCTCGGTGTAGATGGGAACCGTCTCCTCGAACAGCTTCTGCAGCTGCGGTTCCAGCTTCGGGAGCAGGGCGTTTGCCTCCTCCTGCAGCGGACCGGCGAAGTTCTCCGGTGCGTACATCGTGGTCACCTGGCCATACAGGGAGTACAGGTAGCCCACGAAGGTCCCTACCAGCACGATGCTGAGGGCGCGGCTTATGTTCTTCAGGGTCTTTTGACTCGACTGAGCTGCCTGCCGGCTGTGCAGCAGGCCACGCAGTTCGGTGTCAATGGAAGTGTCTGCCATGGGTCACCTCTTGAATTTCGCCGCGATCCTCCCCGCTGTGAGGAGCCCGCCCGTCCACCATACGACTGTCGATTTATGTCGCAGGATCGACCCTGTCAAGTCTTGCGCAGTGCGAAAAGGCCGCCTCCTCAATGTCGGTTCCTGCACAGGGGGGCGCGGATGGTGCTGTCGTGGGGGCAAATGATACGGCGGGAGTCTTGTTTACAAATTCAGTGCAGGAGGGTTAGCCATGGCTTCCTGGCGGCGATCCGGTAGACACGTGCAACGAGGCAATACGCCAGCCCTGGGCATCGCGATGGGCGGTCATGGATGCCCGGCGGGGGCAGGTGACGGCATCCTCGCCCGCCGTCACTGTGATGTCGTAACTGAAAGTGAGGACGGACGCGTCCTCACCCATGAACGTCATGTGAACGTCGTGGACCGCCATGGTCAGATCCACGTCCTTGCGGAAGTCCACCTCGATGTGGCGACGGACTTCCTCCCACCCCAGGGTTCGCTCACCGTTGGACCAGAACACCGACAGCTCCCCGCCGGCGCGAAACACCCGTGCCAGGGCGTCCAGGTCCTTGGCCTCGATGGCCTGTACCCAGCGATCCAGTAGTTGCAGCAGTTTGGATTGCGACATCAATCTTTCCCCCGGCGAAAAAGGCGCTCCCAGAACCCCCGGCGTTGGCCTCCGTGGACGGGGCACAGCTCCTCGGGCTCCGTGCCTTCGAGGAAGATCTCGCGTGCCACCTTCGGACAACCACGGACCGCCCGCGCGCCGGTGGTGGGGTCGACGGCCAGCTCGCGGATTCCGCGCGGCTGTTGGAACTCCTCGTCGCCGTCCACGCCCAGGCGCTGCATCAGATCCACCCAGATGGGCAGGGCTGCGGCAGAGCCGGGTAGGCCCACGGGCCGGTTGTCATCGTAGCCCACCCACACGAGGGCCAGCAACTTGGGCGTGTAGCCGACGAACCAGGCATCGCGCAGATCGTCGCTGGAGCCGGTCTTGCCGGCGGCGTGTCCGGTGAACCCGAGGCGCGCCGAGGACTTGCCGGTGCCACGCCGCATGACGCCCTCCAGGAGGTTGGTCATGAGGTACGCCAGGCGCGGCTCCAGCACCCGTACCCGGCTCGTTTGCAGGTCTGCCACTGACTCGCCGGAGCGGTCGAACGCCCCGGCCAGGGCGTGCGGTCGAATGCGCCAGCCCTGGTTGGCCAACGTGGCGTACGCCCCGGCCAGCTCCAGCGGAGTGACCTCCTCCGTCCCCAGCGCCAGGGAGGGCAACGGCTCCAGCGGACTGTTGATGCCGCAGCGCTTGGCCATCTCCACCACCGCAGCGGGGCCCACCTGCATGCCGGCGCGCACGGTGGGCACGTTGATGGATTGCTCCAGTGCCTGCCGTGCCGTCACCGGGCCGCGGAATGTGCGATCGTAGTTGGCCGGACTCCAGTCCACTCCGCCGGAGCGGATCTCCAGCGGCTCATCCTCCAGCAGCGTCGCCGCGTTGAACGAGAAGTTCCCGTCGATGAGAGCGCGCTCGAAAGCTGCCAGGAACACGAACGGCTTGAAGGTGGATCCCGGTGGTCGGTGAGATTCCAGCGCGCGATGGAACTGCGAGCGGCCGTAGTCACGTCCGCCGACCAGGCCCAGAATGGCGCCATCCCGGGGGCGCAGGACGACCACGGCACCCTCCAGGGGTTGCGCAGGGTCGCGGCCCATCCGTGCCTCCACGCGATCGAGTCCCCGCTTCAGGGCGGCCACCGCGGCGCGTTGCACACGCGGGTCGATGGTGGTGAAGATGGAAAAGCCCGCCCGGGAGGGCAGCGCATCCGGGATCACACGCCGGACCTCCTGGCCCAGGTAGTCCTGTAGCCAGGGGAAGCGTTCCGCTCCTGCCGGCTGCCGGCGTACACCCAGCGCAGCGCTGCGCGCGGAGCGCAGCGCTGCCGCATCAATCTGTCCCTGTTGTCTCATCAGACCGAGGACCAGGTCGCGGCGCTGGCGCGCTTGTTCGGGGTTGCGGAACGGGTTGTAGCGGCCGGGATTCTTGATCATCCCGGCCAGCAGTGCGCAGCGCGGCAGATCCAGCTCTTCCAGAGCTCGGCCAAAGTAGAACGACGAGGCCTCGCCCACACCGGAGATGGAGACCGGGCCGCGCTGGCCCAGGTAGACCTCATTGAGATAGGCCTCCAGGATGGAGTCCTTGTCGTGGTGGAGCTCCAGCGTCAGCGCACCCACTGCCTCCACTGCCTTGCGCATCACGCTACGGCTGCCCGGCCCCAGCAGGTTCTTCACCAGTTGCTGCGTCAGCGTGCTGCCGCCCTGCACCACGCTGCCGGCCCGCAGGTCGGCCCACAGAGCACGGGCGATGCCGGTGGGGTCGATGCCGTGGTGGCTGGCGAAGCGATGATCCTCCACGGCGATGACCGCTCGTACGAGTTCAGGTGGGATCTCCTCCAGGCGGGTCCAGTGACGCTCCTCCTGATGCTCCTGGTAGAACGTGAATAACGGCTCCGGCTCCAGGGAAAGCGACGGCAGGGCGGTGGAGGTCCTGTGGTCGCGAATCGCCCGCACCTTGCCCCACCAGGCGTCGACCTCGATGAGGAGCGCCGCGCGCGGCCCTCGGGAGGTGAGGGTCTCGCGCAGAAACAAGGACCATCTCTGTCCGTCGCGACGGTATTCTCCGGCCTGTCGTGGCTGGTGCTCCACGCGCTGGTAGCCGTGCCGCTCCAGCTCCTTCTGGAACGTGGCAGGGTCCAGCCGATCGCCGCGTTCGAGGGTCCAGGGGGCGGCGTAGACCTTGGACGGGAAGCTGCTGGTGCGCTCTTCGAAGCGCGTGGTGACCTTGTGGTCGATCCATACCACCGAGAGCAGCAGGGTGGGAACCACGATCAGGAGGAATAGTCGCAGGCCACGCAGGAGGACGCGCCGCAGGCGGCTGGGGGGCCGTTTCTTGCCGCGGCTCTTCTTCTTCCTGCGCCGGCCCTTGCGCGAAGGGGCTGCCATGGGGGAGCATTATAGAACTGCCGGGTGGAGGGAGGGCGATTTGCGCCTGCAAGGAAGGAAGGTCCTGATCACCGGCGCCGCCAGGCGCCTGGGCCGCGCCATGGCGCTGGGCATGGCGCGCCGGGGAGCGGATCTGGTGCTGCACTTCCGCAGCAGCGCAGACGATGCCGAGCGCACCGCCGAGGAGGCGCGTTCCCTCGGTGCCACGGTGATCCAGGTGCAAGCCGATCTGTCCGATACTGACGGCGTCCAGCAGCTGCTTCAGGGAGCCCGGGATGCGTTCGGTCGGGTGGACGTCCTGGTGAACAACGCCTCGGTGTACCGCCCCACTCCTCTGGAGACCCTGGACGAGGGCCAGTGGGACGAGCACATGGCGGTGAACCTCAAGGCGCCGTTCCTGTGCTCGCTGGAGATCGGCCGCTGGATGTTGCGCCAGGGCGGTGGCAAGATCATCAACCTGGGCGACTGGGCGGGGGACCGGCCCTATGCGGGGTTTCTTCCCTACTGTGTATCCAAGGCGGCTCTCATCGGGTTGACCCGGGCGCTGGCTGTGGAGCTGGCGCCCAAGGTGCAGGTCAATCTGCTGGCGCTGGGCCCGGTGCTCAACCCGGAGGGCATGTCGGCAGCGCAGGTGGAATCGGTGCCCATCCGGAACCCCATGGGGCGCATGGGGTCTCCGGAGGATGTGGCTGCGGCTGCTATATTCCTGGTGGAAGGGTCGGACTTCATTACCGGCGCCATCCTGCCGGTGGACGGTGGCCGCGCCCTGGCGCCGTAGAGGCCGGGGGCTCGATCATGTTCCGAATTCAGCGCAATATCGATTTTTGCTACGGGCATCGGTTGCCCGGGGATCCCGGCAAGTGCGGCCATCTGCACGGCCACAACGTCCGGGCCGAGATCGTCCTGGAGGCGGCGGAGCTGGACAGCCGTGACATGGTGGCGGATTTCGCCGAGGTGGACCGGATGATGAAGGCCTGGATTGACGAGAACCTCGATCACCGCATGCTGTTGCAGCGCGACGATCCTCTGGCGGAGATCCTGCAGGCTGCCGGGGAGCCGGTGTTCCTGATGGACGCCAACCCCACGGCGGAGGTCATTGCGCGCTTGCTGTTCGTCAAGGCGCGGGAGCTGGAGCTCCCCGCGGTGGAGGTCCGGCTATGGGAAACCCCCGACTCCCTGGCGGTATACGTCCCGTGAGCCGACGCCGGCGAGTCCTGGTGGCTCTGGCTGTCCTGGCGGCGGTGAGCCTGGCGCTCTCCACGGGTTGTTCGCGCGGGCCACGTGTCCGGGCCGGGAACCTGAAGGAGAAGCGGGAGAAGAAGCGCGTGCTGCAGGAAGCGCAGCAGCAGGCGTTGGAGGAGGAGCGCTGGCGTGAGCTGGATGCCCAGCAGGGGCAGGAGACGCCGCCTGTTACGGCGGAGCCGGTGCCGGAGGGAGATCCCGAGCCGCCTGCGGAGGATGCGCAGCCCGGCGGCACACCGCCGGCGGCACCGCCCAAGCCCCATCCGACGGACGTCCCGGAGGAGCGCGTCCTTCCGCCGCGGTCGCAGCAGCTCGACTACTCTCAGGACCGGTGTCGGGTCACCTTGCGTCGTCCGGATGGTTCCGAAGTGAGCAAGCTGCTCTACCAGCCGTCATTCGGGTACATGGAGCGAACCTTCAAGACCGGTGGGGGCGTGGTGGACCACGAGCACTCCATGCCCATGTTCCGCTTCCAGGTCGGTCTCAGTCTGCACAAGGTGAAATTCCGCAATCTGGACCGACTGGAGTTCATCGAGGTTCCGGATACGCGGACCCGCGTTCGGCTTCGCTTCTATTTTCACAAGGGGCGCAAGCCGGAGGAATTTGCCGCCGAGCAGCTTCTGGGGGCGGCCCATCCGCAGATCCCGGTCCTGCAAGGTCTGGGGACCGGTGGGCTGGAACGGTTTCCGCTGTTCCACGTAGGAGAGGGTTCCGACGATCTGCGCATCATCGAGGTGGACTTCACCCCCTAGAAACAGCGCTTCGGCGGACTATTCGGCGTAGTCCACGGTGGGCGGCAGCGTGGAGATGACGAGCATCTTGAGTTCACAGTCCTTGCAGACAATGATATCGTCTACATCTACGTCCTCATCCACATCGATGTTGGTCTCGCATTCCAGGCAGGTGAACATCAGAATGCCTCCAGAACTTGGACGGCCAATCAGGCCAGTCTGACTATATCGCAGCAGGGATTTCCAGGGGAGAGGAGCAGCAGATGCCCGACGAAACGAAGAAAAAGGGCGGCAAACGCCACCTACACATAAAGGTAAGCGACGAGATGACCGGCGGCGTCTACTCCAACCACATGGTGGTGGCGCACACCCGTGAGGAGTTCTTCCTGGACTTCATGCTGATGCTGCCCAACATGGGAACCCTGGTAAGCCGTGTTCTGGTGAGCCCGGGACATATGAAGCGCACCCTGCGCGCGCTGGTCGACAACGTGAAGCGCTACGAGGCAAAGTACGGCGTCATCGACGATACGGTGGAGCCTCCCACGACACCGGCCGGCCCCGTTCCCACCAGCATCAACTAGGCCATGGATCTCGCCGACAAGCAGTGCGTTCCCTGTCGTGGCGGTGTGCCGCCCCTGCAGCCTGATGCCATCGTACCGCTGGCCGCCCAGGTGCCGGGCTGGCAGGTGGTGGAGCACCGCAAGATCCGCCGGGACTTGAAGCTGCCCGACTTCGCCGCCGGTCTCGCGCTGGTCAATCGCATTGGCGCCGAGGCCGAGGCGCAGGGCCACCATCCGGATCTCTACCTGGCGTGGGGCAAGGTCACGGTGGAGCTCTGGACGCACAAGGTGAACGGCCTCACCGAGAGCGACTTCATCCTGGCGGCGCGGATCGATCGGATTGTCGGCGGCTAGCCGACAGGTTGGCACGCTCCCCCTCCGGGGCAAGCTCCTTGTCCTGGTCCTTGCCATCGTGTTGCCGGTAGCCCTCCTCGAGTTGTTGCTGCTGGCCCTGGGCGTTCCCACG
>SMVA01014603.1_pt1 | contig 18256 bp, 22 predicted proteins | sample 2456451 | NCBI WGS metagenome assembly SMVA01 (sample SAMN11095933, study PRJNA526329) | marine sediment metagenome | biome: Marine sediment; feature: Surficial sediment; material: Deep marine sediment; isolation source: Hadal surficial sediment | place: Pacific Ocean | collected 2014-05 | depth...
CTGTAAGGACGGGTTTCTCTCGTTTTTACCTACGCAGTACAGATATATGTAAGGCTGGTGTTGCTACCCTAGCTCCGAATATCTGACATATTAATCCGTATCCATGGCGGTTTTTAATGCTTTATTTACTCGTAAGGTAGCAATATGGTAGCAATGGTAGGATATAGACCTAGGTAGCTAATACTATGTATTTGTTATAACTGTATTATTTATAGGATTTTAGCCTTTGACCAAGGGTTACAGAACAGGGTCGTAAAAGCAAGATAGGAAGAACTCTAAACTGTGCTCAATGTGATAGATTTGAGTTGTCAGATGGTTTTGTTACGTATAAAAAAGCCGATTTTTACCGATAAATCCTTGCCAGCTGGTTTGAAAAACGATCGCTCGACGAAAACTGGAATTTGGGCAAAAATCATTGTTACAGAGGGCAGACTTCGATACCGTGCAGATACTTTAGGGACAGATGTGGAATTGTCTCTGGATAAATTTGGTATTGTTGTGCCTGAGGTGCTGCATAGTGTAGGGCCTTTAGGTACAGTTCACTTTTTTGTCGAGTTCTACAAGGAACCAGATCACTTCACGTAAGGATTCCATCAACAAAGATAGAAAACGCTATCTAGCTTCCCACATTAGATATACGATTACAAGATAGATCAAAGCCTTCAATGTAAGCGCATTAGTATTTCTTTACTCTGCCTAAAAATATGTATGAGACGCATAATGGAAGAAACTGTTATCGTAGCCCAAGTACATCCTGCATATCAAACAAACCATTTTGTTTGCCCACTAGAAAGCGAGCAGCACGTAACGCACCCACGGCGAAAGTTGCACGACTGCTAGCCTTATGAGAAATCTCAATACGCTCGCCAGTACCTGCAAACATCACTGTGTGATCACCAACTATGTCTCCGCCGCGTACGCTAGCAAACCCGATAGTAGAAGGCACACGTTCACCTATAACTCCCTCTCGCCTATATACTGCAACTTCCGAAAGATTTCTTCCAAGTGCCTGCGCTACTACTCCGCCCATGTGTAAAGCAGTACCTGAAGGCGCATCTACTTTGTGGCGATGATGAGCCTCGATGATCTCAATATCGTAACCTTCACTTAATACTCTGGCAGCCATATCCAAAAGTTTGAAAATAACGTTTACGCCCACACTCATGTTAGGCGCTAATACAAGCGCAACATCTCTTGATGCTGCCTTGAGTGCCTTTTTTTGTTCTACTGAAAAACCAGTGGTCCCAATCACCATTTTCACTCCCTTAGTACGACATATTGAAAGATACTCGAACGTTCCTGCAGGGCAGGTAAAATCAATCAGAACATCACAACCTGGAAGTGCGGCAGAAAAATTATCCGTAATAGCAATACTACAAGGGGCACCAATTAACTCGCCCACATCCTTCATAAGATATGAATTGCCAGTCTGTTCTAGAGCCGCAGATAGACGCAAATCCAAAGCCTGTGTGACAGCCTTTAAGAGGACTCGTCCCATACGTCCCGAGCTTCCAGCAACAGCAATATTCAATGTCGTCATTTGTATGCCTGCAAAGTTTTTTTGTAGTATCCTGTAAAAAAAATCTTTACCTTTTCTATTAATCTGCCTCTATACCATCTGCAATTCCGGGTGGAGGTGGAGGCAAATCCTGTTCCACACTAGGCACGGTTGGTTCTGGTGAAAGTGTCGTATTCCGTTCTTCCTGAGTAGCAAATTTAACGGGCGCAACTAGTTGAGGTGAAACAGAAGCGAATGAGTCTGAGAAATCACCCTCGGTCCGCTCCAGCTTGTCATCTTCGAAAAATACTGTTAGCTTATAATGTTCGATTAGCATACCATGTTGCTCAAGGCGGTAAACATAATCCCAACGATTATTATGAAAAACATCGCTAACCAACGCAGAACCAAGCACAAAGCGAACTTGTGATCTAGTCATGCCAGGTTTCAGCTTATCCACCATTTCCTGGGTTATAACGTTGCCCTGCTGCACTTCAATTTTATAGAGCACAGATGGTACGGACAAGCACCCAGCTATATGTAACAAAACAAGTAGCGTAAATATTTTTGCGCACATTACGATAACATATGTTTTCAAAGCATATTCAGCATTATATGATACAGTAATTAATTTTCGGGTCGGACATAACTATGAGTAAACCAATCGCTCTCAAAACCATGGGCCTAAAGGCCACACTGCCACGACTAAGAATACTCAGTTTGTTTGAAAATACTGTGATACAACATCTATCAGCGGAAGATGTATATCGATCTTTGATAAGCGAAGGCGAGGATATCGGCCTTGCTACTGTCTATCGAGTACTAACACAGTTCGAACAGGCCGGTGTTTTAAAACGCCACCACTTTGAAAGTGGTAAGGCAGTATTTGAGCTTAATCGTGGTGATCATCACGATCACATAGTGTGCCTGCAATGTGGCCATGTTGGTGAGTTCTATGACGAAGAAATTGAGAGGCGTCAGATTAAAATTGCTAAAGATCGCGGCTTTATCATCCATGAACACTCGCTGTCGCTTTATGTGGATTGTGTAAAACCGACTTGTGCGTATCGCAAAACGTGAAAAAACATTAATCAAATGAATTTATAAACTCTCATACACCATAATTTCACAGCCTAATTCTATTTAGCCCTGTACAACTTCTTGCTGCCGAAAGGAATACTAACATTCTATCTATTCGCTTATTCGCCAAACTTGTTAGAGCTTTATTCATAAAATTTATGTCATTGAGCGTCGATGACTATCTGCACATTAGTGAATGTTACGGCTAGTTTCCGAATTAAGGAAACTAAATCGAGTAAAATTAGAATCTTTCTGTAAGGCAAGAACCGGTTTGACGAGCAAATAAGTGCATACCTCATACTGAAAGATTCTTCACCCTTTCCAGAACGAACACTTGTAGCCAAGGAACCAGGGTGAGTTTTATAACGTTCAAAGTATAATAATGTATGTAGCACAGAATGTTATTTAACCGCAAAGAGAAGCATTTTCAGGAAAGAAAATTGGGTTGTGGTTATCCTTGATCAACTCGGTTCTCTGTTAAGCCCCAACGGAATGTGGCAAACTCTGGGACCCCTTCTTATATTTAGGTGTTTTGCCTGTGCTTTCTTATGAACTCTTCATTGGTCTGCGCTACACGCGTGCAAAACGCCGTAATCACTTCATTTCGTTTATTTCATTGATTTCTCTGTTGGGTATCACGCTTGGCATGACAGCCCTTATCACAGTAATGTCGGTAATGAACGGTTTCCAGAAAGAAGTACGCACGCGTATTCTAGGCGTAACATCGCACATCCAGATAAGCGGCGTAAATGAAAAGCTAGCTGACTGGCAGGCAGTCGCGGATGAAGCAACCAAGCACTCACAAGTAGAAGCTGCCGCTCCTTACGTTAGCGCCCAGGGTATGGTGTCATTCGATCAAGTTGTACGTGGCGTATTGGTGCGCGGTATCCTGCCTAATATGGAAGACAAGGTTGCTGATTTTTCCCAGATCATGGTAAGTGGAAAACTAAAGAACCTTGTAGCAGGAGAGTTTGGTATCGTTGTTGGCATAGAATTGGCAAGAATCTTGGGTGCGTCCAAAGACGACAAGATCATATTGATATCACCACAAGGGCAAATGACGCCAGTAGGAATACTGCCGCGTCTTAAGCGATTCACCATCTCCGGTATTTTTGAAGCGGGACATTTTGAATACGACTCGTCGTTGGTGTTAATCCATATAGCGGATGCGCAAAAACTATATCGTATGAAGGGTGGTCAAGTGTCAGGCGTGAGACTGAAACTGCACGACCTGTTCCAAGCACCACAAGTGGCGCGAGAACTTGCGCCAATAATCTCTTCAAATACATACATTAGTAACTGGACCAGCCAGCATGCTAATTATTTTCGTGCTATCCAGATTGAAAAAAGAATGCTGTCTCTTATTCTTGCTTTAATCATTGCAGTCGCGGCTTTCAATATCGTTTCTACCCTGGTAATGGCAGTAACTGATAAACAACCTGATATTGCTATTCTACGCACCCTTGGAGCAAGCCCGCGAAGCATCATGAAAATCTTTATTGTACAGGGCACTCTGATTGGTGTTTTTGGTACGATACTGGGGGTGATCGGGGGTGTATTGCTGGCATACAACGTGGGCTCAGTGATCGCTATAATTGAGCATTTGTTCGCCGTTCAGTTCTTGTCGCGCGAGGTTTATTACATCAGCAAAATCCCATCAGATCCTCATTTCACTGACATAGCGACGGTTGCGATCGTATCGTTTACGTTGACCATACTAGCAACGATTTATCCTAGTTACTGGGCATCCAAAGTCAATCCAGCAGAAGCACTAAGATATGAATGAGATAATTATTTCCTGCAGCAATTTACGTAAAAGTTACTATCAGGGGGAGTTCGAGGTTCCAGTGCTAATGGGTATAAACCTGCATGTGGTAGCAGGTGAAACGCTTGCCATTGTTGGCATATCCGGTTCCGGAAAAAGCACGTTGATGCACCTACTAGGTGGGCTAGATGCACCTACCACTGGAGATATCCAGATTATGGGTCAGAATATTGCTATTATAAACGAGGAAGAAAGATGCCAGCTACGTAACCAGTCGCTTGGTTTTATTTACCAGTTTCATCATCTGTTGCCAGAATTCAGCGCGCTTGAGAACGTCGCCATGCCACTGTTAATCCGACATATGAACAGCAATGAATCTTATGATCATGCAGCAGAGGTGTTGAAACAGGTCGGTTTGGGTCATCGCCTGTCCCACACGCCAGGAGAGCTTTCAGGTGGGGAGCGTCAGCGTGCAGCAGTGGCACGCGCATTAGTCACTAAACCTGCTTGTATCCTTGCTGATGAACCTACCGGTAATCTTGACCGACACACTGCAGGTGAAGTCTTTGATCTGATGCTAGAGCTTAACCGTGGCGCTGGCGCAAGCCTTATCATTGTTACCCATGATCCACTTCTGGCCAAAAGAACAGGACGGATATTACGGTTGGTCGATGGTATGCTGACTTAATGAAAAATATTACTGTGAAAAGACGAGTTGGATTTATTGTAGTCTATTCTCCTCTCATCGATTAATAGTGACGCTATGAAAGAATCTTTTAAAGAATCTTTTCAGTTCATTTTGTCATTACTCTACGTTGCGTTTGTCATTGCAGGAATTACTGGCATTTCCTATAATCTATTTCGTCCCGAAGGCTGGGTTAGCAACTGGTTAGGGAGTGTTTGGAGCATGGAAATGCATTTCCTGGTCATGGCTATTCCTGTTTTCGTGATTTCGATTGTCGTTGTCAAAAAATGGCTGAAAGGGCTATTCGCTAGCAGCAAGGGGAGCACATTGGTCAATATATTAATGGGTATTTTGTTGCTAACGGGAATATACTTCTCGGGAAAATTTTTTTTCTTTTAGTAACGACAAAAACGCGTTCTGGACTGGAATTTTAGTACTCTACCGGCAACGGATCAAGGCTGCGCCACAAATACCAGGTCGCTACAGAGCGCCATGGTTTCCATAACTCAGAAATTGTACGTATCTTCAACTCGCTTATAGGTTGGTTAGCGTTGTAGTGCATGCTTAAGGCACGTTTTAGGCCCAGATCGTTCATCGGCAGCACGTCAGGACGCAGCATATGAAAGATCAGAAACATTTCAGCGGTCCATCGTCCAATGCCTTTCATCCGTGTTAGTTCGAAAATAAGCGCTTCGTCATCCATCTCCTGCCATGTCGTCTCGTTTAAGTCCTTGCTAATAAAGTGCATCGATAGGTCTTGTAGATATACTACTTTCCTCTGTGACAGACCACAACTTCGTAGTACGTCTTTTCCTATGTCATGAACTGTATGTGGTGTAATCTCAAAGACTGTAGTGACTACTTTCTGCCAAACACTCTCAGCTGCCTTCACAGAAATCTGCTGGCCGACGATGGAACGCGCCAGAGTAGTAAAGGCATCACCATGCGAACGTAGCGCATCCCCTTTGAAGCATAATATAAGCTTATGCAACACCTCATCACGTTTAGCAAGCTCTTGAGTAGCTTGTTTCCAGTGTCCTGGGATCATTTATTCACCAATCATCAATTGTGTCGTTGCGCCCGTTTACGCCACTTATAAATTACGTATAGCCGCCATACACCACGTACTGTGAAATAACCTATTATTGAAAGTAGTAATGCCAGCAGAATCATGCCAATCAATAATGGTCTTCCAAGAGAAAATAGCCAATCGGTCATGGAAGGAATCCATTCATTAATGTTTTTGTCTAACAGATCAAATTCGACTTGGGGCATATTGCTTGTACCGTCACCGATCATGAACTCACCAATAGTATATGCAGCAAGATAAATCGGTACGATGGTCAAAGGATTGGAATAAAGTGTGGTCAATACTGCCACTGGAAGATTCACTTTGAACACGATAGCAAGCATGGTAGCAAAAAAGAATTGAACTGGGTTGCTTCCGGGGATCAGGCCGGCAAACAAACCAACTGCGACTCCACCTGCTACTGAGTGACGATGAAGGTGCCACAAGCTGTGATGACGCAGCAGTCCTCCGAACATTCCAATAAATCGATTCTGTTGGACGCTCTCGTGGGAAGGTAGATATTTCTTGAAAAATTTTCGAGGCACCAGACTAGTCTCCAAAATTACTGGCGGGGTTTGCTCATAATATATAATTGGTTGCTATACTACCTCATGAATTTGTCTAACTTAAAGAAAATTCGCAGTAATAAACTGGATCGCTCATTAGACCTCCATTTTTTCAAGGCACGAAAACCGCATAAAACTGGTAACTGTACAGTTTATTGTATTATTTCTATTAGATTCACCTATCTTCTGATAGGGTTTTAATAAGTTTCACTTTCTTCAAACTCTATCCTGATTCCGAATATCGTACTATTGCCCCACTATTTATCATTTCTTATTTCTCCGGGAGATGGCCTATGCCCATTAAGTCACGAATCAGAACCGTTCCTCATTATCCTAAGCACGGTGTAATGTTTCGGGATATAACAACACTGTTAAAAGACCCAATAGGTTTTCGCATCACAATCAACGAATTGGTTAATCGTTATGTTGATGTAAAAATCGATAGGGTATTTGGAATAGAAGCTCGTGGGTTCATCATTGGTGCGGCGCTTGCATTCCAGCTTGGCTTAGGCTTCGTACCGATTCGCAAGAAAGGTAAGCTACCGGCAGAAACACGTAGCCATAATTATAAACTGGAATATGGCTCCGATTGCATTGAAATCCATGTAGATGCCATTTCTCAGGGAGATCACATACTGCTGGTAGACGACCTGATAGCCACTGGAGGCACTGCAGAAGCAGCGGTGAAACTAATCGAGGCTATGGGCGGAAAGATTGTGGAGTGTTGTTTTGTTATCGATTTGCCTGATCTTGGCGGTAGTTTGCGGCTGGAAAAACATGGTCAAAAAGTTTTTTCCCTTTGTAAATTCGAAGGGAATTGAACGTGATTAAAAGAAGCGTGAAACAATTAGTGGAAGCGATGTATTGAAAGAATGGACGTTTGAAAATGCTCAACCAACGTGTGTTGCCTGCTCGATTTGAATATCTTACCTTCAGCTCAGCAATAAAGCCCGCAAAGGGACATCGCTCTATGGTGGTGCGTGGAGCTTCAGTAATCGGTTGCGATGCTGCTTATGGTGTGGCGTTGGAAGCACAGAGTTTACGAGATACTACACCTAGAGAATTTGCAGGGCCATGGGAGAAGCCTTCGAGGTATTGCTAGAGAGTCGACCTACTGCAATGCAGGCGCTCTTGCAACGGCCGGGCACGGTACCCCCTTGGCATCATTCGTTCCGCTGTAGAAGTCGGCAAGCAGATTCCAGTAATTGTGGGTGAAACTAGGCCACTTCTTCAGGGTGCTCGGCTTACAGTCTGGAAAATGGTACAAGAGAAAATTCCAGTAACACTCATAACCGATAACATGACAGGGTATTTGATGAGTCGGGGTGAAATTGATGTTGTAGTGGTTGGAACTAACCGCGTGGCAGCAAATGGAGATGTGGCGAACAAGATCGATACCTACATAGTGTGGTTGTATTAGCAAAACATCACAACATCCCATTCTATGTGCCCTGCCCATTATCTACCATCGATCTAGCTGCCCCCAATGGAGCAGCTATTCCCGTTGAGTAAAGAAATGCTGATGAGGTAACTGGCTTTCATGAATGCCAGTTAGTTGGCGAAAGAAATTAAAGTTTGCAATCCCGCTTTTTACATTACGCCGGCCGATTTGGTCACTGGCCTGGTTATTGAAAAAGGAACCGCGGAACAACTAAATTCGGATCGTATAATTAAGTTGTTTAGGTGTTAAACACAATTTATACATCACAGCATTGGAATAGATCAATACTGTCCGACTTCGTCAAGATACCGACTTGTAATTTGGTTAAGCGCTACATCAGAATAACGTCATATTGTTCCTGTACATAAGCAGTTTCCACTTGCAAACTGATAGGTTTTGCAATGAAGTCGCCAAGTTGAGAAAGACTTTGAGATTCTTCATCTAGGAACAAATCAATTACTTGTTGCGATGCTAGAATACGAAATTCACGAGCGTCGAACTGACGAGATTCACGTAGCAATTCACGTAGGATTTCATAACACATCGTTTGCGCAGTTCTGACCTCACCACGGCTACGACAAGTAGGACAGGGTTCACACAAAGTGTGAGCAAGGCTTTCTCGGGAACGCTTGCGTGTCATCTCTACAAGTCCTAGTGTAGTAAACCCATTAACAGTCATGCGCGTACGATCTTTCAATAAAGCTTTCTTGAACTCAGTAAGCACAGTATTTTTGTGCTCCTCATTTTCCATATCAATAAAATCAATGATGATAATGCCACCTAGATTTCGCAAGCACAACTGGCGTGCAATTATTTGCGCCGCTTCCAGATTAGTTTTGAAAATGGTGTCGGCGAAACTTCGCACTCCGACGAATCCACCAGTATTCACATCCACGGTAGTTAGTGCCTCAGTCTGATCGAAGATGAGATAACCTCCAGATTTCAAATTCACTCGTCTTGCCAGAGACCTTTCAATTTCGTCTTCCACCCCGTTTAGATCAAATAGTGGACGTTCTCCAATATAATGCTCTAATTGGCCCTTTACATTCACCATATAATCATGAGCAAATGTGACCATTTTCTGAAAAGTCTCGCGCGAATCTACTAGAATACGTGCTGTGTCATCGGTCACAAAATCACGTAGAACCCGATAGCTCAGCTTCAAACCCTGGTAAATTAGCGTTGATGGAGAAGCGGCCGAAAATCTTTCCTGAATATCGAGCCATAATTTATGCAGATATTTAATATCTGTTTGCAAATCACGTTCGCTTGCAGCTCCTGCTATGGTACGAACTATGTAGCCACCTTTTTCATCAGTAGAAAGTATCTGTTGCAGCTTTTCCCGAAGTAGCTCGCGTTCGGTTTCGTCTTCAATGCGATGGGAAACGCCAATATTGGATTCTTGCGGAAGATATACCAGCAGCCGTCCGGCAATACTGATCTGGGTGGACAATCGGGCGCCCTTAGTGCTAATTGGATCCTTAATGACCTGGACTAGAATACTTTCTCCTTCGTGAAGCATCTTTTCTATAGATTTATCAGAGCCTCCGCACTGGCGGAGCCCCCAAATGTCAGCTACATGTAGAAAAGCAGCACGATCGAGACCAATATCAATGAAAGCTGATTGCATTCCGGGCAAGACCCGACTAACACGGCCATTGTAGACGTTACCAACTATGCCACGACTGTTAGCACGCTCTATGTGCAATTCTTGAACTACCCCTTGCTCCATCACTGCGACACGAGTCTCTTGTGGAGTTATGTTGATAAGAATTTCATTAGTCATAAAATATGACGCACTATAGATTATTATCAGATTAGGAGAATATCTTTATGTTAAATTTTCCTAGTAACTGCGCTGTTTCAAATAGCGGCAACCCTAATACACAGCTATAACTTCCAGAAATATCCATTATGAAAACTGCTGCTTTTCCTTGAATCGCGTAGGCACCTGCTTTATTGTACGATTCACCACTGGATTCACCACTAGTAAAGTAGCTACGGATTTCACTCTGACTAATATCACGGAGCCGTACTGCAGTGGAAGATAAACATGCCTGTATATTATCCTGTGTAACAACGGCTACCGAGGTCAATACTTGGTGGGTCTGTCCGGAAAGTGCTATCAACATCTCTTCCGCATGAGCAAGGTTTTCTGGTTTGCCAAAAATACGATTCTTGAGCGCCACTATCGTATCCGCCACCAGCAACGGCTTGAGGGGCAATCCACGCTGTATTACCCGCATCCACCCTGCCTCTGCCTTGGCTCGGGCAATTCGGCAAACATAATCCGTTGGCGACTCGCCCTTCTTTGGAGTTTCGTCAACATCCGCTGGACGCGGCAAAGTCTCGCGCATCAACAAAATTTCAAAATTTATCCCGATCTGCTTCAATAACTCACGTCTACGACGGCTACGAGAAGCAAGATAAATTCGATTTTCTGGAAGAGCCATGACAGTTGATCCCTTAGAAATTCATTTTCATTTGAAGAAATATCCTAATCATGCTTTAACTTTACATTTAATATTACTTTCGATGATAAGGATGCCGCTTAATAATTGATACCGCGCGGTATAACTGTTCCGCCAACAGTATCCGCACCAAACCATGTGGTAGTGTCAGTGCAGATAGCGCTAGAACCTCATCTGCTGAATTTTTAATTCCCGAGTCTAGCCCATCTGCACCACCAATGATAAATGCAGTATCGCCACCATTTCTCATCCACCCGGAGATAGAATCAGCTAACTTGGCTGTAGTCCATTGCCTGCCGCGCTCATCCAGCACAACCGTGCGGCATCTAGGTGGTAGTGCTGCTAGGATGCGTGTAGCTTCAGCACAAAGTAAGTGTTGAATTTTTTTACTTTTACTACGTTTCTCCGGCTTAATTTTCAGCAACTCGACAGTTACCTCATGTGACATGCGCATTGAGTATTCTACAAAACCAGCCTCTACCCATTCTGGCATTCTGTTACCTACCGCCAAGATAATAAATTTCATGGTGACAATACTTAAGCCTACCTAACGTGACTATGTTAGTTGATTCCGCTTTTCTAATTGTATAACCCAATTTACTTGATAGTTTATGTGATTCGACAACAACCTCGTTTTTGGTTTGATCAATAGTGACTTGTGTTACCATCTCCTGCATCTAATGCAGCCCATAGCTCTTCAAGATCATAATGCGCGCGCACAGCAGACAGCATTACGTGTACTAGTATATCCCCTAAGTCTACCAGCACCCATTCGCCAGATTGCTCACCTTCTATACCATAAACAACGCCTCCTGCAGCTTTTACTTTCTCATGTACATTGTTTGCTAAAGCTTTGGCCTGACGAGTCGAAATTGCACTTGCGATTATCATACAGTCAAACAGAGTAGCTATATTTGTCACGTCCAGTACCTTGATATCACGCGCTTTGATATCCTCCAACGCAGAAACAACTGTTTTTACTAGCTTGTTGAGCTTCATATACCTTATGAATACAATTGACTTGCTGCAATATAACTAAGAACCGCATCGGGAATTAAATAACGCGCACTTTCCCCGGCAGCAATACGTGCACGAATAGTGGTTGCGGAAATATCTAGCATAGTTGTCGGAGCGACAGATATCAACCCACTAGTCGCACTTCTGAGACTATCGGCGCTGGACACCCAGCGCTGAGAGCATTCTTCTTTCAACTCTTTCGGTAATACATCATGATTTGACGTGAGTACATGGCCTGGACGAGTAGCAATGATAAAATGACACAGATTAAATAACTCGCGCCAACTATTCCACTCAACAAGTTTTATAAAAGCATCCACCCCTGTAACGAAGCATAGTATGACTTTTTTTCCCAATTCCAGCTTGAGTTCACGTAACGAATCCACGCTGTAACTAATTCCGGTACGATAAATTTCACGCTCATCCAAAACAAATCTGGGATTGCCTTGAATCGCTAGACGCACAATCTCTGCGCGATGTTGCGACGATGCAATAGGAGTGTGACGCAACCGCGGCATACCGGCAGGAATAAAGTACATCTTATGTAATCCCACGGCTTCAACAATTTCTTCTGCTACTCGCAAATGACCGTAATGTATAGGATCAAAAGTGCCCCCAAAGATGCCAACTAAAGGAAATTCAGATTTAGACATTGCCTATTGGGGTAATGAAACACAGAAGCACAAGAAAAGCTTCTATTAATACTCTTCTTATCTCAGCATCCTTACCATAAAGGTTTCCTCTCACAAAAGTGTCCTAGGTATGTTGGCAAGCTCCTTAACCATATACGCAGTAAAGCGCGCAGCGGATGCACCGTCGATCACTCTGTGATCATAGGACAGCGACAACGGCAGCATTAAACGCGGAGCAAACTGGCCATCTCGATATACTGGTTTGATACTAGCACGGGAAACACCGAGAATTGCAACTTCCGGGGCATTAATAATTGGTGTAAAAGCTGTCCCCCCAATACCTCCTAGGCTGGAAATGGTAAAGCTTGCACCTTGCATCTCAGTGGGTTTCAGCTTGCCCTCACGAGCATGTACAGCGAGATTACCCAGCTCTTCTGCAATGGCAACCACGCCTTTTTGATCCACGTCACGGATCACTGGCACCATCAACCCGTTTGAGGTATCAACTGCAAAACCAAGGTGGTAGTAGTTCTTAATCACCAAATTCATATCATCGCTACTTCTATCAAGCGAAGCATTAAAATCAGGGAATTTTTTTAGCGCAACTATCGTCGCTTGCATCAGGAAGGCCAATATCGTGAGCTTGATTCCGCCTTTCTGCACAGTTTCGTTGAACTCCTTCCGTAGGACTTCCAGATCGGTAATGTCAGCCTCGTCGAACTGTGTGACATGCGGAATCATTACCCAATTGCGGTGTAAATTTGCACCCGACATTTTTTTGATGCGTAATAGCGATTTTAATTCCACCGGGCCAAATTTAGCAAAATCTACTTGAGGCCACGGTAGCAGATTCAGTTCCACGCCATCGCTACTACCAAGTGGTTTGGATAATTCCGCCTTAACGTAGGTCTTTACATCTTCCTTAAGTATGCGTTGCTTCGGACCACTACTACTAACCAGATCAAGATTCACACCTAATTCGCGCGCGAAGCGCCTCACAGAGGGGCTGGCATGTGCCTTGATAAAAGCAGTTTCGATCCCTGGCATAGCGACTATCGGGTGCTTACGAACAAGTTGCGAGTTAGAAGCTTGAGCTAGATTAGGAATAGTTGCCGCAGGGGTAGGAGGTGTGACTGGTACGGACAGGGGAGGAGCCGCGGCCGAACCATCCGTTTCATTGACTTCCATTATTAAAATGAGCGCACCCTCGGAAACTTTGTCACCCTCCCGAACATTTATTTCTTTGACTACGCCCGCAAAAGGAGAAGGCACCTCCATTGTAGCCTTGTCAGATTCTAGCGAGATCAGTGGATCCTCTCCTTTGACCGTGTCACCGGGTTTCACCAGTAACTCGATCACGGGAATATTTTTGAAATCACCAATATCGGGAACTAATACCTGTTTAATCTCTGCCACGCTTCTTCCTTCGCCTGTGCGTCCATGTTTAGAGAACGATAACTTACTTCTACATACCAAGCCTTTTTATACCTTTACTGGATTCGGCTTATCCGGATCAATGCCAAATTTATCCATCGCATCTTTCACTATCTCTGGCGATATTCTGTCCTCTTCTGCTAGAGCCTTAAGCGAAGCAACAGTAATATAGTAGCGGTCTACCTCGAAAAACTGGCGCAGTTTTTCGCGTGTATCGGAACGCCCAAAACCGTCGGTTCCCAACACCTTATATTGCCCTGGCACAAATTCACGTATCTGGTCTGCAAAGATTTTCATATAATCAGTTGCCGCCACTACAGGCCCCTCACGCCGCTCTAGGCAAGATCTTACGTAAGATAGTTTTGCTGGCTCTGTGGGGTGCAGCATGTTCCAGCGTATTATGCCCAGAGCTTCACGACGCAATTCGTTAAAACTAGTAACACTCCAGATGTCAGAGGTAACACCATATTCTTCTTTTAGAATCTCTGCCGCCGCGATAACTTCACGCAGGATGGTTCCAGAACCAAGCAGTTGTACTCTTAGTTTCGAATTTTTTCCTCCTTCTCCTCCTTCTTTACTACCCTCATGAAATAGATACATGCCCTTCAATATGCCTTGCTCAGCACCTTTTGGAATTTCTGGATGCAAGTAATTTTCGTTCATCACGGTTATGTAATAATACACATCCTCTTGCTCTTGATACATACGACGCAGACCATCTTGGATAATGACTGCAAGCTCATAAGAAAACGTGGGATCATAAGATACGCAGTTAGGAATAGTGGAGGCAACCAGATGACTGTGGCCATCCTCATGCTGCAAACCTTCTCCATTCAAGGTAGTACGCCCAGCGGTGCCGCCCATCAAAAAACCACGACAACGCATGTCGCCTGCTGCCCAGGCAAGATCACCAATACGCTGAAAACCAAACATTGAATAAAAAATATAAAAGGGAATCATCTGCACACCATGAGTACTATAAGCGGTTGCTGCTGCCATCCATGACGACATGGCACCCGCTTCGTTAATGCCCTCTTGCAAGATCTGACCATTTTTGTCTTCCTTGTAGTACATCAACTTATCGGCATCCTCCGGAGTGTAGAGTTGCCCTGTCGACGACCATATACCCAACTGCCGGAACATGCCTTCCATACCAAAAGTGCGTGATTCATCTGCCACAATCGGCACTATTCGCTTACTGATGTTTTTATCCTTCACCAAAATATTGAGTATGCGCACAAACACCATGGTAGTAGAGTATTCTCGCCCTTCACCGCTAGCTTTAAGTAATGCCTCGAACGCTGACAATGGCGGTATTTGTAATGCTTCTGTATGCTGTCGCTGGTGGCGATGGAGGAGCCCTCCCAATGCATTGCGCTTCGCCCGCATATAAACTAACTCGGGTGAGTCTTTGTCGAACATGAGATATGGCACTTCGTTTATTTTGTCGTCCGGAACTGGCAAGCCAAAACGGTCACGGAATGATTTTAGAGAAGTGGTACCCATCTTCTTCTGCTGATGCGTAATGTTCTGCGCCTCACCTGCTTCACCCATACCATAGCCCTTAATTGTCTTGGCAAGTATCACTGTTGGCTGTCCGGTATGCTTTACGGCTGAAGCATAGGCGGCATACACCTTGTGCGGATCGTGCCCCCCACGATTTAGTCTCCAGATATCGTCATCAGACATATTAGCCACCATCTCTAATAATTCCGGATATTTTCCAAAGAAGTGCTTGCGCACATAAGAACCGTCCCTGGATTTGAAGGTTTGATATTCGCCGTCAACACATTCCATCATACGTTTCTGCAGCAAACCTTTCGTATCTTTTGCTAGCAACGGATCCCAGTAAGAGCCCCAAATCACCTTGATGACATTCCAGCCGGATCCACGAAAACCGCCTTCGAGTTCCTGGATGATCTTGCCGTTGCCACGCACTGGTCCATCAAGGCGCTGAAGATTGCAATTGATGATAAATATCAGATTATCCAGATTCTCACGTGAAGCCAACGAAATTGCACCCAGTGATTCAGGTTCGTCCATTTCACCGTCACCCATTAGGGCCCATACTTTACGCCCCTCGGTATTGGCCAAACCACGACTATCAAGATATTTCATGAAACGAGCCTGGTAGATTGCCATCAAAGGCCCCAACCCCATCGAAACTGTTGGAAATCGCCAGAAATCGGGCATCAGCCACGGATGTGGATACGAAGACAAGCCCTTCCCCCCTATCTCCTGGCGAAAATTATCCAGCTGTTCCTCTGTCAATTCCCCCAGTATAAAAGCGCGAGCATAAATACCGGGAGAAGAATGTCCTTGTACAAGAACCAGGTCGCCGCCATGATTCTTGCTAGTTGCGTGCCAGAAATGGTTATAACCCACATCGTAGAGCGTTGCGGCAGATGCAAAGGTTGAGATATGTCCGCCGACATTTGTATTTTTGTTTGCACGCAACACCATTGCCATGGCGTTCCAGCGCACGTAAGAGCGGATGCGGTGTTCAAGCGCATGATCTCCAGGTGAGTTCTCCTCCTTGCCGGGTGGGATAGTGTTTATGTATGCAGTAGTCGCACTATAAGGAAGATAAGCACCAGAACTGCGCGCCTTTTCTACTAGTTTTTCCAGTAAGTAATGCGTCCTCTCAGTTCCCTCGTGCACTAGTACAGATTCCAGCGCATCGAGCCATTCCTGTGTTTCCTGTGGGTCAATATCGGGTGTAGGTTCCATGCTTCTACCTTATAATTATTACGTGTTATTACCCACGTTAATCCGTGGCACAGCCTCGGCTTGGACGCGTCTTGCTGCCTCAATGGTATTGTAAAGCAACATGGCAATTGTCATTGGTCCCACTCCACCCGGTACCGGTGTGATGTACCCTGCTTTCTCCTTAACCGAGTCAAAGTCCACATCGCCTGCAAGCTTGCCGTTAGGCATGCGGTTTATGCCAACGTCTATCACCGTTGCGCCGGCTTTAACCAAGTCAGCGGTAATCATTCGCGGTTTACCGGTAGCCACCACCAGAATGTCGGCACGCCTTGTGTACCCTGCTAGATCACGTGTTTTCGATGTGCAAATGGTAACAGTCGCACCCTTCTCCAACAACATTAGCGCCATTGGTTTACCAACGATATTGCTGCGTCCTACCACCACCGCATGCTGCCCCTCAACTTGAATGCCACTCTTTTCTAACATTTTCATCACGCCATAAGGGGTGCAAGGCGAAAACACCGCATTACCAGTGACAAGCGCGCCAACATTGTTGAGATGGAAACCATCCACGTCTTTTTCCACTGCGATGGCTGCAATTAAGCTTTTGTCTTCAAAATGTCGTGGCAATGGCAATTGCACCAAGATGCCGTGGATTCTGGGATTTTCATTCAACTGCTGAATACGGCGCAGCACTTCGTTTTCGCTTACACTTTCAGGGAATTCGTGTACTTCTGAATAAATACCAGTCTCACTACAGGCCTTCGCCTTGTTGCGCACATAAATACTGGAAGCCAAATTATTCCCGACAATGACCACAGCTAGTCCTGGTTGCATACCTTGTTCTTTCAGGTGTTCCGCGCGAACCCTCCACTCGGCTCGTAGTGCACTAGCAATAGCATTGCCATCTATAATCACAGCACTCATAATTTGCCCTAAATTGACTATGTCTTTGGGTATTTGTATAGGTAATTATTATACTTTTTCCAGTCACAGCATCCACCCCTGTCGTAAATCTCGCCAAGAGTGTGATTCCAGAATTCAGTATTCGAGCAATTGCCAGACCGCCCAATACTAGTACTAGTAGTACTAGTCAAGGGGAAACAACGGATAACTCAGCGCCAAAGTCGCCATCGAAAGTCATGATCGAGGTAAGGTCGAAGCAGGTGTTTTTTTGAACTTTACCCGATATACCAAAGCTCCAACCAAAAATGTTGGTATGACAACCAGCGCAGCAGCAAATAGTCCTGCTGCCAGTACAGCAATCCCGCTACTCGAAGGTATGAAAATTGTAACAAACCAGATCGCAATAAAAGCTGCAACGCACCCACCGATAAACATAATTTTTTTACCACGGTTATAGAACCGCCAGAGCGCGCCAGAAACACGCGTCTCATCACGATATTCCTCAAAAATCATGGCCAAGCTATTATCATCCTGCATGGTTTGATAACCTGCAGTTACAGCAAGTGTGTCACTACCGTCTTCTGTCTGAGACATTTTGTTTAAAAATAAAATTCGTTTCTGGGCATTCTTATCGCTCATACCAGTTCTGACTAGCATTGTGCGCAGTGATGCCAAAGCGTGTTCACGAGGATTTGTTACCAAGTTAAGACTCTCGCCATGACGCCACATAACCCCAACCAAATAAAGATGGATCGTCATTTCCCGAAACGGGGGTGCAAAATCATACCCCTTGTTCTTGATGAGAAGTAGCTGTGAAGCCAGTATTTTTTCGCCATGTTGAACACAAATATCATGCGTCGATATACCAAGGTCAGTTTTTATGTCATCCAATGTCGTAATTGTGAGCCATATTTAGCTCAATTTTGAATTTATCGAAACGCTTATTATATACTGACGACAAGTTCTTAAAGCAGGACTGATTA
>SMVA01404187.1_pt1 | contig 18256 bp, 19 predicted proteins | sample 2456451 | NCBI WGS metagenome assembly SMVA01 (sample SAMN11095933, study PRJNA526329) | marine sediment metagenome | biome: Marine sediment; feature: Surficial sediment; material: Deep marine sediment; isolation source: Hadal surficial sediment | place: Pacific Ocean | collected 2014-05 | depth...
GATAATGCGCACGTCGGCATCGAGGGTCCGGTCGTCACCGACCCGCTCGAACTGGCGTTCCTGCAACGCGCGCAGCAACTTGCCTTGCAGGTTCAACGGGATCTCGCCGACTTCATCGAGAAACAGCGTGCCGCCGGCGGCCAGCTGCAACCGGCCGACCCGGTCGGCATGCGCGCCGGTAAACGCGCCGCGCACATGACCGAAGAATTCGCTTTCGAACAGGTCTTTGGGAATCGATGCGCAGTTGACCTTGACCAGCGCCTTGTCCGCCCGGGTGCTGTTCGAGTGAATGGCCCGCGCGATCATTTCCTTGCCCACACCGGACTCGCCGAGCACCAGCACCGTGGCCGGCGTCGCCGCGACCGCCTCGATCTGCGAAAGGGTCCGCTGCAGCGCGCTACTTTCGCCGATGATCTCGCCGAAATGAATCGTGACGTCGAGTTCGTCCCGCAGGTAATCGCGCTCGAGTTCGAGTTGCTCTTTCAGCGCGTGGACTTCCGCGAGGGCTTCTTCGCGTTCTTTTTCAATTTTTTTGCGCGCGGAAATATCGCGGAACACAACCACCGCGCCGTCGAGCTTCCCGTCGCGCAGGATGGGTGTGCTGGTGTATTCGACCGGGATCGGCTGGCCGTTCGTATGCCAGAAGACTTCGCCCTGCTCGCGGTGAACCTTGCCGTCCCGAAACGCGGCATAAATCGGACACTCTTCGCGCGGGTACGGCGAACCGTCCGCATGCGAGTGATGATGCACGTCGTGCGCCGGCTTGCCGATAATGTCCTCGGCGCGCCAGCCCAGGATCTGGGTCGCCGCCGCGTTGCCGAACGTCGTGTTGCCGTGTTTGTCGATGCCGTAAATCCCCTCCCCGGCGGCATCCAGGATCAGTTGCTGCAATGACTGCAGGCGACTGAACTCATCGGTGGGTTTGGCCATCACGGTCTCCCAAGTATTTGTGAATCTAACCACAGTTTCTTGTGATTCACAAATATTGGTGACTTTACCAGAGAGTCAAGTCATTGTTTTTTAAAGGATCACGCAGTTGGCACGGTCCATGCAATGTATGGGCTATTGGAAACACACGACTTAAGGAGCAGACCGATGCCAAGACCGCCCATGCCGCCCTTCACCTTTGATACCGCCCGCCAGAAAGTGCAGGCCGCCGAAGACGCCTGGAACAGCCGCGACCCGGCACGGGTCGCCGCCGCATATACCGAGGACTCGGCATGGCGCAATCGCGACGAGTTCTTGACCGGCCGCGCGGAGATCGAAGCCTTCCTGAAGCGGAAGTGGGCCAGGGAACTGCACTACCGCCTGATGAAAGAACTCTGGTCTTTCACCGACAACCGCATTTCAGTGCGCTTCGAGTACGAGTGGCAGCACGCCACCACCGGTCAGTGGTACCGCACCCACGGCAACGAGCACTGGGAATTCGATGCCGACGGCTACATGCAACGGCGCGACATGAGCGCCAACGACATCGAGATATCGGCCGGCGAGCGGCGCATCGACATCGCCGGAGCGGCCGAATAATTTCATCGACATTTATCATTTTTTATGGAGATCGCTATGAACACATTAATAACAAAACTTCTGATCACCCTCGCTTTGATCGGTTTCGTCGCCACGGCCGTGCAGGCGCAGTTGCCCGATCCCGGCATGGAGATCGTCAAGGGCCGCACGGCGTTGCTGATCACCGACCCGCAGAATGATTTCCTGAGTCCCGAAGGCGTGACCTGGGGCGTGGTCGGCAAGAGCGTCGAGGCCAACAACACGGTCGAGAATATCGAGCGCCTGTTCAAGACCGCCAAGGCCAATGACATCCCGGTGTTTATCTCGCCGCACTACTACTTCCCGACGGATCACGGCTGGCAGTTTGAAGGCGCACTGGAACGCATGATGCACAACATCGGCATGTTCGACCGCGCCGGCGCCCTGTCGCAGGAAGGCTTTGAAGGTTCGGGTGCGGACTGGCTGGAGCGCTACAAGCCCTACATCGAAGACGGCTCGACCATCATCAGCAGCCCCCACAAAATCTATGGCCCGGAAACCAATGACCTGGTGCTGCAACTGCGCAAGCGCGGCATCGACAAGGTCATTCTCGGCGGCATGTCCGCCAATCTCTGCACCGAGTCGCACATGCGCGAGCTCATGGAGCAGGGCTTCGAAGTCGCGGTCGTCAGCGACGCCACGGCCGCGGCGCAGGTCGAGGAAGGCGATGGCTACGCCTCGGCGCTGGTCAACTTCCGCTTCATCGCCAACACGGTCTGGACGACCAGGGAAGCCACAGCGCTGATGGCGCTGTAGGCCCGTTAGTGATCAGGGGTGTCCAGGGTCGCACTGCAATCCTCCCCCCCGCAACCGCAACACGGCCCCGGACACCCCGTTTTTTAAACACCGCAACGACAGTGGCACTTATTTAAGGAGATGCTCATGAAACGCCAACCCATCATAAATTTAGTTCTTTTCGTTCTGTATCTGTTTTTCGGTCTTGGCCGGATCGGTATCGCGATGGCCGCAGAGACATACCCCGTCAGCTACAAGACGGTCGAAATCGAAGGTGTGGAAATCTTTTATCGCGAAGCCGGCAACCCGGCGAACCCGACCATCGTGCTCCTGCACGGGTTTCCGACCTCGTCGCACATGTTCCGTAACCTGATCCCGGCGCTGGCCGACCAGTATCACCTGGTCGCGCCGGATTATCCGGGTTACGGCTTCAGTGCTATGCCGGCCGTCGATGAGTTCGAGTATTCGTTCGACAACATCGCCGACCTGATGACGCAGCTTCTCGATGAAATCGGCGTCGAGCGTTACAGCCTGTACCTGATGGACTACGGCGCGCCGATCGGTTTTCGGATCGCCGCCGCACGACCCGGGCGAATCGACACCCTGATCATCCAGAACGGCAATGCTTACCTCGAAGGCATCGACAATGACTTCTGGGAGCCCATCAAGGCGTACTGGAAAGATCGTGACGCGATCAACCAGGGGCTCGACAACGCCTGGTGGCAAAACGTCAAGAAGGCGTACGAGCAACCCAACATGGCCAACGAAGACGCGCTGCGTTTTCTGTTCACGCTGGGGGCCACGAAGTGGCAGTACACAAACGGCGTGCCCGATGTCGAGGCCGTCAGTCCGGACAACTGGGGCCATGTGCAGCCGCTGCTGGATCGCGAGGGCAACCAGGCGATCCAGTTGCAGATGTTCTACAGCTACGGCACGAATCCGCCGCTGTACCCGGCCTGGCAGGCCTACTTCCGGGAGTACCAGCCGCCGACCCTGATCGTCTGGGGCAAGAACGACGAGATCTTTCCCGCGGCCGGTGCGGAGCCCTATAAAAGAGACCTCGAGAACCTGGACTATCACCTCATCGACACCGGGCATTTCGCGCTGGAAACACACGGCGACGAAATCGCCGGCCTGATACGTGATTTCATCGCGCGCAATCTGGACGCCGAGCAAATCGCCGACAATAGGCCGGCAACCGAGTGAGGAAATCGACATGACCCACCGATTCGCCGACCTTGCTTTCACCGACAGCGTCAAAGCCGCGCAGGCGGCCTACGGCTCGCGGGAACACAACGACCGGCTGCAGGCAAAAGCCGGGCCCAATGATCGGCTCGGTCCGAAAGAGGCCAATTACATTGCCCAGCGCGACTCGTTCTACCTGGCGACGGTCGGCGAGTCGGGCTGGCCGTACGTGCAACATCGCGGCGGGCCGAAAGGCTTTCTGCGAGTGCTGAGCGACAGCCAGGTCGCCTACGCGGATTTTCGCGGCAACCTGCAGTTGATCAGCGTCGGTAATGCGTCCATCGACGACCGTGTTTCGCTGATCCTGATGGATTACCCGCATCGCAAGCGCTTGAAAATCCTCGGCCACATGCACGTGCAGAGTGCGGCCGACGCGTCGCCGGAATTGCTGGAGCAGGTGCAACTGGACGAATACCGCGCCCATGTCGAGCGCATTGTCGTCATCGACGTCGCGGCGTTCGACTGGAACTGCCCGCAGCACATCACACGGCGGTACACGGAAGAGGAGTTTCACGAGAAGAGGGATTAAATGGGAAGATTTAATGGAGTCCGGATTAAATGGGGTCAGGATTAAATGGGGTCAGACCCCACGCTAGTCAGCTGTATAGATGATCAAAACTGGTCGCACCGTTTCGAATCGAGGGGGTCTGACCCCATTTAATCCTGACCTCATTTAATTCGAGGGGGTCTGACCCCATTTAATCCTGACTCCATTTAATTCTGTAGAATCGTCCCATGCGCAAGTTTCTGATTGGCGTTGCGGTGCTGGTTGTCGGCGTGGCCTTGTTCGCCGTCTACAACCACTACGACGTGCAGACCGTCGGCGATGCGATCGCGTTCGATCCCGCAGTCCCCGTGCTGCGCACGCCCGATGCGCGGTTCGAAGCGCTCACCGACTTTCCGTTCGCGCCGCACTATGTCGAGATCGAAGATCCTGATCTCGGTACGCTGCGCGTGCATTACCTCGACGAGGGCCCCACGAATGGTCACGTCGTCGTGCTGCTGCACGGACAGGCGACCTGGAGTTATTCGTACCGGAAAATGATCCCGCTGCTGACAGCAAACGGATACCGGGTCATCGTGCCGGACCTGATCGGCTTCGGCCGCTCCGACAAGCCCGCCGACTGGCGGGCGCACACGTTTCAGAAGTCCGTCGACTGGCTCGAGGCGACGCTGCTGGCGCTGAACATCGAGGACGCCACGGGTTTCCTGTTCGACTGGGGCGGTTATTTCGGCCTGCCCGTCGTCGTGGAACATCCCGATATGTTCGCCCGGCTCGCACTGGTCACCACGACTGTGCCGAAAGGCGACAGCGTGATGGGCGCGGCCTGGGTCGCGGGGTGGCGGCGCTATATCCTGAAGCCGGCGGTGTTTCCGATCAGCGGCATGGTCTCGGACATGACGGAGAAGGACCTCGATGCCGAAACGCTCAAGGGCCTGGACGCGCCGTACCCGGACGAGACTTACAAGGGCGGCCCACGCCGCATGCCGCTCATGATCCCGGCGACTTTTCTGCATCCGGCAGCCGCGCCGAACAAGATTGTCTGGCAGGAACTGGCCCACTGGGACAAACCGACGATCACGCTGATCAGTGAAAGTATGGCCCGGGCCGGCTTTCCGCCGAAAGAGTTTCATGACCAGATCCCCGGCACCCGGGGCCAGCCGCATGCGACCTACCCGGATACGGGCTTCTTCATCATCGAAGAGATTCCGGAGGCGCTGGCCGAAAAAATGATCGAGTTCATCGAGGGGTCTTGAGAGATCGGGAAATTAAATGGGGTCAGACCCCACGCTAGTCGACGGTATTAATCATCAGAACTGGTCGCGCTGTTTCGAATCGAGGGGATCTGACCCCATTTAATCGACCCCATTTATTTTGACGCCAATTAAAAAAGGTGCCGAATTTATTTTCCGCGACAATAAATCCGGCACCAGTTCTCTAGTATCTTACGATTTTCCTGAAAAACGTCGTCTGAACCGAACGTTTCGCGGCATTTTTGAACGCCTGCTGCTGGTGCAAATCACGAGCAGAATCAACTGACTCGGGCGTCTCTATCTCGACGATTTTGCGTTCCCTGCCTTTCATCGCGACGACGTCTGGCCTGTACCCACCGAGTGTGTCGGGCCGTTGGAACCCGGCAATATCGGCTTTAACGAAGTAATGTTTTTTTTCGAAACTCTTGGCGATTTTTCGAACCGCCGCATCGTGCCTGGACTGTGAACGTTCGCTTCTGTGTGACATGGCAATACTCCACGCAAACAACAACAAAAAAGGGCGCACCAAGCGTCCCCCATCCAACCCGTTTCACAGAATACAATCCGTGCATCGCCTGTCAAGGCGCGCGGTCAGTCGCTGCAAATCGAAATGCGATCGTCAAATTTTGGACTGATTTTCCACCGGACAAATAAATCTGTACTTTTCAATAAGCTATTCGAGCTATGTCGACTGGCTCGCGACCACCAGGTTTGGATTCGTTTTCCAAGCATCGGAAACGTCGACATAAAGTTCGACATGATTACCGTCCGGGTCGTCGAAATAGATCGAATGCGTGATGCCGTGATCGTAACTCGAGACCTTCAGGCCGCCGGTTTCGAGTTCCTTTTTCGCCGCCCACAACTTATCGAGCGTATCGCCGATCTTGAACGCCACGTGAAACAGGCCCGGTGAATCCGCCGGCGCCGCTACGGCGTCCGTGTTGGTTGCCAGGATGCCGAAATCATGGTGATTGCCGAGGCTGAAGAAGGTCATGGGGGGTTGTTTGAGCTTGCCCACGATCGGCATGCCGAGCACGCCGTTATAGAACGCCTCGGCGCGCTCCTGGTCCCGCACTTTGAGAAAGACATGGCCGAGTGAGTCGATTTTCATGGTGAGCCACCGCTGTCAGGGTTGCGCGAGGCCATAGACCTCGCAATATTCGCTGAATGCCGCACGGCTCACGAAATCCCTGGCCTTTAAAAAGAACTGCGTATAGTGCGTTTTCGTGTAATCCAGGAAGGCCTGCTGGCGAGTCGCAAGCTCCACGTCGTTCGCGAGCAGGAGTTCCAGGCAGGCGCGGACCAGGGTCTCGGGCGGTTCGAATTCCGTATTCGTGAAGCGGTCGCGGAATCGAAGCGGCCTGCTGCCGATCAATGGATAAAAGAATTTTCGATCGCAGGCCGCAAAAAAATACACCCGCTCTTCCGCGGCCGAACCGATGACCGCGGTTAATCGGTCGCGCTCGGAAATATCGAGTAACGGGGTCGCAAACCCGTCGGTCCCGTAGACCGCATGGCACAGGCCGGCCAGGCAAACGTCCGGGGAATTGCCCCAGCGCTGCAGGACCTCGAAGGTGGCGTCCAGATGAGCGAGCAAACCGTCATCGGAGTGATCGACGGCCTGAGTGCCGATGGACTCCAGGAAAGAGACCGCGGCGGCGTGTTGGGTAGTGAGGCTGGACACAGGGTATCTATACGCCCTGACGGCGGCGTTGTACAAAGGGGGCCGATAAAAATGGGGTCAGACCCCATTATTAATGGGGTCAGACCCCATTTTTATCGGCCCCCTTTATTTCGGCACGAGCGCGACAACGCGCGCCGGACCGCCGGAACCGCCTTCGATCTTCATGGGCAGCGCCAGCACAGTGAATCCGGTCGCTGGCAGCCGATCGAGACCGGTCAGGTTTTCGAGGCCGGCGACGTTGCCCGCCGCCGCGATCCGGTGGACGGGGAAATCTTTCGACGGCCCATAGTCGATCGACGCGGTGTCGATGCCAAGCATCGCGACCTGCCGGTCTTCGACGAGCAAGCGGGCCGCGTCAACGCCGTAACTCGGAAAGTGCAGCTGGCTCGCATCGCCGGGCGTGTCGTCGCCGAGGTAACGCTTCGCATCGGGCCAGAACAGACTCCAGCCGGTGCGTACCAGGACGATCGTGCCAACCGCGATGCGGCCGTAGCGTTTTTCGAAGGCCTCGACGTCCTGCGTCGTCACGCGGTAGTCCGTGTAGATCGCAACCTGGTCGCTGACGTCGATGACGACACCGGGCGCCATGAGGTTTTGGAGTGGCAGCGCGTCGACCGTCAGGCCTGCGGCCGCGAAATGGGCCGGCGCGTCAAGATGGGTGCCGCCGTGCTCGGGCGTGCAGAGCGCGTTGGCCGCATAGAACCAGCCGGCGTCGGTTTCGCCCCGGGCCAGTGGCGTCAGTTCGAAGCGCGACGGCGAAGTCGGCCAGTACAGCGTCTCCTTATTAAAGGGTTGGCCGAGATCGAGCAGGCGGTAGTCATCGAGATCCAGCGCCTGGGCCGGCGCTATAAAAAAGCCGATAGAGAGCAATATCCATGCCGAGCATTTCATGTCGTCCCTCCTCCAGAAAAAGGGGGTCTAAAAATGGGGTCTGACCCCATTAATAATGGGGTCAGACCCCATTTTATGAAAGAATGCCGCCCATGCTGATCGTGAGGTGAACCGCATGTCGAATAACAACAAGACCCAACCCACATCCACGCCCCAGGCCGAAATCACGCGCCGTGAGCTGATGGCGTCGAGCGCGGCCATCGCGGCTGCATCGATCACGCTGACCGGCACCGAGGCGCTAGCCGCCACGAATCCCGCCAAAGGACCTGCACCGCAACCGCCGTTCGATTCGATGCGCGACTATGTCGCGGCACTGGACCATTACGGTCTGCTGCGCCGCTTTGCCGGCGTCGATCAGGACCGCTACGAGGCGACCGCGATCATGTACCAGCTCATCGATGCGTTCGGCGTGCACGGCGCGCCGGCGGTCTGGTTCGAAGACATCACGGCGAACGGCAAGTCGTTCAAAGGTCCGGTGGTGTCCAACCTGCAGGGCCACTTTGACGCCGAGGCGATTATCTGGAACCTGCCGCGTGACCCGTACGACGCGACCGCCGCCTTTCGAGAGGCGAAACAGATCCATCTCGAACGGCTCGTGCAAAACGACGGCGGCTACACTCTGATCGAGCCGAACGAAGTCGCAAGTCAGGACGCGCCGGTCAAAACGATCAAGAAAACCGGGGATGCGGTCGATGTCACCGCGTTTCCGTTCTTCCGCGGCAACCCGGGCGACGGCGGGCCGTACATCAACACCGCGTCGGTGTTCACCAAGGACCCGAAGCTGGGCGTCAACCTCGGTACCTACCGCTGCCAGGTCAAAGGCCCGCGCAAAATCATGGTGAATTTCGAATCCGGCCAGACCGGCATCAAGATGGTCAACGCCGCGAAGAAGCGCGGCGAGACAAAGATCCCGGTGGCGCTGGTCATCGGCCAGGACCCGATGACCTGGATGGTCAGCAGCTCACGCATTCCGAACCGGCTCGGCAATAACAAGCCGATCGACGAACTCGCCGTGTCCGGCGGGCTGCGCGGCAAGGCCGTCGACGTCGTGCGCACCGAGAGCGGCGAATTCCTGGTGCCGGCGCGGGCCGAGATCCTCATCGAGGGCACGGTCGATATCATTAACCTCGAACCGGAAGGCCCGTACCACGAGATGTACGGCTACATGGGCATCCCCAAGGACAAGAACTACGTACTCAGCGTCGACACCATCACGCACCGCGAAGATCCCTGGGTCATGAACAGTTTTACCGGCGTGATTTCCGAGTACATCACGGCGCCACAAGCCGCGGCCACCGTCTACTCGCTGCGCAAATCCCATCCCGAGGTGGTCGACTACGATTCGCCGCACGACTCGCAGGGGTTGATCTATATCAGCATCAAGAAAACCAAACCCGGCCAGGCGATTGAAGTCGCCAAGCCCATCGCGATGTTCAACCCGCTGGCGCGGGTCGTGATCGTCGTCGACGACGATATCGACGTGTTGGATTCAGCGGCCGTGCGATTCGCCGTCGGCTCGCGCTGGCAACCGTCGCTGGCGACCCGGATCTTCGAGAATCGACGCGCGTTCTCGCTCGACCCGGCCGCGCCCGACCGCAAGACCACCAGCAAGATCATTATCGACGCCACCCGCCAGTGGCCCGAGGAAGGCGGCCCGCCGTTCTACCAGGAACTCAACCGGGCCGTGTTCGAACGCGCGGAGCCCGATGCCATCACGCGGGTCACGGCACGGTGGCCGGAGCAGTTGCTGCCCAGGAAGCGGTTTTAAGAAAATGGATTAAATGGGGTCAGACCCCATTTAATTCACCCCAAGACTACTTCCACTTGATGTTGCAACCGATGCCCGGTACCTGGTCGATCGTGACCGGCTGGCCGTCGAGCACCGCATCGACCGCCTGGCGCATGTGCTTGCCGGTCACCGGGATCGAGTTACCGGGCCGGCTGTCATCGAACTGGCCGCGATAGACGAGCCGGCGGTCCTTGTCGTAAAGGAAAAAATCCGGCGTACAGGCCGCATCATAGGCGCGTGCGATGTCCTGCGATTCGTCGTAGAGATAAGGAAAACTGAAATCAAAAGTTTGCGACTCGATCTGCATCTGTTCGGGGCTGTCCTCCGGGTGGGTCGAGATGTCATTGGCACTGATGGCCACGACAGCCAGGCCTTTGCGCTGGAATTCCCGGACGAATTCCGCGAACCCGGCGCGCACGTGCTTGACATACGGGCAGTGATTGCACCAGAACGCCACGAGCAAAGCTTGCGAGTCCGCGAAGTCACCGCGCCGGACCGTCCGGCCCTCGGTATCCGGCAACGCGAAATCGGGCGCCGGCAGTTCCAGTTCCGGCATATTGGATGGGGTTACAGCCATGCTGTGCTCTCCTACGTCTTATTTTGGCCGGGGATTAAATGGGGTCTGACCCCATTTAATCCCGACGCCATTAACCAAGGACGGCGCGCAATACCAGGTACGGCACGAGATTGAACAGCAGTATCGAAAGCTCGTAGAAACCCATGCTGGCGTAATGGATCGCGTCGAATTTCTCGACCGACAGCCGGAACCATCGGCCATGAAAATTGAATAACCAATCGTGGGCATAGATGAAACCCAAAAGCCACGCCACGAAAATCGCAATATTGATCACGGAACACCAGGCCAGGACGTCGCGAATCAGTTCAGCAGTCATTGTTCGCTCTCCTCAGAAAAAGGGGTCAGACTAAATGGCGTCGACTAAATGGAGTCAGACCCCCTCGATTTGAAACAGTGCGACTAGTTCTGACGACCAATACAACTAACTAGCGTGGGGTCTGACCCCATTTAATCCTCGTTTAAGACCGCGCGACGAGCTTGTCCTGCTCGACGCCCATGAGCCGCGCAGCGCGCATCAGCACCCAGACGATCCCCGCCGTCATGAACGTGCCGGCATACATAATCGCCGTCAGGCGCGGCGCGCCGAATACGCTGATCGGCGCGTTGGCGAAGAACACCGCCATGACCAGCACCGGCGGCACGGCGATCGCGAGTTTCGTGCGGGTACTCAGGCCCAGGCCGTGCAGCTGGATGATCAAGAAGGTCGACAGGCCGCCGAACGCGAAATAGGCCCACGTCGGCCCGACGCCTGTGTTCATGAGGGTGTACGCGACAATCGTACCGTGGATGACGAACAGGGTTTCGAGGAATACGGTCCACCAGCGGTTGGTGTGGAAGCGGGTAAAGAACAGGCTGCTCTGCAGGATCAGCAACATCATGTAGGCGAACCCAGCCAGGTGTCCGGAGGTCATCTCCACCGGGTGGTACCAGAACGTGTAAATAATCGCCCAGGAAAAGTAATAGCCATGGTAGCGGCGCGTCGCATCGCCGACGCCATACAGCGCCTTGACGGGTTTACCCAGGAACAGCCCGCGGCGGCGATTTTCCATCAGGATGATCAGGAACAACATCAGCGTGACGGAGCCCATCGACGTCGCCTCATGCACGTCCTGGGCCAGGCCGTCATACGTGAGCTTGGTCTGCGCGATGTGCAGCAGGATGAAGAACACGTTGGTGCCGAGCGCCCAGAGATTGAATTGATGCAGCCCGAAAAAATAGCGCGGCTTGGCACGTTGGGCGTAGGCGATCAGGAACCAGATGGACATCTGGTGGAGGCTGTACGGGACCCAGACGGCGAGACGTGTCCAAACGGTCGCGTCGGGCAGTTGCCAGTAATACCACCAGTTTGCGCCATCTTCGTCTGGCAGGAAATCGACGTTGGCGCTGTACGGCGCCATCAGCACGATGACGCCCATGATTGCCGCGCAGCCGAGCAGGCCCCACCAGTGCTTGAAGGGGATCATGGACTCGGCTGCCCGGGGCTGGTTTTCGGAACTCATCGGGGAGATTGTATGAATAAATTGGGGTCTGAGGATTAAATGGGGCTGATTTAATGGGGTCAGACCCCATTTTAATTGGGGTCTGACCCCATTTATTCTTCTGACCCCCTCTTTTTGACCTAGCTGAAATGCGGAATGACGCGCTCCTTAATCGTCTTCAGCCCCTCCATCGGGTCATCGAATACCCGTAACGCGAGGTCGGTGAGCCCTGCCCGCTCGAACTCGCGATAACGCTCGATCTCGCGGTCGATGTCGTCGAAGTCGCCTGCGGAACTGACTTCGTCGATCAGCCGCTGCACCAGCTCCGCCGGCACGTCCTTGATATCGCCCGTCCGGGTGACGCCGGCCGTCAGAAAATTGTGAAATTTGTCCCTGACCAGCTGCGCTTCCTCCGCGTCGAGCAAGTGATCGAGGCCGATATGCGGCGGGATCACTTCGGCGCGCGCAAACAGCCCGACCCGCGCCTCATACATCGATGCCTCGCGGTCTTTCTTGATGTGCCAGGCCCAGAAGTTGCCGATGCGAAAATCGTCGGCCGGGTGCGACCGCTTCGCCAGCCCCGCCTGAATGTCCTGCATGACCTCAGGCAGTCTGCCGGGCGTGACATCGCCCACTTGCAAACCGTCAGCGATGCGCCCACCCATACGCAGCATCTGCGGACCCATGGAACAGGTGAAGATCCGCGGCCGCGGTGATTCCATGAAACTCAGTTTGAAGGGTTGCGGAACGCTGAAAACCTCGCCTTTGTAGCCGCGATGAAATTCACCGGACGCCATCCGGAAGATGATCTCCGCGGCCTCCCGCACACCGCGCACGATGCGCATCTTCTTGAAATCCAGGCTTGCGCCCTCGGCGCGATCGACCGTCGCCAGCGCCATCGCACCGCCACCGCCCAGGCCGAGAATCGCACGGCCCTTGGCCATTTCATTCAGGCTGATGATCGAATAGGCGATCCGGACCGGATGCATCTCGTACGGGCTGAGCGCCAGCACGCCAAGTTTGATTCGACTGGTCGCCAAGGCGGCCTGCGACAACCCGAGAAACGGATCCCAGCCGTTCGGAAGATTCGAATGCCAGAGCGTTCGCACGCCGGCCTTTTCCGCCTCGACCGCGTATTCTGCCACCTGCTGCGGGTTCATTTCGCAGCCGATAATGATCTCAATGTCCATCGTTTTCCCCCGGTTCGAATTATAATGAGGTTAATTAAATGGGGTCTGACCCCAATATTAATGGGGTCTGACCCCATTTAATTTCTGACTTATTTAAATCTATAGCCAGGCCATCACCGCGCCAATCAAACTGCCCACCAATAAGATCGTTTGGCTCACTTGCCCGATCACATACCCTAACACCCGCTTACTCGGCGCCTCGACATATCCGCGGTAATACAACGCCCGGCCCAGGATAAACACCAGGCCGACGCCCGCACCGATCAGCGCATTGACGTAGATGCCAAATAACCAGAGTGCCGGCAGAAAAACCACGAGTTGTTCGAGCGTATTCTGGTGCACGCGAAAGTAGCGCTCAAAAATTGGATCCCCGACTATTGCCGGTGGTTCTGTGTGGGTCTTGACTCGAGATCGTGCGACCTGAATCGAGAACACGAAATACTCGATGAGTGCCAATAAAGTCACAACGGCGATAGGCTCCACGGCAATACCTCTTATTTAATGAGTAATTGTAGGATTAAATGGGGTCTGACCCCATTAATAATGGGGTCTGACCCCATTTAATCGACCTCATTTATCCGTAACCGCTCGTACGCGTATGTACGCATAGGCCCTGTGGATCAGCCTTGATACGCTCCGCCGTCCATAGGCGGAAAAACAATGCGCCATCATCAGGGAGTATGTCATGTACATCAATTTTTGGTACCCGATCACGAGAAGTGAAGACCTGGGCTACGATAAACCCGAGAAAGTTCAGGTGCTGGGCGTCAACCTGGTCGTATTCCGGGATAGAGAAGGCATCGCGCACGTTCTGAGTGATACCTGCGTGCACCGTGGCGCCTCGCTCGGTGGTGCGTGGTCCGGTGGCAACGCACCTAGAATTATAAACGGCTGCATCGTTTGCCCTTATCACGGCTGGGAGTTTGGCGGCGACGGGGAGTGCAAGAACATTCCATCGATTGGCTATGGAACAAAGACCCCACCACGAGCCAAAGTCGACTCTTATCCGGTGGAGGAACGGTACGGTATCGTGTTCGCGTTCCTCGGCAATCAGTCCGAAGAAGAGCGCCCACCGTTGCTGAACGTCAAAGAATATGGCGAGGAGGGCTGGCGTGCGAATTCCATACTGATCCTCGAGGTCGGCTATAACTATGAGCGGTCCATGGAAAATGGCCTGGATCCCTCCCACAACGAGTTCGTGCATCCAACGCACGGTTTCTCCGGCGCGAATCGCGACACTTACAGGGTTCGTGATTACGATACGGAGGATCACCGTCAAGGCTGGGGTTTCTGGTTTACCGCCATCATGGATACGCCAGCGCTACCCCAGAAGGGCAGTGCGACGTCGCCCGACGCCGAAACGCCGTGGGGTAATACCAAGACTGAGCGCAGTAAAATCGTTGCGGGCGGTGGCACCTACGGCCCCAACGCCATGGCGACCTACATCAACCTCACGCCTGACAAGATGTTTCGGCAGTACTTCTTCGAGCAACCCGTCAACGAGAACGAGACGCGGATTTTCTTTCTCAACATGCGGAACTTCCTGTTAGATCCGAAAAACGATGGGCCGATCCATGCTCGCAACAAAGTCATCGCGCAACAGGATATTGATATTCTGCTCGAAATGAATCCGCCGCGGACGCCGATGACGAATACCAAGGAAGTGATGATGCCCGCAGATAAAGCAATCCTGGCGTATCGCACGTGGCTGCAAAAATTCGATAACGAGGGCTCGCGTATCGATATCGAGACGTTCAATCAAAGGAACGGCAGAGACGCGGCCTTCGCCATCCCCTGCCCGGCGCGGGAAACGTCCGGTAACTGGGTGCTTGAGACTATGCCTCTGCTCGAGGGCAAGATTGACCGGAAAATCGCGTCTGTCGCATAGCGGCGCCGGCCAACGGGCGAACTGGGGCGGCCTACGGGCCGCCCTTTCTTTTCGGGAGCAAATGGGATCGATTAAATGGGGTCAGACCCCAATATTAATGGGGTCTGACCCCATTTAATCGAGCGGCACCTCGATAATCAATAACTGGCAGTCGGCGCCCGCCTGGATATCGATCGAGTCGGACTCTGTGATGCCCATGCCGTCGCGGCGCTCGAGGCGCTCGTCCGCGATCATGACGGCGCCTTCGATCACGAATAGATACACGCCGTTGCCGTCCCGGTTTAACCGATAGCTGTCCCCGTTTCCGGCGTTGAAGTTGGCGAGCGAGAACCAGGCGTCCTGATTGATCCATACGGCCCCGTCGTCCGCATCGGGGGCGACCACGGTCTGAAAACCGTTCTCGCGCGCCGCGGCTGGAAATTCCTGCTGACCGTAACGCGGTTCGATATCGCGCTGTTTCGGCATCACCCAGATTTGCAGGAAATTCACCGGTTCGGTATCGGATGCATTGTATTCAGAATGCGTGATCCCGGTGCCCGCCGACATGATCTGCACTTCGCCCTGGCGAATGAGCTGAGTACTGCCCGTGCTGTCGTTGTGGCGTAACGCACCGGCCAAGGGCACCGAGACAATTTCCATATTGGCGTGTGCATGCCTGCCGAAGCCTGCGCCGGGCGCGACAATGTCATCATTCAGCACGCGCAGCGCGCCGAAACCCATGCGCTCGGGGTCGTGATACTCGGCAAAGGAAAACGTATGCCGGGACTGAAGCCAGCCGTGTTCGCCTACCCCACGCGTGTCTGCCCGGTGCACGCTGCTGATCATGCCAAGGCAACCGTGGCGTTACGGGCGCTCGTCAGCCACGCCCATGCGGCGCTTCAAAATCGAGCGCCGGCCCGTCGGGCACGATGCCGAACGGATTGATGTGCCGATGCGACGCATAATAATGATTCTTGATATGCGCCATGTTGACGGTTTCCGCGACACCGGGCGCCTGGTAGATATCCCGCGTAAAACCCCAGGTATTCGGGTAATCGACGATGCGCCTCAGGTTGCATTTGAAATGCGTGACGTACACGGCGTCGAAACGCACGAGGGTCGTGAACAGCCGCACATCGGCCTCGGTTAATTCGGACCCGGTCAAATACCTGGAGTCGGCAAGAATCGCTTCGACGCGATCGAGCGCGGCGAATAACTCCTCGAAGGCCCGGCTGTAGGCGGCCTGCTTCGTCGCGAAGCCACAGCGGTAAACCCCATTGTTGATGCACGGGTAGATCCATTCATTCAGCGCGTCGATCTGCTCGCGCTTGTCGGCCGGGTAAAGATCGAGCGCCGCGTTCGTCGCGTCGTCCGGGAATTCGGCGTTGAACATGCGAATGATTTCGGCCGATTCGTTGTTGACGATCTGCCGCGTTTCTTTATCCCAGAGTACCGGCACCGTGATCGCGCCTTCGAACTGCGGGTTACTCTTCATATAGGCCTCGCGCAGATCGCGGAAACCGTTGACGGTGTCGCCGGTCGCACCCGGGGTCGAGTCATCGAACGACCAGCCCGTGGTCGGCAGCAACGGGTGGACGACGTCGAAGCTGATCGCGTTTTCCAGGCCTTTCAGCTTGCGCGTGATCAGCGTCCGGTGCGCCCAGGGACAGGCCAGGGAAACGTACAGATGATAGCGCCCGCTCGCCGGGGCGAAATCCGTCGAGCCATCGGCGCGAATCTGGGTGCGAAAACTGGTCTGGTGGCGAACGAATTCGCCGTCGTCACTGACTTCGGATTCCCAAGTGTTGCCCATGAACTCACTATACACGCCGATGGCCGTTATCCGTTTATAATGGCCGGGTGTCGGCGAAGCACGGGGAGGAATAATAATGATACCGCTGCGACTCATACCCGGCGGATTCACGCCGGAGTTGTTCGAGCGCTATATTCATCTGCGCTTCGGCACCGGCGATCCGGTGTACTGGTACGCGATCGGCGACGCGACGACATTTCCCAAGGGTGAGCAATTCATGCGCACCGAAGGGTATGACACCGGGCGGCTGTTTGCCTTCGACGGCGATGCCTGTACCGCGACGGGTCTGACCCGCAAGCTCATCGTCATGCGCAACCCGGAGACCGGCGATATCCTGACCGGGCCGGACGGGAAGCCGGCCTGGATCAATAATTTCACGTATCAGTTGTTCACGATGCGCCTCGAAGATGACTTTTTGACTTTCGAAGCCGAACAGGGCGCCGGCGAACTGCTCAATACCGCGACCGGCGGCATGAACCGCACCGAGGTGCAGCAGTTCGACGGCATGACCGTGTTCACGACGCCGGTGAACTACACCATGCCGGTCACGGAAGACGGCAGCCAGTGGGAACCGGTCTGGGAAACCTACGACTTTATCGAACGACACGACAACGACCAGGTGCAGTACGACGCGTTGTGGGCCGGCGCATTTCCGCTGCCGGCTTTTATGGGTGGCGGGCGCAGCAGCATGCATGCGTATTTTCATCGTTATGACCGCTACGCCGATCTGCCCGAGTCGATCCGTGGGTTCGTCGATGAGCACGCCACCCTGTGGCGGGAACCACCGCACGACCTGGACGAGATTCGTGCACTGCAAAAATAATGGAGAATTGATCATGCCACTCTTATATATAGTGATATCCGCCATACTGATGTTTTCGCTGCCTTTCGCGGCCTGGTCGGCCGAAGAAGAAGTGCCGCTGCTGATGCCCGGCACGAAAATGCCGTTCAAGCTCTGGGAAACCGAAAAGATCGCAGACGGCGTCTACGCGTTCCGATATTCGTTTTACCGCAACATTTTTATCGTCACCGACGAGGGCGTGATCGCCACCGACCCGCTCTTACCTGAGGCCGGGCCGATCCTGCTCGCGGAGATCCGCAAGATCACCGACCAGCCGATCAAATACGTGGCCTATACGCATTCGCACTGGGACCATGCGTCCGGCGGCCAGGTGCTCAAGGATGAAGGCGCGACTTTTGTCGCCCAGGAACGCTGCGCGGCCAACTTTATCGAAAACCCGAACCCCAACGTCGTGACGCCCGACATCACCTATGAGGACTATTACAAGATCGAGCTCGGCGACAAGTCACTCGAGATGTTTTTCTTCGGGCCCTCGCACGACAACTGCCTGGTCGTGATGATCGTGAACCCGGCCAACAAACTATTCCTGGTGGATATCGCCAACCCGCCGAACGGCTGGATGATGTTCTACAACCCGGCGATTTCGGAGGACCGGCCCTGGCACATGGTGCGCTTCTTCACGCAGCTGCAGAACCTGGTCGAGGAGCGCGGCATCGAAACCGTCATCGGCGGTCATATGTCGGGCTCGTTCGACCCGGTCACCAACCTCCCGACGATCGTGAAGGGCACGACGGGGCCCGCGACCGTGGTCAAACAGCGGCTGGAATTCTGGACCGCGATCATCGCGGTCGCCGAGGCCGAACTCGCGGCCGGTACGCCGCCCGA
>SMVA01022933.1_pt1 | contig 18240 bp, 20 predicted proteins | sample 2456451 | NCBI WGS metagenome assembly SMVA01 (sample SAMN11095933, study PRJNA526329) | marine sediment metagenome | biome: Marine sediment; feature: Surficial sediment; material: Deep marine sediment; isolation source: Hadal surficial sediment | place: Pacific Ocean | collected 2014-05 | depth...
AAAACCGGCTACGTTGAAACCATATTTGGTCGCAGATTATGGTTACCGGAAATCAACAGTTCCAACGGTAATCGCAGACAAGCTGCAGAACGTGCTGCTATCAATGCACCCATGCAAGGCTCCGCGGCAGATATTGTCAAGTTAGCTATGATTGCGGTGTGTGATTGGTTGGCTCGAGAAAATCTATGTAGCAAACTTATTATGCAGGTCCACGACGAATTGGTGCTAGAGGTACCTGATGACGAGGTCGAAATAGTAAAACAAGAATTGCCGCAGCTCATGGGAGGTGTTGCCAAACTGGACGTCTCGCTACTAGTGGAACTGGGGGTGGGATCAAATTGGGAGCGTGCACACTAATATACTAAGGACTATGGGGTCATAAGGTAAATTATGTTGTGAAGATAAGAACAGCCATAGGATTCACACCCTGCTCCTTTTCATCCTCAACAAATGCTTTTTTATTTGCTAAAACAAGGGAAATTACCGTAAAATCACATACCTTTAGTTTTAGATTCTTATAGGTGGATTAGACATGGTCATTATTCGACTGGCGCGGGGTGGTGCCAAGAAGCGCCCGTTTTTCAATATGGTAGTAGCGGATTCTCGTAATGCCCGCGATGGCAAGTTCATTGAGCGCATTGGTTTCTATAATCCCAAGGCGACCAAAGGTGAAGAAGGATTGCGAGTGCGACTAGATCGTATTACTTATTGGCAGTCACAGGGTGCGCAATTATCAGACACCGTAACAAGGCTTGTCAAGCAGTTTGGTGCAAAGCAAAAAACCGCAGAAAGTAACTAAGGTAAACGAAGCAGCTGAACCCATGGTAGTGATGGGGCGGATCGTTGGCTCCTTTGGCGTACTTGGCTGGGTTAAGGTTTTGCCCTACACCGAATTTGTGGATGGGTTGCTTGATTACCCTGTGTGGTGGGTGGGAAAGGGTGATGGAAAATGGCGTGAGGTGAAGGTTACCGAGTGTAATGTTCATGCCAAAATGTTAATTGCGGTGTTGGAGAAAAGTGCCGATCGTACTGCGGCGATGATGCTGAGAGGTATGCAGATCGCAATTCCTCGCAATCAGTTACCAGTATTATCAGATAGTGGTGAAGACGGTTATTACTGGTCAGATATGATTAACCTAAAAGTGGTCAATCTGCAGGGCGAAGAACTGGGAAACGTAGCCGGCTTACTGGAATCCGGTTCCAGTGATATTCTGCAAGTTCATAACCTGAAAGATGGTAAAAGTGAAAGGCTGATTCCCTTCGTCGATCAAGTAATCATGAAAGTAGATTTGGAAGTTCACCAGATTACTGTAGATTGGGGATTGGACTATTAGAGTGACGGACAATGGCTTTTGAATTTGACGTCATTACGTTATTTCCAGACATGTTCGATGCCATAACAAAACATGGTGTAACTGGTCGGGCGAAAGAAAACGAGTTTTACGGACTACACACGTGGAATCCACGCGACTTTACTGAGAATGTTCATCGCACGGTGGATGACCGTCCCTACGGAGGGGGCCCCGGGATGGTGATGTTGGCTGATCCACTGGAAAAAGCCGTTACTGCAGCCAAACTAAGGCAGACAGCAAGTGGAGTCAGTGAAATGAAAGTGATTTATCTTTCTCCCCAAGGCCGTCTTCTTGATCATGAATTAGTGAAGGAGTTAGGTCAGTTATCAGGGCTAGTGCTAATTTCCGGTCGCTACGAAGGCGTGGATGACCGCCTGATAAAACGGCAGGTGGACGAGGAAGTTTCCATCGGTGAGTACGTACTTTCTGGCGGTGAGTTACCGGCAATGGTGTTGATAGACAGTATGGTGCGACAGATGCCAGGCGTGTTAGGTGATCCGGAATCAGCGAACCAGGACTCATTCGTGAATGGTTTGTTGGACTTTCCTCACTACACACGTCCTGAAGTCTATCAGGGTGATATCGTGCCGGAGGTATTGATGTCTGGGGACCCTGTTAGAATCAACCGCTGGCGTTTGCAGCAGGCGTTGGGTAGGACATGGCTCAGACGCCCGGATTTGTTGGCGTTGAGAATTAAACGAGGTATGACCGCTGAAGAAAATAAGTTATTGGAAGAGTTTAAGAAAGCTTATAAAGCTAATCAGAACAAAATGAATCAGGGCAAGGAGTAAAAATGAATCTGATTGAACAACTTGAAACAGATGAAATTAAACGCTTGAACAAAACTATACCGGACTTTTCTCCCGGCGACACCGTGATCGTTAACGTAAAAGTTGTTGAAGGTGAACGCAGTCGCATTCAAGCCTACGAAGGAGTGGTTATCGCCAAACGTAACCGCGGTCTCAACTCGGCTTTTACTGTGCGGAAAATATCCAGCGGAGAAGGTGTGGAGCGTACTTTCCAAACTTATTCACCATTGATTGCCAGTATAGAGATCAAACGCCGTGGAGACGTACGTCGCGCCAAGCTTTATTATCTTCGAGATCGTTCTGGCAAATCGGCGCGTATTCGGGAGAAGCTTCCAACACGCGCGGTAGCAAAAAAAGAAGCACCAAAAAAAGAACAAGCCTAAGATTCTAGCTGTGAACATGCTCACTGTAATGATTTGCTTTAGAAAGAAGTGGAGTAGTTGTAGTTTTTTTATCTAAGAAAATATAGTTGATTATAGTAAGTGTTGTAAGCCGGTTGGTGTGGTTTTACCACACCAACCCAAATTGAAATAAAGTCAGCCGTCAGCCTATTGGTTTCCTAGACCTGCAATTACATCAGCACCTAATTCTATTGATGCTGCTTCATTTGTTGCTTTTGTTCAATTTCCTGATACCAAATATTATATATCTCATCCGGCCATATTGAAGTGATCCAAACTGTCACATCGTCGATTTCCTGATTGGTTAATTTATTATCCCATGCAGGCATACCTCCAATACCAGACGAGCTACCTTCGCGGATTATTTTTTTCAACGTATCGGATGAGTGGTGCCAAGTATGAGCGCTACCATTTAGAGGCGGTGGAGGATACTTGTTGTCTGCACCTTGATTACGCCAGTCGGGAGTAGATTCTCCGTTCGGCCCATGACAGGTAGCACAGTTTGTGTGATAAATAATCCCACCGCTCTTAACTTTCTCTGGATCCAGCGTTCGCATTACCATAGTCTGTGACTGTTGCTTCGGTTCGGCTATAGGTGGTGGCGTCTGCACGGTGGTGTCAGGTAAGGCCGATGAAGAAGTAGATGGAGCTAATATGGTATTAGGTATAGGCGGGAGCGGCTCACTGCAGCCGACAATGAATCCAGTTGCTATGCCTAGAGGCAGGAGATGGCAGCAGTGAAAAATAAAAAATGATTTTACATTGTTCATTTCAATCTCATAACTGACTTGTTTTTATCAGATGGGAGATGCCGGCTGTATACACTCACGTTTCCTTCTTTATTAATTAAAAGCACGTTATAGGGATTACTACGTGAACTCTCCATACCGGGAGAACCCATGGGCATTCCGGGGACAGCTAGGCCGATAGCACTGGGTCGTTCTCTAAGAAATCGCTTAACGTCTCGCGCTGGTACGTGGCCCTCGATAACATAACCGTCAACGAGAGAAGTATGGCACGACCCGAGTGAGGGGGAAATGCCCGCACGTTTTCGCACTTCCTTGTTGCCTACGTTCCTGGTTTCCACTGTAAAACCATTGGCACGCATATGGTTGACCCATTTCTCACAGCATTTACAGGTTGGGCTTTTATAGACTTCAATCTTGGTTGCAGCTGCGTATGACATTACTCCGAATAGGGACGCGGCGAAGATGAACTTAGATAATAATGGGCGAGCTGATTTTTTCATTTAGTTGCTTTTTTTCCGTTGTCATGACTAGCTTCAGAAGAATAACTTGTCGAAATCAAGCCTATTGCTGAGATAAATACGATATAAATCCTTTTTATAATATCATCCTATCAGTTGTTGCTGTTGGAAGCTTAGAAAAATTCAATTTTATAAGTAGATTTATTTACTCATTCGTACCAATTTGTATGCATACTTGCCATTACGCTAGGATGTCGGGTATTAGTTGTTCTTTAAGTTTAGTAATCATATTCTTGAGTTGTAGTATTCGTTTTTTCAGGCGTTTTAGTTGTAATTGGTCTGGGTAGGGATTTTCCGATAACTTAGTAATGACAACATCCAAGTCGTGATATTCGACTTGCATATCCATAATTCTGCATTTGATTGCCTCGATTTCTTGATCCATGGCTACTTCCTGTCATCAATATGTCAAAAAATCATAAACGCCCAATTTTTGGGATAGCGATGGTGCTGTGAAAGCACGGTCCTTGATCGTGAAAGTGGCACATACGTTCTTCGTTACATCAAACATCGTTAAGATGATTTTTAGCTGATAGTATCAGGCAAAGTGGGGGGGGCAGCTAGAGTCATTCCTATGTGACGACAAGAAACGCTGCATGGCAGTGCTCATATTTCTTAGTAATCGATATTGCTGGCGAACTACAATAAGTCAGAACAGCTGGTAGATTTCCTGCTGCAATCCCGTCATAAGCATCAGCAATAACTGAATGATCACTAGTATAAACAGTGGTGATAGATCGATGTTACCAATAGGTGGGATACGTTCACGGAAAATTCTGAGGAATGGTCTGGTGAAGTTATCAAGCAAGGAAGCTATGGGACTATGCGGGCTGAACCAAGAGAGTAAGGCCTGCGCGATTACTGCTATCATAACAATGTGGAAAGTCATCTTGATGATTTCTACAAATGCTAGCAGCATAAGTCCCATAGTCGCTGTGCCTATGGTAGAACTGTAATTATAACCCTGAAGTTTGTGTATTCCTGTCAGTAGAATAAATTGAGTAAGCCACGCTAACAGAAGCGTGGAAAGATCCATACCCCGCAGGCCGGGGATCACTCGGCGCGTAGGGCGGACGACAAAATCGGTGAGGGCGACGAGAAATTGTGATAGCGGATTACGGTAAGGTGTGTGCATTAGTTGCATATAAAAGCGCAGTAGCAGTGCAAGAGAGAATAACCCTAGCAATGTGTTGAGTATAAAGATAATAATTTGATTAAGCACATATTTTCCTAGTACGCAAGAATCTGTATCTGAAGATTACTTGTTGGTGAATTCGTCGCCAAGTTCGCGAGAGCGTTTATTTGACGCATGAATAGCACGTATGATTTTCTTATTAATTTCATCATTTTCCATAGTCTGTATCGCGTGCTCGGTAGTGCCATTCTTTGAAGTCACCTTGGCACGTAGCGTGGTGACATCTTCGTTGCTCTGGCTCGCTAGTTTTGCCGCACCAAGAAAAGTTTCCAGGCTCAACCGGCGAGCCTGGGTTTCATTGAAACCTAGTTCCCGCCCGGCTTGCTGCATCGCTTCGATGAAATAGAAGACATAAGCGGGACCGCTACCGGACACGGCGGTGACTGCGTCCAACAACTCTTCGCGTTCAAACCATAGCACAGAGCCCACCGCTGTTAGTATGGTCTCTGCATTTTGTTTTTCCTTTGTATTTACTTCGGGCAGAGCAAAAAGTCCAGTGACCGCCGCGTGGATCAGCGCAGGTGTGTTGGGCATGGCTCGTATCACACGTGTATAGTCGCCTAACCAGCGGCAAATTTCCGTAGTTCGGATACCGGCAACAATAGAAATAACCAAATTCGTTTTGAGGAGCGGTGCAAGTTCCTGTGCCACGGATGAAAGCTGTTGTGGTTTTACAGCAAGCAAGATAACGTTGCTACCAACCATTCCATCGGAAAGTTCTGCCGCCACTGTTACCCTAAACTTGCGGTTTATTTTTTCACGGACTTCAGTATTTATTTCTACCACACGTATTTGCGTAGCTGAGTAGCCTTGTTGTAACAGTCCACCGATCAAAGCGGTAGCCATGTTACCTCCGCCGATGAAGGTTATATTCATATAAACCCTTTGATTGTGGAAGTTTGTAAACCCAAATGATATACCAAGCTAGGATATTTCATGGATTTGATCGTCGGGAGTATCTGTAAGGCGTTTTCAGAATCTTTGGACTCTCGATGGTAGTTTGGTTTGCGGAAAATGATCTGCTGCAGTGGTTAATTGATACTCTATAAAACCGGAAGGGGTGCAGCATGGTGGTCTTCAACTTAAATGGGGTATTCTCACAACAGTCAAAATGGGACGTATGTATACAGATTATATCTCTAACTACACAGGAGCGTATTAGCTATTATCTTCGTAGGTACCTGTGCCTAAATGAGTACGTCTGTGTAAAAAATATAGAAATCTGGACACAACTCTTTCGTGACACTTGCAGACAAAAGTTTCTCCCGAATCTGGCGCCATTTTAGCAATTTTGTTTATTTCTGACAGCCTGGGCAATAAAAACTTGAGCGTTGTCCTTGCTTGATTTGCCTGATAGCAGCTCCACATTTTCGGCAGGGCTCTCCTGTGCGTTTATACACCCAATGCTGTTGTTGGAAATAGCCAGGGCTACTATCGCTATTGACGAAATTGCGTAGACTGCTACCACCTGCGTTGATGGCAAGTCTGAGCGTTTTCTTTACAGCACGAACCAGCTTATCATAGCGATTTATGCCAATTCTGCCTGCAGCGATTCTGGGATTGATGCCGGCGTGGAACAGAGATTCACTAGCGTAAATGTTGCCGACACCGACAACAATACGGCTGTTCATTAGAGTTTCCTTAATGCTAGTGCTACGGCCACGAGTCTTTTTGTACAGAAAATTCCCGCTAAATGTTGCAGTAAGTGGCTCAGGGCCAAGATGGGCCAGCAGTGGGTGGCGCATGACATCACTGGTTGTCCACAAAACTGCACCAAAGCGTCGTGGGTCTCTTAAGCGTAAAATCATACCACTATCCAAAATTAGGTCGAAATGATCGTGTTTCTGTGGCGGTGTCCTGGGAGCTAGTATTAGCAGGCTGCCTGACATTCCTAAGTGCAGAATCAGCGTACCTTTACCACAATCGAGCAGGAGATATTTTCCACGTCGTGTTACCTTGTGGATTTCCAGCCCAGCTAATATCTTTTTTAGATTGTTAGGGATCGGCCAGCGTAAACATGGATTTCGTATCATTACGCTAGTGATGCGTTGTCTCACTAGATGGGGTTCAATGCCTCGACAAACCACTTCAACTTCTGGTAATTCAGGCATCTTTACCCCTATAAATCAGAATTCATCATGATATGGTATTGTCAAACCAGCATTTTGTGTTTATATGTTAATTATATGCGATTCCCTAAAACTTCTATTCTGTTAAAAATTAGATGCTGGTTTATTTAATTCAGCACGCTGAATTTATAGAGGATAGTGTTATTTAGATTCATTTTCTTTTTCGTCTCCACCATACAGCTACCCCACATACCACAAAAAAGAGTGGAAGAACGATAAGGAAGCCAGTAGCAATTATGGCCAAAGCGGACTTGCTCATGGTCAGATTACTGTCAAGCGTGGCACGGGGTTGGATTGTAATGAGGTTTTCATCGTCTACGAGCCAGTTGATGAGATTGATGCCGAAACCTAGATTGCTGCCGTTACCTATATAACTATTAGCTAGAAAATGCCCGCTACCGATTATCGCGACGTGCTGTTCGCGGTCTTGCAAAGTGCGGCTGAGTGCGGCAGCGATGCTTACCGGGCCGGCTACTTCATGCGTTTTATCAAAAGTAACATTGCTCCCCAGCTTACCTGTTTCTACCCATCCGTTTTGCGCAACCTCTACCAACGAAACACTGTTCCATTCCTTACTTTCGTTTAAACTTATCTGGCGTGCAAAGGGAAAAACTGTGATGCTGTTGAAATTACGTGTGACTGGATGTTGTCCATAATTTGCGCCCAAAGCGAAGGTAATAGGCGCTTTTAATTGTTGTGCTTGAGGATCAACAACTATGCCCGGTGTGAGCGTTAAACCTAATTTATCCGCCAACGGTTGCAGGCCACGTAAAGACTCTTGGTCGATTAGCCACAATAGGTTGCCACCGCGAGCAACGTACGCAAGTATTTTGTCCACTTCACCTTTTAGTAAGTCCACCTGTGGTGAGGCAATAATGAGCACACTTGTGTTGACTGGTACGTCTTGAGCAATAGCTAGATTAAGCGCGGAAGTTTTAAAACCTATCATAGACAACTGTTTTCCAAATTCTCCCAGGTCATGATTAGCACGACCATCGAGTCTGCGTTCGCCATGGCCACTAAGGTCCATTACCAGTTTTTCACCAGAACGAACTAGGCGTATCAGTAAATTAGTAAATACCTGTTCATTGACTATAGTTAAATGTTTGCTTCGACCATTGAAAGTTACTATCATTTCACCGTTAACCTTGATTCCTGCCTCCTGAGTGATTTTCGGGTGCTCTGTGGGATCAATAAATGTGAGTGTAAAATCAGGCTTAATGCGTTGATAGAGTGCAAGGAAGTCACTTATGATCTTGCGAATATCTCCTAACCGTGCATCCTGAGCCGTGGCATAGACAGTGACGGTAACTGGACCATCCATATTTTGCAGTACCTCTACGCTCGCTTGGTTCAGAGTATTACGTCCGTTCTGGCTGATATCCCACTGAATGCTGTTTTCTCGTCCTAGATAACCCAGCAAACCTACCAATAGTAATAGTAGTAAAACAAACAGACCATTTTGTATTAATAGGCGAAGACGTAACTTTTTGTTTATCGTAATCACTCGTATACGCTTATCCAATATTCAACCACGTATGCGCTCTCCATCTAACCTGCGGATAGACAGTACTAAAAAGGTAAGTGTAAACAACACAAAATATGCAATATCAAAAGTGTCAATTATGCCGCGATTAAAATTTTCATAATGCTTAAGAAGAGAAAAGTCTTGCGCTATGCTGTCTATGTTATTCGTAGTAATGTCTACTGCCCATAGTACCAGCAGTGCGCCCAGCGCACCTGCAGCAGCAATCGACGGCTGTGCGGTGAGGCAGGACATATATAACCCCAGTGAGGCGAAACAAGCGGCTATCAGAAACAGACCAGCGATGTTACTCAACAATAAGCCGAAATCTAACATACTGCCTGACAACAGCGAGATCGATAGCGCTACAACCAGGGAGATTTCTACAGAGAAGAAAATCATCAGACCTAGAAATTTACCCAAAACGATATCAGTCATAGAAATCGGTGCAGAAATGAGAAAAATCATGGTGTGATTACGGCGTTCCTCGGCAATGAGTCGCATGGTCAGAAGTGGGGTAGCGATCAGCAACACTACTGCAGTTGTGGCGAATAATGGTGCAACTATAATTTCTGTCACCCCTGGCGGATTGGAGATTTGTACTAGTTGTGATTGCATTTCAAGAAAGGTGTCGAGGCGACCAAGAAAGATCCATGCCAAAACCAACTGCATCAGAGCGAGCAGCGTCCAGGCAAGCGGTGAAGCAAATAGAGTTCTTAATTCTTTATGAGCTATAATTAAAATCATAGCATTAAAGGTTTACTAAGGTTTCGTTGTTCAGGGTAAGTTGCGCGAACATTTCTTCTAGGCTGATTCCTTTTTGTTTTAGTCCAAATAGCGTGTCATTAAACACCGTCTTCCCTTGGTGAATGATCTGCACCCGATCACACACACTTTCAACCTCTGGTAGGATGTGAGTGGAGAGAATCACACTGTGCTTTGTGCCAAGTTCACGGATGAGGGAAAGAATTTCTCGCATCTGATTAGGGTCTAGCCCTATTGTTGGTTCGTCAAGGATGATCACATCGGGATCATGAATAATCGCTTGAGCAATCCCGACTCGTTGTTTATACCCCTTCGACAGAGAGCCGATTAAATGTTTACCAGTATCTTTCAGCCCGCAGTGTAGCTTGACCTCATCCAGTGCAGAATATATTTTAATGCTGCTGACCCGATGTAACTTTGCGGCGAGTCGTAAGTATTCGTTTACTGTTAATTCTTGGTAAAGAGGTGGTGTTTCGGGCAGATATCCGATGTGTATCTTGGCGTTACGTGGCTTGTCTAATAAATCTATACCACAAATCTCCACACTACCACTGCTGGGAGCAAGATTTCCAGTAAGCATACGCATGGTGGTAGTTTTGCCAGCACCATTAGGGCCAAGGAATCCAAGTACTTCGCCACGTTTCAACTCCAGATTGATTTCCCGGACAGCAGTATAGGTACCGAAGTCTCGCCTTAGGCTATGGGCAGAGATGGTGAGCATAGAATCTTTTTCAGTCATAAGGACATAAAATTCTGCGAGCACTAATTTGCAAACAACCGTTATGTGGCATAGATGTCTATCTTAATTCATTTTTAATTATCAGTGGGTTAACTTTGAACTTTAAACTTGAAGTAATGCTCATTAAAAGTGAAAAATCGTATTGAAACCTTTACGCTTATCGGTAGTCTACTTGTGATGAGTGCAAAATATACCTAATATATGGGCTAAATTGAAGCCTACCTTTGTACTTTACAACTTTAAATTAGAATCTTGTCTGTATTTATTCATGAATCTTAAACTTTTTGGCGTGTTGTTGCCCCTTTGTCTTGTTGCATGTGCGCAGATCCCAGGCAAAGCTGTGGTCGAGGTAGATAATCTGGAGGAGCAAAGCGAAACCGGACAGCTAGAATTACCCAAACAGGATTTGACCGCTTCCATGTTGTTTGATTTCTTGTTGGGGGAGACAGCTTTGCAGCGCGGCGATACAGAGATCGCTACGGAGAGTTATCTCAGGCTGGCAAAGACCACCCACGACCCACGTGTTGCTCAGCGTGCTACCGAGGTGGCACTTCTCTCACATAAACCCGTGCAGGCACTGACTGCAGCAAGGATTTGGGTGGAACTTGACCCAAATTCGGTAATCGCACATCAAACTATAGCGTCGGTGTTGGTGGATGCTGGTAGACTGAACGAAGCTCGGCCTCACTTGGACAAATTGCTAGCTATGGAAGGCAATGTTAGTAAGTTTTTCATGCAGTTGAACAATCTCTTGGCACGTAATATCGATAAGACTGAAACACTTGAATTGGTGCAGCAGTTTGCTAAACCTTATCCTAAGTTGCCAGAAGCTCATTTCGCCGTGTCCCGGGCGGCATTGTTCGCAAATCAGTTTAATATTGCGCAGCAACAGATGAAGCTCGTATTGACTTTGCGTCCGGATTGGGAGATGGCTGCAATTTTTTACGGGCGAGTACTGCGTCGTATCTCCAGCACTAGCGCCATAGAATTTTATGAGGGCTATCTCAAGACTTATCCCAAGGCCAACAAAACACGTATCACTTTTGCCCGGATGCTGGTAATAGAGAAAAATTACACCAAAGCCCGCAGCCAGTTTCAACAACTTCTAACTGAGAATCCAGAAAATGCCAATGTTTCTCTGGCAGTGGGGTTACTGTCTATGGAGATGAATGACCTCGACGCTGCTGAGGAAAATTTCAAAGAAGCGATAGAGTTTGGTTATAAAGATTTAAATACGATACGTTTTTATCTTGCTAGAATTTATGAGAAAACTCAGCGTATCGATACCGCTATGGAGTGGTATTATTCAGTGGACAGAGGCAATCAATTTCTTCCGGCGCAAATTAGATACGCTTTCTTGCTTTCCAAGCAAGGAAAGTTGAGTGAGGCCCGCAAGCACTTACAGCAACTACCAGTCAAGAATGATCAGCAGCGTGCTTATCTGATAGTCACCGAGGCAGAATTTCTGCGTGAAGCAGGTTCGCATCAGAAGGTGTTTTATTTACTTAGTAGTGGACTAGAAAAATTACCTGATTATCCTGAATTACTCTACGATCGTGCTATGGCCGCTGAAAAAATCGGCAAACATGATATTTTGGAAAAAGATTTACGTAAACTAATTCAGTTAAAGCCAGACCATGCTCACGCCCACAATGCGCTCGGCTATAGCTTTGCAGAACGTAGCAACCGTTTGCCGGAAGCGCTGGAGTTGATCGAAAAAGCAATTAAACTTTCTCCTGAGGACCCATACATCATAGACAGTTTGGGCTGGGTGCATTACCGCATGGGTAATCTTAATAAAGGAGTTGGTTATCTGAAGCAAGCATTCGTGATTAAGCCCGATCCGGAAATCGCAGCTCATTTGGGCGAGGTTCTGTGGATGCAGGGAACGAAGGAAGAGGCGAAAGAGGTTTGGCGTTCTACCATCAAAAGCCATCCAGGCAACGAAGTGTTGCTCAATACCATGAAGAAATTCATGCCTTAGTGTGGCATCTGGAAAATGATAAACCATTCTGGTGGGAGGCATCTTTTGTATAAGGTGTGGATGCCAGAATTTGGTGGAATAAGATTCTTTTTTCTGCTCTATCAGTTGATCCTTTGTATGTTTTCTTTGCTTGTTGGTTGTGTCTCATTTGCCCCTAGGGCTACCGTTGTGAACACTATTGTAATTGAGCCAGTAGCAGACGTGGCCCCCGTCAATTTTGAACTCATGGGGAGGGTCTCAGCAAAAAATAGGGAGCATGGTTTTTCCGGTGGGGTACGCTGGCGTCATACCAACGAAGATGATGAAATTCACTTTCTCTCTCCATTTGGGCAGATTGTGGCGCAAATTCAGCGCAATCAAGATGTTGTTTTACTTACAACCTCGGAACAGAAGATTTACCGTGCTACTGATGTAGAAAATCTAACTGAACAAGTGTTAGGTTGGCGTTTACCCCTCTTGGGCTTGCAATACTGGGTACGCGGCGTGAACTCACCTACAACGAAGTCGGAGATAGATCTGGATATAGATGGGCGTATTATAGCCATACGGCAGGATGGCTGGGAGATTGTATATTCAAGTTATTTTCCATCGCAATTAATACAAGCTCCACGCCCTAGAGCGTTAGTGCTTAAACGCAGTGATATTAAAATTAAATTAGTAATAGATAACTGGGAGACTGAATAGCTAACTGCTAAATGAAGTGAACGTTAATTCAATGGCCAAACTCACTTGCTCTGCTCCTGCTAAACTTAATTTGTTCCTGCATGTAATAGGTCGTAGAAAGGACGGCTACCATCTGTTGCAAACAGTTTTTCGTTTGCTTGATTTTTCTGATCAGTTAAGCTTCATCGTTCGGGAAGATGGCGAGATCAAATTACATACCCCTACTTCCGGAGTACCAGTTGAGAAAGATTTGTGCACCGGTGCCGCGAAGTTGTTGCAGCAGGAAAGTGGAATTCCTCTTGGTGTAGAAATATTCCTGGAAAAACGTATTCCATTGGGCGGTGGGCTTGGTGGAGGTAGTTCGGATGCGGCAACTACGCTTTTGGCGCTCAATCGCCTGTGGGATTTGGATTGGAGCAGGGAAAGCCTAATGAAGTTGGGCCTTAGTCTGGGGGCAGATGTGCCTGTGTTCATATTTGGTGAGAATGCCTTTGCCGAAGGGATAGGTGAAAAGCTCGTACCTATCGCGTTGCTACCGGCCTGGTATCTGATTCTGGCGCCACCTGTGCGAGTGTCCACAGCAGAGATTTTTGCCAGTAAAGAATTGACACGAAACACAACTCCGGTCAAAATACCGCCCTTTTCTGTCGGGCACGGACAGAATGATTTAGAGTCGGTGGTATGCTTAGCATATCCCGAGGTAGCGCATCACCTGGAATGGCTCAAACAGCTCGATAGCGCTACGATGGTGGCTATGACCGGTTCTGGTTCTTGTGTGTTCGCCGAATTTGCTACGGAGTCGGCAGCACGAATGGCACTTGCAAAAGTTCCTATCGATATGAGTGGTTTTGTGGTGCAGGGATTGGATCGGCATCCCATGCAAGATTTTGCGAGACAGTAATTTGTAATTATGGGGAGTCGCCAAGTGGCAAGGCACTGGGTTTTGATCCCAGCATTCGTAGGTTCGATCCCTACCTCCCCAGCCATATATACTAGGGACTAATTGAGTGGTTTTGTGGTGCAGGGATTGGATCAGCATTCCATGAAGATTTTGCGAGACAGTAATTCATAATTCTGGGGAGTCGCCAAGTGGTAAGGCACTGGGTTCTGATCCCAGCATTCGTAGGTTCGATCCCTACCTCCCTAGCCATATATAATGTGGGGATTAATGTCCCGGCTACTTTTCGATATGATGTTATAAGGAGTTACTTTTGTTCTTCAGTATCTAGTCTATATCTATGTCTTACGATAGCCTAATGGTTTTTACCGGTACCGCCAACCCTAAGCTGGCTCAGGATGTGGTGCGTCATCTTAACATCCGCCTGGGACGTGCAACGGTCGGCCGTTTTAGCGACAGTGAGATAATGGTGGAGATCCTTGAGAACGTGCGCGGCAAGGACGTGTTTGTGTTGCAGTCTACTTGCATGCCTTCGAACGATAATTTAATGGAAGTTTTGGTAATGGTGGATGCATTAAAGCGTGCTTCTGCTGGGCGTATTACTGCAGCAATTCCTTATTTTGGCTATGCACGTCAGGACAGAAGGCCACGTTCAGTACGGGTGCCAATTACTGCAAAAGTAGTGGCGGATATGCTAACTACTGTTGGAATCGATAGACTGTTGACTATGGATTTACACTCAGATCAGATTCAAGGGTTCTTTGATATTTCAGTGGACAATATCTACGGTATGCCGATTCTGCTAGGTGATGTATGGAAGTGTGATTACCAGAATTTAGTAGTGGTTTCGCCCGATGTAGGTGGTGTGGTGCGAGCCAGGGAAATGGCGAAGCGCCTAGAATGTGATCTAGCGATTATAGACAAGCGCCGTCCTAAGCCCAATGTGGCCAAGGTAATGAACATTATCGGTGAAGTTAAAGGACGCACTTGCGTTATTATGGATGATATGGTGGACACTGCTAATACTTTGTGTGCGGGAGCTATGGCATTGAAAGAAGAGGGCGCACAGAGTGTGGTAGCTTACTGTACTCACCCGGTACTTTCAGGTGAAGCTGTGAAGCGTATTGAAAATTCTGCGCTAGACAAGTTAGTAGTTACAGACACCATTCCCTTGCGTGACGATGCGAAGGCTTGTGACCGCATTCAACAATTGAGCGTGGCGAGTTTGCTGGCAGAAACGATGTTAAGGATTAGTAATGAGGATTCAGTGAGTTCGTTATTCATGGACTGAGGGTGGAGAGATATCTTTTTTACTTGGATCATCTGTTCGTGGGCAATCCTATTTCGGAGAAGTAAATGAAAATCGAAATCAGCGCGAATAAGCGTACGTTACAGGGCAAAGGTGCGAGTCGCCGACTGCGTGGTCGCGGGAAGGTTCCGGGAATCATCTACGGTGGAGAAAATCCAGCGCAAGCAATTGAGCTTGATCACAACAACCTATATCACAAGCTCAAGTTAGAAGCTTTTCATGCTTCCATTCTGTCCATTGACTTGGGAGGGGAAAAAGAGCAGGTATTTTTACGCGATCTTCAGATGCACCCGTATAAGTTGCAGGTGCTGCATATAGACTTCCAGCGGGTTGACAAGAATAAGAAGATACATATGAAGGTGCCGCTACACTTTGTCAATGCTGAGGTTTCACCTGGAGTAAAAGTATCTGGTGGTATCGTCAGCCACGTACTCACTGAACTAGATATTTCCTGCCTACCGAAAGATTTGCCTGAATTTATTCAGGTAGATTTGACTGAGTTGTCTACCAATAATCCAGTGCACCTGAGTAACTTAAAGATGCCTCATGGAGTGGAAATGCCTGCGTTTACAAGAGGGGACAATTCAGCTGTGGCAACAATCGTAATTCCACGTGCCGTGGTTTCCGAGGAGTCAACCGCTGCCACTGTGGCTGCTGCAGACATTCCGACAACAGTTCAGAAGGAAGAAGAAGATGAGAAGGAAATTGACAAAAAAGATGCTGGGAAGAAAAAATGATATTCACCAGTTACTCATCTGCCCGCTGGAGTTAGACTGGTTCCGGCGGGCTTTTTAAATGGGTAGTTAATATACGATGTGCCCAATGAAACTTATCGTCGGTCTCGGAAATCCTGGGAAAGAGTATGTTGCTACACGCCACAATGCAGGGTTCCAGTGGATGTCCCAACTAGCTAAAAAATTGCAAGTTATCCTTAAAGCAGAGGTGAAGTTTCACGGCCTGTATGCTCGTATCGGGCAAGGGGGTAATGAAATTTGGCTACTTAGTCCTCAGACCTATATGAACGCAAGCGGAAAAGCTGTGGCGATGCTGTGTCATTTTTATAAAATCCAACCCGAACAAATTCTTGTAGTCCACGATGAGCTGGATTTGCCTCCAGGAATATCCCGATTGAAATTAGGCGGGGGGTTGGGGGGACACAATGGGCTGAAGGATATTGCTACGCGCCTCACCACCAGAGATTTCTGGAGGCTGCGCATTGGAATCGGCCACCCTGGAGATAAAGATTCTGTAGTGAATTATGTGTTGAAGTTACCGTGTAAAGAAGAGGCAGACCTAATAGATGAAGCCATCCATCGTAGTCTAGAGATATGGCCATTGATTGCCCAAGGTAATTTTCAGGCAGCGATGCTAGATTTGCATACCAAGAGTAGTGCAGGAAATATAAGTCATGAAGAAAAGCATTAGCTATATTTCACCTCTTATTTTTCCCTTTTTATCATTGATAATTAAATAAACCTATGAGTCTGCAATGTGGAATCATCGGCCTACCTAATGTAGGGAAGTCCACACTATTTAATGTGTTGACCAAGAGTGGCATCGCTGCGGAAAATTATCCCTTCTGTACTATCGAACCCAATGTTGGCGTAGTCAAGGTACCTGACCCACGTTTACCTAGACTTTGCGAAATTGTTAAACCACAGAAGGTTCAGCCTGCCATTGTTGAGTTCGTAGATATTGCCGGTCTCGTTGCTGGTGCGTCTAAAGGTGGGGGATTAGGCAACAAGTTTCTTGCCACCATCCGTGAGACCGACGGCATTATTAACATGGTGCGTTGTTTTACCAATGACAACGTTGTTCACATTGCTGGCAAGGTGGACCCTCTTTCAGACATCGAGACTATACAGACTGAGTTGGCATTGGCTGACTTAGCTACAGTGGAAAAAACACTGCATCGTGAATCGAAACTAGCTAAATCTGGTGGTGATAAAGGCGCAATCAAATTTGTTGCACTATTAGAAAAAACTCGAGCGAACCTTGATCAAGGAAAACCGGCTATAAGCCAAGGGCTGGACAAAGAACAGCAGCAGTTGCTAAAGTCACTAGGTCTGCTTACTGCTAAACCAGTTATCTATGTGGCCAACGTAGATGAGAAGGGGTTCACTGACAACCCTCTTTTAGAGCAAGTAGAAGAATATGCCGCCAAGGAGGGCGCACCCGTAGTGGTGATTTGTGCAGCACTAGAAGCTGAAATTGCTGAGCTTCCTGATGAGGACAAAAGGATATATCTAGCTGACACTAAGCTGGAAGAGCCAGGTTTAAACCGGCTCATCAAAGCTACCTACCAACTACTTGGATTGCAAACTTATTTTACTGCCGGTGTTAAGGAAGTGCGCGCCTGGACCATACACAAAGGCGATACTGCCCCGAAAGCTGCTGCCGTGATTCACACAGATTTTGAGAAAGGGTTTATTCGTGCTGAAGTCATTGCGTACGAAGATTTCATCATCTGTGGGGGCGAACAGGGCTCAAAGCAAGCGGGCAAGTTGCGGTTGGAAGGGAAGGAATATGTGGTAAGGGATGGTGATGTGATGAACTTTCTCTTTAATATTTGAGCAAACTTCATCTACAACGAGTAATTCTGAGCCATTTTCTTCTGAGCAAAAATTTTTGCCAATTTTCCCGTACTAATAAAAAGCGGAACATACTAACTCCTAGTCTTGTCATAAGAGAAAGATATTTAAGCCATATCAAGGCAAGACGTGGTAAATTGACATTTTTAGTGAAATATAGGGTGGTAACTATACTGTATGTATCACCTACGGTGTGCGGGTTCCTCCAATAATCTGAATGTGGGTCTTAATTTAATCTAATTTATTTATGGAGTTGAGTTGCCAATGAAAATGATATTCAAATCGCTGCTAATACGATCACTATTGGTGTTATTATTTTTTTCACCCTATGTGGCAATGGCCCATGATTATCCTACTAACGTAGGTGAAAAGCTTGCTAATGGTGTTGCTAATATAATTACCGGTTTTGTAGAGATTCCTAAGACCATGATTGTAACCAGTCGTAGAGAAGGCACTGCTTATGGCATAACGAATGGGTTTTTCATTGGCATTGTGCACGCGGTTGGGCGCACAGTAAGTGGGGCTGTCGACGTGGCAACGTTTATGATTCCCACTACGCCACTAGTCGAATCTGATTACATCTGGCAAGATTTTGACAAAGAAACCACTTATA
>SMVA01111083.1_pt1 | contig 18240 bp, 17 predicted proteins | sample 2456451 | NCBI WGS metagenome assembly SMVA01 (sample SAMN11095933, study PRJNA526329) | marine sediment metagenome | biome: Marine sediment; feature: Surficial sediment; material: Deep marine sediment; isolation source: Hadal surficial sediment | place: Pacific Ocean | collected 2014-05 | depth...
ACTCCAACGCCTGTGACCAGGAACCAGCCGGGGGCAGATCCAGCCAGCGCAGTTCCCGCGGGTCTTCAACACCCCAGGCCAGCAGTTGCAATGCCAGGCTGGTGAGGTCTGCCTGCAGGATTTCCGCAGAAGATCGTGGCGCCAGTTGATGTTGCTGCCCCTCACTCCACAGGCGATAACACTGGCCGGGGCCCAGACGACCGGCGCGACCCGCGCGCTGGGTACTGGAAGACTGACTGATACGCGCAGTCCGCAAGCGGGTCATACCCGTACCCGGGTCATACACCGGCTCCCGCGCCAACCCGGAATCCACCACCGTGGTAATACCTTCAATCGTCAAACTGGTCTCGGCAATATTTGTCGCCAGCACAATCTTGCGCTGCCCATCCGGCGCCGGCGCAATCGCCCGCTGCTGCTCCTCCAAACTCAGCCCCCCATACAGCGGCGCAGTAATAACACCCTCCGACCCCGAACTTGTAATAACAGGCCCCTCCGACCCCGCATTTGACATAATTCCGTCGGCTACACGGCGAATTTCGGCCTGGCCGGGGAGGAATACCAGCACTGAGCCGATTTCGGGTTTGTCCATCAGGGAGCGGACAAGGTTCACTACCGGGGCGACGATGTCCTGCTTCGGCTGGTAAGGCTTGCCGTAATGTACCTCTACCGGGTACTGCTTGCCCTGTGAGGAGATCACCGGTGCATCACCTAACAATTTGGCCACTGCCGAACCATCCAGGGTCGCCGACATCACCAGCAATTTGAGCGGCCTGCCCTCGCGGAACAACTCGCGTCCCTGCAAAGCCAGCGCCAGGCCCAGATCGCTATCGAGCGAACGTTCGTGAAACTCGTCAAAGATCAACAGGCCGACACCCTCCAGGGCGGGGTCGCTCTGCAACATGCGGGTGAGAATGCCCTCGGTAATGACTTCAATACGCGTTGCCGCCGACACCCTGGTATCCAGCCGTACCCGGTAGCCCACGGTCTGGCCAGCCTTCTCCCCCAGGGTGGAGGCCATGCGCTCCGCCGCCGCCCGGGCCGCCATGCGCCGGGGTTCCAACATCACTATCTTCTGCCCGTGCAACCAGTCCTCAGCCAGCAACACCAGTGGCACTATCGTGGTTTTACCAGCACCTGGTGGCGCTTCCAACACCACGGCATCGTGCTCGCCCAAAGCAGTGCACAGGTCCTCAAGAACGTCATTGATTGGCAGCTCAGTTTGCATATCGTCTCCAACAGTTATACTAACCTCATCCGCCACCCGCACACAGACTCCGCAACCGCCCCGGGACTCCAATTATGGCCAGCAACTCCGACATCATCACCCGCTTCTGCAACACCTGGGAATCCCGTGACATCGACCGCCTGGTAGAGTTTTTTGCCGAGGATGCGGTGTATCACAACATCCCCATGGACCCTCCCAGTGTCGGCACCGAGCAGATTCGCGCGACCATAGAAATGTTCATGACCGCGCCGGATGCGGTCAGCTTCGAGATTCACAACCAGGCTGAAACCGCAGACGGTGTGGTGCTCAATGAACGCACCGATACCTTCAAACTAGGCGATCACACGATCACGCTGAGAATCATGGGAATCTTCGAACTGGCCGAAGGCAAGATTACTGCCTGGCGCGATTACTTCGACATGAATCAGTACCTACAGCAAATGCCCCAGTAGGGCGGAACTCTGTCCGCCAGAGTACTATGGCCAAGTCTGTGGTCGAATGAATTCTACAAGCTCGGTGGTCGAGTGAATTCGACGCTACTTTTTTAGCTTGTGGGCTTTTTTTCTTGCCTCTACCGCGGGGCGTTTCTTCTTGCGCGGCTTGTCCACCAGTTGGGGGCGGGGCTTTTTGGGCCGGGCCGGTCTGGAGGCCGTGCCGGAATCACTGTTCAGGGCAATCTGCAGTTTCTGCCCCGACACCCACACTCCCTTGAGGTGATTGAGGGTTTCATCGGGCATGCCCTCAGGCATATCAACGGTGCTGTGATCTTCATAGATTTCGATGCGACCAATGTATTCCGCATCGATCTCCGCCTCGTTGGCAATCGCACCGACAATGTTGCCGGGCTTCACCTCGTGCTGGTAACCCACCTCAATGCGATAGCGCACCATACCCTTGTCGGGCCTGGGCTGGTCCTGCTCACGCTTGTCAGTATGGCGGGGCTTGCGTTCACCAGGGTCGCGATCCGGCCTGGACTCTCGCTTGCGCTCGGACCGGTCTGGCCGCTCTGAGCTTTGCGGGCGTTGCTGACGCTCAGCCCGGGGCGGCCTTTCCTTCTGGAACAGGGGCTGTTTACCCTGTGACATTGCCGCCAGTGCCGCCGCGATTTCAATCACCGGCACACCGTATTCGTGTTGGTACTCCTCTACCAGCACCCGGAACTTGTTCAACTCCTGGATATCCAGCGCTTCGCTGATTTTGGTCTTGAAGCGTTTCACCCGGGTATCGGAGACATCCGCCGCCGTTGGCAGCTCCATTTTCTCAATATTTTTGCCGGTGGATTTTTCAATCGCGCGCAACAAACGGCGCTCGCGATTGGAGGCAAACAAAATGGCTTCGCCACTGCGACCGGCGCGGCCAGTACGACCCACGCGATGCACATAGGCTTCTACATCGTGGGGAATGTCGTAGTTGATCACGTGGGAGATGCGCTCCACATCGAGGCCGCGGGCGGCGACATCGGTGGCAACCAGAATATCCAGCCGTCCCTTCTTCAGGCCATCAATGGTTTTTTCCCGTTGCGCCTGGGCGATATCCCCATTCAGAGGCGCTGCAGCATAACCGCGGGCATTGAGCTTTTCAGCCAACTCGGCGGTGGCAATCTTGGTGCGCACGAAGACAATGATGCCATCGAACTCTTCCACTTCAAGAATCCGCGTGAGTGCATCCAGCTTGTGCAGGCCGGCAACCATCCACACCCGCTGTCGAATCGTCTCCGCCGTGGTCTGCTTGACCTCGATGAGGACTTCTTCCGGGTCTTTGAGGTACCGCTGGGCAATGCGCTTGATCGCCTGCGGCATGGTGGCCGAGAACAACACCACCTGACGATCGCCAGGGGTTTGCTCCAGAATCCACTCCACATCGTCGATAAAGCCCATGCGCAACATCTCGTCCGCTTCATCCAGCACCAGGGTCTTCAGCTGGTCGAGCTTCAGCGAGCCCTTGCGCATGTGATCCATCACCCGTCCCGGAGTACCTACCACCACGTGGACACCGCGTTGCAGGGCTTTGAGCTGGGGCCGGTAGTCCTGGCCGCCGTAGATGGGCAGCACGTGAAAGCCGGGAATATGGGTGGCATAGCGCTGAAATGCCTCGGCTACCTGAATGGCCAGCTCGCGGGTGGGCGCCAACACCAATACCTGGGGTTGCTTCTGCTTCATGTCCAGCCGCGACAGGATCGGCAATGCGAAGGCGGCGGTTTTGCCGGTACCCGTCTGGGCCTGGCCCAACAGGTCTTTACCCTCAAGCAAATGGGGAATCGTCAGAGCCTGGATAGCTGATGGCGTCTCGTAGCCAACTTCATCGAGAATCTGCATCAGCGGTGCTGGCAAACCCAACTCTGAGAAGCTGCTGACCGGCGAATCGGAAGACATGTTAGTACCCGGGGTTGAAGGCCGCGCATTATACCTGAAACACAGGCTATACTTGTCTGCAAAACTACCAATGGCCGCAGGAATTCACTCGCCCATGACTTCAGCCCTGAACCTGTTTTCCTCCACCCTCACCTCCACCCTGCGAGGCTGGCAGGGCATTAACTCGCGCACCGACAGCACCAAGCCTGAGCAACTGCTGCGCCTCTACGATATCGAGAACTGCCCCTACTGCCGCATTGTTCGCGAAGTACTCACCGAACTCGACCTCGACGCCATCATCCTGCCCTGCCCCAAGGGTGGCGAACGGTTTCGACCGGAGCTACTCAAGCGCGGTGGCAAGCTTCAGTTACCCTACCTCATCGACCCCAATACCAAGACCAGGATGTACGAGAGCATCGACATCATCCATTACCTCTACGAAACCTATGCCGGTATCGACCTGCCCCTGAAATGGAAGCTGGGGCCGCTACAAAAGATCAGTTCCTCCCTGGCCAGCGCCGCGCGCATGCGCGAGGGCATGTATGCCATTCCCTCGCGAGAACCCGACCTGACCCTGGAACTCTACAGCTTTGAAGCCAGCCCCTACGCCCGCCCCGTGCGCGACCTGCTGTGTGATATGGAGATTCCCTACCTGCTCAGGAGCTGTGGCAGAAGCAACAAGGAAGAGTGGCTGCCGCCCAAGCTGCGCGCACGCCTCAACATTGAGCCCGACAGCGAGCTCCCCAACCGCATTGCGATGATGGAGATGGAAGGCAAGATGGGGATTCCCTACCTGTGGGACCCCAATGCCGGCCAGGGTTTGTTTGAGTCCAGCGAGATAATTGAGTATCTAAGGGCATCCTATGGGGTTTAAGTTCCACACAATCTATGCACGAGAACGGCCGGTTGAAGCCGGCCTGTTTGATCTCAATCGCTAGCAGAATCGGTGAGCCACCATCAGCGAGCGCGCATTGCACTCGCTGTCTTGGCCTTCCTCACCAGTTGGATAAACTCGGTGCGGTAACCATAGGCGTCTGCACCCTTGGTCTGCTGGGCCAGGGCAATCACATCGTCGTAGTTATACTCGCCGGTGTACTTGCCACCCTTCAGTAATTGCGCGAAGCCCGCCACCGCCGTGGCAAAGCCGGCTTCCCGTTGCAGGATACCCGTGCCGCCCGGTTCCACCTCTGCCGAGCGGGTGATCGGCTGCGTTATCAGGCGCGATTTATCTTCATCGGGCAACTTGTAGCGAATCTTCAGGAAGGCGTATTCGCCACTGGTGTTGGCGCGCTCTGACTGGGGCGCGGGGGCGTAGCGGCTGGCGTCGATCTGCTGTGCGCCGGAACCCACCGGGGTGATCTCATAGATCGCCGTGACCGTATGACCAGCACCGATATCACCGGCATCGACAGCGTCGTTGTTGAAGTCTTCCCGGTTGAGATGGCGCGTTTCGTAACCAATCAAGCGGTACTCGGCCACCACGGCCGGATTGAACTCCACCTGGATTTTCACATCCTTGGCAATCGGGAACAGGGTGGAGGTGGCCTCATCCACCAGCACTTTCTGCGCCTCACTGAGGGTGTCGATATAGGCGGCAACACCGTTGCCGTTCTGGGCCAGGGCCTGCATGAGTTGGTCCTGGTAATTACCCTGGCCAAAGCCCAGCACTGACAGGTATACGCCTTTTTCGCGCTTGCGCTCAATAAAGCTCTGTAACTCGCGCTGGTTGGTGATGCCTACATTGAAGTCGCCATCGGTAGCCAGTATCACCCGGTTGATCGCCTTCGGATCAAACTGGGCCTCCGCCAACTCATAGGCCAGCCGAATGCCCTGCCCGCCCGCGGTAGAACCGCCGGCACTGAGCTGACTCATGGCATTGATAATCTTCTGCTTGTCCCTCACCGGGGTCGGCTCCAGCACCGTACCCGCCGCACCGGCATAAACGGCAATGGCCACCGTGTCATCGGGGTCCAGGCTACTCAGCAGCAACTCCATGGATTGTTTGACCAGGGGCAACTTGTCGGGGCTGTTCATGGAGCCGGACACATCCAGCAGGAACACCAGGTTGGTACGGGGCTTTTCTGTCGCCGCCAGGTCATAGCCCTTGATGCCGATGTGCATCAGTTTGCGACCCTCGGCCCAGGGTGAATCGCTCACCGTCACGGTCGCTGCAAAGGGTTGCTCTTTGTTGGCGGGCACGGGGTAGGCGTAATCAAAGTAGTTGATCAGCTCCTCGGCGCGCACGGCGTCGGCCTGGGGCAATACCCCCTGGTTGAGCTGGCGCCGCATAAAACTGTAGGAGGCGGTATCTACATCTACCGAGAAGGTGGACACCGGCGTCTCAGTGACCAACTGCACCGTATTCTGCGCAAACCCCTCGAAGCGGTCGCGGCCCACATCCTGGTAGCTGTTATTGGGCACGATAAGTTCGCTGACGCCGTCCCCTGCGACCTGTGCCGTTTTCGCTGCCGGCGATGCCGCCGGCAGTTCCTGTCGCCGCGGTTCCGCGAGACGCGGCTGAGCCATATTCGAAGCAACCCCCAGCGCTGAGCCCACAGCCACAATCTCCTCCCGGCTGGTTTTATCCGCGACCACCGATTTGTTTAGCTCCCGCTTAACTTCCCGCGTCCGCTCTCCCTCCACCCGACGGTCCAACACATCCCCTTCATCGGCGTCAGTCAATCTCCCTGCAACGACCTGAAGGCCATCTTTGATGGGGCTGGGAATCCGCTCAGCTCCGGGTGGGTATTGCAGGGTTACGCCCACAGCAATAATTCCCACGCAGGCAGCGGTGAGGCCGGTAATCAGTAAACGATTATTTGATGACATGATGTGTCTCCCGTTGTTAGCGATGTTGCTAACAGTGAGACGCAGCCGTTCCAGCAATCCTTGGGAAGAATTTTGTTTTTCACCCACAGCCTGCGGATGCAGGGCCTCGAACTCCACCATGGCACTGGCGATCGCGCGCCGCTTGGCGGCCTCGTCTACAGGCGGCACATCCAGGTTGTTAAAGCGCTCGCGCAGTCGCGCATCTAATTTATCATCCTTACCAGTCACTGATGCCCCCTTGCTCTAATGAGAGGCTGTATTGCTTTCTGAATTCATGTAATCGCCAGGACACTGTGCTCTCCTTCACATCCAGCACCTTCGCGGCCTCACCGTGGGTCAAACCTTCCGCATGCACCAGCAACAGTGTCTCCTTGATACCCTCGGGTAGCGCGTCCAGTTGCTGCAGCAGTTGCCAGAGATAGACCTGGCGCTCCACCGGATCAGCGCCACTTGCCAGCTCATCGGCCAACACTGTTGACTGTGCTGGGTGACGACCCTGGGCGCGCGCCCAATCGCGGGCGCAGTTGATCACTACCCGGTACAGCCAACTGGAAAAAGCGGATTCAAAACGAAACTGCCCCAGCGAGCGAGATAGCTTGATACAGGCCTGCTGGGTCACATCTTCCGCGTCGGCACGGTTTCCGCACCACTTGTAGGCGAAGCGGAACAGCGTGTCGTAGTGGCGCTCAAGCAAACGCTCGAAGGCCCGGGCATCGCCTGATTGCGCCGCGCGGATGAGCGCCTCTTCATCTGTCACCGGTGATCCTCTTTAACGGTGAGACGCACCATCTTCAACGATCCTTGGAAAAGAATAAAATCGATTCAGGGGGCGACAGGGAGGGACCGGCGGCCTCGTAGCAACTATTTCCTGGGCGCCTACCGCGTCGATTTCCAGCCCCTATTCAGACGCCGCCACCTGCACCCCGGGTACCTCCACCTCAAGCGCGGCCATGGTTCCCGAGAACATCTCCGGGGACAGGTTCCCCATAACGTTGACGATCACCGCCTCATGCTCATCCAGGGCGATTACGGTAAGGCCGGCGATAACGGGGCCATTCATCTTTACCAGTACGTGGGTACGTTCATGGGCCTCCTGCACGGTTATCACCGTTTCCCATCCCTGCTTCCGCAGCTTCGCAGTCATCTTGTCAATACGCTGGGCCACCCGCTCCTGCCCACGAACAATGTCGTAGATTTTCACTCGCACCCCGTCCAGGTTCATTAGCAGCTCTTTGGTCTCGGGGTCCTCATCAATAAAACTGGCCACCAGGCGCAATGTCGACGGCCCGAATGACAATGACAGTGTGGAATCGGTGTCGACAAAGCCCAGGGAATCAAGATCCGCATAACCCTCACTACTGCGCGGCGCGGTAATCCCGCAGCCAGTGGCAACAAGCAACAGGAGTATCGACAACTGTGCGGTACAGGTTTTAAAGCGATTCATCACTGCTCCTCCTGATCGATGTCCACGTCTGTATTGAGTTGTTTCAGAACCATGCTCAATTTACTCGGATCTATCTCGCCGAGGATGTTGATAAACACGGCCTCCTCCTCATCGACGGTCATTACCGTCAGACCCTGCATGCCCGTTTCATCCGCCAGGATAAAAATCTGCACTTCCTCGTCACTCTCTTTAACCTGCACAATCGGCTCCCACGATTCCTTGCGGAGCACTTCCTTGACCCTGGCGATTTGCTCCGCTGCCGCATCCATTTGCCCCGACGTGGAATAGATATTAATGCGTACACCATCCAGGTTGCGCATAAGCATAGCAGCCTCCGGGTCTTCCTTACTCACCGCAGCCATGAACTTCAACAGAGTACTGCCAATATTGATCCTGACCCTGGGCTCTCCATACACACTGTCCAATGCCCCGAAATCCACATACCCGGGCATAGACTTCATGTCGCTTTCCTGCGCGATCGCAGACAGACTAATGAAAACCGCCAAAAATACCGCTAAGCCTTTCTTCACAGTAATATCTCCTCTTGTGTGTCTAGCTGATGCCTCAAAGCCTGCAGCGTCTTTTCCCGGATTGAGCCGACAACACCGCGACTGATCGAGCCGTCGATTTGCAGTGCCGCTTTCTGCCCTGCTCTGCCCAGGTAGCCCAACGCCACAGCCAGGTCCCTGCGACCCTGCTCAATTTCCGCAGCGGATGGCGTCTGTTGCCTGTCGCCAAAACTCACCACCAATAGCAATGGGATAGCCGCTGCCATGGCGCCCCATCGCAACCAGGGTATAGATGCTGCGCGCTCGTTTCTGTCTTCTTCCCCGATCCGCTGCAGCTTCCTGCGCAGGCTGCGGGGGGCCCGTTGTACCGGCAGGCGATGCAGTGACTGTTGCAATTGCCGCGCCTGCTCCAGCTGCCGCTGAAGCTCGGGCTCCTGCGCTGCCGCAGCCATAAGCGCCGCGACCTCTACTTTGTCCAGTTCGCCGTCGATCAGCGCGTTAATCTGCTCTTCCCGGTCTCTCTGTTCGCTCATGCTCTCTGCTTCGCTCATGCTCTCTTCTTCGCTCATGCTCTCTTCTTCGCTCAAGGCTGTATGTCCATCAACTGTTCTCGCAGTTGCTTGCGAGCCCGGTGCAGGTATACCTTCACCTGCGACAGGCTCAATTCCAACGTCTGCGCCACATCCTCATAGCTGTGCTGCTGTACATCTCTCAATACCACCAGTGAGCGGTACGGCTCCTTCAGTTGGCCAATGGCCAGCTGCAGCCACTGGGACAGCTCTGCCTGTTGCAGCTTCATCAGTGGGCCTCCCTCCGCCTCAGCGATATCATCCAATTCATCCTCCGGGCGCCGGCGACGAAGCCGGTCCAGGCACTCGTTACGGGTTACTTTCATAAGCCAGGGTCTGACTCGTTCTGCGTCAACCACCTTGCGGTGCTTCCACAGCCGCACAAAGACCTCCTGGGCAGCGTCTTCGGCTTCACTGGCATCCTTTAGCAGATAGCGGGCCAGAGACCACACATCGTCCTGGTGTTGCGTGATCCATTGTCGGAAGGTTCTGCTCATGTACACCTAATATACGCATGAGTCTCAATTTTGTTACAAATTGAGGCAGCGGCAACCCATGTTATTGTGCTGACACCTGCAGGCGGCGCTTCCCGGGTGTCGCTTATTCCCGGCTATTCCTCCGAACTACCCGCCGAGTAACGCCCCAGGATTCCAGTGACCCGACGCAACAACCATTTTGGCACCGTCCGGCCGACCACCGTGGTGACAAGGTTTACAGCACCAGGCACACAGATGACCTCACCCTTGAGGCAGGCCTTGTAACCCTGGGCCGCCACCTCTTCGACATCGCCGATCACGAATTCCGGTATTTTGTTCAGCCCCTGGCTCTTCTCCTTTGCCTTACTCATCATATCGGTGGCGGTAACCCCCGGGCACAGTGCGGTAATGCTCACCCCACTCCCCTTCAGCTCTTCCGACAGGGATTCAGTGAGTGAAAGTACATAGGCCTTGCTGGCGGCATAGACCGCCAGGCTGGGCACCGGCTGGAAGGAGGCAATTGAGGCCACGTTAAGCACCCGACCCCGGCCCCGGTCGACCATCGGTGGTAGAAAGTGATCCAGCATGCCGGTGAGGCCTGAGATATTCAGGTCGAGCATGCGCTGGTGTTCAACGCCGCCTATTTCGATGAAGCTGCCGTGCTCAAGCACACCGGCATTATTCACCAGTATGTCGATTTCAATGCCCTGCCGGGCCAGGCTTGCAGCCAGCTTCTTCGCCGCCCCCCGTTTTGCCAGGTCCGCCGGTTCTACCCAGACCTGCACCGAGTGATCCGCCGACAGCTGTTGCGCCAGGGTTTCTAGTTTCGCCTCTGAGCGCGCCACCAGGACCAACTGGTAACCACCCTCGGCGAAAAGCTTTGCCAGCACTTCGCCGATACCCGAGGACGCGCCGCTGATAAGTGCTGTTTGCATGAGCCTGGTATCTCCGCTGCATAGCTACCTCGACAGGATACGCCTGCTCTATGCGGCTAAGACACTATAGTTTCTCTCTGCAGCAGCTTCCAAGGCTGGACAACAGCGCACTACTGCCGCCAAAATGCCGCACTGACCCGATAGAGGCGAACCCATGAAACGACGTGAGCTGGTACGCAATGCAGGTATCGCAGGCATTCTGTCAGTGCTACCAATAGCACAATTTGTAATGGGCCAAGAACAGAAAAAGCTCAATGTACTGTTTATGGGCGGCACCGGCTTTATCGGCCCGCATATGGTGCGCGCGATCGCCGCCCTCGGCCACAATGTCACGCTGTTCAACCGGGGCAAGTCCAACCCCGATCTGTTCAGCGAGCTGGAACTGATCAAGGGTGATCGTTTGAGCGACGATATCCGGCAAGTGGCGAACCGGCGCTGGGACATTATCGTGGATACCTCCTGCTATGTGCCCCGGGCGGTCAATCTGTTGATGGATGCTGTGTCTCACGAGCATCTGCAGCAGTACCTTTTCATCTCCACTATTTCTGTTTACCGGGACTATTCGGTGCCGGGTATCACCGAGAGTTCGCCCCTGCAGACTATGGACGACCCCACATCAGAGGACGTCAACACACATTACGGGGCGCTCAAAGTTTTGTGTGAGCAAGCCGCCCAGGCGGCTGTACCGGGCAAGCTGACGATTATCCGCCCCGGCATCATTATCGGTCCGGGTGACCGCAGCGACCGGTTTACCTACTGGCCCGAGACGGTATATCGCGGTGGCGAAGTACTGGCCCCCGGCAAAGGCGATGATGCGTTCCAGACCCTGGATGCCCGCGATCTCGCCAACTGGGTTGCCCTGTGTTTGCGCGATCAGGTGATGGGTACCTATAACGCAACCAATACTGCCGGCACTACCAACTTCCGCGATGTGTTGGAAAGCTCCCGCCAGGAGCTCAATCCAAAGGCTACCGTTACCTGGGTGCCCCATGAGTTTCTGCTCGCCCAGGATTTACAGGAAATGGGAGACCTGCCCTTCTGGGTGACCCCCGATGGCCCCTACGCCGGTATCTTTCAGGTGAACTCTGAAGCGGCCAGCGGGGCGGGGCTGCGCCATCGGTCACTGGCGGAATCCATCCGCGATACCCACGCCTGGTTCCAGTCACAGCCTGAAGATCGGCAGAAATTGCGTGCGGGTATCAGTGCAGAACGTGAGGCGCAAGTGCTGGCAGCGTGGCACAAGTCTCAATAATGCACTCGAGTGAGGCCTCAAATGAGGTCTGGCGCACATATTTCAAAGCTTCCTCTGCAATACCGTAGTACTTTTGCAATAATCCGGCTTGCATACGCAACCTATCAGGTGATCAGATTGGAGGCCCTTTTAGAAATGGCAGACGATCAAAGCCCGCAAGTCGGTGAGAAAAAGGTTATTGGCCGAACCGCCGATTTCTTTGTTTCGAATTTTCTGCGGCTCACCATTGCCCATAAATTATTGCTGGGATTCAGTTCCCTGCTGGCATTACTGGTCATTATTTCCGTCTATGCCCTCACCAACCTGAATCGACTGAATTCGATCAACGGCAGCATATTGCAGACCGATCTTCCGATAATTCTTGCGGCGGACAAAATGGTCGACCTGATTTTTGCCGAAGAACTCTATCTACGGCGCTACATGGTCTTCAGCACCACCGAAGTACTAAACCTTTTTTTGCATAAAAAGGAAGTTTTTGAAGATCAAATCAAGCGAATACGGTCCGTCCCGGAAAAAAGAAACTTCCCAGTGCGTGAAATAGAAACGATGCACAGACAATATACCAAGCTGCTGCTGGATGGCACGAGATCTGCCACTGATTCCTCTGCCTCGATGTCTGCGGAATTTGACGAAAAAATCAAACTACACCAGGAAAAGTTCATTGCGGTAATACAGGCAATGGCTGCGGATGCACGGCGCGATCAAAACGAAAAAACCGGCATGACCGCCAGCATCGGCTCAGTTGCTTTCAAGGTTGCCGCGGTGCTGTGTGGTTTTGGTTTGATCCTCGCCCTGGCAGCGGCCACACTCATCACCCGTAATATTTCCGGCGCCATCAAAAAATTACAAGTTGCCACCGAAATGATCGCCAAGGGAGAGTTTGATCACCGGCCGGACATCAGCAATAAAGATGAGTTGGGAGACCTTGCCGACGCCTTTGTGACCATGGCCGGGCGCCTGAAACACCTGGAAGAAATGAACCTGGATACCAGTCCGCTGACGCGACTGCCGGGGGGCACCACCATTGAAAACGTAATGGAAAAACGCATAAGTGCCGAGGCGAAAATTGCATTTTGCTTAATGGATATCGACAACTTCAAGGCCTACAATGACCACTACGGTTACGCCAAGGGCAATGAACTTATCCAGGCCACCGCCGACATAGTCAGCCAGGCCGTGGCCGACCATGGCGGTGAAGACGACTTTATCGGGCATATCGGCGGAGATGATTTTGTGGTCATTAGCACACCCGATAGCTGCCGCAATATCTGTCAGGCCGTTATTGATACTTTCGACATGACAATCCCCGATTTTTATAGTGCCACCGACAGGCATCGTGGACATATCACCGGGGAAAACCGCCAGGGCGACGAAGTTGAGTTTCCCTTGGCCTCAATCTCCATAGCCGTGGTGACCAACGAAAAGAACAAGCTCCTCAATCACATACAGTTTGGAGAAACCGCCGCCGAAATAAAGGCAATTGCCAAGTCAGAAACGGGTAGCGTGTTTATTATGGATCAGAGAAAAGACAGCAAAGGCAGCAAAAAGGACCGTATGCCCAGAGGTAAAAAAAGGCTGGCAAAGGCATAATCAATGAGCAGTAAAACGATGGTGATGCGAATAGGGATTGTTTGGGCAGTGATTTCATTGCTCGCCGGATGCGCACAGACTCAAAGACCAGCAGGTACTATCGAGCCTGATCAATATTCGGCAGAAATTGCCAGGTTGGAGAATGTTGTTCGCCAGAACCCGGGATCATCAAGAGGCTGGCAGGCTCACTACCAGCTCGCGCAGCAGTATATGAGCCACAATAATCCCAGCCGCAATTATGGCAAAGCGCTAGCTCACCTGGAGATCTACGCAAGCCATAATTCAGGCGCTGCGAATGACCAGGACCTGCAAAATTGGCTTGCAGTTTTAAAGGCGATTCAGAACCTGTCACGCGACAAAAGGGTCGCGGAGTTGAATGCAAAGCTCAAACAGTCCCGGCAGGCAAACGTTGTGTTGGAAGCAGCGAACATCGAGCTTCAGAAGACTAATACAGAGTTGGCCAGTAAAATTGAAATGCTGAAAACGCTTGATCACGCAGTCGAAGAAAAGCGCAAAAGCTTCAACACCGAATAATCCAACTTATATCCCTCTCGCTCCGGTGTTGTGCTGTGCGGTACTGTGCTGTAGGGTCGAATTCATTCGACCAATCACCCACCCAACACCACCATAGGTCAAATAAATACGACCCCACAAGTGACAATTGAGACAACAAAACTGAGCTAATGAACCGCTTTTCTGCCTTTCTATTAACCGCTATCGCCAGCTTCAGCCTGGGCTGGATGGCAAACGAGCACCTGACCCAGGTCGACGACCCCCCGACAGTATCGATTTCGCAAAAAACCGCCCCAAAAATCTCCCCCGCTCCTCGCAAAACCCAGCCAGCGCCCGCACAGGTCGAGAGCGTGGTATCGCTTTCGCAGCAGCAACAGTTTCGCCAACTGCTGGCCAGCCAGGATTTTGAAGAGGCTACACTGTTATTCGAGCAGGCCGAGATAGCTGATGAACGCCAGTTTCAATCTTTGCGTGCCACTTTGCTGGCCTATTTACAGGCAGCCCTGGAACAGGGGCAAGACGCACAACTGGTGGCATTGGTAGATGCCTATTTGTCACGTTACTACGATGATACAGACGTGCTGATGATATTGGCGGAGTACCAACGCCGACAGGGCTACCCCGATGAGGCGGCGCGTACCTTCCAGTACGCCTTCACCTATGCTTACCAGCCAGCGCAACTGGAAAAAGTAACCGCCTTGTTTCAATCCCTGGTTGAGAAAACCGACGCCACATTTTCTCAGCGACAGCAATGGATCGAGCTGCTGGGCTTTTACCAGTTACTGGAGAGTGTCGATCTCAGCCAGCCCGGCTTTCGACTGCGGCAAGCGGTGGCATACCTGGAGCTTGAGGATTTCGCCAGTGCCCGGGAGTTGCTCACGCCACTGGTGGCCGATGTTGAATGGTCGGGCAAAGCGGATGAACTGCTAGCCATTGTAAATACGCTATCCGGGGAGGCGCCAGAGCAATCGGCCGTTGCCGGTAGCGTTCCCCTGCAGCGTAGGGGTAGTCATTACCTGATCAAGGTCGGACTGAACCGGGTTTCCCAGGTGAGCCTGATGATTGATACCGGCGCGTCGATAACCTCCCTGTCGCAGAGCAGTTTCGACGCACTTTCACCGTACTCTGAATTTCACTACCTGGGATCTCGATTATTCAACACGGCCAACGGCATTACCCAGGGAGCCATCTACCAGGCCGACCAATTGAGCCTGGGCGGCTACGTATTACGGGATGTGAAGCTGGCGGTTCTGGATTTCCAACCAAACCAGGGCATTGATGGCTTGTTGGGCATGAATGTGTTGCAACACTTCCGCTTCGAGATTGATCAGGACCGGCAAGTAATACACCTACAAAAAAGAAAATAAATTCGACCCCACAGGCACTGTTACAGGTGCCATTATTCGACCAACCATCAAAAATACTAGCTCGCATGCAGTCGCTGCCATCTCTTCTATACTGTTTAGGGAGCCAGAAGAAGGAGCAGTGCCATGTCTGATCACGTCTACAAGAAGATTGAAGTAGTTGGATCATCCAAAAAGAGTGTCGAAGATGCCATCGAGAACGCTATTGGTGTAGCCGCAAAGTCGCTGAATCACCTGGATTGGTTTGAAGTGAAGGAGGTACGCGGCGATATTCAGGACGGCTCCGTCGGGTATTATCAGGTCACTTTGAAGGTGGGCTTTCGTCTCAACTGAGCCTGAATCCTGTGGCGGTTCAGGCGCCAGGTTCTCACGCATTGCCTGTGCTCAAATCTCGGAGTTTGGGAGCTGTCTATGACGAAGTCATACAAAATTGATAAAGAACTGGTGATTGCGCAACTCAACCGCATTCTCGAATCTGAACTCGCAGGGGTGGTTCGATACACCCATTATTCACTAATGGTATTCGGCTATGGCCGTATTCCTATCGTGTCCTGGTTCCGGGGACAGGCAAATGAAACCTTGCTACACGCCCAGCAGGCGGGGGAAATGGTCACCCACCTGGGAGGGCACCCCTCATTGGGAATAGGCCCGCTGCTGGAGACACAGCATCACGATATAGGTGAGATGCTCAAGGAGACCATCGCGGCGGAGTACGAGGCTTTACAGCACTACTACGGCTTGTTGGAGATGGTTGAGGGCAAATCTGTGCCCCTCGAAGAATATGCACGTAACATGATCTCAGAAGAAGAACTGCATATTGATGAGATCGACAAGATGTTGCGACGCCCGGGGCAAGTGGAAGTTAGCAAGGAAGCCGAGGAAATTTCATCAGCCTAGCAACTCCGCCAGACCCGCCTCGATACCCTCACAAAGAACCTGCGTGTCGGCAGCGTGTTCAGAACACAAACAACTCGATCCAGCGCGAATCGTAGTTCGTATTCTCCCAGACCCAGCGGTTTCCACCACTGCTGGTAATCTCCGTTGCGTACACATGGATCTGGGCGAATTGGCGTTATCATTCGCGTGGGCACTATATCGGCTAATATTGGCGCCTTCAATCGTGGCCAGCGCCCGGTTCCTCTATACTCAGGCAAACACAAGGGACAGCTTAGTTGAAATTAAAGGCCCTGCTCTCAATGCTGTTGATGCCCGCCGCTTATACCGCTGCTCAAACACCTGTCAGCTACCCGCCGGTTGAAGCCGCGGTGAGTTTCGATGCTGTGCTGGAACTGCCCGTCGCCAGGCCTGTTTCCATCTTTCATTACGGTCAGGCCCCCGCTCAGTTTGCTGAACTCTGGCTACCGGCCAAGACCGGCCAGGCCGCCGCCGTGGTGGCGTTTATTCACGGTGGCTGCTGGCTCAATGAATACTCCATTGAACACAGCCACGCCCTGGCAACCGCACTGACCCAGGCCGGTTATGCGGTATGGAATATTGAGTATCGGCGGGTGGGAGACCCCGGCGGTGGTTGGCCGGGAAGCCTGGAGGATATACAGGCCGCCCCGGGCCTTTTGAACAAGCTGCAACCCGAGGGGGTGAACCTGGACAACATCGTACTGGCCGGCAACCGGACCTTGCAGGCCGCCGCACCCTACCGGGTAATTGGCCTGGCACCGATTATTGATATAGCCGACTATGCCCGTGGCACCGGCAGTTGCAACAAGGCGGCAGTTCAATTTATGGGGGGCACAGCAGACGCCCTGCCCGCGCTCTACCGGGCCGCAACCCCACCCCTGGAATCACGCCACACCGTGTTAATGGGCAAGCAGGATCACATCGTGCCCGCAAATCCAGATTATCTGCCAGCGAGTTACCAGGACTGGTCAGATGCCGGCCACTTCGACTGGATGCATCCAGGCACCCCAGCCTGGCAGGAATTCCTCGGCCAACTGCAACGAGTGCAACAATGATTGACGCCGCAGCAGTAGCAGCGCTGGACCGGGCCGACCCCCTGGCCCACAAGCGCAAGCTCTTCCACCTGCCGACAGGGACAATCTATCTCGACGGCAATTCATTGGGCGCACTACCCCTGGCCGCTGTCGAGCGCGCACAAACCACCATTCAGCAACAATGGGGCGAAGACCTCATCAACAGCTGGAACAGCCACGGCTGGATCGATCTGCCGCAGCGCGTGGGCGAGAAAATAGCGCCGCTGATCGGTGCGGCACCCGGCCAGGTGATTTGTTGCGACTCAATTTCAGTCAACCTGTTTAAATTGCTGGCCACAGCGCTGCGCCTGCGCCCGGATAGAACCACAATATTGTCAGCGGCGGATAACTTCCCCACCGATCTCTACATGGCCCAGGGCCTGGCCGCCCTGCAGGGTGACTCTGCCTGCCAGCTACAACAGGTAGCCGAACGCGACCTGCTGACATCCATCGACGAGAGCGTGGTGGTAGTGATGTTAAGCCAGGTGAATTTTCGCTCCGGTTATATTCTGCCCATGGCAGAAATCACCACCGCGGCACACGCCGCCGGCGCACTGGTAATCTGGGACCTGGCCCACAGCGCCGGCGCGCTGCCGGTGGACCTGGATGCCTGCGAGGTCGACTTCGCCGTCGGCTGTGGCTACAAATACCTCAATGGCGGCCCCGGCGCACCCGCGTTCGTCTACGCCGCCCATCGCCATCATGAGAACATTCAACAACCACTCAGCGGCTGGATGGGGCACAGCAATCCCTTCGCCTTCGACCCGGTGTATACACCCGGCCAGGGTATACGGCAATTCCTCTGCGGTACTCCGCCTATCCTGTCGATGGCGGTGCTGGATGCCGCCCTCGATGTATTCGCAGATACAGATCTGCAAGCCCTGCGGCGAAAATCAGTCGCACTGGGCGAGTTGTTTGTCGATCTGGTCGCCCAGTGCGAACTGGCGGATTCACTGCAGTTGTACTCTCCTGAACAATCGCAACAGCGCGGCAGCCAACTGGCCTGGAGCCACCCCGCCGCCTACGGTTTATGCCAGGCCTGGATTGAACAGGGTGTGATTGCCGATTTCCGGGAACCGGATATTCTGCGGGTGGGCTTCTCGCCCCTGTATACCAGTTTTGCCGATATTGAGGAGGCCATCGAGCGGCTGCGCGCGGTGATGGCTGCCGGCGCGCACCTGGATCCACGCTGGCA
>SMVA01127288.1_pt1 | contig 18237 bp, 10 predicted proteins | sample 2456451 | NCBI WGS metagenome assembly SMVA01 (sample SAMN11095933, study PRJNA526329) | marine sediment metagenome | biome: Marine sediment; feature: Surficial sediment; material: Deep marine sediment; isolation source: Hadal surficial sediment | place: Pacific Ocean | collected 2014-05 | depth...
CCTTCAGTTTCAATTTCTACATATACAATATCGCCAAGTTCTCCTTGCGCAAAGTTTGTAATTCCAATTGTGGCAATATCGCCTTCCATTTTAATCCACTCGTGATCTTTTGTGTACCTTAAATCCTCTGGAACATTCATATTTATTACTTTTTGCAGTTTCAGCCAAAAGTATTCTTTTTTATAATAAAATACTATTGGGCTAAACTAAACCTCACTTGTGTACCAAAGGAAGTGGATGACCTGCGGAAGGAGTTGCTTACACGGGGTTGATTAATACTTCTTTCAAAATAGAATTTAATATTTAAACGCTGGTTTAAGACGTAGCTTATATTGGGCCTGAATTGGTAACTAATATTTCCATTTGTTATAGTATTCACTTCATCAATTTTGCGTTGGATGATTTTGGAATCCTTCACATTAAAATCAAGCCTGAAAGTAAGGTCATTTTCTAAAGCAACGGTACGTCCTTGTATCCGGAATGGTACTTTAATATTGGCTTTTGTAAATCCCAGAGAGAAAACATAATCCTTGTTATTAGTCTCAGTTACCTGTGCGTTTGAAAGATTAAGTGCAATACTTCTTTCCCGGTTTATCATCAATGAGGCAGTCATTCTTGATTTAGTTCTTATGTTTATTCCCATTAAAGGTGCAAAACGTTCGGAAACAACTATCTGATTAATGACATACACTGGAACCAAATCCCCGTTATCATTGGTAAATGTCGACAATTGGAAATCTTCTATGTTATTATCAAGAGAAATATCATCTTCATATAACAGGCTATTTGTGTAACTGGTTACCGCATATGTAGATACATAACTATGACTGATATTAAATGCCTGGAAAACCTCGCTGAAGGACTTTAATCTGGTTAACCCTTTGTAGTCAACCCTCCAGTTGATAACGGGTCTGGATGGGAATGAAGTAAGTGGTATCAGAGCAGCGTCTACTCCGGAGTATGCAGCCAGCAAAGAAGGGATCAGAACATCCTGATTATTTAAATCTTCATAGGCCGGATTAATCGCTTTTAACCTGTTTAAAACAATTTCCCTGTTTGTTTCAAATGTTTGAAAAACCGGTGAAGTATTATCCTTATTATCGGGGATAAATGATGTATTTATTATATTGTATGAAATAGAATAACTACCCGTTCTACTTGGATTAAAGGATTGAAAAGAAGTGCTGAGGGAATCAAATCTGAATATTTCCTGGTATCTGTCCAGCTTATTCTTTTTAGCATCAAGCTGGATGGAGAGGTCCCTGATTGGTTCAATTGCAATCCGATAATTGAAATCCTCAGCAGCGGTTTGAGTAAAGGGTGTTGTAAGGTTTACACTTTCCACGAGCCAGCCGGAGACAGCAGCTTTCTGGCGGATTCCAGGATCCTGAGATCCGAATATAAAATCCCACCCCGGGGCGCTCCAGGTCGAATCCATTCCAAAAAGAAATGGGGTTGGAAGGTATCCCGGTAACCTGGTTGCTTCTTTCTTGCTCCAATTAACATTCAGAGACCGAAACATCATAAGCAATCTCAACGTGTTTTTCAACCCTTTATTTTCATTTACCGTTGTGGTATCGTTACGGTTCGTCGGTCTTCTCCTTGGGGGACTGTTGATATTTTTCAAAAAGCCGGATTTATTGTACAACTTCACAAAATCAAACTTTCCTGAAAGTGTTCTATCCAGGCTATTTTCTGTCACATTTCCCAGTATTTCAATTTGGTTCAATGATCCTGATATCCAGGAATACCCCGCTGCGTATCGAAAATCAGCGTTGATCCAATCTGTTAAAGGCAATTTATCCAATGGTATTTTATAATTAAATCTAAAATCCTGATTAAAGCGCTTCGTTCTACCAAAGGATAATAAATTGTTAACCACAATGTCTCTCTTTTCCTGGGTATCAATGTCTCCTTCAGGTTCGTCAATTATTGCATTGGTTCGTGCACTATAGTCAAGTGTCAGGTTTTTAGAAAAATTCCATCTCAAAGAATATGTGCGGTTCCATGTAAATGCCTTTTCGTAGTTAGGATCTACACCTTCAATACCTAATTCATTATTTCGATACTGCGTTTTAATGAACCGCCTGTCTAGATCCCATCGGACTCCAAAAGAATTTGGCAGAAGAGAAATATTAAAGTCCTGAATTAGCTGTAACCACGGAGAATCCAGGAATCCAATATTCTTAAATGGTTCTATATACCAGGTATTATAGGTGTAATTATAATCTAATGAAGCACGAAAAGATTGAAGTTTGAATTCTGCAATTTGATAATTGGAGTTATGGATATCGTTGTAGGCGAAAGTTGTAGAGAAATTTTGAATATCCCATACATGATTATTTGCTTCGGGGTTTGTTTTTGTAAAACGAATGTTTGTGAAGTTTATACTTCTTTTCTCAGTTTTGTCGGTAACCGTTTGCTTGTACTCTTTTCTCTCGGTTTCGTCTGTAATGGCATTTAATGTTTGCTCAAGAGGAATGTCAGGGTCCAAAGGATCAAAATATGGAATGACTTTGATTTTCTGATACCCCAGGTACATAGGTAACTGAAGTCCGATTTTCTCCGGAAGAAATTTATTCAGGTGGAATGTTCCTCCTATGTCATAATTTTCAGAATAGTCGCGTGTTCTATCCTGAATTTTGGTTTGAACACCTCCGAAGCCAAATGATATATACCTGGTAGATCCTGTAATAACAGCAAAATCTGCCATTTTCAGATTCAGATTCGCATTCGTAGCAATCCCATGCTGCGTATTGAATTCTGTTACACGTAGCTCATTGGCCCACAAACATGCACTTTTAGGATCCTCATCTGTACTTTCGGGGTTTCGGAGTCCAATCATCATTGTTTGCACTGTACTTAATTCAGGGCGTCCAACGACCGTAACCCTATATTTTCCTTCTACACTATCTACAACAAATGGTAACAGATAATCTATTTGGTCGCGAAGCTTATTTCTCAATGATTTAATCTTGTACAATTCATTCAAACTAATATTTATTTCGTTTTCAGGAGGCCAAACCTCTTCGGGAAGAATGGCATCAGGTGGAGATATTTTAAGAGGAACTTCAATTTCATAATAGTTAGCTACGAAATCGGTACCAAATCTGATAAATCCTCTCAGTTCGTCATCAACAGCATCTTCACTACTTGCACTTAAAAACATTTTCACCATACCATAGTTGACGAGATCCGCTGTCACATTTTTAAAAGCTGCTCTGGCGTCTTTATCCTCTAAATTATCCACGCATAGTTGGAGTGATTGTTCATTTAATTGACGGTTTATTACAGAAGTATTGTCCCGGTCCCTGGAAAACCCCGGGGGTAATACATACTTTGGTTTGAATCCACTTGCCTGGGAATTTTCTTCAATATTTACTACTGAAATACTGAAATGCGTATCGGCCGCTTCAGGAACTTCATCATAGCGCTTCGATTGCAGATTTCCCTCAAAACGACGCCATTCGCTTGATACCATTCTGAAATTTGCCAGCCGCAGCACTGCCGGCTGCTGCCAATCAGTCAAAATGGTTCTAATGTATCGAATAGATTTAAACCCAGTGATATTGCCTTGTACACGATCCGGAGTTCGTATAGGGACTCGAAAAAGGTACCATGTCACCAGTTCTCCATTGACTGCCGAAGTTACTTTATCCTGAATATAATTATCACCTACTATTAATTGATCTGGTCGAAGGTCAATTTCATATTCATAATACTCCTCAAGGTCACCAAGAGTATTATCAGCATTTAAATCCTCATTATCCGGTCGTGTACTGCCGGAAGGTGAATAGCTCAAGGTATTGTTTGTAAGATCAGGAGAGTTGCCATCCAGACCATTAAAATCATTGTAGCGACCAAGAATGCCAACATCATTGGCATCCAGACTATCGCCAAGGAAATATAGAAAGTTATCCGATGATGCATCGTCAAGAATTTTTTGCAGCGCGTCTTCTTCCAAATTCGGAGGTAGCAAAGCAATGAAATCATCTCGGCGTTTCACTTCTTCTTCTGAAGAGTTCATCCCATCCAGTCCAACATCCTGATTGATCCGTGAATTCTCGTCATTGTTAAATGCATTGTTCAGGTATTGCTGCCTGGTTACAAATCCCCATTCATTTGCAGTCACATCATCTTTACTTCCATCCACTGGAAGTCCGTTTTCGAAAGCATGAATTCCGTCTTTCATTATGTCCTCAGATATACTGCCTAATTGAAGGATAAATTTTCCTCCGGTTTCATTATTAACTCCATTTATTTCTCCATTAACACCCTCGATAAAAGGATCCAACATCCAGAACTCGATGTACTCCATATTTGTTTTGTCAAAGTCCACATCAGTCCGGATGGCACGAGAAATACCCGCCCAATTGCTTCGGGGATCTATCAGAGCCCCTTTGGGAGTTACATTTGGATTGTAATTATACTGGCCTCTTTCCTCGGGGTAGTATGCGAGATCCAATACTGGTTCATTGGTATTAATTACTTCTCTGCTTCTCTCGGGAAATATCTCTTGTGGACTGATCGCCCTGACATAGTGGTTTTCTAAATCTTCGTCTGTGATGTTAGATGGTTTGTTTTTACCACTGGAACGATAAAAAACATTATCAATAATGTACCATGCCATTTTGGCTCTTTTATATGAAAACAGGATATCATCCGTGGCTCCATTACTTGGATCGTATCGATTGTCTGAGGTTACAGGTGTAGATGCCAGTCGCCATTCCTGCCATGATCCAAGATTGAATGGTGTTGCAGTATTTTCAAAATCATCGATGTAGGAAGTACCTTCTCCATTTACTTTATTTGAGGTTCCCGGGATTAACTGGGCCATTTCAGCATTGAATGTAACCATCGAAGGCACCTTCGTTTGTATCCCTGGAAGAAGATCCGTCAATTTTGTTAAAAAGTTTGATTCTGAACGATAATTGATGTCGAACCCATATTTCGTATTCTTAGTCGGTTCATCACCAATGCTGACGCGGGTGATGAGCGGGCGTTCATAATGATGCAGAAGGGTAGCACCCAGACTTAACTTGTCACTTAAATTATAATCAAATCGTGTTCCAAGCAGGGTCCTGGATTGAAAATTAAAAAGATCAGCTTTTTCATAAGTGATTCTAATGTTTTTACCCGAGTTCACAATGCCTTCATTGATTATGTTCACCTTTCCAAAAGTGTAATCCACAGTGTAATCTGTGCCTTCCACCAACAACGTGTTTCCTGCATAAACTCGAACAGAACCTTCAGCTATGTTAATTCCCTCCAGCAGGATCTCATTGGAGGAACCCGCCTGCAATTTACCTGAAAGGAAAAACTTATCTTTGTTGACATCGAGCTCAGCTTCAGCTTTTGTAGTGCCATACAATGTATCGTAAACATATTTTTGAATCAGCTCTTGCTCGAAAGGTTCAAATTGATTTTTAAGCGCTTCTCCGAAAGGTTTTAACACCGGAAAAATAATCAGACCTTTTGTAGGTTCTATTGTGACTCCTTCAACAAAATCAAAGTTTCCATCTTTGGGTGGGTCTCCATTGGGATTTAATCGATCCAGCCCGAGTAACTCTACAAGTGGTACATCACTGGTATTTACACCTTCGTGTAAACTAGGATTATCAATTCCTGATTGATCATCTCGATAGATAATTCTAAATTGAAACCCCTCCTGATTAATTTGATTAGCATTCAGGTTATAAATGTTTTTCATCATTAATTCCCAGGTAGGAATAAGTTTACCAACCTGATCGCGAATATTGATCTTGGAAGGACGCAACATCTTTAAAAATATTACCTCGTCTTCTGGAATATTGATATAATCTTCCGTTAGTTCCCCTACTTTAAAGGTTTTTCCGTTGTAGGTATATTCATAGGCAACCGCGAGGACTTCATCATTTTGAAGTTTCCTAAGCAAGGAGATGTATCCTAATTCTCTGTGAAACTTAAATTCTCTTTCATTAAGTTTTCGTGCTCCATTGATTTTATCAAAATGAGTGGCTTTAACCATATTATAAGGTTCTTGTTCAAGAATATTGTCAACGTTCACAGCATCTCGTGTACCCGGTGTATTCTGTAATTCAAGAAAAAGATTGTTGGCAGAGTTGTCATTTGGAACATCTCCAAGTCCGGGACCTATAACACCATCCTCCTGGTAAATAGTTTGCCCTTCAGCCAGGTCCATAAAGGCAACCACATTTCTTTGAGTCCGTGTATCATTATTTCGATTGATCAGGTAAACTTCAACCCGAGCAACAGAAACCCCGGAGATAATTTGGGGTATTGCTACCAGCCATCTTTCATATTTTTCGCGGAAGAAATGTCCAAGGAAAAAGTGTTTGTTTTCGTCGTAATTTGAGGCACGAATCTCAAAATCGCGACCCTGGATTCCTCCGCCCTGAATTTCCACCTGGTCTGTTTTTCCCCGCTGGGTTGAAGCAACTGCTGTTACAAATAATTTCCCGAATTGAAGTTGTGTTTTAAGTCCGAACAGATTTTGTGCCCCGGTGATCAGGCTATTATTAATTGGAAGATTTACGTTTCCTATCTCCAGCTTCTTAATAATGTCTTCTTCAAATCCGGTATACTCAACCTTCAGGTTATTCTGAAAGTCGAAGGAATTGTTGTTATCAAAATTAGCTGAGACTTCCAGTTTTTCTCCAATCTTTCCAACAACACTCATATTAATCAGTTGATCAAATTCAAAGCCTCCATTTTTTTGCTGGCGAATAGGAAGGGAAGGATTGTCTATTCTTTGCCATCTTCCACCGAAATCCAGGGTGACATATCCCCTGGGAATAATTTCAACGTAGCTGCCACCAAAGATCCGATCGAAAACAGGGCTTATATAAATAGGAGGTATCAGGTTTCGCCCACTTACAGCGCTTTCTCCATCTAATCCCGCTGAGCGGTTTTTCCAATATTCTTTCAGTGCCTTGGATTCTTGATATTTATCAAATTCTTCGAAACTCATAGACGTAACCGGGCGATAATTCAGGTCTCCAATTTTCTCATAGATCGTATAATTCATTCCTGTGTCAATTTCCACATCAAGTTTAAAAGAGGATGGATCTTGCAATAAAAGTGGAGAAGGGCTCGTATTATTGGAAAAGGGGTCTCCAAATCTATCTTTTGGCTTGAATGTTGGGGTAACAGAGGGATTATATGGTGCGTTTGCAAGGCTGTCCTCCTTTTGCTGAAGCGAGTCAAGCAATGCGGTAATGCTATCTATTGCGATTTTTGTTTGGGGTCCGGGAGTAATAACAGGGATTGTGTCATTCTCTGAACCTACAGGAATTGTATCCTGCTGGAGGGTAGTGAAGATCTTCTTGAATGTGGATATACCTTTCCCATGTCCTGGATTAAATATAAAAGCCAGGGTAATGGTAAAAGCAGTAAGAAGAATTCTATAAAAAATCAGCGGTTTCAATACCCAATTCTCTCCTCTAGGTTGTCTTTAATACCTGCTTTATCAGCTCTTCTAAAGTAATTTGATTCCCTGATTTTTTCAGGGCTGCCGTAATACTTTTTTCAGCAGCTATTTTGTTTATCCCCAGGGTGATTAATGCTGATAACGCTTCGTCTCGTAAAGTATTGTCTACTGGTGGCAAAATAATGCTTTCATCTTCAGTAAACCCTTCTTTCTTGAGTTTGTCTTTCAATTCAAGAATAATTCTTTGAGCAGTTTTACTACCAATTCCTTTTACACTTTGAATGGTACGGGCATCTTCATGAACAATGGCTGAAAATAATTCCTTTGGAGACAATGAAGACTGGATCATCAATCCTGTAGATGGGCCAACTCCATTAATTGATAGCAACTGTAAAAATACCTTTCGTTCCTCACGGGTATAAAACCCAAATAAAGTTTGTGAATCTTCTTTTACATGAAGATATGTAAACAGTTTGACAGCAGTAAACGATTTTATTTCCGAAAATGTATGTAATGAAATTTGTATGTGATAACCTACACCACCAATGTCAATAACCACGTGTGTGGGTTCCTTCTCGGCAATTTTTCCTTCAACAAATGCAATCATATATTTTAGTCTTCTCTTTTCTCAATTATACCGGCATGCAATCCTGCTATTGCTGTCATATTCACAATTTCCCTTACTGAACTGCCAAGTTGAAGAATATGAAATGACTTATTCATCCCCAACAACACAGGCCCAATTCCATCCGCATTTCCAAGCTCCATAAGAAGTTTGTATGAGATGTTACCTGACTGTAGGTCCGGGAATATTAAAGTATTAGCACCCTTTTTAGCCAACTCGCTAAAAGGGTAAATTTCTGCTTGCAATTCTTTGTTTAAAGCTACATCAGCCTGGATGTCCCCGTCGATAATCAAATCAGGATATTTTTCTTGCGCTAATTTTACAGCTTTCATAGCCTTATCAGGAACATTGCCATGTATTGAACCAAAATTGGAATAACTCAATACGGCAACTCTGGGCTCTTGCTGAAAATATGAGACAGCTTCAGCAGTCATTCCAATTATATCTACTAATTCTTCGACTGTTGGTTCTTTCTGAACAGTAGTATCCGAGAAAAAGTAAACGCCATTTTTGTTCATTATAATAAACATTCCGGCAATTTTATTGTATTGGGGGTTGACTCCAATTACCTGGAGCGCTGGTTTTAGCGTAGTTGCATAATCTTTCGTGATCCCGGATATGGCAGCGTCAGCTAGCCCCGTCTCGACCATCATCGCTCCAAAATAATTTCTGTCGCGCATTAGTTTGAGACAACCGTATCTCGAAAGTCCCTTGCGTTGGCGCTTCTTGTACAAGATGTCAGCAAACTTTTCGGAAAGTTCTTTTTCATGGAAGATGTCCATGATTTTACAATTTGATAAATCTAATTGGTACTCCCGGCACAATTTTTCGATCAGGTCTTTTTTCCCCAGAAGTATTGGTTTGGCTATCCCTTCATCACATACATTTTGAGCAGCCTTCAGGGTTTTGTAGTTATCTGCTTCCGTATAAACAATACGTTTGGGGTATTTTTTTGACCGGTTGATAATGTAATTTATTAGCTTGTCATCACGGCCAATTCGATGTTCTAATTCCCTTTCGTATTCCTCCCAATCATCAATTGTATTATTGGCCACACCTGAATCTATCGCTGCTTTTGCAACTTTCGGTGAGATTGCCGTCAGCAGCCTGGGATCAAGTGGTTTTGGAATAAGATAATCCTTTCCAAAAGAAATTTTACGATCAGAGTATGCCCTGGCTACCAGCTCCGGAACTGGTTGTTTGGTTAGCTCAGAAAGAGCATAAACCGCCGCCAGCTTCATATCTTCATTAATAGCAGTAGCCTGGACATCAAGTGCGCCACGGAATATATATGGAAATCCAAGTACGTTATTGACCTGGTTAGGGTGGTCTGATCGACCTGTTGCCATAATAAGGTCATTCCTTGTTTGCAGGGCAAGATCATAATTGATTTCAGGATCAGGATTTGCTAAAGCGAAAACAATCGGATTTTTAGCCATGGAAAGTAACATCTCAGGTGTTACAATGTTGGCAACCGAGAGGCCCAGGAACATATCTGCACCCTGCATGGCTTCTTCTAGAGTATAGACATCCAGATGTGTGGCAAATTCCAGTTTTGCATCATCCAGGTTTTTTCTATCGACCCTGATACACCCCTTGGAGTCAAGCATGATAATATTTTCTTTTTTAACCCCCAGGTTTTGGTATAATCTGGTGCTGGATATTGCCGCAGCACCGGCTCCATTTACAACAAGTTTAATTTTATTAATCTTTTTCCCTACAATTTGAAGAGCATTCAGCATAGCTGCGGCAGAAATTATTGCCGTGCCATGCTGGTCGTCATGCATAACAGGAATTCCCATCTGCTTTTTCAAAGAAGTTTCTATGTAGAAACTATCAGGGGCTTTAATGTCTTCCAGGTTTATTCCTCCGAAAGTTGGCTCCAGGGATTTTACAATTCGAATAAACTCATCCGGATCCTCTGAGTTGATTTCAATGTCAAATACGTCAATGCCTGCAAATTTTTTAAAAAGAACTGCTTTTCCTTCCATTACAGGTTTTGAAGCTTCAGGGGACAACTTCCAATTTACCCTTTGGGTATTTTTCATGATATTGTAAGGCATTCTTTCTCCGAATACTTTTATTGATACTCATTGACTTCGATGAGGTAGCGTAAAAAATTACATTAAATTACGAAAAAAACCTAGCAGACCCTATTGGGAAGTGCCAGCTTTCTCTTCCACGCGGAAGGTTTTTAGTATTGTTTCCAATTCCCGAATGTACTCGCGTTGTGGTTTTGAAGGACTGTAAACAAACCCGTCAATATAATATAATCGGTTGATAGACTCATCCACAAATACATAGCTTAAAAATGGCCCCCCCATCGAAAGGTTATTTGTCTTCCATAGCCCACGAACCTCTATGGCAAAATTATTATTAAAAATTGTACGTTTGATGATGGGTGGTACCAGTGTTTCGACAACCACATATGAAGTATCATTGGCCTCCTTGTCATCATATATATATTCTTTTGTAACTGCGTTACGTAGGGCAGTTACATCATCGAAGACCTTTTCATCGGTATAGTCTGTATAGTAGATCCATAAGTTCTTGTCAACTACCAATCCGGGGTTTCTCAGCCAGATAAAGTTTTTGGATTTTTCTTCGAAATCAATTCTCCATCCAAATGGAATCCTGATCGAAAAGTTATGATTTCGAAGAAGCATATTCCTGACTTCCTTTAGTTCTTTAGCTTTATATAATCCTGATACAGTTCGTTTTCTTTCTATATTATTGAAATGATCCTGGAGCTTTGACCGGTTGTCTCTTATATGATGCGAAAGTATATCTTCTGTTTTTCCAAACAGATACATGACTTCTTGTCCACGAGCCCATTCCTCTTTTTTTGTATAAAGAAATTTGGTGGTGTCGTCATTGATCTGTTTCAGAGAACCCTGAGTAAAGAATCTTTTTGTCCGTTCCGAGCCTGAAGAATAATTTTCCAAAACACTAACAATGATGATATTTTGAGCATACTTTAAGATGCTTCTAAAATCATTGGGCCTGATGTACCTGACAGTAAATAATGGTTCTGGCCTTGGTAACCCAGGGGTTAACTGCTGAAACGTTTTTTTTATCTCCTTCCCTAATTTACTATCCCAGTGAAGAGAATCCATCACCAGGATGATTTCACCTGGTTCACTACTAGCCTTTGGCTTTAAATTTGAATTGGTTTCGCCTGTACCAGGAATGCAACCATACAGAGAAACCAAAACGAAGATTAACAACAGGATTTTTCTCATTTCCATAAACAGCTTTGTTACCCAATGATAAGCTTTTGCCCTGGTTTGATTTTATTCGATTTAAGGTTATTGAGTTTTTTTATTTTTTCGATACTCAATCCATCATATTTTCTTGAAATATCCCAAAGTGTATCACCAGGTTGTACATTGTAAACATTTCCCGAGGTAGTTTGTATTTGTTTTTGAATGTTGTGTGTTGGAGATGCAGATGTAGAGCTGGTATACTTTCTTGAAGGTAATAGCCAGATATTAAGACGTTGTCCAATTCTGATCATATTTCCGCTCAGGTTGTTCCATTTTTTAATATCACTTATTCTCACATGATAATTTTGAGCAATTTTTCCAAGTACATCTCCACTACGAACCCGATGAACCACTTTCGTACGGCCATATGTGCTTCCAGGGGTATTTTTAGCTAACAGCTTTAATTCATCCTGGCCACTTTTGGAGGCATTCGCCAGAATAGACGTTCTGTTTTCTCTTGCAAATTCAATTTTATCAACAGGTATTCTGATAGGGTATTTCTTTATAGCTGCCGGAAGAGCAAATCTTTTTATTGCTGGATTTAACCTGTCGAGATCTTCATAACAGACATTGATTTCACTTGCCAACAGCTTCAAATTGATAAAATCACTAACCAACAATGTATCTGATTCAAGCGCATATTCTAAGTCCCTTGAATTTAAATTGTAATCATCTGCATAATTGATAACATATATGATTGCAACGAACTGGGGCACATATGATCTTGTTTCTCTTGGCAGGTATCTATATACATTCCAAAAACCTTTTTGATAACCAGACTTTCGGATTGCTTTTCTCACATTACCCGGGCCAGAATTATAAGCGGCTAATGCCAATTCCCAATCCCCGAACATATTGTACAGCATTTTTAAATACTTACAAGCGGCTTCTGTTGCCGCATCCGGGTCAAACCTTTCATCAATATAAAAATCCTGATGTAATCCATACGACCTTCCTGTGTACGGCATGAACTGCCAAAGGCCACCGGCTCCTGCTCTGGAAATTGATCTGGGCTCCAGGCCGGATTCTACAATGGATAAATATTTGAGTTCATCCGGAATTCCATATTTGGCGAGATACTTTTCAAAAAGAGGAAAATAAATGTCTTTTTTCTTAAGAATACCCCGGGTATATTCACGGTTTCTGACACCAAAATAGTTGATAAATCCATATACTCTTGAATTGAATGTCAACGGAATTTCTTCAGTAAGACATGTCATCTGGTCAGCAACCAATTCATAATTGTGCTCTGGAATAAAATCATAAACCGGACTATAAGCTGCAGAATCCCTGGTTAAGGAATCGGAAAGGATCATGCCATTGGTCTGCGCCAGACTAACTAGTAATAATAATGTTGCTATCCCTGTTTCCCTTGTATTTCTCATCTCTAAAAGCTCACTACTTTACCAAACTTAACGTATAATCTGTAAATGCAAACATATCTTGCTCCTGAAAATCCGCACTAATTATTTGTAACCCAATGGGTAATCCATCTTTTGTCTTTCCATTTGGAATTGAAATTGCGGGATTTCCTGAAACCGATGCAATAACAGTGTAAAGATCAGCAAGGTACATTTCCAATGGATTTTTTGTTAATTCCCCCAGCTTAAATGGGGGAGTTGGGGTTGTAGGAAGTACAATAAAATCAAAATCATGAAAAAATGTACTCATCTCGTTTTTTATAATTCGTCGAATTTTCTGGGCTTTTGTATAATACGCATCATAATAGCTAGCGGATAAAACGAAAGTTCCAAGCACTATTCTACGCAAAACTTCAGTTCCGAATCCAAGGGACCTTGTGTTCACATACATAGAATTCAAGTCAGAAAAGACATCGGCCCTTTTCCCAAATTTTACACCATCGTACCGGGAAAGATTTGAACTTGCTTCTGCGCATGTGAGAATGTAATAGGCTGGAAGGATGTAATTGAGCAGATCAAAATTTTTGAATATTACCTCATTCCCATCTTTTTCCAACGCTTTTACGGTTGATAACGTTGCATGTTTTATTTCAGGATCAAGGCCCGGATGATTGATTGTTTCGTTAAAAACAAGAATTTTCTTTTTGGCCGGGTTAACTGGTTTTAATTCTGAGTTAACTGGTTTGCGTGATGAAGTACTATCCAATGGGTCATGTCCGGCAATTACTTCATAAATATTTTTGATGTCTTGTATGGTATTTCCAATAATTCCGATTGTATCAAAAGAGCTTGCATAAGCAAGCAAACCATACCTGGATATCCTGGAATAAGTTGGCTTGAATCCGATCACATCACAAAATGCGGCAGGTTGGCGCACTGAACCACCCGTATCAGTACCGAGAGAAGCCGTACATAACCCTGCTTTTACAGCTGCAGCGGACCCCCCCGAAGATCCACCGGTTACCCTTTCATTATCAATTGGGTTTAAAGCAGGTCCAAAGGCCGATGATTCGTTAGATGACCCCATTCCAAATTCATCGCAATTTGTTCTTCCGAGTAAAACAGCATCTGCTTTTTTAAGACGTTCAATCGCCGTTGATGAATAAGTTGCTTTGTACCCTTCAAGGATTTTGCTTCCTCCCTGGACGGTTTGATTTTCAATACTTATAAGGTCTTTGATCCCCAGAACAAGCCCTGCAAGAGATCCCTGATTTTTGCTCTGTAATTTCTTATCAATAGTCTGGGCCTGAAGACGCGCGTCACTAAAGATTTCAATAAAGGCATTCAGAGATTGACTTTGATCAATTTTGGTAATGTAATCTTCTACCAGGGAAGTAATAGAAATAGTTTCTGCTTGCAGATGTTTGGTAATTTCTGCAAGAGATCGAAATGAACTCAAAGGGCAAGAAGTTTGTAGGGTTACTTGGAATCTTTAACGCCTTCTTCGATTTCGTCTTTGATTTCCTTGGTGGCGTCTTTGAATTCGCGTATACCTTTTCCTAACCCTTTTGCAAGTTCTGGAATCTTCTTAGCACCAAAGAAAATCAAAAGAAACAAGAGGATCAGCAATATCTCCCAACCACCTAAACCTGAAATAAACGCAAAATTCATCATGTTATTACTGTTTTGTTATTTTGATATCGTAAAGTTATCTAATAAAAGGGGAATTCCTATATGGAATAGGAGCTAATCTTTATTTTTTAGTAAGCCACAATTGTGGGTTTAATGTCGAGCTTTTCTTCCAAACTTCAAAATACAATTCAGATAACCCATCATTGTCCGTGTAAATGTTACCAATCTTATCATTGACTTTTATTTCCTGGTTTGGTGTTACAAAGACATCTTTCAAATTTGCATACACTGTACGATAGTCACCATGCCGTATAATTACAGCTTTGTTCATCCCAGGTATGGAAGCAACGATCGAAACTTTACCTTCGAAGACTGCTTTAATTTCTTCGTTTTCTTTTGTTTGAATATAAACTCCTTTATTATCGATTACTACACGTTTGTATACAGGATGGTTGTGTTTTCCATATCCCGATGAAATAAATCCCTCGCTTACCGGCCAGGGAAGACGACGTTGATTACCGGAGAAATTGGTGGAAAGAACATTAAGTTCTGGTTCACTTTTATTTGCCGTCAATATCATTTCATCATTTATGATATTCTCAATAAGTTTGCTAATGGAGGCAACAGCATTTTTGCGGGAATCAAGCTCTTTATTAAGCTGGGTTTCTTTTGTTGATAATGTACTAATCAGTTTGTTTTGTTTTAGTTTCAAAACGTTAAGATTATCTCTTTGGCTCAATTCCTCAGCCAAAAGAGATTGTTTTTCAGATTTTAGTGTCTCATAACTGGCGATTTCTGAAGTGAGTATTCCTTCAACTTTAATAATTTGTTCAGCTTGATAGCGACGGGCTTTACCGTATTGTTCAAAATACTTCAGTCGTATTAAAAATTGGTTGAACGATTTAGCTGCAAACAGAAATGAAAGTTTGTCCTGGTTTTGGCTCGCTTTAAATCCGGCATAAGCCATTTCTGCATACTCGTTTTTAAGATTTTTAAGATCCGATTGGAGTGACTGGACGATGAGCAGGTTATCTTCAATTCTACTATTGTACCAGTCAATTTCTTCTTCGAGGGAATTGATCAGAGACTCCCGTGTTCGGATTTGTTGATTAAGTGCATTCAGTTGGCCAATAGTAGCTTTTTTCTTCTTTTCAGTTTGTGCAAGAATTGTTTCGGCCTCTTTTATTTTTTGTAAATTTTCTGTTTTTTCTTTATTAAGCTGCTCTTTCGTCTTTTTTTGAGCAGAAGATTCTAAAATAACAAAAAAAAGAAGTGCTGAGAGGATGAAATAAAAAAGTCTATTTCTTGACATACTTTTTAGGTACTGAATAAGGAAATTTCAGTTCTTTATCAGAAAAACTAACTTTGTTATGGTTTATTGTAACTTTTGTTTCTAATTCACCAAATTCATTGGTGTGAATCAGAGATACAAAATTTGAAAAAGGGAACAAATGTGAATTCACTTCTCTGAAATCTCCGTACAATAGCTTTAATGAGTTTTCTGTATCTGTTTCCATAACCTGGACTTCTGTTACTTTTCGAGTTGAGGCTTTTATATAGTTGTCGATGTACTTGTTTCCAAATCCCTGGTGGATAATATACCGATCACCTTCTTTGGTTATAGTTTCTCCTTCTTGTTCCTCTTTGGGCATTTCACCAAGTATCATTGCTTGCAACAGCGAATAATCTATTGCAAAATTAAATTCATCACTTAATTGATCGTATGTCATGGAGTAATATTCTTTGTCAACACGGTTGATCATCAGGATAGAATCTTTTGTCATAACACCCCTTAACCCTTGTAACCCAAGTGTTCCTGACAGGTTAAACCACATGATGCTATCTTTTTTCAGCCTGATTATGGCAGTCGCATTTTTTGTATTACCTGCTTCCTCAAATTTTATTTTTGATTTTATAGATAGATAATCAAATTCGATCTCATCAATTTCAATTTCATCCCTAGTGAATGTAATTGAACTGGTACTGGCCACCTTGGGGCTACAACCAATTGATACCAGGGCTAGAATAATTACCAGTGTATTATTCAATAACCTCACGATTGTTAATTTTTTTATCAATGTTTTCAATGCTCTTATTTAGGCTTTTTGCTTCTTCCCAGCTGTTGACAGCGCCATCGACATCCCCTAATTTAAATAGAATGTCTCCATAATGGTCGTAATTTACGGCACTTGCATCATTATTCCGAATTACTAATTCAATAACGCGTTTTGCCTCCTCGTAATCCTGAAGCTGAAAAAGTACCCAGGCATACGTGTCCAGGTAGGTGGAGTTTTCGGGATTCCGGCGAACTATATCCTCTACCATAATCAAAGCTTTGTCAAGATTTACCTTTCTCAATGAAAGATAGTAGCTATAATTGTTTAGTGTAATATCATCATTTGGGTTAAGTGAAAGCGCGGATTCGAAAGATTTGTCAGAGTTTTCATAATCTCCCAACGCATTATAAGCTCCACCCAGACTACTGTAAAATGAGCTTTTTAGCTGGGGGTTATTGGAGACCATTTTAACCCCTTGCTGCAGATAAGTGATTGCATTATCATAATTCTTTTGTTGGGTATTACCTAAGCCGGCATACCAGTAAGCAGATGGCTGATTAGGGAAATACTCCAAGGCAGTTTCAGCGTGAATGGATAAACTATCCCACCTGTTTAATTCAAGATCAAGGTTTAATAGATTTTGCCATACATTAAAATTATCTGGCATAAATCTGAGACTAAGTGAGTAATATAAAGCGGCAGAACTTTTAAGATCATTTGCATTATCGGGGTTGTATGATACCTGTTTTGTGATCATATCAGCATTTACCAGTAAAACGTCTCCATTCTTCGGATAGCTTTCCAACAAAATTTCGCCAAGCTCTTCAGCAAAATTCATTGAGTAAGAGTCCGGAAATCGAGATAGGTAACCCACAAGAATTTGCACCTTATATTCTACCGGAATGGACGAATCTGCAAATGAAGATTTCATAAGTACAGAAGATTCATCAAATCTTTTTTCTTGTCGGTAGTACTCCGCCAATCTTATATTTATAACACCTACATTTCCATAAGTACTATTATAGCTTTCAAGAAAAGAGATGGCATCTTGTCTTCTATCATTCGCACTCATAACTTCAGCCAGTGCCACTGCATAACGTGGTTCTCCCGGGTAATAATCAGCTAGTTTTCTCCCCTCATTAATTGCCTCTTCGATGTTATTTTGCCTCAAATATATTTGTTGCTTCTGCAATGAGATACGGTCAACAACCCCAAATTTCTTTTCTGCCTCGTTGTATACTCTCAGCGCTTCATCAAGGTTGTTTTGAAAAAGATAGATCCCGGCCAGGTCCATGTAATAGTCCTCTGTATTCGGGATTCGGGCAATCATTTCCTCATACATTGCCGCTGATTGTTCGTAATTACCCAGGGCAGAATAAATATCAGATGCCAGGAGATAATAATACTTATTGTCCTTGTTTTTTGATAGCGCAATGGTAATGGCATCTTTTGCTTCCAGAAATTCTTCATTCAGGTACATGATTTCGGCAATTTTATAATTGGCGACTTCATTTTCAGTATCTATTTCCAGGCTTTTGTGGAATGCTTCCAGCGCTTTTGCATAGTCTTCTAACACAAAGTATTTTTCGCCGTCAATAAAATAAAACTCAGCAGCCCGGATATCTGCCTGGTCAATTTGTGCTTTGTTTTTTTTCTTCTTTTTTTGAGAAAATGCACTCTGACTACCATCAAACAGGAATAGGAATACCATTATAGATATTCCAAATCTTAAGTTATACAACCGCTTATTTTTTGAGTTCAGAAAAATCACCTAGGCTTAAATCATAGCTAGAACCCTCAAAATTAACAAAATTGCCCAACATGGAGTTTTTGAGGTGCGCATTTTTAATTGAAGTGTATGTTTGGA
>SMVA01033417.1_pt1 | contig 18226 bp, 19 predicted proteins | sample 2456451 | NCBI WGS metagenome assembly SMVA01 (sample SAMN11095933, study PRJNA526329) | marine sediment metagenome | biome: Marine sediment; feature: Surficial sediment; material: Deep marine sediment; isolation source: Hadal surficial sediment | place: Pacific Ocean | collected 2014-05 | depth...
CGAAGTGATCGCGTACGCGTAACCCGACTGCTGGTTGGGGAAACCGACGGACAGGAAGTGCGGTTTCCCCTGTTCAAGGACCGGCTGACCATTGGGCGGACGGCGAACAATGATATACAGCTGAATGCGCACTTCATCAGTCGGCGACACGCCGTTATCGTCACAGAGAATGGCGAGACGAAAATTGTCGACTGGGGCAGCAAGAACGGCGTTTTCGTCAACGAAAAACGAGTGACGGAACAAACGTTAAAAAACGGCGACATCGTGACGATCGGTACAACAGAGTTCCGATATGAAGAGCGTCCGAAAAGATAGATCCCCGGCGGAGGCCGGCAAATGCAGATTTGTGAGAACAATCACGGTCTTTGAACGCAGGATCAATTACAGTTGCAGGCCTTCAGGGATTGATCGGACTACATGCAACAGCTCATGTTGACCCAGGCTGAACCACACCAAATGGATCTTGGCGCGAATCAGGAAGATTCGCATGACGTGGAAGGCCTGCTCCAAAGAAAAGTCTGGTTACCGAAACTTGCCTATGACTGCCTGCCCTACTTCTACCTGACGGCAGGATTTGCCGCTCTCTTTGCCACCCTTTACATCAGTGAATGGTTTTGGGTCCTGCCACATTACCTGCTGTTCTCTGCGGCCTGCCTGCACCTGGGATTTGCCGTGCGCCGGTGGCGCGCTAAAGGCTGCGACGCTAAAGAGAATTAGTCACCCCCGCTTGACCTCACCTCGATCATCGTCAACGATTGAGCACCCAGCATTCGATGCTCGCGAAGATGCCGCTCAATCCTGAATCCATGAAAAAGACAGCCACAAAGGAATCGGCACTATTCCTTTGCCTGGTGTTTTTTGGGCTGGTGATTTTGCCATTCGCCGTCTACATGGTCGGTAAATCGGTGTTTGGCGAATACGGTGGGAGCGGTTTTTCCGCCTTTTACGGCACACTGCACAGCGCCATGTGGAATGGCGAGCCCGCAGTCCTGTTTCTCATGCTCTCGCCGTACCTGATCTGGCAACTGGCCCGCTTCACCATCTGGGGCTTCCGGCAGGCCTGGCGGCGGCGACAAGCTTTGACCTGAAGCAATCCCGCTCTGCAAGACTGTGAAGTCCATCACATTCTTCTCTTGGTGAACAAGCTTTTAGTGCCCATTTGTTATAGCTTATGTTAATAGCACTGCAACACGCCGTGATGCCGGGGCTATAGTTGTGGCATCCCGGAAAACGGAAATTTGATGGCTGTCGGACGACCCTTATGCTGCGCTCAATAAGATGGATGGCTAACAAGATTTCCCCCGGTAAAAAGCCGGCCGCGAAATCACTGCGTCGGAGCGGCCCGAGGGTCATGCCCCGGCCAGCAAGACAAAGCCGCGCCATTACTGAAACCGTCGAATTCAGCGCCGAGGTCGGCGGAAAAATCATGGACGGTGGTCCGGGAAAGAATGTACTTGTTCGCAACAAATATATTCGCGAGGATACCGGCACGCACGAAACCCTGACGATCATCGACGAATCTATTCTCGAGGCCGACGAAAGCGGCATTGATCCTTACAACAGCGGGCGCTTCGATCGCTCCAAATCATGGGATTCCTCCCGCTCACGCAAGTAGTCGCGACCAGCCCAATACATGTACGATATTTTTGGCTGCGGTAGTCTACATTCCCGGCCTGTCATCGGAGTCTAAAGGGTTATATACCTCTCGTGAGCCGCGTTGCTGGCCCAGTCCGCCAAAGATGTCCGTTACTGTCAAGAGGTGGGTGCGGACTGACATTTATTGCTATGCCGAACGACCATGCTAAAGCACTTAAGATCAATCCGCGCCGGCCGCCGGGGTTCAACGAAGGCTGCGGGCGGATTGGGCTGCAACCCGAAGGGCCGTGTGCTTTTGCACGCCTGGCTGCGTTAGACACGCTCGCCGTATCCAGATACTGTCTTCGCGTATCCGCCTCGCCAGTCGTGCAACAAGCCTACGGCGCGGCCACGACAGGTAAATAGAGGTACCCTTAGGCCAATGGGATTGCGCGTTTCGTTTGAGCTTGATGACGAAGATCTCAAACATTTTCGTTTGATCATGCGTGAGGCACGCAAAGCCGCGGCACGGCTGGCGCCGGAGGAAATTGTCGCCAGCGCCGAGGCATTGCTGGGACAGATTCAGGAGTCCAGGGTGCCGCAGTTCATCAGGGAGCGCCTCGAGCAACTGAAAGTCATGATTCAGATGCTGAAGGATCACGAATGGCGCCTGCCGGATGCCGAATCAACCCGTGTTCTCAATGCGCTGGCCTATTTCACAGAGCCGGAGGATCTTATCCCTGACCACATTCCCGGCGTGGGATTTCTCGATGACGCCATTATGATCGAGTTGGTGGTACGCGAGTTGAAACATGAAATCGAGGCCTACGGTGATTTTTGTGACTTCCGGGCCAGGCATCAACCCAAACCGGGTATCAAGCCAAAAGCCTCGGACGCGACCCGCGATCATTGGCTGGCTGAGCGTCGCGACAAACTGCAGTCCAGGATGCGCCGGCGAAGAAAGCGCAGCAGCAACGGTACCGACGGCGAGCTCCCTCTTCGCCTGTTGTAGCAATTCAGCCAGGGCCCGCCGAAACTCGCGGCAACATTTGCGGTCATAGCTCATGAGGGGCTTGGCCGGCGATGCGCCAGCACCAATTTCCGGCCGTATGCGATCACAGGAATTGCCCTGTAAAAGGCGTAAATGCCCGGAATCCCTGATTTTTGCCAAACGCGCCCTTGATTGAGGGGCTCATGCCATCTAGCCTAGCCACCTGTGGAAGTCTGAATATTCCTGATTCGATAACATGGAGAGTATTTTGAGAGTAGATAGAATCGGCGTCCGAATACGGATCTTGGTCACCGTACTGACTGTCTGGAGTTTGTCGGCATCCGCTGCAGCGCCAGCTGTCACTACTCAGGAAAAGCTGGCACCGGTAGCTCGCCACGAGAAAATTGGCCAGCTCGTTACCGATTTCATCCAGAAGTCCCACTATCGGCATACATCTGTGGATGATGAACTGTCATCGAAGGTGCTGGACCGATATATCGAGGCCCTGGACAACAATCGCATGTATTTGCTGGCGTCTGATATCGAGGCATTCGAGAAAAACCGCTATCGACTGGACGATATGGTGCGCTCGGAACCGCTGGATCCCGTCTTTGAAATGTTTGAGGTATACCGAACCCGCGTTCGCCAACGCCTGAAATTCGCGCTATCCATGCTCGAGACCGAACCTGATTTTTCGGTCGACGAAGAGTACATCTTCGATCGCGAGGAACTGCCGTGGTTAGAAACGACCGAGCAGCTGGACGAGTTATGGCGCAAGCGTGTCAAGAATGACGCCCTCGGCCTGGCGCTTGCGGAAAAAAACTGGGAAGAAACGCAGGAGGTCCTCGAGAAGCGTTATTCACGATTCCTGAAGCGCATGGACCAGGTCAAGAGTGACGATGTCTTCGAGACCTTCATGAACGCATTCGCACATACACTGGATCCCCATTCGAGCTATCTGTCGCCACGAAATTCCGAGGAATACAGAATCCAGATGAGCCTGTCGTACTTTGGTATTGGCGCGTCACTGCAGATCGAGGATGACTTCGTTATGGTCATCAATATCATTCCCGGCGGTCCGGCCGCGATCGATGGCGTATTGCAGCCTAAAGACAGGATTACAGCCGTGGCACAAGGTGCCGATGGCGAACTGGTTGACGTTGTCGGCTGGCGCCTCGATGACGTCGTGCAGCTGATACGTGGCGAGGCCGACACCATAGTGCGGCTACAGATCATGCCGGCCGGCGAACTGCCGGGCGCGGAGGAAAGAATTCTCAGCCTCACGCGTAACCAGGTGAAGCTCGAGGAACAAGCCGCCAAGAGCGAAGTAATCACAGTTCCCAGGGACGGGCGTGACTGGAACATCGGTGTCATCGAAGTGCCGAGCTTTTATCGGGATTACCGGGCACTGAGCTCCGGCGACAAGAATTACACCAGTACGACGAAGGACGTTAAACGTCTGATCGGCGAACTGGAGGACCAGGGCATTGACGGACTGATTATTGACTTGCGAGACAACGGTGGCGGACACCTTACGGAAGCAACCGCACTTTCGGGGCTCTTCATCGACAATGGGCCTGTCGTGCAACTGCGGAATTCGAATGGCCGTATCAGCCGGCTGGACGATCCTGATCCGGTCCCTCGAGTTGCATACAATGGCCCGCTGGCTGTGCTGGTAAACCGTTACAGTGCATCCGCCTCCGAAATTTTTGCGGCCGCGATGCAGGACTATGCGCGTGGCGTCATTATCGGACAGAAAACCTTCGGTAAGGGCACCGTGCAGAATCTGTATTCGCTGGATCAGTATGTTCGCCGGCCGGATGACGAAGGCCTGGGCCAGCTGACACTGACGATCGGCAAGTACTACCGCGTTACCGGGGAAAGCACCCAACATCGCGGCGTTGATCCGGATATTAGGTTGCCCTCACACATTGATGCGACGATTGTCGGTGAAAGCGTCCGTGAAAGCGCATTACCGTGGGATACGATCAAGACCACCAGGTTTCGGCCAGGCGAACCCCTGGACAGCACCATCAACACGCTGTCGGCAAGCCATAACCAGCGCAGCCAGGGAGACCCGGATTACCAGTATCTGGTTGAGGGTATCCGTGACATTGAAGAAGTACGGGCCAAGAAGACCGTCTCTCTGAATATGGAAAAACGCCTGGCAGAGCGTGAGGAAAGCATGAATCGTCGCCTCGAGCGAGAAAACGCGCGACGCGCTGCAATGCACCTCGACGCCATTGCCACCATCGAGGAACTGGAAAAACTGGAGGTGCCTGACGTGCACCTTGACCAGGCCGCAGACATTGTTACAGACATGGCGTTATTACGAGAGATTGAGGCAGTCCCGACACAGACGGTGCGCATCGGCACCTGAGCCTCAGCAATCAGACGATTTGTACTGGCAGATCGTGCTGTTATACTGATATATCACGCTAGTTTGCTCGGCTGTACCAGGAATAGAGGACGCCGTGGATTTCAGAATACATCCAAAGCAAACCATCATTTCGGGCTTGTCGGTACTTGCCGTGGTCCTGATGCTGAGCGCCACAGCTCACGCCGCGAGTAGTTTCGTCGTTCCATGTGACCAGGTCGGTCGCGAGCTGAAAAGCCTTGAACTCCCGGCAGGTGCGCTGACGGTCGATGTAGTTGACCACACCCCCACCGATCCCGACGCTATCGACGAACAGTCGGCCATTACTGATTCGGTAACGCCTGTTCTGTATTTGACGCCGCGAGTCGCGAATATACTTCGTGACGTGTTCGGCACAACAGCTGAGGAATTACCGCAGGAATTGCCCAACGAAAGGCCGGCACAAGCATCATCTTCACCATTAGCCGATAGTGATGAGAAATCGGCGGCCGTCGAGCCTGTTGATGCGGGAAACGAGACCAGCGATTTACCGCGTTTTCAGCAGCAAATGCTGCGCACGGATATATAGTTGAATCGCGGCTAAAGCCGCTCCCACAACGCCGCGCTCCTACGAGCCGCGATTCAGCGGCTCAGTACTTTCGCGATTCCCCAGTAATTCTCGCCGAGAATGCTGGCTTCTTGTTCTGTGACCAATCCATCGTCGTCAATGCTGAAAACCGTTGAAGTCGATACCGCAGCCGGTACTACTTCAGTTTCGTTCCTGAACACAGCCTTTTCACCAATCAGCGTGGCACGCTTTCGTAGAATGCGGGCGAAATCTGCATTATGTTCCATGATCTCAATGTGTTTCTCAATTCGTTCCAGAATCTGCGCGCACTCGAGCTGATTGCCATAGGTGATCGAGCCAACACTCTTTTCGCTGGCCTCTTTGACGATCCCTGCAAAGTCGCGGTCCGTGAACTGTAAATATAATTGTTGCGCAAACGCCAGGATCATCAGATTGATCGATCGTTTGCTCGAAATGTCGAGTCCCTGACTCTCGGGAGGAGTACGCTCATTGATGGCAGCCAAATCGGCAAGCAATGACGTTTCATCGCTGCACCCGATTTCAATTTGTTGTTTCAGTCGATCCAAATCGGCCCTGGCAGACCGACCTTTGAATACCTTTTGAATGACGCCCATATCCTCCAGTCGCCGGCGAAGTGCCTCACACTGGTCTTCCATTTGCTGCGTTTGCTGCCGCTGCATAAGCAGCTGTTCTTCGGCTTGCCCGATCTCCTCCCCCAGCTGCACCTTCCAGTCCGACATTACGCCGCTGTGCTGTTTCTGCTCCCGCTGTTGGTTCAGCTGTTCTGCGAACTTCGCCAGTTTTCGCTCACAGCGCAGCGCAAGTCCTCGCAGTTGATAAAATACGACAACATTGTGTGTCGATTGTGGATCGATCAGGAGGTCTTCAAGGTGATCCAGTTTTTGCTGCAGTCGGGCGGTCGCCCCTTCCTGCCGTTTGATATTATCCTGGAGCCGGAACCGTTCTTTTCGTGAATCGGCAAAGGTTTTCTTGAGCTCAGCACGGTTCCAGTACAGGTCCATCAGCTTATCGCTGTCCTGTGGTTTAGCCTCCGTACTTCCGAAAAATGCGGCAAGACTTCCCAAGCCGGGCTCCTTTACATAATCCACGTCCGTAGAGCGCAGATAACTTTCTCGAACATGATGGGATAATGACAAGGAGAGCCGGGTTAAACCTTGAATCAATCGACATTTTTGACGTTTGGCCAGTCCGCCCGTGGTAATACAGGTATTTGCTGATCGGTGCAGACTGACATTTATTGCACTGTAGAACGACCAGGTCGAAGCACTGAAGATCACAAATTTGCCTGCAGCGAATCTCGCCGCCTGTGGCGCTGGGTTCAGCGTTCGAGGACCAGGTGGCCCTGGTCCGTCAGGTATTCGAGCCACTTGTTGAGGATGATATTGCGCCGCCATCGGACATCGAGTTCAGCACGAGGCACTCGCGACAGACGCCTGAATGCCGCGTGCCGGCGCTCGCCGGAATACCCCATTGACTCCGCCAGGCGTCCATCAAGATAAACGCGAACCTTCATGTCCGGGTCAGTGATGCGAACGCCGTCTTCATAAAAAAAGTAGGACAGCGACATCGTAATGGTGTAGCGGCTACGATCAAGTATCTCGACATGCAGGTCACAATCGCCCGCCACCCGTGATCGATAGTAGCCATCCAGTCGATACAGTTCCGGAATGACTTGTTGCAGGCGAAGAAAGTTACTTTCGTAAAGCGACATGAGGCCGACGAAGCTCCCCGGCTTTACGATTGTTTCCGGAACCAGTAAATATTCCCGCAACATACCTCGAATATATCACAGGTTCATTGATACAAAAGGTATGCAAATACGGTTCCAATTATTGTTTTCTTGACAAAAAATCAGGGTCGAACTCTGCGCTCTACACCTGTATTATCGAGGATTCTGCTTGCGATTTCCTCGATCGAGAATTCCGTCGTGTCAATGTACTGAATGCCATATTTCTTGAATATTTTTTCTGCCTCGCGAAGTTCGTAACGAACCTGCTGGGCGGAGGAATATTTACCGAGCGCACGTCTTTCCCTTCTGATTTGCTGCAGTCGGGTTGGCGCGATCGTCAAACCGAATAACTTGGACTGCCGTTTGCTCAGGATCTTGGGCAATGCACCACTATCGAATTCCTCATCCGTCAATGGAAAGTTGGCAGCATATACGCCGTACTGCAATGCCAGGTACAGGCAGGTTGGCGTTTTTCCCGAGCGCGATACACCTATCAGGATGACATCCGCCTTTTCATAGTCACGTGTAACTCCACCATCGTCATTCGCCAGCGCAAAGTTTGTCGCTTCAATTCTTTTCATATAACTTTCGATGTCGCTCATACCGTGGGCACGGCCGGCAGTATGAGTGGATTTCTGCTGCAACTCTTCTTCAAGCGGTTCGAGGAACACGTCGAAAATATCGAGGTGCAGGCCATCGGCTTCCCGCACTACGGAGCGAAATTCATCCTGAACCAGTGTCGAAAATACGATAGGCCTTGCATCAGCTTCGGTCGCTGCCTCATTGATCTTCTGAACGGCCTCGCGCGCCTTGTCATCGGTATCTATAAATGGCAAAGTCACATGCCGAAAGTGGTGACCATCAAACTGTGTCAGCAAGCTGTGGCCGAGAGTTTCAGCCGTAACACCGGTCTGATCAGACAGAAAAAATACTGTACGTTCGCTCATTTAAGGAAATTCCTGGATAACTGCAACGGATATTTGCGGTCTGTCTGTTATGTTGTCAGAGGTTGATTGTCCATTTCTACGGCATTAACACAAGGGAGGCAGATTTGGAATCTTACGCTATCAAGCTTGACCAACTTGGAAGGGATGACGTTGCAATTGTTGGCGGCAAGAACGCATCACTGGGTGAGATGATCAGCAATCTTGGTGGATTGGGAGTACGGGTGCCCGGCGGTTTTGCGACGACTGCGGCGGCCTACCGGGAATTTCTCAGGACCGACAAGCTCGACGAGCGCATTCACGACACGCTTCGAGACCTTGATGTCGACGACATTGATGCCCTGAACCAAGCCGGACAATCCATACGCAGCTGGATAATGGGAACAAAATTACCTGAGCGACTCATGGACGAAATTCGCTCAGCCTGGGACGAAATGTCGGCAGGCCGGGATATTGCCGTTGCCGTGCGGTCGTCGGCGACGGCCGAAGATCTTCCCGATGCGTCATTCGCGGGGCAACAGGAAACCTTTTTGAATGTTCGTGGAGCCGACAACCTGGTTGAAGCGCTGCACCAGGTTTATGCGTCGCTTTTCAATGACCGGGCAATCGCTTACCGGGTGCACCAGGGATTCGATCACTCGCAAGTCGCGCTTTCCGTTGGTGTGCAGTACATGGTCCGCAGCGATATCGGGGCAGCGGGCGTCATATTCACGCTGGATACCGAGTCCGGGTTTCGCGACGTCGTGTTCATTACCTCGTCATATGGCCTGGGAGAAACTGTCGTTCAAGGCGCCGTGAATCCCGATGAATTTTATGTGTACAAGCCTGCACTGGAAAATGGCAAGTATCCGATTCTGCGCAAAAATCTCGGCAGCAAAGCGATCAAGATGGTTTATACCGATGATACGCGACCCGGGAGGACCGTCGATACGGTTGATGTCGAACACAGCGATAGCCATCGATTTTCCCTGACTAATGACGAAATCACGGAGCTTGCCAGGATTGCTGTCGAAATCGAGAAGCACTATGCCCGGCCGATGGATATTGAGTGGGGCAAAGACGGGTCCGATGGTCAGCTCTATATACTGCAGGCGCGACCCGAAACAGTGCACAGTCGCAGCGGTCGGACGATCGAGCGCTTTACGCTGAAGAATCGCTCAACTGTACTTAGTACGGGCCGTAGCATCGGCCGGAGGATTGGCCAGGGCAGCGCCAAAGTCATTCACAATGTTAGTGAAATGAATCGGATTCAAGCGGGCGACGTGCTGGTTTCGGACATGACCGATCCGGACTGGGAACCTGTCATGAAACGCGCATCCGCGATTGTAACCAATCGGGGCGGCAGAACATGTCACGCGGCCATCATTGCGCGTGAGCTTGGAATTCCGGCGGTAGTCGGCTGCGGAGATGCGACCTCCACGATTGCGGATGGCCGCAAGGTTACTGTCAGCTGCGCTGAAGGTGACGAGGGCTATGTCTACGACGGCCAACTGGAGTTTGAGGAGACGCACATCGAAGTGGGTTCACTACCCGAGATTCCGGTCAAGATCATGATGAATGTCGGCAATCCGGATCGAGCTTTCGATTTCGCCAACATTCCGAATCACGGCGTCGGCCTCGCCCGACTGGAGTTCATCATCAACCGTATGATCGGCGTACATCCCAGCGCATTACTCCATTACGACGAACTGGATCAACATACGCGTAATGCGATTGATGAACAGATGGCCGGTTACGAAGACCCGGTCACGTTTTTTATTGAGAAACTTGCCGAGGGAATCAGCATGATTGCTGCGGCGTTTTCACCCGAGCCGGTAATCGTTCGCATGTCAGACTTTAAATCCAATGAGTATGCCAATCTCATTGGCGGCGAAAAATATGAGCCGTCCGAAGAAAACCCGATGTTGGGTTTCCGCGGAGCGTCACGATATATCTCCGAAAGTTTCAGGCCCTGCTTTGAATTGGAATGCGCCGCGCTGAAACGCGTGCGCAACGATATGGGATTGAAAAACGTACAGATCATGATTCCGTTCGTACGAACAGTCGCAGAAGCCCGTCGTGTACTCGAACTGCTGGCCGAGAACGACCTGCAAAGAGGCAGCAACGATCTGAAAGTCATCATGATGTCTGAACTGCCGACAAACGCCTTGCTGGCGGAGCAGTACCTCGAGTATTTCGACGGCATGTCCATCGGCTCCAATGACATGACCCAACTGACGCTCGGCCTCGACCGCGATTCAGCGCTCGTTGCCGATTTGTTTGATGAGAGAGACGAAGCCGTGAAGAAATTGCTCGCCATGACCATCAGGGCTTGCCTCAAAAAGGGAAAGTATGTGGGCATCTGTGGGCAGGGGCCGTCCGATCACCCTGACCTCGCTCGGTGGCTGGTCGACGAAGGCATTCAGAGCATGTCACTGAATCCGGACAGCGTTGTCGAGACCTGGTTGTTCCTGGCTGGAGAAAAGGTTTAAGGAATCGCGGCTGAAGCCGCTCCTGATCGCTAGAAGCGGTCGTATCGCGATTGTCTTTGCCACTTCATCCTCGGCAATAACAACCCCAGCAAAACCCCACCGAAAAGCACCAACGCGCCGACGATGAACCACTTGCGCTTTGCCTGACTGCCAATATCGTCAATTTCCTGCTCGAGAATACTGACCCTGATTTCGGCATCAGTCAGTTGTTGCTGCAGAATCCTGTTCTGATTGTCGATCGCCAGTACGTTTTCGGCGGTACTCCGAATTTTATCGATTTCGGCCTGCATATCCGTTTTGTCGCGCTCGAGTTCGCTGACGCGACCTTCGGCTACCTCATACTCGCCACGAATAACATCAAGTTGCGACCCCATGGATGCACCCTCGGAAATCGCCACGTTAAGCTGCTGCTTCAGCGTCACCAACTGCTCCCGCGCTCCGGGCTCCGCCATCAGGTATCGGCTGAGCACCCAACCCTCAGTTCCGCCGCCCGTCATCACCCGCGAATATCCGCTGGCAGCGTCCTCTTCGAGAAATTCAAGTTCGGCGCCGCTACCAATCATGAGCTGGATCGCATTACTTGTGCTCGGGCCGGTGCGCAACATGACCTCGAATTGATCGCTCACCCATACCGGGTCGCCGAATGCGCTGAGCGATACCAGGGACGCCGCGCACAGCACTCCAAATCCTGGCAAAATTGATTGTTTAGTCATCGATGCTGATCACCCACTCATGAAGTTGACAACTATAAGGCAAGGCGAAAGTTCGTACCACACAAACGTAAAGAACCGCTTTTGCCTGTCGCTATCCCGCGACAGGCGGATCAATCGGGTAACGGCGCGAGCTGGTCCCGATTCTGTTCCCAATGACGGCCGTCAAACGGTTTCAAAGTTACCGAACTGACGGTACCCGGGTCCAGGCAACGGCCGTTGACGCTAATGCCTGCCGGATGAGATCTCGGCACATAGAACGACTTCACCCCACAGTGGCTGCAAAAGTAATGCTGTGCTGTGCCGGTATTGAATTCGTAGGTGATTAGTTGATCTTCGCCTTGAATCATCCTAAAGGCCGATCTCGGCACAATCAAATGCTGGTAGCCGATCATGTTACAGATACTGCAGTTGCATTCACTCAGTACAAGATCCGGCGGCGCATCCACCTCGAAACGAATTCGCCCGCAGTGACAGCCGCCTTTATGTGTGGCCATAGCCAGTACCCCGAATACGCGTCTTAACTTTTTATCCAGACTGCAATCATATTATTTGCGGGCATCGCGTAGAGGCCTGCCCGATGCAAATCGTTTGCCTCCGCAAAACCGTCCAGGACTTCCAGATCCCGAATACCCATCGCCGGATTTTGCGATTTCAGATTCGCATCAAAATCCCTGTTGCTGTCACTCGTGAATTCACCATTTTGATTGAAAGGACCATAAAGACAAAACTTTCCGCCATCAGTCGAACATCGAGCAATAATCCTGAACATGCACTCTACTGCTGCGATGCTCATTATGTGTGCAGTGTTTGCAGAGAACACCGCGTCGAACTTGTCGTTAGTCTGCAACGGTTCCTCAACATCCAATTCCAATGGGGCCTGTACATTGCCGGGATTGGCGTCGGCCAGCCAGGCGTTGATGCCATCATGATTTGCCGCCAGATCGCTGGTCTGCCAGGTAAGCCACGACATACGGCTCGCAAAGAAAATTGCATGCTGACCACTGCCTGAACCGATTTCAAGAACTGCACGACAATCCTGAAACTCGTCGCGGATAACTTCGAGAATGGCATTCCTGTTCCGTTCAGTGGCCGGCGCATCGGGCTTTGTCACCATCAATCCAGCTTCAGCACACTTTGATCGAACAACGATTCCCGGTAGTAAGTCAGCTCGGCGATCGAGTCACGAATATCAGCAAGCGCCCTGTGGCTCGATTCCTTTTTGAATCCGTTCGCAAGCTCAGGCGCCCAATAATTAGCAAGAATCTTCAGTGTGCTGACATCGAGATTCCGGTAATGAAAAAACGCCTCCAGCAGCGGCATTTGCCTGGCCAGAAAACGCCGGTCCTGGCAGATACTGTTTCCACACATCGGTGACACGCCGACATTTATATGACCTTCGAGAAAATCGATCGTTTGCTTTTCTGCCTCCTGCATAGATAGCCTGCTTTCGCGGACCCGCGCAGTCAGTCCGGATTCCCCGTGCTGGCGCGTGTTCCACTCGTCCATCCCGTCCATAATTTCCTTGGGTTGGTAAATCGCCAGCTCTGGCCCCGCCGCTAATTCATTCAGATGAGCGTCTGTCACGATCGTTGCAATTTCGATGATCTGATCAGTGGTCGTGTTCAGGCCGGTCATCTCGAGGTCGATCCAGATCAGGTTGCTGGCGGCGTCCCCTGCCGGTGTCTTCTCGCTTGCGGTCATTCAGCCCCCTATTCCCACTCATATCCAATTTCAGGTCGCACAGTGTAGCAGCGGCGGAGATGCATGGCTCGAGCGTACCTCTATGTACCTTTCGTGAGCCGCGTTGCTGACCAGATCGATGGCGCGACGAGGCGCGTGCCGAAGGTAATGGCCTGTAGGAGCGACTTGTAGGAGCGGCCACGACAGGAATATAGAGTTACCCCAAGCTTAGCGGCATACTGCGCCGTGATGCCCTATTCCCGACCAACATCAACCGTGCAATGCGCCGGCGTGACACAGCATACCCTGGTAACAGCGACGTTTAGCCAACGCATGAGAATTCGCCTGGATGACGGTTCGGAGGTAACCGGGCGGCTGAAAGGCAAGAAAATTCGGCCTGTTTGCGGTGACCTTGTCGAGGCCCGGGCCATCGCGAACGAACCCGAATGGCTGATCACGAAAATATTGCCGCGCAGGAACGAATTATCCCGCCCGGACAAACGAGGTCGTATCGAAGTACTGGTGGCGAATATCGACCTGGTTTCCGTTGTGGCCGCCGATGCGCCGGCGGCGGACTGGTTTATCGTCGACCGATACCTTGCGGCGGCGGAGCTTATGGATGTATCCGCACTGGTGGTGTTCAATAAGTCTGACCTTGGCGCGGCATCCGAATCATCGGAAACCGCACTCGCCGATTTCGCGAAAACCGGCTACGCAACCGTGCGATGCAGTGCAAAAACCGGCGACAACCTCAATGAATTGAAGCGACATCTCTGTGAACAAACTACGATAATCGTTGGCCAGTCAGGTGTCGGAAAATCGAGCCTGATTAATTACCTGATCAAGGACGCGGATCAGCAAACGGCGGAGTTGTCGCGAGCCACCGGCGAGGGCCGGCATACCACGGTCAATTCCATGATGTGGTCGTTCCCTGAGGGCGGCGTAGTAATCGATTCACCCGGCGTGCGCGATTATGCGCCGGCGATCGAATCGGCGGATCTGGTCGCTCGTGGCTTCCGGGAAATTGACGAGCACGCTCCTGACTGCCGATTTGCAAATTGCCGCCATCTGCGAGAACCGGACTGTGCGGTCAAGTCAGCCGTAGAGATCGGCGAAATCAGCGCACGCCGATACGAAAGTTACAGGCGTCTGCTGGCACTGGCGCAAAAACTTGCCGACAACTACAACTAACTGTTAGCCGGGCGGCCAGGTAAATGGTCTGCCACCAAGCAAGTGTAAATGCACATGAAACACGGTCTGGCCGGCGCCGGCGTTGCAGTTCATGATGACCCGGTAGCCGGGCTCGGATAAGCCCTCCTCCGCGGCAATCTCCTTTGCTGCGACAAAAAGCTGGCCAATGACTGCGGCGTCAGATTCAGCGATATCGTTGATCGTTGGAATGTGGCGTCGCGGGACGATCAATACGTGTGTCGGTGCCTGGGGATTGAGATCCCGGAATCCTACGACTTGATCCGTCTGATGAATGATATCGGCTTCGATATCGCCAGCCGTAATTTTGCAAAAAAGGCAATCGGGGTTACTAGTCATCACAGCAATCCGTCTGATTGAATTGGTCAATCCACAATACGCCTTCCGAAGAACGCGTGTGACAAGGTACCGCCATCTACATATTCCAGTTCGCCGCCCAGCGGCACGCCGTAGGCGATGCGACTCGCCTGTACCTTATGCTTGCTCGCCAGGTCGGCAAGATAGTGTGCCGTTGCATCACCCTCGACCGTCGGGTTAGTCGCAATGATAAGTTCCTTGACCGTGCCAGCGGCCAGCCGCTCTTCAAGTGCATCCATGCCCAGATCACCCGGGCCAATGCCATCCAGCGGCGACAAGTGTCCCATCAGTACGAAGTATTGCCCGCGATAACCGGTCGCGTCCTCGACCGCCATGACATCAGCTGGCGATTCGACCGCACACAGCTGACCCTCGTCACGGCCCGGTGCCGAGCAAATATTGCACAGCTCATGTTCAGTAAACATACGGCAGCGCTTGCAATGGCCAATTCCGGCAACGGCTTCGGACAAAGCCTGCGATAGCTTCAACGCGCCATCCCGATTGCGCTCAAGCAAATTAAAGGCAATCCGCTGTGCAGATTTTCTGCCGACTCCCGGCATGCAACTCAAGGTGTCGATGAGACGGACCAGTAACGGAGAGTAAGACACGAGTTGACGGCAACCGAACTAAAACGGCAGTTTCATTCCGGGTGGCAAACTTAAAGCCGCCGTCATGCCGGAAAACTTTTCCTGAATCATTTTCTCGACACGGCGAACTGCGTCGTTGAACGCTGCAATTATCAGATCCTCCAGCATATCCTTGTCATCGCCGATCAGAGTATCGTCGATATCCAGGCTCTTCAGTTCGTGCTTGCAGGTCATGATAATCCGTACCATTCCACCACCAGATTCACCGGTCACGGTCAGACTGGCCATCTCCTCCTGGGCTTTCTGCATGTCGGCCTGCATTTGCTGAGCCTGTCTCATTAGCTGGCCGATGCCACCTTTCATCGACTACTCCTGGTTCGCTGACGGTTGATTGTGGATGGGTTCGATGGAATCCTGATTGAGCTCGGCGCCAAACATATCCTGCAACGCTTTCACGTTGGGGTCTGCTTCAATGGATGCACGTGCCGCCGCGTATTTCGCGTCGACCCGACGAGCTTCCTCCTGAATCGGCGTTGCGGACCCGGTCTTACCGATCGAGATATCGAGACGCAGTGACTCGCCATAGTGCGTACACAGCGCCTTGGTCAACGACGCTTCAGTCGACTTGGTCAGTAAGGTCTCTGACTTTTCATCCAGGCAGAGATACAGCACATGGTCCTGGCGCCGTACGAACGCACAATTACTCGCCAGCAGCTTCCCGGCCCCGCTGATCTCCATTTTATTGATCAGTTCCGACCATTCGGGATCCTGCCAGGCCGCCGTCTCGACAACCGGGGCCGGCATTGTGGCCTTTTTCGATTTGCTCTCCGTTTGCTGCGTCCTGGCAGCGACGTTGCGGGTCCTTTCTCCGCTCACCGACGGACGGACGTCGCCGCCAGGCCGGAACGCAAGCATTCGCAACAAAGTCATTTCGGCGCCGCATTTCGGATCGGGCGCGAGGTGCAGATCGCGGCGGCCGATCAGCGCGATCTGGTAGAAAAGTTGCACGTCCTCGGGGGATATATCACCGGCAAATGCGGCGAGTTCGCCTTCGTCATCCTCATCCTCAACATCAGCCGCACCGACGACCTGGTAGACGGCAATTCGTTGCAGCATTGTCGCCATGTCATCCAGAAATCTCGCGTAATCGGGAAATTGCTCGTCAATCTCCCGTATCGCCGCCAGGATGCCGGGCGCATCACCCGCCGCAAGCAACTTGAGAATACGAGATACATGCCGGCGATCGATCGTGCCCAACATTTCGGCGACGGAATCGCTGCTGATATCGCCACCGCAGAAGGCGATCGCCTGGTCGAGCAGGCTCAGCGCGTCCCGCAAGCTGCCATCTGCCGCCCGCGCAATCATTGCAAGCGAGGAGGCATCCGCCTCGACTTTTTCCGCTCCGCAAATGAGTTCGAGGCGTTCCCTGATGAGCTTTGGCGTGAGCCGCTTCAGATTGAATTGCAGGCACCGTGACAAGACGGTTACCGGAAGTTTTTGTGGGTCCGTGGTCGCAAGCAGAAACTTGACATGAGGCGGAGGTTCTTCGAGCGTTTTCAAGAGCGCATTGAACGAATGCTTCGACAACATGTGGACTTCGTCGATCAGGTAAACCTTGAATCGGCCCCGGGCCGGCGCATACTGGACGTTATCGAGCAACTCCCGGGTATCGTCTATCTTGGTTTTTGACGCCGCGTCAACTTCGATCAGGTCGACGAACCGGCCTTCATCGATTTCGAGGCACGAAGAGCACTCACCACATGGCTGTGACGTCAACCCGGTTTCGCAATTCAGCGCCTTCGCGAAAATCCGTGCAATAGTTGTCTTGCCGACGCCGCGCGTGCCGGCAAACAGGTACGCATGGTGCAAACGCTCACTGTCCAGGGCATTGGTCAGCGCCCTGAGTACATGCTCCTGACCTACCGTGTCGGCAAAATTTTTCGGTCGCCATTTTCTTGCGAGTACGAGATAGCTCATAAATTAACCAGTGAATCACCTGTGCAAGCGATCGCGATCATTATCGCCATCGGGATCAGACAGTGTAACCAAAGAGGCACCCCGTGGTCGATGCGGAACAGGAGGCCCGCGCCAGCCATTTCCCGGCACCCGGCGTCGCCGCTGCCGCTGCTCCCTTCCGGGCCTGACGGGGTTCACGGGTGGCCGTCGCGGGGTGACCGGCGCGGACCGGCGGCGATTATCGCCCTACAAGGTGGCCGACACAATACACTGGCCCGGTCAGGCAAATTTTGATGTGGGTCAGGCGGCTAGCCCGGACTATTTATGAGTGGCCGGGAATGGCGGTTTCTGTGCCGCGTGCAGCACGTCCGATCGTGCGAGATTCATACGACTGCAGGGATGCAGGAGGTAGAGCGAAGCAGGATGCCAGAGCCGAGCCTAGCTACGGGTTGAGCACGATCGGGCGGGATGAACCGGCATGGAAAGCGACAACCCGGCAAGCGCAAACTGTAACGCTTCGACAAAAGTCGACAGATACTATGTAGCCTGATTCATGTGCCTTTCATTGTGATGGGTGCCGTCACTCATGAATAATCCGGGCCAAAGATTGCTATTCTCTCGGTCTGCCCGCGCGACCTTCACCGGCCGGCAGCAGGTCAACAATAATCAAGGAGAATACGATGTCCCAAGTGCCCGCCTTCGCGACTGTCGATCCGTTTGCTGGAATGACAGGAGAGAATCCCGGAACCCTGCAAAATCTCGTTTCCGGAAGCTGGGAGGACAGTGACTCCGGTTATGCCGACATTATCGACCCGATGAATGGCGAAGTCTTTCTGAAAGTCCCTGATACCCGCGACCACGCACCCTATATCGCGGGGCTTAAGCGCTGCCCGAAATCCGGCATGCACAATCCGCTCAAGAATCCGCACAGGTACGTGACGCTGGGCCAGGTCTGCGCGAAGGCCGCCTCCATGCTCGCCGAGAAGGAAGTCAGCGACTATTTCACGAAGTTGATCATCCGTGTCATGCCGAAGAGCTGGAACCAGGC
>SMVA01000953.1_pt1 | contig 18216 bp, 17 predicted proteins | sample 2456451 | NCBI WGS metagenome assembly SMVA01 (sample SAMN11095933, study PRJNA526329) | marine sediment metagenome | biome: Marine sediment; feature: Surficial sediment; material: Deep marine sediment; isolation source: Hadal surficial sediment | place: Pacific Ocean | collected 2014-05 | depth...
TCGTGCCGGCTGCACTCGAGATCATCGACCAGCGCATCATCGCCGCCGTCGAGGCCTCGGTCTACGCGGCGGGCCTGCCCACCGACGCGGGCGCGATCCTGATCATCGAGCTCGACGGGCCGGCGGTTTCACTGCCGCCCCAGGTCGAGCGGATTCGCGAGATGGCAAGGAACGCAGGTGCCACCCGGGTCGAGCGGGCCGTCGACGACGCCGAGCGGCAGCGCTTCTGGAAGGCGCGCAAGGGCGCCTTCGGTGCCATGGGCCGCCTCGCACCCGATCTCTATGTGCACGACGCCGTGGTTCCAAGAGCGCGCCTGCCCGAAGTGCTGACTCGGATCTGCGAAATCGGAGACCGGTACGGCCTCACCCTCTGCAACGTCTTCCACGCTGGCGACGGCAACCTCCATCCCAACATCTCGTTCGATCGACGTGATCCCGACGAGTTCGCCCGGGTCATGCAGGCCGGCGAGGAGATCCTGCGCACTTGCGTCGAAGCAGGCGGCGTGATCACGGGCGAACACGGCATCGGCTCGGAGAAGAAGGAGTTCATGCACCTCATCTTCAGCGACGTGGATCTCGACGCCATGAAGCGCCTGCGGGACGCGTTCGATCCGGACGGTGTCTGCAATCCGGACAAGCTCTTTCCCTCGACCCACTTCTGTGCGGAAGCCAACCCCAAGGCGCGCGGCTACGATCGCGTGCCGTTCGAGTGAGCGGCCCCTTGATCTCGACCGAGACGCTCGAGAAGCTGGCAGCAGCCGCGGGGGAGGGATCGCTCGTGAACCACGAAGCCGTGCGGGTCGACGACGTGCCGTTCTCCGTCACGCTGCGCCCGGAGAGCAGCGAGGCCCTGGGCCGGACCTTGTCGACGCTAGACGCCTGTGGGGTCAGTGTGCTGATCCGTGGCGGTGGAAGCCATCTCGGGTTCGGCAATCCACCGCGTGGCGCCGAAGTGATGCTCTCGACGCAGCGGATCGCTGGCGTGCTCGAACTCGATGCCGGCGACGGCGTGTGCCGCGCCGCCGCGGGGACGACACTTTCGAGCCTGCGTGCCGACGCCAACGCCAGCGGATGGGAGCTCCCCCTCGATGCGTCCGGCGCCGGGGCTACTGTCGGCGGTGTACTGGCCGCGGCCGCCATCGGCCCGCGCGCGCTCGGGTACGGATTGCCGCGGGACAACGTCCTCGGCATCGAGGTGGCCTTGGCGAACGGTGACCGTACCCATTGCGGCGGTCGAGTCGTGAAGAACGTGACCGGCTACGACCTGAACAAGCTCTACGTCGGCTCCCTGGGAACCCTCGGAGTGATCGAGGCTGCCTGGCTGAGATTACGGCCGATGCCGGTGGCAGTGCGGGTGCATGAGGCGCGGCTCGAGTCTCTGACTCGGGCTATCCGTGCGGGGATCGAGATCTCGCGCGTCGCATCGGCCCGGGCCGTCGTGCTGCACTACGTGCCTGGGGAAGACGTACGACTGGTGGTCGAGCTGGCGGGCGATGAGCCCACGGTGCGCCGCGACGAACGGGCACTCGCGTCGACCGCGCCCTTCGTCGTCGCGACCCCGGATGCTCTGGACGACCTGCGCCGCCGCCAAGCTGCCTTGCCCGGCGACGCTGGGACGCGCTTTCGCCTCGCGGCGCTACCCAGCCGGCTCGGTCCGCTCGCGAACTCGCTGGCCGACGACGCCTCCGAGCTGCTGCTGCTGCCGGGACTGGGCCTTTTGTACGCGGGATTCGCGGCGTCCAAGGCGGGCTGCCTCGACCGGGTGGCGCGAGCAGCCAGTGGCGTCGGTGCGAGCTGGTTGCTCGAAGCAGCACCGACTTCCGTAAAGCAGGAGTGCGACGTCTTTGGCGACGACCAGGCAGCCTTGGCCTTGACGCGCGCGCTCAAGGAACGCTTCGACCCGGCCGGGCGGCTCAACCCCGGGCGTTTCATGGGGAGGCTCTGATGTCCGAACCCAAGGTCGGGCAGCCCGGTGCTGTGCGGGGCGGACGCTGGTCCGAGATCTACGAGCGCTCACTCGACTGCATCCACTGCGGACTTTGCCTCGAATCGTGTCCGACGTATCGCGAGACGGGTCTCGAGATCTCGTCGCCGCGCGGTCGGATCTACTTGCTGCGCAGTATCGCCGAAGGGCGTGCCGAGCCGGCTGAGTTGCTCGCCCGCGAGGCCTTTCTGTGTCTCGCGTGTCGCGCCTGCGAGACCGCATGCCCGTCGGGAGTCGAGTTCGGCACGCTGATCGAGCTGGCGCGTGCCGAGGTGGTCTCAACCGGGCTGCGTCGCGATCTCGCCAGCCGCATCGAGCGATTGGCCCTTCGCCAGTTGCTTCCCCACAAGAAGCGGCTGCACCTGCTGGTCGGACTCATGGACCTGGCAAGACGCCTCGGCGTGATGCGCGTGTTGATGGCTCTGGCACCGCGTCGTCTCGCCCGGATGGAGGCCCTGCTTCCACCGATCCCGTCGCGCGAAGATCGGAAACCCCTCCCCGAGCTGAACCCAGCCGTGGGCGCCAGCCGTGGGCGAGTTGGCTTTCTGGCCGGCTGTGTCATGCCCGAGCTCTTCGGCGACGTGAATGCGGCGACGGTCAGGGTGCTCCAGCGCAACGGTTTCGAGGTCCTGGTCCCTCGGGACCAGGGTTGCTGCGGCGCGCTCCACGCCCATGCCGGCGACGACGCCTTTGCGCGGATGCTCGCGCGTCGCAACATCGAGGCATTCGGCGCAATCGGCGTCGACACGGTACTGGTCAACTCGGCCGGTTGCGGTGCCGCCATGCGCGACGTGGGCCGATGGCTTCCGCTGGAGGGCGCGCTCTTCGCGGCTTCGGTGCGCGACGTCGCGGAGTTTCTGGATGCCGAGGGAATCCAGGTGCCAGAAGGAAGCGTCGACGCGACCGTCTGCTACGACGATCCCTGCCATCTCGTGCACGGAATGGGCGTCAGCGACGCGCCCCGCCGACTGCTGGAGAAGATCCCCGGAGTCCGGCTGGTCGCCCATGCCGATCCGACGTCGTGCTGCGGTGCGGCCGGAACCTACAACCTGACCCACCTGGAGATGTCGCAGGCGATCCTGGCGCGAAAGCTCGACACGCTCGATGCCGTGGATCCTGACATCGTGGTGACCGGCAATCCGGGTTGCCTGATGCAGCTGCGGGCCGGACTCGCCGAACGTGGTTCCCGGGCGCGGGTGGCCCACCCGTTGGTACTTCTCGACGAGGCCTACAGGGGCGGTGCGTCTTCGAGCCCGAGCCGGCGCATCTTGTAGCGCAGACCCGGTCGGGTCAGACCGAGTGCGTCGGCGGCCTTGCGGCGATTGCCACCGGAACGTTTCAGGGCAGCCTCGATGGCCTTGGTCTCGACCCGATCGACGAGTTCCTTGAGCGGGCCTTCCAGCTCGATGCCGGCCGTGAGGTTGCCGGTGCGCTCCGGCTGCAGGTGTGCCAGGGTCACGGCTTCGCCCGGCGCCGCCAGGGCGATGGCACGTTCAATCGAGTTCCGCAGCTCCCGAACATTTCCGGGGAACGAACGCTGGCCGAGGGTCTCGATGAGATCTTCACTGAGAGTGATGCGGCGCGCGTGGGCGACTCCGAATTCCTCAGCGAAGTGCTGGGCAAGAAACGGGATATCGACGCGTCGACGCCGCAGCGGTGGAACGTGGATCGTGGCCGCATTGAGCCGGTAGTAGAGGTCCTGGCGGAACGCACCCTCTTCGATGCGTGCTTCGAGATCGCGGTGGGTCGCCGAGACGATGCGCACGTCCACGTAGATGGTGCGCGTGTCGCCGAGCGGTCGGACCTCTTTGTTCTCGAGCACGCGCAAGAGCTTCATCTGAAGCGCAGGCGAGGTGTCACCGACTTCATCCAGAAAGATCGTGCCGCCATCGGCGTACTCGAAGAGCCCGCTCTTGTCGGTGTGAGCACCCGTGAATGAACCTCTGCGATGGCCGAAGAGTTCGCTCTCCAACAGGGAGTCGGGCATGGCGCCGCAATTGACGGCGACGAAGGGCCCGCTTGCCCGCGGGCTCTGCTCGTGGATCGCGCGGGCGACCAACTCCTTGCCGGTTCCGGTCTCGCCCAGGATCAGGGCCGGAATGTTCGTGGGGGCGATCTGTCGCACCTGGTCGATGACTTCACGGATCGCGCTGCTCACGCCCAGCAGCGCCGGAGCCGGGCGGTGGTTCGCACGCGCCCCCTGCCCTGGTGTTAGACGGGGGATCGTGTTGCGCACGGCGTAGCGCAATACCATCGGCCTCGTGGGGAGACCGACCACCTGGGCGGGCGCGAGCCGATCGAGTGCGGCGGCCAAGATCTCCTCGTCGACATTGTCAATCATCAGGATCACGTGATTCGAACATGGCAATCGATTGATCGACCCGAGGATCTCGAGACTTTCGATGTCGTCTTCGGAATCGAGCCACACCACCGCGGCCACGGCATCCAGCAGAGGCGCCGTGTCCGTCAGGTCCTTCGGATCCTTCTCACAGACCGCGAACTCGGGCGTCAGGGCGGACGTCACCCAGCGACGCAGCGCAGCTGTACGCGCCGCGGCAAGCACCGTGGGAATGCCCTTTTTCCCTGCCACGGCAATACCATCGACCGGTAGATAGAATCGCTTGAGAGCTGCCCCAGGGGAACTTCCGAGGCGCCGATCTACTCGAAGAGGAACTGGTTCGGCGTCGGACGCGGGCGCCGGATCCGCGGGTAGGCGCCCAGCGCCATGGTGTTGAGGGAGCCCGAGATGACCAGGTCGAAGGGCAGGATGGATTCTCGGGTCCGCACCATGCCGTACTTCTCGCGCACGCCGACGTACTTGTAGAAGGAGGCGCCGGTCAGCCCCGCACTGCCGTTGCCGTCGGTCAAGCCCAGCCGTACCCGTTCGAAATACGTGTCCCGCAGCGCGTCGGGCGCCACGTCGTCGAGGGGGTCCAGCAGGAAGTTCTGATACGAGGTCTCTTCCAGCTGGGATACGGCGCGAGCCAGATGTTCCTCCGAGATTTGCTCCACCCGGCGCACCGGCTCGTCGTCCGGGTCGCCGCTGGCTGCCAGGTAGTTCACCTCGATCCTGCGGCGGCCCAGCAGCACGATTCCTTCGGGGTGGAGTTCACCGTTGCTGGCGTCGTCATCGAGGAGCGTCGGGCGGATTCCCAATCCGTTGCGGCCGGCCACTTCCGGGTTCTCCACCAGGTAGCTCTTGGCGATCTGGATGTGCTGGGCACTGGCGAACTTGGACTCGATCCGGCTGAGCTCCGCCGCGCGCCGTGCAGCCCTGGTAGCGGAATAGACGGTGGCGACCTGCCGGTACATGCCGAGCCGACCGGTGAGCGAACTCTCGCGCAGGGCCATGCTCAGCATCTGGCCCGCCGCGTACTCGCGTAGCTCGGCCAGCTTCTCGAGCTCGGGATTGGGACTGTTCTCCATCAGTTGCAGGGCGGCGACGTAGTTTCCGCGATACAGCTCGTAGGATTCGAGCCAGTCGCGAACATCTTCACTGTGATCGTCGCGGGGATGGCGTTTCAGGTGACGGCGAGCGCGCACCGCTGCCAGGCGTGACGAGGGCAGTGAACGCGCCCAGGGCACGTTGATCAATCGGAACGGCGTGCCCATCATGACCTCTGCCAACGCTGGCGCCTGCAGGACCCACTCGAGAGGGCGGGGCAGGCCGCGGTCGCGGGCGCCCCGATAGAAGGGACCCATGAAGACCCATTTCACCCGGTCCCAGCGACTCTGGCGGCGTGCCTGCCGGAACGCTTCCCAGGTGTGGATGCGGGGATCGTTCACCAGCGCGGCGGCGTGGCGCGCCATGCTGTGGGTCTCGGGGTCCTGCTTGGCGATGTCTTCGAGCTGGTTCCACATCTCATCGTAGTCGCCGGCTTCGCCGAGCGGAATCGTTGCCGCAAACCGTGCCTCATCGGCCAGCGGCCCGTTGGGATCGACGGCGTAGAGTCGTTTTGCGGCGCCTGTGATGTCACCGTCGGGCAGCAACAGCGCCAGCGCCAGGGCCCTCGACTCGTCGGGGTGGAGGCTCGAGAGTTCGATGTCACCGCTCGACACGCTCAGCTCCTGGCGCTTGCGCAGCTCGCGGAGTCGCTCGTCGGCGGCACGACGCAGCTGGGAGGCTTCCTGCGCCTCGGGCGCGTGTCGCAGTGCCCGGTCGGAGTAGATCAAGGTCAAGCGCACCTTGTCGGCTTTCCAGGCACGGCGCGCCACGCGCATGGCCCGATCGTATTGAGTTGCGCGCCAGCGGGCTTCGGCGTTGCGGATTCGGGGCAGCAGCGTCGTCGACTCTTCCGCATCGGGGTGCCGCGCTACGTACTCCTTCCAGTGGGCGAGTGCCTGGCGACGATGGATGTCGAGGGCTTCTCGCGTATAGATCCAGGTGGCGTAATTGATCAACGCTCGCCCGAGTCGCATGGGAGCGAGCTCGGCCGTCATGATCGAACGACCGATGGGCTCGGCCAGCGCGTTGAACGCCATGCCGAAGTCGACCTGCCAGGCATCGACGATCCGATCGTGGGCGAGTTCGAGGGGCGCGTCGTGCCGGTAGAGCTCCAGGCGGCTGCGCATGGCGGGTTGGAGATCCTGGCGCTCGAGCAGACGTTTCGTCGCCCTCCGGTAGGCGGTCGAATCGTCCAAGGTGGTGTTGCGCAGGTCGATGGCGACCGGTATCAGGCCGGTGGGCTTCTCGTCGAAGCTGGCGAGCACGGTTTCGATCGATTCCAGTCGTGCCAAGGCGCTCGCGAGCTCCTGTGGATTCGAAAGCAGGGCAGACCGTGCCAGAGAGACGGCCGTGCGGTCAGCCGCGTCGGGGGGGGGCGGCTGCGCGCGACTGGCGTGGTCGAAGGCAGAGCCTAGCGGCGCTCCGGCCGGCGTTCGACAGGCCGTTCCCATTCCCACGGACAGGAACACCAGCAGCGCGAGCCCGAACCATCCTGTTTCCAGGTGTCGTCGCGCCGCCTGTTCAACGCGTGAAGCGATCACGGTCGACTCTCAGCACGAAGGCGAGGAAGGCCTCGAGGCGTCGGGAGGCCTCGAGCCGCTCGGGTTTTCCGTCCTGCCCGGAGACCAGCTCGTAGAGCCGGGTCGTGGCCTCGACCAGCTCCTGGAAGCGTGCCGGATCGAACTCGAGACTCTCGGGCGGGTACGCGTCCAGGTACTCGAAGGCCAGATCTTCGTAGAGCTCGGCCAGACCCAGCACGTGTTGATTCGAGTGCTTGCTGTCCTTGTTCTGGATCACGACTCGCTGCAACTCGGCAGCGGCGCGAACGTCGCCGTTGGGCAGGACTTGCCGCGTAGCCATGAAGTACTGGGCCTTGGCGACGTCGGTCCGCTCGATCTCCTCGCGGACGATGTACACGTGATGTGTGCCCTCGGTCAAACGTTCGAGCTCGGCGAGACGTCGCGCCCGCTCGTCGTAGCGATCGGACATGGCGTCGGCGTCGATGCCGATGGCGACGCTGGCAGCCAGTTCATCCAGGCCGACGCCGATCTCGGTGATCTCGGCGAGCTCGGTGCAGACATCGTGGCTTCGACCCGCCTCGACCGCGAGTTCGGGATCGAGCTCGGCCGCCAGCCGATACTCCTGTGCGGCGAGTTCGTAGGCGCGCAGTCGCTCGAGCGACCGGCCCTTGGCAAAGGCGATGACGCCGTCCATGTGCCCAGCCCGCAGCGTGTCGGTATGAATCGTCTCGAGACTCTCCAGTCGAAGCAGCGAGCTGCGGTAGACGTTGCGCCCGGTGAAGTCAGTGGCGGGTTCGAACCGGTAGGTGTCGTCGGGCACGTGTCGTCGCAACACGGCCATGACTTCGAGCACGCTCTCGGAAGGGCGATAGCGCGGATCCGGGTCTGGCGTCGATGCGCAGCCGGTCAGCAGGACGACTGACAGACTGGCGCCCAGAATTCCCTGGGACACTGAGAATCCGGATCTTCGGTGGGCAGCGCGCATCTCGAAGAGGATACCCGAATCCACACCGGTCCAGTCTGTTTGTTGGCGCCTAGGCCTTTCGGCGAGAGGTCGCCCTGGCCGATCGCTTGGCTCGCGGAGCGACGGCGTTCAGCATCTTCTCGGTGGCGATCACCGCCGCGGCGAGCTGGTCCGAGTCGACGCCCAGGGTCGAGAAGGTGCCCTCGTCGTGACCGTCGCTCTTCCAGGTGATGATGGTCTCCACCAGCGCCGTTGTGCGGCCGCCCGGCGGGATGCGTACGCGAAAGTCTTCGAGTCGGGGCACTTCGATCGAGAACTTCTTTGCTGCCTTCTTCAGTGCATTCATGAACGCGTCATATCCGCCGTCGCCCGTAGCCTTCGCCCGCGACTGCTTGCCTTGACGGCTGAGTACGACCTCGGCGGTGGGTGTCTGTCTGGTTCCGACCACGACGTCGTAGGACTCGACCTTCACCCGGTTATCCTCTGGCGTCTTCAGCACGTCGGCGATGATGTACGGAAGATCGGCCGCGCTGACCGTGTTCTTTTTGTCTCCGAGTTCGATCACGCGCTGGAGCACCAAGTCTCGGTCTGCCGGAGACAGTTCGATGCCCAGAGTTTTCAGGTTCGCGTCTACCGACGCCTTTCCGGACAACTTACCCAGGGCGTAGCGGCGACGTTGTCCGAAGCGAGCGGGCGCGAGTCTCGACGTGTAGAGACCGCCCTTGAGATCGCCGTCGCTGTGGATCCCGGCCGCGTGCGTGAAGACGTCGCGGCCGACGATGGGCGTGTTGGCGGCAACATCCTTGCCGCTGAAGGTCTCGACGATTTTCGATATTGCGGCGAGCCGTGATTCGTGAACGCCGGTCGTGTAGGGGGTGTGGTCGTGGATGGCGGCCACGATCTCGGCGAGCCGTGCGTTGCCCGTGCGCTCGCCCAGACCGTTGACGCTGGTGTGGACACCGCGTGCCCCGGCCCTGACGGCGGCCAGGCAATTGGCGGTCGCAAGCCCGTAGTCGTTGTGGGCGTGGAACTCGAAGAGGGTCTCGGGCCAGGTGGCCACCATCAGTCCGACATAACGCGTCACGTCGTCGGGGGCGAAAATTCCCAGCGTGTCGGGGAGGTAGATGCGTTCCACGCCCAGCTCGATCAGCAGCTGGGTCATGGAGAAGACGTAGTTGAACGAATCGCTCACGCCGCGGGACCAGTCTTCCAGGTAGGCGTTCACCTTGATCCGTTTGCGCCGGGCGTAGCGCACGGTGTTGGCTACTTGATCGCGGTGCTTCTCCGGCTCCATTCGCAGCTGGGTCCGGCAATGGGTCTCCGAACCCTTGGTGAGCAGGTTCATCACCTTGCCGCCGGTCGATGTGATCCAGTCGACCGAGATGCGTCCGTCGCAGTAGCCGAGCATCTCGACCTGCGTCAGCAGGCGCTTCTTGCGGGCCCAGTCGGTCACGCGTCGCGCCGCTTCGCGTTCGCCTTTGGACACACGAGTTGACGCGATCTCGATCCGATCGACGCCGGCGTCATTCAGGAGCAGCGCGGCAAGCTGTTGCTTCTCGCCCGGCATGTAGGCGACGTCGGGGGTCTGTTCGCCGTCCCGCAACGTCGTGTCCATCACAGCGATGCGGGTGGGATCGGTCTTTCGGGTGGCCATGAGGCCGTTCACATTACCGCGTCCCGGCTACACTGGCCCGATGCAGGAGAAGGCTCGAGAATTCTCGGTCGGTCCGGACGAGTCCGGATGCCGGCTGGATCTGTTCCTCGCCGAGAAGCTTGCGCTGTCCCGTTCCCGGGTACGTCGGCTGCTGGCCCGAGGCGCCGTGCGACTGGCCGGCGGCCAGCTCGGTGAGAGCGCCAAGGGCCGGACCCTGGTGACCGGCGATTCTGTGAGTGTCGATCCCTACCGGCGCCCCGAGCATGAGTGCACGCGGCCCGAGCCCGATGCCGGGCTGGCCGTCGTGGCCGAGGGCGACGGCTGGTTGGCCCTGGACAAGCCGGCTGGGACGCCCGTCCATCCCCTTTCCGAGGATGAGACGGGAACGCTTCTGGGAGCCGCCGTGGCCCGCCATCCCGAGATCCAGGGGGTCGGCGAGGGGGGGCTGCGAAGCGGCGTGGTCCACCGACTCGACGTCGATACATCGGGTGTGATGCTGATGGCGACGACGCAAGAGCGCTGGCAGAGCCTGCGTCGAGCGTTCGAAGAGCACCGGGTCGAAAAGGTCTATCAGGTGCTGGTCGCCGGCCAGCTCGAGGTCCCAGGCGGAGCCAATGTCGGACTGGCCCTGGCGCGACATCGGCCGGCCCGTGTCCGCGTGGTCGACAGCCAGGAGCGCGAGCGGGCACGGGGTGTCTGGGACTGCCGGATCAGCTGGCGCCCGCTGGAAGTCTTCGAGACGGCGACGCTGCTCGAGGTGCGACCCGAGACGGGCTTCCTGCACCAGATCCGCGTGCTGCTCGCCCATCGGGGATACCCGCTGCTGGGCGATCGCACCTACGGCGGGCCCGATGCGGCCGGGGCGGCCCAGCGACACATGCTGCATGCGACCCGGGTCGCCATCGATGACATCGAGGCCGAGAGCGTCCCGTCGGCGGACTTCGCCGAGCTTCGTGACCGCCTGAAGGGCGCTCACGCGTGATCGTGTCCGCGCCGTGAAGCTCCTGATCGTGGTGGCGTCGAGCACGGGTCGTACCCGGCGCATGGCCGAGGCGGCGGCAGAAGGTGCGCGTGAAGCCGGGGCTGAAGCGCAGCTCGTCGAAGCCGACGTGGCCGGCGACGCCGATGTTCTCGAAGCCGATGCCGTGATGCTCGCGTCGGCCGTCCACATGGGCGGCATGGCATCTGCCATGCGTGCCTTCAGCGAACGTCTCTCCCCGCTCTGGCTCCAGGGAAAGCTGGTCGGCAAGGTTGGGGCAGTCATGGCCTGCGGTAGCGCCGGCAGTCGGGGAGGTGCTGAGCTGGCGTTGATCTCGATGTTCTCGACCCTGGCCGAGCATGGGATGCTGCTGGTTCCCATGCACAATCGGCTCGAGGGTTACTCGAGGGCCGGATGTCATTGGGGCCCCCTCGTTCACGCGAACCCTCCGGGGGGCCCAGCGGGCCCCACGGAAGAAGACCTGGTTGCCGCGCGCTCCCACGGGCGTTGGGTCGCCGAATGCACGGCCCGCTGGCTTGCCGGCGAAGCGCCGGCTTCCAGTTCGCCGAAGCGGCGAACTGCCGGTGAGTCTTGAGAATGCGACCTTTGGGTTGCTGGGTCAGCGTTTGCGGAGGAGGGTGAGTCCATCCGAAATCGGGAGCATCACACAGTCGACGCGGTCGTCCGCGGCCACGTGGTCGTTGAACTTGCGGATGGCGTTCGTCTGCTCGTCGTCGACCGAGGGGTCGGCCACGGTTCCCATCCAGAGGACGTTGTCGACCAGGATGAGGCCTCCGGTGTTCAGCCGCGGGAGAATGGCTTCGAAGTAGTCGATGTAGCCGGTTTTGTCGGCATCGATGAAGGCGAGGTCCCAGATCGGTTCTTCTGGAAACGAACGCAACGTCTCGATCGCGGGAGCGATGCGCAGATCGATCTTGCCGGCGACGCCGGCCTTCTTCCAGAAGGGTCGGCCGATGGCGACCCACTCGTCACTCACGTCGCAGCAGACGAGCTTGCCATCGTCGGGAAGTCCCTGCGCAATGCAGAGCGCCGAATAGCCGGTGAAGGTTCCGACCTCGACGGCGTTCTTCGCGCCGATGGCGCGGGTGAGCAACGTCATGAACGCGCCCTGTTCCGGTGCCACCTGCATGATCGAGATACCACCGAGCTTGCGGGTCGCTTCAATCAGATCCTGCTGGATCTTGCTCGGCGGTGTGCCGTGACTGACCAGGTAGTCGTGCACGATTGGGCTGAGGTGGAAGTCCTTGGGGGCATCGTTCACGTCTTCTCCTTGCGCTCCAGCTCGCCGGCCTTCGCCATGGCAGTTTCGGCCTCGGGAACCATTCCCTTTGACTGGTAGAGAATGGAGAGGTTGGAGTGGCTCAACGGATCGTCGGGCTCCAACTCGACGAGTTTCTGGGCCGCTGCGATGGCGCCATCGAGATCGCCCTTGTTGCGATAGGCGAGGGACAGACCGTTCCATGCCAGCGACAACGATTCGTCCGCTTCGATCGCCTTCTTGTAGCCCTCAATGGCCTCGTCGAGCCGATCGTTGGCGAAGTGTTGAAAGGCTTCCCGGTAGAGAGTTCGAGCATCACTCATTCAGTGAGTATAGACCCGGAACTTCAAGCTAGAAGCGGGTCTCGAGGACGTCGACCAGACGGTGGCGGCGAAAGCCTCCCTTTTCGTAGGCGCGGAGCGCCGATCGGTTGGCCGGCGACAACATCAGAAGGGCGGTCCGGACACCCGATTCGAACTGGCGTGTCAGCGACCAGGCCACCAGGGCCGTCCCGAGTCCGCGGTCGCGGAGCTTGGGGTCGACGCCGACGTAGGAGACCCAGACCCTGCGTGGCCAGTGAGTCTCGATCTCGCAGAACGCGACCACGTGATCTTCGTGGCGTGCCACCGCGTGGACGTGGCGGCCGTCGCTGAAAACGGCGCGCATGTCATCCCGGCTGCGCTGCTCGAAGCCGCAAGCCAGGTAGATCTCGAGAATGCCATCGGCATCTTCCGGCGTCGCGATCTCGAGCTTGAAGTCGTTGGTCTCCGCCGGCTGAGATGAGGGCGCGGCGTCGCAACGCATCAGGTAGTGCTGGCGCACCGGGCGGAAGCTGTGGCTCGTGAGCAGCGAGTAGCCCGCGCGATTGCGTGTGCCGATGGCCGCAGCCACCAACTGGATTCCGAGCTTCGACTGGGCCAGGTCTCGCGCGGCGCGCAGCAACTCCCCACCGATGCCGTGGCCGCGTGCACTCCGCTTTACGATCGGGCAGTACATTCCGGCTTCACTGGCTCCGGGACGGCGAATGAATCCGACCATGCCCTGGATCTCGCCGTCGGCCTCGGCCACCAGCATATGCTCTTGGGGAGAGATTCCGAAGCGGGAGAACTCGGCAACGAGTTCCTCCTCCGTCTCCCAGTAGGGATTCAGCACGAAATCGGTCTCGCCGCGGGCGCAGTAGGTGGACAGCTCGGCGAGATCGGCAGCGTCTTCCTTCTTGAAGGGTCGGATGTTCATCTCTACCTCCCGGCGCCGACTGATTATAGGTCGCGTCATGTCGACTGCGAAGTCCGTTTTCCAGACGTTGTGCGAATCACATCACCCATTGACTTTTTCGAGCGGATCCGAACTTGCCTTTGGGTTCAGCCGTCGACCCGGCGGCGGATCGACTTCAAATCGAGGCGATGTCCAAGCTCCGACCGCGCGGGATCCAGCAGTAGTAGTCGCCATCGTGCTTGACGAGCAGCTTCAGCGTCTGGCCTGCGAGCAGCCCCTCGAGGCTCTCGCCCTCCTCCGGGGTGTGATCCAGCTCAACGAAGACGCGACGGCCATCGATCGAGAGCAGGGCGACGTGGATCGGATCGCCGCTGCCGGTCGAGGAGGCGGTTTCACTCCGGATTTCTGGGATTCCGCTGAGGTCCACCTTGGTCAGACCGATCGCGGCGATGTAGACCTGCTTCGCCGTCGCTTTCGATGGTAGCCTAAGGGCCGAATCCACCGTTGTTGATCCAGGCCGGAAGCTTGGCGAGCGCGGTGACGGCGAGGTGATGGATGCGTAGAGGTCGGCGCCTGATCGTCTTTTTCCTCTTCTTCGGCTTGCTCATCTGGTTCCTGACGCGCGACGTGGGCCCGGAAATCCAACCGGAGAGTGTCCTGGTGCTCGACTTTTCTGGCCGCTACGTGGAGGCGGCCGAGCCGACCCTGATCGGCCGGCTGTTGGGGGATCGACGGCAGTCGTTTGTTTCGGTCTGGGGTGAAATGCGCAAGGTCGAACGCGACGACCGCATCACCGGCGTGGTCGTTCGAATTCGGCGCATGGATCTCGCCTGGGGCATGGCCCAGGAGCTGCGCGACTCTCTCCTGGAGCTGCGCAAGTCCGGGCGAAGAACCATCGCGTATCTCGAGACCGGCGCCCTTGGGGCGAACCGCGAGTACTACATTGCGACCGGGGCCGACGAGATCGTGATTTCGCCGGGCACGACGAGTCCGTTGATCGGACTCGGCATGGAGTTCTTGTTCCTCGGCGGCCTCTGGGAGAAGATCGGGGCCGGTATCGAGACCGTCGGTAGCGGCGAGTACAAGTCTGGGGCCGAGACCATTTCCGGAACCAAGATGTCGCCGGCCCATCGCGAGATGGCGACGTCGCTGCTCGACTCCGCCTACGACCAGTTCGTCGCCGGAATCGCCGAGGGGCGAAATCTCACTCCCGAGCGGGTGCGCGAGCTGGTCGAGCGGGCTCCGATCACGCCCGAGGAGCTCCAGGAGGTCGGCTTGGTAGACGCCGTGGGACATCTGGACGAAGCGGTGGAACGCGCCGGCGGCGGCGAGGTCGTCGAAGCCGAGGACTATGCGCGCGTGGGCCTGGAAGAAGTCGCCTTCAAACCGGTCGGCACCATCGCCCTGGTCTATGGAAGTGGCACCATCATGATGGGAGAGGGCAGCAGTTCGCCCACCGGCTCCGTGGTGCTCACCTCCGACACCGTCAGCCGGGCGCTGAAGGAGGCGGCCGAGGATCCCGAGGTCGATGCGATCGTCTTTCGCGTCGACAGCCCCGGTGGATCTCCGCTGGCCTCGGACATCGTGTGGCGCGCCGCCGAAAAGGCCCGCGAGAGCGGCAAGCCGCTGATTGCGTCGGTCTCGAACTACGCGGCATCGGGTGGCTACTACGTCCTCTGCGGGGCCGACGTGGTGGTGGCCTCGCCGGGAAGCCTGGTCGGTTCGATCGGCGTCTTCGTGATGCGGCCCGTGATCGGCGGTCTGCTCGAGAAGTTGGGGATCGGCTTCGAGTCCATGACCCGCGGGCGCAACGCCGAGCTGATGATGATGACGCGGCCGCTCACGGAGGCGGGGCGCGAACGATTGATGCAGGAGATCCTGGCGACCTACGACCTGTTCGTGAAGCGGGTGTCCGACGGTCGCGAGCTCACGCCGGCAGACGTCCACGAGATCGGTCGGGGTCGGGTCTGGACGGGCGCGCAGGGGCTTGAGAACGGTCTCGTCGATGAGCTGGGCGGTCTGCGCGTCGCCATCGACCGCGCCAAGGTCGCAGCCGGTCTGGCGGCCGACGCCGACGTCAAGTTGGTTCCCTACCCGACGCCCATGACCCTGGTGCAGCAGTTCAGCGCGGCGCTGCAGGGCTCCATCGCACGGGCGACGCCACGGCTGGCGCTGCCGGAGCAGCTGCGGCGGCTCGAGGCCTTCGTCACCACACTGCCTCAGGGCACGCCTCTGCTGGTTCCGCCGTTCATGGTGGAGATCCGCTAGAACCCGGCCGCGTTGGCAGGAGTATTTCGGTGCATCTACTGAAGGAGTTCGAGGTTCCGGACGATCCGGCGTCGGTCTACCGCAAGCTGGCCAACGACGAGACGTTGCTGGGACTCTTCCCCGACACGAAGACCGAGATCGTTGAAAGTTCGGGTGAGTGCCGAACGTTGCGCTCCCACTACGTGGCCCTGGGGCAGGAGGGAACGGCCACGTTCCACTTCACCTTCGAGCCTGAGGAGCGTATCCGCTTCGAGAAGGTCTGCGACGGCCGGGTCTGGAGCCGCCTCATCGGTGGCGTGAGCTTCGTCGATCGCGGCGGGCGAACCTGCGTGCGTGTCGAGATGGATGGCCGCACGAAAGCGTTGGTTCCCGAGTTCACCATCAAGGGACCGATGCGGGATCAACTCGAGAAGATGGTGCGGGCGCTTCGCGAGCGGCTCGAGCGACCCTGATGGCCCGTGTCGAAACGAGTGATGGGCACAGGCTCTACACGGAAGCCCACGGTGAGGGCATCCCCATTCTCTTCTCGTGTCCGCTCAACACCACCCGTGAGAACTGGCGTCCCCAGGTCGAACCCCTGGTTGCAGCGGGCTTTCGCGTGGTTCTCTGGGATTACCGTGGACACGGACGCTCAGATGCTCCCGATGATCCCGACGCCTATCACATGGAGCAGGTGGTGGACGATCTCGGGCGTGTGCTCGACTGGGCCGCAGCGGGCGAGCCTGCGGTGCTGGCCGGCCTCTCCTTCGGTGGGCTCGCGTCGCTCCACTTCGCCTACCGACATCCAGAACGTGTGCGTGCCCTGGTGCTGATCGACAGTGGACCGGGCTTCAAGAATCACGAAGCCAAGCAGCGCTGGCAGGCGTCATGTGACAAGACTTCGTCCTATCTCGAATCCAAAGGTCTCGATGCCTTCGTCAAGAGCAAGGCGTCGGCCATGACGGTGGGCACGCGCCCCGAGCTGCCCACGGCGCGCGCCGCGCTGGCGGCCATTGCCCTGCAACAGGCGCATGGGCTGGCCCACTTCGGGCGAAGGGTGGCGGGGCCGGCGCCAGCCATGATCGACGAGTTGGCCGAAATCGACGTGCCGACCCTCATCCTGATGGGAGAGCACGACCACGCCTACCGGCGGGCCGCAGAGGTGATGGCTTCCAGGCTTCCTCAGGCCGAATCGGTCACCCTCTTGGGTGCGACCCACATCGTGAACATCGAGGCTGCCGAGGCCTTCAACGCGGCGGTGCTCCGATTTCTCGAAAAGATCCGGGCCGAAGCTGCTTGACGGCCCAAGACGGCGATCGTTCCCCCCATGGGGTGGCGCGCAACCAATCCGTGCCCGACGGGTTTGAGCTGGCGGCGGAGGTGTCGGTGCAGGCTCTCGACGAGGACGTACGGCTGATGCTGGCGTTCCGCGAGGGCGACGCCGGCGCCTTCGATCGGCTCTTCCGGCGCTGGTCGGGCCCGCTGCTCCGCTATCTGGAGCGGATGGTCCGGGACGCAGCGTCGGCGGAGGATCTGGTCCAGGAGGCTTTTCTTCGTGTCCACCGTGCGCGCGAACGCTACACGCCCGATGCTCGCTTCTCGACCTGGCTCTACCGGATCGCGACGAATCTCGCGCTCAACGAGCTGCGGCGTCCTCGCCACAAGGTGGTCCACAGCAGCATGGGTGACGAGGAGGCACGGCCGCTGGTGTCCGGCGGCCCCGCGGTCGACGAGGTCGTCGATGCACAGCGGATGGGCGGCCGGGTCGAAGAGGAGCTGGCACGGCTCCCGGAAAAGCAACGCGCGGCCCTGTGTCTGGCCGCGCTGGAAGGGCTCAGCTACGCGGAGGTGGCCCGGGCGCTCGACGTGACGCAGCAGGCGGTGAAGTCGCTGGTCCACCGTGCGCGTTCGACGTTGGCCGAGCGCCTCTGCGAGAATCGGGGTCATCAAGAATGAAGGGAGAGCGGGAGATGCCGGAGCTTGCCGCGATCTGTCGGGAGATCGACGAGGACCTCTCAGCACTGATCGATGCAGAGCTTGCCCCTGCGCGCGAGGCCGAGATGCGCGCCCATCTCGACGACTGCGATCGTTGCGCCCAGCGGCTGCAGAATCTCTGCAGCGTTGATCTGGCGCTTGCCGATCTCGCCGCGCCAATCGTGGCTGCCGACCTGGGAGAGCGCCTGGCCGCGCGTATCGCGAGCGATCCCGGCGAAGAGACCGAGCCGGTCCCGGACGCGGCGTCTCCGAAGCGCTCGCGAACCGCGACACCACGACGGGCGCGCCGCTGGCTGCGACGACGACTGACGCCCGTGGCCGTCGTAGCCGCCGCAGTTCTGTTGGCCATCGTCGTGGCGAATCGGCAGAGCTCGGAGATCGAACCCAGCGAGTCGCAGCTGGTCCGGACGCCGCGTTTGATGGCTCCTGACGTGACGCGGCCCGAGGCCGCGACCCGCGTCGCCGACTTCAGTTCGCTACCCGACGAAGACCTCGCCGTGCTGTTCGAACTCGACACCGTAGAAGACCTGGACGTGATCGCGAACCTCGAGCTGCTGGAGCAGCTCGTCGCAATGGAGGCCCTCGAAGGCTGATGTTCCGGTGCCCCTTCATCCTCGGCCTGCTGGCGGGCCTGCTGGTCAGCGGCGTACTCGTCGTCGGAGTGGGCAGCGCTGTGGCCGACGACACCGGGGCGCGGCGCCCGGGCGCCTGGCGCAACCCCCATCAAGATTCGAGACACGACCGGCGGCAGCGCGAACGCTTTCGCAATGGGCCCACGGCCGAGCGACGCGAGATGCATGAGAAGCTGCGGGAGCACCGGCAGGAAGCGACGCCCAACGAACGCGAAGCGGCCCACGGGAAGACGCGCAAGCACCTTGGACGGCGATTGTCGCGAGAGACAGAGGGGGGAGCGCGCTGGGACAAAAATCGCGAA
>SMVA01040811.1_pt1 | contig 18212 bp, 17 predicted proteins | sample 2456451 | NCBI WGS metagenome assembly SMVA01 (sample SAMN11095933, study PRJNA526329) | marine sediment metagenome | biome: Marine sediment; feature: Surficial sediment; material: Deep marine sediment; isolation source: Hadal surficial sediment | place: Pacific Ocean | collected 2014-05 | depth...
TCAAAGCATAATGAGTTTCTAATATGAAATTTCTAACAAAGTGAGAAATATGTGTTAGGAAATCAAGCCTAATCAGTATCGGGCGATAGTGAGCAGGACTTGATTCCTACTAAACTAACTATTTTTTGAAAAAAAAGAAAAAGGGTTTATTTTTATTAATTGATCGATCATATTTTTCTATAAAATACACAGTAAATTAGGTCTATCACTTAAATTAATGAAATCTACAAAGGATTTTCATGATGTCAGCAGATTCAGGGGCAACAGTTCTTGAAGATAAAGAGAATACGCCAAAAATAGCAAAAAAAAAGAAAACCAAATTTGATGTCGTAATAATTGGTGCTGGTCCATCAGGATATACTGCAGGAATCTATTGTTCCAGAGCAGGATATGACACTTTGATATTATCTGGGATTTTACCAGGAGGGCAACTGGTAAACACTACAGAAGTTGAAAATTATCCGGGATTTGAAAAGGCAATAATGGGTCCTGATTTAATGATTGAAATGAGAAGGCAGACGGAACGTATGGGTACAACCATAGTGGATGATGAATGTGTAAATGTCGATTTTAGAAATAATCCCTTCAAAATTCTTACAAGTTCTGAAGAATATGAAGCTAGAGCAGTAATTATCGCGACGGGGGCAAATCCAAGAAAACTTGGATTAGAAGGCGAGCAAACCTTTGCCGGAAAAGGGGTATCATATTGTGCAACCTGTGATGGTCCTTTCTTTAGAAATCTAGAATTAGTAGTTGTTGGCGGAGGGGATTCAGCGATTGAAGAGGCAACATTTCTTACAAAATTTGCAACCAAAATACATCTAGTACATAGACGTAGTGAATTACGTGCAAGTAAAGTTATGCAAGAACGAGCGTTTAACAATGAAAAAATTAAATTTCTTTGGGAATCAGAAGTAGTAGACATTAAAGGTGACCAAAAAATGCAGCAGGCAGTGATCAAAAATATCAAAACAAATGAAGAGACAGTCCTTGATGTTGGTGGTCTTTTTGTTGCAATTGGGCACGTACCAAACACAAGATTATTCAAAAATCAAATAGATATGGATGATGAGGGATATATTATTTTAAAAAATAAAACCTGTACAAACATTGAGGGGGTTTTTGCTGCAGGAGATGTTCACGACCGAAGTTATAGACAAGCAGTAACTGCCGCAGGTTTTGGGTGTATGGCAGCGATTGATGTTGACAAATATCTTACAGAAAAATCCTAGAATTATGAAAAAACTATTGTAAAAAATAGTCCAAACTCTTTTTTGTAGGATTTGATGATAAAAATTATGGATTCAAAAAAAATGATTGATGAATATAGTGAAAAACTAGAAAAATTAGGGGTTGAATTATCAAAAATTCAATATGATTTTAAAATTAAGAGTAAATCATCAGAAAAATATTGGGTTAGTCGAATTAAAGAATTTAATAATTATCATAAAAAAGTAGTTGAATATTATACTCAAGCTTATTCTTTGATGAGTTTGGCTAATGAGGAACAATCAAGCATTTTCCTTTTGAGAGTAAGCAAACTCAAACAATTAGGAGTAAAATTCTTAGAAAGTATGGAAAAAATAAAACAAAATCCTTCAATTATGGATTTAAAAGACAAACAACAAAGTAGGTGGAGTATAGAACTAGGAGAACATCTAATTAAATCAAATAATGATTGTCTAAATCATGAAAAACATATGAATATTTTTTTCAGAGAGTTTTATGAGAAATATCTAAAAATGAAATGAAATCAATTTGAGTTAAAATTTAATAAGCTAATTCAGACATGTGCTTTGCTTCTCTTAAACAAGCATCAAATTCTTCAGTAGACATTACTTTTTGTTCAGCATAAACACTTTTGAATTTTCGTCCATCATCAGCAAATATTCCCACGACACAAGCACTGCCATCGATGGGATATTTTTTCATGCATGCATAAACTGCAGCAGATGATGGGCTAATCAACAATTTTTCTTTCTCAAACACTTCTTTTACAACAGAAAAAGCTTCATTGTTATCAACAGATACCCAATCATCAACTACACTTTCTCTTTTCAAAAACAATTCTGGTTTTGCTGATTCTTCAAAGTTTCTCCAGCCCTGAATCAAATGGTTTTGTTGTGGTTGGCACCCAATGATCTTAACATGAGGATTTTTTTCTTTAAGATAGGTTCCAATTCCAGTGATGGTACCCCCAGTACCAACGCCCGTAAAGAAATGAGTTACTTTACCATCTGTTTGTTTCCAAATTTCAGGACCTGTGCCAACGTAATGGCCTTTAAAATTGGCTTCATTAGCATATTGATTTGGTGAATAATAAGTATCAGGTCTTGATGAGGCAATCGATGTAGCAAGGGCAATGCTTTGATCAGTGCCCGCGCCAACTTTAGGACATAAATCATCACTCGTTTCAAAAACTTTGGCACCTAGGCTTCGAATGATATCCTTTGTTTCATTGCTAACTTTTTCTGGAATTACAATTTCAACTTTGTATCCTAAAAGATTGCCAATTCCTGTTAAAGCAATTCCTGTATTTCCAGAGGTGGGCTCTATTAGGATACTTTTTCCTTTGGTTAGAATACCTCTTTCTTCACCATCTTTAATCATCCAGTAAGCAGCTCTATCTTTTACCGAACCGAAGGGATTGTAACCTTCAAGTTTTGCAAAATAATTTACCTTATCATGTGTAAGGGAATCTAATTTAACAATAGGGGTGTTCCCAACTCGGTTTAAAGTATCTACATCAATAACAGCTTTTGTGGCTAAAATTATTTCACCTTTTTAATTTGAAACGTAATTGTGTTGCCATCTTTGCTCATGTCTAAAAGTTCATGGCCCGTTCTTGTGACCCATCTTGAAATATCATCTTCTGCAGCAGGATCATCTGCAGCAACGGTTAATATTTCTCCAACTTGCATTTTTTCAATCTCAATTTTAGTTCTGAAAACAGGTTCAGGGCAAAACAAGCCAGTAGCATCTAGTTTTTTTTCATTAGATTCAGACATATGTATATCTGATTCATAATGTCTGTTTTGGCATATTAAAATCTATTTCAGATTAGCTTATCCTATTTTTTACAATTTAGCATCATCGAAAAAGATCCTCACCTTCCGAGCGAATTAATTCAGTTATAGAAGTATTTTCTTTTTTGAATTCATAACCACGGACAATCGCTACAGGACATTTTGTAATTTTGCCCATTACCAATTCTGCTGCACCACAAATCTCATCTGCTATTGCAATAGCAGTAACATGCAACATATTTCCAAACATGTCATTTGTTCCAGCATAATCCACAATGGGACTTATACCAGATATTCCAATAGCATTGTTAGTTTGTCCCATCCGGAATGGGCGACCAAATGTATCAGATATTATTACAGCAATATCCTTTCCGTGAGTTTTCGATATTTGTTTACGGATATTTTCTGCCGAAATGTCAGAATCGAGTGGGAGTAAAGTTGCAAAGCCATCCTTTACATTACTTTCGTCAATCCCTGCATTTGCACATATGAATCCATTTTTTGTTTCAACAATAATTATCCCTTTTTCCATTCGTATAATTTTTCTAGATTCTGAAATTATCAATTCTACAATACAAGGATTTTTTTGATATTCTGAACTGATACCTTGTGCAAGTAAAGAAGGCGTAATTGTTGACAATTCTACAATTCTTCCTTCTTGTTTAGAAATTATTTTTTGAGCTATAACCAAAATATCACCATCTTGAATTTCCACTGAATTTGTAATTAATTCTGAAAGATTATCATTTGTTTCAATTTCTTTTGATATATGAACTGGAATTACTTTCAAGTATAATTATTCTATAAAGACGGTAAAATATTGTTTATGCTGGAGTAGGGATTTTTAGTTCCAGGTTATAGTGCTTATTTATTATATCTAAAATTTTCGAGAGATCTTTTTCTTCTAATGTTGTAGTTGCTAAATCTTTTACAAGATCTTGTGCTCTAAAGGCGATCCCCAATTCACACACATCAAATAGTTTGATATCATTTGCACCATCCACTACACACGTTATGTTTTCTTTATCTTCTTTCCATTCTGCGATTTTTATTTTAGCTGATTTTGCTTTGTTAGAATCTACACTAATTTTAACTCCGTCTAACTTTCCGTTCTTGAAGAGGAGTTCGTTTGCAAAGATATAATCTAATCCCAGTTCTTTTTGCAATCTACTAGTCATTATCGTAAAACCTCCTGACACTGCCATTAGTTTCCAACCTGCAGCTTTGAGAACTCTACAGGCCTCTTTTGCTCCCGTCATGATAGGCAAGTCGTCTGCTACTGATTGACATGTTTCATAATCTAGTCCTTTAAGTGCTTCAATTCTTGTGTGTAGACCTTTTTCCCAATTAATTTCTCCTTGAATACCTTTTTTTGTAATTTCCCAAATTTCGTTTTCTTTTCCAAGTTTTTCTGCAAGAATGGGCAAATATTCTGCATCATATAGAACTCCCTCGACGTCAAAAATTATAAGCAATTGATTTCTGATTTCCAAACAAAAATCTAATTATATTAATGTAAACTTGTGGAATAACTTTAGAAATCTATTTCACGATCAAAAGATTTGAACGTTATTTTCTTTGTTATCTATGAAAATAGAATTTTAATTATTTTTTGGGAGGAAAGCTAAATTACTAGAACCGTCTACATTACATGTGGATTACAATGGCCTGAATACTGAAATCCTAAAACTAGATTCTAAGGTTAGATATGCAGGAGCCTATCGTCCTGGAAATGTAGAAATTTACGAAAGAATGCAAAAAGGCATTACCAGATTATCTGCCAAAGAAAAAACTCTAGATACTTTAATTCACGCATACATGAGATGGAAGGGTCGTCAACATTATTCGTCCGAAATAGGAGAACCAATGTACACAATTACAAAATATGCAAAAATCAATCGTCTTACAATTCCACTTCACGAAAAGGCTCTTTTAATGATAAATACAGAACCTGAACTAGAACCTCGTGAAATCGTTAACGATATAATAAACCTAATAAAAAAATATGCAGATGATCCAAACTATACACCGAAACAAGTGCATTTGGGATAACTCGTTAGTACAAAAAACATGATTCTTTAAAGATAAGTTTAGATCTGCTGTAATTATGAGGCTTAGAAAATGAAATCAGTAATAGTTATAGCTGTTTTGTTGATAGGTTTTATTTTTTTGAATTTTTTTCCCAACGCAGTAGGAGAACCAATATTATTTGATGATAATCTAATTCTTGAAAAATATGCCCGAGAGGTTGGTTGGGGATATACTACCATGACTTTTGTCGGAGAGGATATCTTACTTTTAGAAAAAAGCGGTTTTGTTAGTTTAGTTCGAGATGGGGTCATACAAGAAGACCCTGTTCTTGAAATTCCTGTAAATCCAATCAGGGAAAGTGGTTTGTTGGGAGTGACTAGTGTTGGTTCTACTGTCTACATTTATTTCACAAAGATAGATCAAGATGGAGAGCAATTAGGAAATAGAATATACAAATATGATTGGGATGGAGATGCACTAATTAATCCAGTTTTAATCAAAGAACTTCCTTCAAATGAATATCATAATGGTGGAGCTATGGTTACAGGCCTAGATAATCAAGTGTATGCGGTGATTGGAGATACAGGGAAGTATGGCCCTCTTCAAAATAAATTACTTAAGGATATTCATCCTCCAGGCACCCTTGATTACATGGACACTAGTGTAATTTTACGAGTAGATCCTGAGGGACCTTACTATGCTATTGGAGTTCGGAATAGTTTTGGTCTTGCTATAGATCCTGTAACTGGAAATTTGTGGGCCACTGAAAATGGAGATGATGATTTTGATGAAATTAATTTTGTTCCGGATAAATTTAACAGTGGATGGAACAAAATTATGGGGCCTGCCACAGAATCAGAACTAGCTAGTCTTCCAAGTTATGAAGATTATATTTATAATGATCCAAAATTTAGTTGGGAAAAAGTCGTTTCCCCAGTAGGATTAAATTTTGCAAAATTTAAAGAAACTAGCAATTATGATAATTCACTTTTTGTAGGAGATTGTAATAATGGAAATCTTTACAAATTTGAATTAAATCAAAATCGAGATGGATTCGAATTTTCTAGTCCTGATCTGCAGGACAATGTAGTTAACGAAAATGAATCAATGGAGGAAATAATAATTGGTACTGGTTTTGGATGTATCACAGATATTGAAAGAGGACCTGATGGTTTTCTATATCTTATATCCCATAGTGATAGAACAATTTACAGAATTTTACCCATTGAGGCTTTTGCTTTAGCAGAACAAACCTTTGCATCTACATCCGAATCAAAATCAACTGATGGCGGAGGTTGTCTAATAGCTACTGCCACATATGGCTCAGAACTATCGCCACAAGTTCAACAGCTTAGAGAAATCAGAGACACTAAATTATTACAAACAGAATCAGGAACTTTATTCATGAATGCGTTCAATGATTTCTACTATTCATTTAGTCCGGCAATAGCTGATTACGAACGTGAAAACCCAGTGTTTAAGGAAGCTGTCAAGATAACAATTTCTCCTATGATTTTGAGTCTATCAATTCTAAATTATGTGGATATGGATTCAGAAACGGAAGTTTTAGGATATGGAATTAGTTTGATTCTGTTGAATATTGGAATGTATGTAGGAGGTCCTGTAGCAGCTATTGTTGGAATTAGAAAAAGAGGTTAGAAGATAGTTTTCATTTTAACCAAAAGGATATTGCTCAAGTTGCAAATATTACAGAAGTTATGATAAGAAATAGAATAAGAGGCCTTAAGAAATTTTCATTGGCTTACAAGTGACCAATTGTCAAAACATTTATTCGATGATTACTGGCGCTGTCTTTGATTTCTCTATAGGTGAATTACAAACATCACTAACAAGAGTTACAAAATCTTTCATCTTAAAGGGGATTGTTACACATGCGTGAGCGCCCAATTTAATACAATCTTCAAGAATTTTTGGGTCTGGCAGTAATGTGATAATTATGATTTTAGATTCTGGATGATTCTTTTTGATTTCTTTGAGCACACTTAATCCATCATTCTTGGAAAGTACTAGATCCAATAGTAAAAGATCGGGTTTTATAATATTGTATTTTTCAATTGCCTCATAGCCGTTACCTGTTTCATACACAATTTCATGGTTAATTGCAGATATCAATTTTTTTGCTACCCAGAAAGGTTTGTCAGAGTTTTCCACAACCATTAATCGAGCCATAAAAAATAATGATTATTAACTGATATAGCAGTTACTATTCTTTTGATTACTTTTAAGTTTTAAACTGATTTTTAATTAAAAAACGCTAGTAATAAATCGAGGAATAAATTGGATAACACATGAGTGGTGAACTAGAGCGCAAATATGAGGTAGAGATACTAAAAACAGAAGAAAAACAAAAATTATCTAAAGAACTCAAGGCAAAACTTCAAGGTTCAGGAATAATAGATGAAAAAGGAAAACTAAAACTCAAAGGTGTAAGTCCAAAAATGCTCAAAAGAATGAAGCAGGAATATGTCGAATGTCCTGTGTATAAAGAAAAAATACAATTTATTCAGTGCTTTGTGTGCCCAAATTTCCAAAGCAGAGTGATGGGTAAAGTATTTTGCAAAGGTGAGCCTTTAGATTAATTTAAGATAAAAGACTCAATGACACTTTATAGGTAAAAACAAGTCGTCACGAAAGGCTCATTAGTAAAAATATATTTTGAAAATTTGATTTGGGTAAAGAAAGCATAGGAATATCCGTATCTAAAAAAGATGACTTTAGTGAGTGGTATACACAAGTAGTACTAAAGGCAGAATTGGCAGATTATGCACCAGTTAAAGGATTAATTGTTTTAAGACCTGATGGATATTCAATTTGGGAATCATTAAGGAATACTTTTGATAAAAAATTTGCTAAGAATGGTATAAGAAATGGTTTTCTTCCAGTTTTAATTCCTGAATCACTCTTAGGAAAAGAAAAAAAACACTTTGCAGGTTTTAATCCAGAGGTATTTTGGGTAACGCACTCGGGAGAAAACGAAGTTGGTGAAAGACTTGCGCTGAGGCCAACTTCTGAAACATTAGCATATACACTTTATTCAAAATGGATTAAGAGTTGGAGAGATTTGCCATTAAAAATTAATTTTTGGAATACTGCACTACGAGCAGAAATAAAAGCTACGAAGCCCTTCATAAGGACTTCAGAATTCTTATGGCAAGAAGGACATACAGTTCATACTACTGAAGAAGAAGCTAAAGAAGAAGTAACAAAAATTTTGGAAATCTACAAGAATACTGTAGAAGAAGAGTTAGCCATTCCAGTGGTAACTGGAATGAAAAGCGAGAAAGAAAAATTTGTTGGGGCAGTTTACAGCACAACAATGGAATCCATAATGCCTGATGGAAAGGCGTTGCAAATGGGAACTTCTCATTTTCTTGGGCAGAACTTTTCAAAACCTTTTGATGTAAAGTTTGCAGATAAGGACAACGTAGAACACTTTGCCTGGCAAACTTCATGGGGAATTTCATGGAGATTAATTGGTGCCATGATTATGGTGCATGGTGATGACCAAGGGCTTGTTTTACCCCCCAAAGTAGCCCCAACACAAGTAGTAATTGTTCCAATATACAACTTGGAGGAAGATAAAAAAAGAGTATTAGAAAAATCTAATGAAATTCAAAAACTGCTAGAGTCAAAACAAATTAGAACCCATATTGATGACAGAAATGAATTATCGCCTGGATTCAAGTTTAATGACTGGGAGATGAAGGGAGTTCCGTTACGAATAGAAATAGGTCCAAAGGACATTGAAAAACAAAAGGTCGTAGTAGCTAAAAGGTACAATAAAGAAAAACTAAATTTACGTTTTGATGAAATAGAAAAAATTGATTTAATTTTAGATGAAATTCAAACAAAAATGCTAAAGAAATCAAGAGAAGAGGCGAAGCTAAACACAATAGATATTTCAGATTATTCTGAGTTCAAAGAAAAAATTGGCAAAGGGGGATTTTTTAATGCATATTGGTGCGGAAGACAGGAATGTGAAGATAAAATTAAAGAAGAAACAGGTGCGGAAATACGTGTTATTCCTTTTAATAAAGAAGATAAAAGCGGCAAGTGTATTTATTGCAATGATCAGAGCACTACAATTCCCATATTCGCAAGAGGATACTAGCAAAAATATTCAAAAAATTTTAATTTTAATTAAAACAGAGATGAATTTACAATGACAGATCTTTATCGTTTACTTCCAGAAGAAATGGAGCGGATGGTAATAGAGCTAGGCCAAACCCGTTACAGAGCAGATCAAATTCTCTATGCGTTGTATTATAAATTTCCAAAAAATATTTCAGAAATAAAACAACTTCCTACAGCATTCAGAGAGACACTTCTGGTGAAAGGATTCACTATCGGATCAACAAAAGAACTTCATCGTGTAAAAAGCAAAGATGGAGATACAATGAAATTGCTACTTAGTCTAAATGATAAAGTACCTATTGAATCAGTGTTAATGCAATATCAATCAAAAAAACTATTGGGACATCCAAGATCGACTATATGTGTTTCGACACAGGTTGGTTGTGCAATGGGATGTGTGTTTTGCGCTACTGGTCAAATGGGTTTTGAGCGTAACATGAAGGCAGAAGAAATTGTTGGTCAAGTTATTCATTTTGCAAGAATTCTTTATGACAAAGGACAACACGTCTCTAACATTGTTTTTATGGGAATGGGTGAACCACTTGCAAATTATTCTGAAACAATAAGAGCCGTTAAATTACTAACACATCCACGTGGTTTTGGGATAGGTCAGAGAAACATTACAATTTCAACCATTGGAATCATTTCTGGAATTGATCGTTTAGCTGATGAAAAATTACAGATAGGACTGGCGATCTCACTCCATGCCCCAAATGACAAACTACGTCAATGGTTGGTTCCCACTGCAGGACCAAATTCGGTAAATGACTTGATTGCTGCAGGAAAAAGATATTTTATGAAGACTGGTAGACGTGTTACGTTTGAGTATGCTTTGATTGAAGGGGTCAATGATTCAACTGAGATTGCAGAAGAACTTGTTATCCTTTTGAGAAATAATGGATCTCATGTAAATCTTATTCCACTAAATCCAACCACTGGAGATTTTGAAAGACCTACAAGAAAAAATGTGATTGAATTTGAGAGAATTCTTTACAATGGGGGAATTAACTGCACAGTGCGAGTAGAAAAAGGGACAGAGATATCAGCGGCGTGTGGACAACTGCGTACTGATATTTTGAACAAATATAATAATGAATTAAATAAAATTCAAAATAATGACAGCAATTTTTGAGCAAGAGCAAGAGCGAAAAAAATTGTTATTAGAACAATTCAAGGAAACACGAAATAGAACTTTAGAGATTGTAAAAACGTTAGAAAAAGATGATTTTATAGTTCAAACAGCGTTTTACATGAGCCCTCCAAAATGGCATTTGGGTCACGTAAGCTGGATTTACGAAGCAATTATGAGTAAATTAGATAAAAATTATGAATTTTATTCTAAAGAGTTCTCAGAATATCTAAACTCTTATTATCAACAATTTGGCATCCCACATGATAAAGGATCAAGAGGAATCGTATCAAGACCTACCGTTGATCAAATTTTTCAATACTTTAACAATGTCAATCAAAGAGTAGAGCTTTTCATAAAATCAAAAACTCTCAGTGATGAAGATGTAAGATTAATCACCATGGGATTTCATCACGAATGTCAACATCAAGAATTGTTGGTTTATGATTTACAAAATCTGCTTGCAGATCAATACAAACCAGTTAAAAAAAGTGAAAAACCAATACCGGTGGAAATTAAACAAGAGTCAGTAAATATCAATGGCGGTATTTACAATATGGGCTACAATGGAGAAGACTATTGTTATGATATAGAGTTACCAGAACACAAAGTATACCTTAATGATTACAAAATTGATATTTTCCCCGTCACGAATCAGCAATATCTAGAATTTATTGAAGATGGAGGATATGAGACCTACAAATACTGGCTTTCAGACGGATGGGAAAAAGTAAAAACAAATGACTGGACCGCACCGATGTATTGGGAGAATATAGATGGGAATTGGATGGTACAAAACTTTCAAGGATTGAGAAATGTGAGCCCAAAAGAACCAGTTTGTCATGTCAGCTACTACGAGGCAGAAGCCTATTGCAAATGGGCTGGAAAGAGATTGCCTACAGAGGCTGAATGGGAAAAAGCCGCTTGCTGGAATGAAAACAAAAAACAAAAAACAGTTTTTCCTTGGGGAAATGATTTGCCAACCCAACAAAATGCCAATTTGTTAGAATCCCATATCTGGAGATGTACAGATATTGGCTCATATCCGGAGAGCCATAGTCACTATGGCTGTCACCAAATGATTGGGGATGTTTGGGAATGGACTTCGTCAGAGTTTACCGGATATCCTGGCTTCACATCTAGTTTTGATGAATATAATGACAAATGGTTTACCAATCAAAAGGTTTTACGAGGAGGTTCATTTGGTACACCAAAAATGTCTATCAGAGGAAGTTATAGAAACTTCTTTAGACTAGATGAAAGGTGGTTATTTTCTGGGTTTCGATGTGTGGAAAATTCATAAAATCATCTTTTAGATGCTAAAGTCAATGAATAATATTGGTTTACATCTAACCATTTTTGTTTAATTTCAAATCCAGTAATTTTCATTAATTCTTGGATTTGAGGCAGTGTATATTTATGAGAATGTTCTGTATGAATTAACTCTCCTTGTTTTAATTTAAATGAAAAATTTGCCTTAGAAATTATTACAGATTGATTAACAAGTGATTGTAAATACATTTCAATTCTTTGGTCTTTCTCATTATATTTTACAACGTGTTTAAAATTATTTAAAATAAAATCTGCATCTAATTCATCATTAATTCTTGATAAAACATTAAGGTTAAATTTTGCAGTTATTCCTTGAGAGTCATCATATGCGCTTTCTAAAATTTTTTTGTCTTTTACCAAATCCAAACCAATTAAAAAAAGATCTTCTTTTTTCATGATAGAATTTATTTTTTTCAGAAAAATTTTTCCATCATCTGTTGTAAAATTTCCATAACTAGAACCCAAAAAAATTATCAAGTTTTTTTTATTATCATATTTTTCAATAAATTCAAGACCGCCTTCATACGTATCTATAATTCCTGTAATATGTAGATCATCATAATCCCTTTGTAGTAGTTCTGAACTTTCAGTTAGAATTTCGGAGATATCAATTGGAAAATATTCAATTTTTTTTTGATTTTCATTCAAAACATCTAAAATTAGTCGTGTTTTCACAGAAGAGCCACTTCCTAGTTCAACCAATCTAAAAGAATCATCGAGGTATTCAGATAAATTAGATTGTAGGTTTTTTAAAATATCAATTTCTGTACGAGTAAGATAGTATTCTGGAAGATTGCAAATTTTTTCAAATAGTTCTGACCCCTTATTATCATAAAAATATTTGGGATTGATAAATTTGGGACTTTTATTGAGACTGAATGAAACTTCATCAGCAAATGTTTTTTCTATTTTAGTTGAATGGGGTTTAAAATATTGAAGAGTGGAATCTAATACATATTTTTTATACTTCAAATTTTTTTGTACTGTTTCATTCAAGTATTAGACGAGTCTTTATTTGACATAAATTCTTTTTCCTAAATCTATATACCAAATTGGTATTTCTTGATATACTTCTAGGTTTTAGAATACTTGTTGGATGAAATTTTAAGAATTGAGCATTTAAAAAAATATTTTGTTAAAAAAAGCCTATTCAGTTCAAAAATTGCTACAGTAAAAGCAGTAGATGATGTGTCTTTTTCTCTAAATAAAGGAGAAGTGTTTGTTTTGGCAGGTGAATCAGGTTCTGGAAAATCAACAATTGCAAAATTAATGCTCAAATCTATTGAAGCTGATTCGGGAAAAATTATTTTTGAAAATCATGAAATTGGAAATGATCAAAAAAGTATAGAAAAAATTCGCATGAATTGTCAGATGATTCATCAAGATCCTTATGATTCTATTAATCCACGTATGAAAATACTTGACATTGTATCTGAACCTCTTGAGATTCATAAAATTGGAAACTCTGATTTAAGAAAAAAAAGAGTGATAGAAGTCCTACAAGAAGTAAAACTTGAACCTGCAGAGGAAATAATTAAAAAATACCCCCATATGCTTTCAGGAGGTCAGAGACAGAGAGTGGTTTTAGCAAGAGCTCTTGCCATAAAACCTAAAATAATTTTGGCAGACGAGCCTGTATCGATGTTGGATGTGTCTATTAGAGCAGAAATACTAGAATTAATGCATGAATTACAAAAAAAATATGAAATTTCATTTATTTACATTACACATGACTTGGCTACGGCCAGATATTTTGGACAGCGTATAGGAATTTTGTATCTCGGAAAGATTGTAGAGATGGGACAAATAGACGACGTTTTGTTTAAACCTAAACATCCATACACCCAAGCTCTAATTGACGCAATTTCAGAACCAGATCCCGAAAATCTCAACAAAGAAAAGAAAATCCGAATTAACGACCCAATTGAGATTGATGTTTATGAGGGGTGTAGGTTCAGAGCCCGTTGTCCTTATGTAATTGATAAATGCAAAGTTGAACCAAATTTAGAAACGAGAGACAAGGATCATTCTTTTGCTTGCTATGTGGATATAGATTAAGATGTCTTTAATGAGGGTATTCTCTTATCTTTGTAAATGACCACATGTGAGACACCATTTTTTGGATAAACACCATAGATGAGTTTTGCCTTATTGACTACAGAGTCTTTTAATGAAACTATAATGAATTGGCTATCTTTTGATCGTTCCTCCAAAATTTTTGAAAGCTTTTCAGCGTTTGGAGCATCAAGATGGGCATCAACCTCATCAAATAAATAAAATGGAGATGGCTTTAATTTTTGTAAGGCCAACACAAAAACAATTGCTGCAAGTGTTTTTTCCCCGCCACTAATTGAGGTAGATTCTCTTTTTGGTTTATTTTTAAATTGGATTAAATATGAAATACCAGCGTTAAAGATATCATCTTCATTTTGTAATTCTAGCCAAGCATTTCCACCCGTCATTTTATTAAAGATTAATCCAATTTCTTTGTCAACCAAATCAAATGCATCTAAGAAGGTTTGACGTTTGTCTTTTTCAATACCTTCTATGAATTTTACAATGGAATTACGCTCTTCTTCTAATGAATTTTTACGCGAAGACATGGAACGATAACCATATGATACCTCTAGATACGTTTCAGGAGCTTTGGCGTTTAGGTCATTTGAAGAGTTTAATTCAGAAGTTAACCCTTGAACGATGGGCTCGACATCAAAGGTCTCCATGTTTGAATCAAAGCCAAAGACTTGTAGAAGCTTTTGTAATTTGGATTCGGTTTCAACTAGGTCTTCCAAATCCCGTTTAATTGAATCGGATTGTCTTTCAAAAGAGCTAATTTCTTTGGCATTAGTTTGATTTTTTTCAGATAACATTCTCAATTTATCATCATATCCTTTGATTTGTCCTATTGATGTCCCAGAGGTGGAAATAAGTTCTTGTTCTTTTTCTCTTAACGTTTCAAGTACTTTTTGTTTTGATTCTTTTTCTTGTTCTAAATTTTTAATTTTATTTTCTAAATCTTGACGTTGTGAAATTAGGGAAAATTCCTCATCATGAAGACTTTTTGATTGTGATTTTGATCTGTTTTCTTCGGCTTCGGCAGATAGTAATTGAGAGGATTTATTTCTATATTCGTTCATTATAGCAGTATGTAATTTTTCAATTTCAGATTTTTTCAAATTCATTTTTATTAATTCACTTGAAATTCGTTTTTGTTCTCCGCTGGCATAATTCTCTTCAACAAGGGAAATTCTTTCGTTTAAAGAGTCAACATGAGACTCGTGTGTGGATAATCCAGCTGACAGAATTGTATTTTTTGAATTAAGTTCAGAATTTCTTTGGACAAGTTGTATTTTTATTTGATTGATTGAGGAAATTCTTGATTTTAGGTTTGAATAATTTTCATTCGTAGAAACCCATTCCTTTTCAGAAATAGATAATCTTTCAGTATATTTTTGAATGAAATTTTCAATTTTTTCTAAAATGATTTTTTTCTTAAGAATAAATTTTTTTAGAAGACTGATGGACTGTAATAATCCATTTATAGATGAGCTAAGAGAAATTATTTTAGTGAGTTTTGAAATTTTTGAATTAATATCAATTACCACGCCTCCTCCCTTAGCCTCAAAATATTCTCCCTCAAGAGTTACTGCTTTGTAGCCTAATTTAGACAGCTTGGAAGCAGATTCTATTGAATTTGTCAAAATGACGTTGCCAAATAGAAACGTTTTGAGTGGGAAATATGCTGGCAGACATTTTACATAATCAGACAAGACTCCCAGTACACCTTCTTCTTTAGGTAATTTCAAATTGAAATTAGGGATTGCGTCAAGAGGAATGATTTTTAATTTTGGAAGATTTTTTGATCTTGCAACTTCTGCAATTCCAAGTAATGTTGCAAAATCATTTACTACAATTGCCTTAATCCAATCGGATCCCGCTGCAAGAACTGAACGATCATATTTTTTTTCCCATGAAATTATTTCATAAACCAACCCCTCAATTCCAAGTTTATCAGCATCTTCTTTTAGTTTTGCAACAGTGTAATCTTCATGCATGATTCCTTTGATAGTTTTAATTTTTGTTTCATATTGAGTTGCAGCTTTACTTGATTTTTCTAAAATCAAATTCACTTCTTCAGCATCTTTTAGTATTTTAGATTTTTTTAAATTAAGTTTTGAAATTCTGGTTTTTAATTCTGTAATTGTTGCTTTATGGTTATTTATCTTAGACTCTAGTCTTGTTTCGAATTCATATAATTCTGTAATATTTTGCTTAAATCCGGATAATTTTGTTGAGTTTGAATTGATTTTATTTTCTGTTTCCTTTTTTTCATTTCTTGTTGAAGATAGTTTTACCTTTACAGAATTAAGTTGTTCATTTAATATTTTTATTTTGTTATCAACTTCTAATTTTCTTGCAGAAGCTTGAGACTGCTCTCCTAAAATTTTATCTCGAATAGAATCAATCTCATGCATGTCATCATTAATGTTTTCGATTTGTGTACTAGTTTCATTAATCGATTCTTTGATTTGAGATATTTTGGATTCAAAATCATTTCGAGAAGATGAAATGTTCTCTGATTCATTTTTTATTTCTGGTATTCTAATATCAATCTGTTCTAGTCTTTTTCTTGATGCCATAATTTCGCTGTTAAAGACTTCGTATTGTTGCATGGCCCCACTGAGTTCAGAATCAATTGAGGCTTTGGCTTGATTGTAGTCATTAGCTTCTTGCATTAATCCTGATTTTTGACCTTCAAGTGAGTTTATTTCGTTCTTAAGAACAGATCTCTCATTCTCAAATCCTTCGATTTTGGAAGAAATTTCAAGCATTATCTCCTTTTTCATGCTTTTTTCATTGAGTATCACTTTCATTTTATTGGCAGAATCAATTGCGTTGTATCGATTTAGTTCTCTTTGAAGAAAATCATGGCGGAGTTTCTGGTTTCGTTCATCTTCTAATTCATCAATCCTCTTTTTTATCTCCCCCATTTTTGCCAAAGCAATTTCAAGTCTTCTGTCGGCGTCATCAAGTTGTTTTAGAGATTCTGTCTTTTTTTCATCAAAATATGATAGTCCCAATAAATCCTCAATTGTTTGCCTTTTTTCTTCAGAAGTAAATTCTGAAATTCTAGTAACTGTTCCCTGCTGAATTGCATTTAATTGGCCTAATCCGGCATTTGCTACATCTAAAAGGTCTAAAATTTGACTTCGGTTAGTTTTTTTTTTATTTAGAAAATAGGTATTCTCACCTTTATCGTCCATCTCTCTTGTAATTTCAACAGTATCAGAGTCAACAGGTATTTTTCTATCAGAATTATCAAAATGTACACTAGATCTTGCCATTTTTGGGCCATGTCTGTTTCCTTCAATATCATGGATCAGGGATCTCAATTTATCTACTCTCAATATTTTTGGTTTGTTTTCACCCATTGCAAACATTATGGCATCAAGAATGTTGCTTTTTCCAGAACCGTTTGGCCCAGAGATACAAATCAAGCCAGGTTCAAATTGAACGGTAGTATTCTTAAAACCAAATGATTTGAAACCAAAGATCTCCACTTTTTTTATATATACCACTAAGTAATTTTTTCAAATTGATGCGATAATCTTTGCTTAACAAGTTTATTTGACATAATTGAGTAATTTTTCCATTTTTAATATCATTTTTTCGTAATGATTAACCAGAGTCAATTAATACTTGAAAGATGTCATGATACAATATTTTACATCTGTATCTCTCATGCACAAATAACCCAAAAAATATTTTTTTTATGATTTATGGGCTATTTTTAAAAATGGAAAAATAACGTAAAAGAATCACACATTCTTGTTTACGAAATCCACTATCGACATTATCTTCCCCATTTCAACAAGATGTCCATAGCTTTTCCCCTTGCTTGACTTCAAGGGAGTATTACCTACACTGATGAAGAGAAGATTTCCTTTGTCAAGTGGTATTGTGATCCTTTTGATTTTTTCATACGCGGCTATTACATATAGACCACGTCCAACCTTATCCGTAATTTTTGATCTTTCCTTCCATGCTCCCACTGCCCTTAGAAGTGTCTTTTTTGTGTCTGCTAGAGGTATGAAATTCTTAATCCCTGACCTTTGGCTGTGCCACATGATTTCACCGCTGGAATTACAAACTGCTGCAAATCGAATTGAATCATTAAAATCCATAAGCATGTTTAGAAGTTTTTCATACTTTTCCACAACAATAAATCAATTTTGAGTCTATTAAGTAATTCTAACAGAATAACTTCTAAAATTTTGTTTGTTTATCTATAATTATCCATTAAGAAGATGGAATTCATGGTCAAAGTTGGAATTATCCAGACTGTAACATATAGGACAAATAAAGAAGGGGTTATCAGAATTTCAAAATTTTTAGAAGAATTAGGGAAAAAGAAAACCCAAATAGTGTGTTTGCCGGAGCAATGGTTAAAAAATAATGAGATTAATGATTTTGATTCAGAATTTTTAGATTTCAAAGAGATTGCAAAAAAGTATCAAATGACCATCATTCCTGGTGCA
>SMVA01338568.1_pt1 | contig 18204 bp, 15 predicted proteins | sample 2456451 | NCBI WGS metagenome assembly SMVA01 (sample SAMN11095933, study PRJNA526329) | marine sediment metagenome | biome: Marine sediment; feature: Surficial sediment; material: Deep marine sediment; isolation source: Hadal surficial sediment | place: Pacific Ocean | collected 2014-05 | depth...
ATCGCCGTGGGCTGTGATGCGCACCGCGGTGAGAGGCTTGCCCCGGGGCAGCGTGTCCTTGAGATTTTTCAGGGCCCGGCGAACTTTCGCGATGGGAATGTTCGCGCGCGCCATTTCGCCGGCCGTACGCAGCAATACAAGATCCTGAAAGGAGAAGCGATAAGAACCTCTCGATCCGCGGTTGGGTTCCACGAGGCCGTCACGGACGAAGGACAATACCTGAGTGACGGACAGACCCAACATGTCTGCCACATCACGTGTCGTATAAGTCATCTGTTATCGGTTGGCCGCCTTGCGCGTGGTGGTCTTGGTGTCGGCCGTCTTCGCAGCCGCTTTCCTGGTCGCACGCTTGGCGGGTTTTTTGTCGGTGACCTTGCCCTTCTCGGCAAGGCTCTTTTTTAGAGCCGCCATCAGGTCGATGATCTTGCCCCCGGAATCTTCTTCCGGCGCCATGGTGATGTCCTTGCCGTCTACCTTGTCCTGGATCAAAGCCAGTACCCGTTCACGCACTTCGTCACGGTAGTTTTCGTGCTTGAACTCTTTCGTCGAAACCTGCTCGATGAGCTGGATGGCGAGCTTGAGCTCGTCCTTCCTGATCTCGACTTCTTCAATCGAGACTTCGGCAAAAGCCCTGACTTCATCGCTGTAACGCAACTGCTCCATGATCAACCCATGTTCAAACGGGCGCACCATGACCAGGTACCCTTTGCCGCGGCTGGCGTAACTGGCGACGGCCACGCGGCTGGTCTGGGTCATCGCCTCGCGCAACAGATGATAAGCACGGGCACCGCCCTTGTCCGGACCGATGTAGTAGCTCTTGTCGAAGATCAGCGGGTCGACGTCTTTCGCCGGCACGAATTCGTTGATCTCGATGGCGTGGTTGGATTTGGCCTCGATGGCTTTGAGCTCGTCCGGCGTAAAGGTCACGTACTGGCCTTTCGAGAACTCGTAGCCCTTGACCATGTCCTCGCGGGGAACGATCTCACCGGTCTTGCTGGATATATACTGCTGTTTCACCCGCGCACCGGTCGCCTGTTCCAGCTGGTTGAAGCGGATCTGACTGGCGGATTCCGCCGTCGTGTACAGCTTCACTGGAATGGTGACCATCCCGAAGGAAATGGCCACGGATCCGATTGCTCTGGCGCCCATAATGGCGAAATCCTACCCCGCCAAACCTATGTCTTCAAGCGAAGTAGATCGGCTAAGTACCTATCGGGAAAAGAGATTTACCGATAAGACCCCGGAGCCCTTTGGCGGCGGGGCCATTCCCGGGCGCAATGTTTTTGTCGTCCACCACCACGCCGCCCGCCAGCTGCACTACGACCTGAGGCTGGAAATGAACGGCGTTCTGGAATCCTGGGCGGTGCCGAAGGGGCCGTCCCCCAATCCCGCCGACAAACGCCTGGCCGTTCACGTTGAAGCCCATCCGCTGGAATACGCCGATTTCGAAGGCATCATCCCGGAAGGCAATTATGGCGCCGGCGCCGTGATCGTCTGGGACCGGGGCATCTGGATCCCGATCGAGAATCCCGTGGAGGGCATGCACAAAGGCAAGCTCCTTTTCGAACTGCGGGGCCACAAACTCCATGGGCGCTGGACGCTGGTCCGTACCAAGGAGAACTGGCTGTTCATCAAGGAACGCGATGCCTATATCGAAGACCTGAGCACCGACAGCTACCCGGAAGATTCCATCCTTTCCGGAATCGGCGCGTTGCAACTCAAGGCCGGCTTCGATCCCGCCCCCGGTGCCGAGAAGAAGCTAAAGAAATTCAAGGCCACGAACAAAATCCTGCCCGTGGGCGCTGTAAAAGTGATGCTGGCCAAACCCGGCAAACCCTTTTCCGATCCGGACTGGGTGTATGAGATCAAGTACGACGGCTACCGGCTGCTGGCGGCCCGGGAAGACGGCGAAGGCGTACTCATATCCCGCAATGGCCACAACCTCACCGAGACGTTCCCCGAAATAGCCGATGCGGTGAAACACCTGCCCTTCGAACATGTGATCCTCGATGGTGAAGTCATCGTCAATGACAAGATGGGCCGTCCGAGTTTCGCGCTGTTGCAAAAGCGCGGCCACCTGACCCGGCGCACGAGTATTCTGCGTGCCGCCGCGGAACTGCCCGCTTTGTTCCAGGCTTTCGATCTGCTGGCGCTCAACGACTACGACCTGCGCCACTTGCCGCTGTTGAAACGCAAGGAACTGCTGGAACAGGTCCTGCCCACAACCGGACCGATCCGTTACACCGAACACATTCCGGAACACGGCGAGGCCATGTTCGAGGAAGTCAACCGCATGCGACTGGAAGGCGTGGTGGCCAAGAAAGCCGACTCGCTCTACTACGGCCGCCGTTCGGAACACTGGCGCAAGATCCCCACGATCCGCACGGATGACTTCGTCGTGATCGGTTACACGGATCCGAAAGGAAACATCCCCGGTTTTGGCGCCTTGCACGTGGCCCAGTACGACGCGGATGAGAACCTGGTTTATCTCGGGCGCACTGGCACCGGCTTTTCCGACGCGTTGCGAAAGGAAATCACCCTCGAACTCGAGAATCTGGGAACCGATGCCCCGCCCTGCGAGGTCCCCGCGGAAACAACGGATCACTGGGTACAACCACAGTTGGTGGCGGAAGTTCGTTACAAGGAGATCACTGCAGCGGGTCAGTTGCGCCAGGCCGCTTTCCTGCGGCTTCGGGATGACAAGCCCCCGGAGGACTGTATGTTGCAGAACGCGGACCAGGGGCCCGACCTGGATTCGGGGGACGAAGCCCCGGAGAAGCAAGTCATCTTCTCCAACCTGGACAAGGTGTTCTGGCGGTCAGACAATTTCACCAAGGGCGATCTCATTGACTACTACCGGGACATTTCCGAATGGATCCTGCCCTATCTCAAAGACCGCCCACTGGTGATGCGCCGCTACCCGGACGGTATCGACGGCAAGTCCTTTTACCAGAAAGATGCGCCCGGGTTCGCGCCACCCTGGCTGAGGGTGGAAAAAATCTACAGCGAAGGCTCGGAACGCGAGATCGCTTATTTTCTGGTCGATGACGCGGAAGGGTTGCTGTACATCGCCAATCTCGCCAGCATCGCGTTGCACATGTGGCACAGCCGCATTGGCGCCCTGGAACTTCCCGATTACTGCATTCTCGATCTGGATCCGAAAGCGGCCCCCTTCGAACATGTCATCGAGATCGCGAAAGCCATCCACAACCTCTGCGACGAGATCGGCCTGCAAAATTACGTGAAGACGTCGGGGTCAACGGGGTTGCACGTACTGATCCCGCTGGGCGGACAGTTCACCTATGAACAGTGCCGGGGTTTTGGAGAACTCCTGGCGCGCGTGATTTGCAGCCAGCTACCGGACATCGCGACCGTGGTACGCATCCCGGCTCGGCGCGAAGGGAAGGTTTATGTGGATTTCATGCAAAACCGTCGCGGCCAGTTGCTCGCCGCGCCCTATTCCGCCCGGGCCAAACCCGGCGCCACAGTCTCCATGCCGTTGAAATGGAACGAGGTGCGCAAGGGACTGACGCTGCAACGCTACACCATCAAAAACGCCGCAGCGCGAATGAACAAACTGGGACATGACCCGGTTTTGCCCGTGCTGACAGAAAGTCCGGACCTTGTTAACGCCATCGAGGCCCTGGGTGAGTATCTGGCCAACGGGAAAGGGGCATGACCGGTATCTACGCGGGCACGAGCGGTTTCAGCTACAAGGAGTGGAAGGGCGCCTTTTACCCGGAGAAGATCAAGCCCGAGGAGATGCTTGCGTTCTACAGCTCGAAGCTGCCGTCGGTGGAAATCAATAACACTTTCTACCGCATGCCAAAAAGAGCTGTACTGGAACAGTGGGCGGAAAAGGTCCCGGAGAACTTCCGCTTCGTGATCAAGGCTTCCCGGCGCATCACCCATTTCAAGCGACTCCACGACACCGATGAAGAGGTCTCCTACCTGCTCTCCCAACTCGCGACACTGGGTGAACGCCTGGGTTGCGTGCTGTTCCAGTTGCCACCCAACCTCAAGGCCGACGCCGAACGGCTGAAAAATTTCCTGGCCTCGCTGCCGGGCGGGACACCGGTGGCTTTCGAATTCCGCCACGACTCCTGGTTCGAGGACCTGGTTTTGGACGCGCTCCGGGACGCCGGCGCGGCCCTGTGTCAGGCCGATACGGACGAGTCGAAAGGTCCGAATATCGTGGCAACGGCGGACTGGGGTTATCTTCGGCTCCGACGGGAGAAATACTCCCCCGCTGCCCTGAAGAAATGGATGAAAGCAATACAGGACCAGGACTGGTCCCATGCCTTTGTATATTTCAAACACGAGGATGAGGCCGCCGGCCCGAAGATGGCCGGCCGTTTCATGAAACTGACGACATGAGCAAGACCATTCGCATAACCCACGAACCTACCGGCGCGGTGATCGCCGAGGGGCCCAAGGGTTGGGGCATCACCCCCTTCGAAGGCAACTTGTACATCCGCAAGAAATACCTGCGGGAAGGCGAATTCAAGCCGAATTTCATCCCGGGACTGTGTTTCTACAAGTTTCTCTATGTCTGGATGAACTGGACCGCCCCCGACAACACGACCGTCAGGAGCCTCGGTTGGCTGTATTTTCTGCCCAACCCCCTGTTTCCCTTTATCTGGTACCGGATCGGCATTCCCCGGTACCATCCCGAACTTGTGATCGAAGAAATCCCTATCGCGTGAAATCGAAACTGCTCTTATTTGCAGTCGCCGCCGGGCTGGCGTGCGCCCCGGCCATCGACGGGGCCGACGACCACTTCACCCTGATCGTCACCGGGGACTCGATCGTGACCTTCCCGCTTTCATCGTCGAATGATCCCGCTTTCCTGGAAATCGTGGACATCGTTCGCGGTGCCGACATGGCCATTATCAATCTGGAAACCGTGCTCAGAGACGGTGAGGGTTACGCTCAGCGCGACGGTGGTGGCGCGTGGTTATTCGCATCCGGGAGCATGGCGAAAGACCTGCGCTGGCTCGGCGTGGACATGGTATCTCATGCCAACAATCACACCTATGACTACGGCCCCGAGGCGATTTTTTCCACCCACGCAAACCTGGGCCGGGCGGGCATCGCCATCGCCGGCAGCGGCAAAGACCTGCCGGCTGCCCGGGCTCCCGCGTTCGCCAACACGAGCAAACGCGTGGGGTTCGTCGCCATGGCATCCACCTTCAATGAATTCGGTGCAGCTTCACCACCGGTCCACGGCATTGCCGGTCGCCCCGGCCTGAACCCTCTTCGGGTGACAAAACGTTACAGCCTGTCCGAGGACTCCGCCTCCCGGCTTCAGGCAATCGCCGAGACGGAAAAACTGCCTTTCTTCCGGAGCGATAATGGCGATATAAGCCTTGCCACCATGCATTTCTATGTTGCCGATGGACAGCGTGTCCGTTACGTGCCGGACAAAAGCGATTGGGAGGGCAATCTCGAACAGATTCGTATCGCCGCCGACAACGCGGACTACGTGGTGGTTTCCATCCACGCGCACCAGAAAAAAACTGAGCCCGGGCCACCCAAATTCCTTGTGGATCTTGCCCATGCGGCCATCGACGCAGGCGCCGATGTGTTCTTTACGCACGGGTCACATTACTTGCTTGGCATCGAAATCTACCGGGGACGGCCCATTTTCTATGGACTGGGAAATTTCTTTTATCAGCCCCACGGCGTCAAAAACCAGCCCTGGGAGTTTCATCAGAAATATGGCACCGACCCGGAGCAGGATTACCCGCGGCCCCGCAATGACCGATTCGCGAATCCCGCCTACTGGTTCGGCGTGTTGCCGGTGATTACTTTCGAGGGCGCGGAACCGACGCAGATACGCCTGATCCCCCTGAACCTGCGGCAAGGCAGCCTGGAGGAGATGAAAGGACGACCGGTACGGGCGCGGGGTACCGCGGCGATCCAGATAGGACAGCTGCTGCAACAACTGTCGCAACCCTTCGGCACCACCGTCGAGGAGACCTCCAACGGTGAACTGCTGGTGCGTATCTCCGAACAACCTCAATGAGCAAACTGCGCTTCAAGCCGTTGACCCCGAAGACCTGGCCCGACTTTCGTTCCCTGTTCGGACCGAAGGGCGCCTGTGCCGGTTGCTGGTGCATGTATTTCGTCCAGACCCAGGGTGAGTTCGAATCTCGAAAAGGGGAAAAGAACCGCCGGGCCATGAAACGGCGCGTGGATGCCGGCGAAGTCCCGGGGATTCTCGCCTACGACGGAGATGAGGCGATCGGCTGGTGCGCGGTTGCGCCACGGGAGCGTTTCACCCGACTGGCGCGTTCAAAAGTGGTGGCGCCGGTGGATGACAAGCCGGTGTGGTCGGTGCCCTGTTTCTTCGTCCACCGGGATTGCCGCGGCCAGGGTGTCTCGGTGGCCTTGTTGAACGCGGCCGCCGAACAGGTCAGAAGAAAACGCGGGAAAATCGTCGAAGGTTACCCGGTTGACCCGGGAAGCAGACGCTACCCCGCAACCTTCGCCTACTACGGGCTGGTCGCGACCTTCCGCAAAGCTGGATTCAAAGAAGTCGCCCGCCGCTCAAAAACCCGGCCCGTCATGCGCCGCAATCTGCGTGGCTAGTCAGCCACGCGCCCCGCACCAGGCATGGAAATGGCGCCGAAGTTCCGGCGGATCGGATGACACGGCCCCGTAGTTCTTATGTCGAGCGCCACCGAAACACTACCGAGGCGAGCCCGATCAGCAACAATACGAGAAGACCGATTGAAGCTGGACCAAGCGTCGGCACGCCATGCACCGCAAATACCTCGGTCATCCCGTAAAGACGTGCCGGATTGACACAGTTGAGGGTACCCCATTGTACCCACTGGCCGTCGCTGTCATTGGATTGCCCGATACGTCCATCCTGCTGGTTGGAGTTCGTCGAGTAACTCGTGCAGTGCGTGGGTGCCAGCGTGCCGTCCGCCTCAGTACCCGTCCACACGATACCGTCATTGGCGTTGCCGGCCTCGTCGTACAAAATCGTGTTCGCAAGAGAAGTACCCGCACCGGAAAACATTTCGGAGAAATTGTTGGCGACGATTTGGCCGCGCGTATTGTAGATCGGCTCACCCCCGTCTACAAAACGACTCTGCGCGCTGGTACCCACAACAGACAGGATCGCAGTTACTGAATGACCGGAAATCTCGGACCCCGGATTATTGGCGGCCGCCTGCACGATACTGTCCGCACCCGTCAGACCGCCAATGTTTCCGTCAGATGTGTTCGAGCTTACGAATATGATCCGCAAAGGAGTATCCGTTGGCACATTGGTCGCCAAGGCGACCATCGGAACCAACAAGACCATGCATGCAATGAAAAACGTGGGTTTCATATTTGACTCTGTTTTGTTCGGGCTCAGCTGAAATCGGAAAAAAGTGTAACACAGTCCCCCGCGCGGATACTCAAGCCAAGGTGATCAGGAACGCTCAGTTCGCAGCCACGTTCTGCGCGATCCAGGCGTCGATCTTGCGTTCGAGCACATCCAGCGGCACCGCGCCGGAACCCAGCACCGTGTCGTGGAAAGCTCGGATGTCAAAATCATCTCCAAGAGTTTCTTCCGCGCGCGTGCGCAACTCGCGGATTTTCAGCTGACCGATCTTGTAGGCCAGCGCCTGTCCCGGCCAGGCGATGTAGCGATCAATCTCGTTGACGATGTCGTGCTTGGTCTTGGCGGCGTTGGCCGTGAAGAAATCAATGGCCTGCTGCCGGGTCCAGCCCCTGTAGTGCAGCCCTGTGTCCACCACGAGTCTCACCGCCCGCCACATGTCATAGGTGAGCGCGCCGAATTCAGAATAAGGATCCTGGTACAGGCCCATTTCGTAACCCAGGCTCTCACTGTAAAGCCCCCACCCTTCGGTAAACGCGGTAAAGCCGCCGTAGCGGCGGAAGTTGGGCAACTCACCCAACTCCATGGCCAGGGAGATCTGCAGGTGATGCCCCGGCACGGCTTCGTGCACGGACAGCACTTCGATCTCGTACTTGGGCCGCACCTCGGGTTTGTAGAGATTCACCCAGTACCAGCCGGGCCGGCTGCCATCGGCGGCGGGCCGCGAATAATAAGCAGTCGTCGTGTCCGGGGCGATGGAATCGGGAATGGCGCGCACGCCGTAGGGCATGCGTGGCAACTTTCCGAACAAACCCACCAGCTCCGGGTCCAGCCGTTTGCTCGTCGCGAGGTAGGCCTTGAACAAAGCATCCGGGTCTTCGTAATAGAACTGCGAGTCGGTGCGGAGGAAATCCAGGAACTCCTCAAAGCTGCCCTCGAATTCCACCTTGTTGATCACCCGTTCCATCTCGCCGTGGATGCGTTCCACTTCCTCCAGACCGATCTGGTGGATCTCATCCGGCGTCAGACCCGTCGTCGTATAGAACCTGACCCGGTACTCATAGAAATCCTTGCCCGATGGAAACGAGGAAGCACCCACGCTGTCACGGGTAGCGGCCAGGTATTCCTCATTGAAAAATTCCTGAAACCTCACATAGGCCGGCAGCACGGTCTGTTCAATAGCCTCCAGCGCGTCGGAAGAAAGCCGTGCGCTGGTCTGAGTGTCGAAACTGTCGGGAAACTTTTTGAACGGCGCGTAATAAGGACTGTCACCCGGGTGTCCCACGAGCTGGGAGGCGATCTGATCCGGGATGCGCTCCATGATCACCCGGGGCGGCACCACGCCCTCGTCCATACCCCGCTGCATGAGCGCGATGGTCTGGTCTGCGTAAACACCGAATCGTTGCAGACGTCCGATCCAGTCCTCATAGTCCTTGCCCGTCTGGAACCGCAGACGGGTCGTTATCTCGTCCTGGTTCTGGATACCACCGCGCTGGTTCAAGGGAATCAGGAACATTTTGTACTGATGACCTTCGACTCGGTTCTTCAACTGTTTGCCGAACAGGTCATAGTTGAGCTGATCGTCCCCGCTCAGCGCCGAGCGGTCGATGGCCTCCAGGCGACTCAGCGCCTTTTGGTCGCCCGCATGGCTCATGGCCACGGCCTTGAGACTGCGGTCAGGCCACTGGTCGTTGTAACGGCGATCCCCCAGTTGCGAGGCCCAGGTGGGGTTCTCGCGCATGGTGCGCTCCCACTCGTCGCCGAAAAGCTCGTGCAGCGCCTCAGTGGCGTCATCGGCAAACAGCGGGCCGCTTATCACGACGCAAAGAAAAGCCATCAGATATTTGTTCATGTTTTCAATTCCCTGGTTATGGGCGCGCCATCTCGTGCGGGAGCGGCATTCTTGCCGCGACTCCTTATCCATTCGCGGCTGGAAAGCCGCTCCTACAAAGCCGCGATTCCTTAGCTCAAAGATCAGCCAGGTACGAACGGGCTTTGCCCTGCTGGGCGGCTTTGAGCGCCGCGCAGTTCTCGACGGTTTCGATGACCTGGGCGAGCACGCGTGGTCCGCCGCGCATGCCCTCGACGCGGGGCTCGAAGAAGGCCTGTAGCTCGACGGCTTTTTCGCTGCTGCAGAAACCACCGAAACTCGCGGGAATCCAACTCAGATGCCCCGTAGGCATGAGCTCCGTCAGGGCGTCGATGTTGTTCTGCATCCAGTTCCAGGTGCTATCCAGCTTGCGGGTATCCCAGGCGATACGGGCGCCGGTTGAAGCCTCATCCACACCCGCCACGGCGAACAACAGGGTGCGGTATTCATTGGAGCGAAGATCCGGATCCAGCAGCAAATTTCGTCCTCTGGCGAGTAGCGCCGGGTCACGGGCACTGCCCAGCGCCGCCAACAGGATTGGCCGCATGGTGCCGTCGGTGCTCTGCCTGAAGCGGGCCAGCAACTCATCGAACAGTTCCGCGTCACCCTCCTGCATGGCTACGATAAAGGCCGTCCGCATCACGTTGGTATCGATCACATCGGAGAACGGGCCATCGTGGTCCAACGCCTGGGTGACGAGACGCGCCAATTCGCCCCGCACCACCGGATCCTCACCCACCAGCGCCAGGAACTTGACCAGGTTGCGCCTGAGTTCCTGCGTGTTGTCGTCGTTACGTCCACTGAAAGCCAGCCGGACAAAAGCGTCCGCATACATGTCCCGGGTCACGGCTTCGAAACGCGCGCGATCCGCATCGGAAGCAGCCAGGTTATTCCGCATGTAAATGAGCATGTCCATGGGCTTGGTAATCACCCGCGGGTCGTTCGCGTTGGCCAGGGGTCGCACGGCGTTCACAGCTTCCGCCATGTTCAGACGCCCCGCGTCAAAGGCCGCGTTCACGCTGTCGGCAATGCTCATCAGCTCGCGGTCATTAAAAGTGTCGGCCGGCGCTTCATTCAATGCCTCATAGGCCTCCGCCGGCATGCTCCAGCGGTAGTAACCGGCGGCATTCGCATTGGGCAACACCCAGTCCGGACAACCGCTCTCGCTCAGGGGCAGAGTCGCGGTTTTCCTGGTCACCATTGCGCATTCTTCCTTTTCCACGCCTTCCACCGCGTAGCGCATGCACACGGGTATCTCCCAGGTACGATCCGCATCGGCTTTGGAACCCAGCGGCAGATAGCGGGACTGCTGGATCCGGGCGATGGCGTTATCTGCCACACACGACACACTGACATCTATGTTGGGCACGCCGGACTGGAACAGAAAGGAACTGAAAGCCGAGGTGATGTCCTGTCCGGAAGCATCCGACAGCGCCTTCATGAAGTCGTTGACATCCGCGCTTCCCTCGGCGTTACGTTCAATGTGCAATTGCACGCCCTTGCGGAAGTTTTCCTCACCCAGATACTGCTCGAACATGGACAACACCCCGCCGCCCTTGCGATAGGTGATCCCGTCGAAGGCGTTGGAGATGTCGTTGACGGTATTGATCGGCTCACGAATCTGCCGGGCGGCGCCCAGCGCGTCCTGGGGCATCGCACCCATGGAATAACGCAGCAACAGCACATCCCCCCGGGTTTCGGGGTCCCAGTCATAAACGGCTTTGTAGGCAATCCACGTGGCGAAAGCCTCGTTGAGCCAGATGTCGTCCCACCAGGGCATGGTCACCAGGTCCCCGAACCACATGTGGCCCAACTCGTGGGCCATCACCACTGCATAGTTCAGTTTCTGCTGAGCGGACGCGTTCTCATCGAACAGCAACAGGGTTTCCCGGAAGGTAATCGCGCCCACGTTCTCCATCGCCCCGGCGGAAAAATCCGGCACCGCGATGACATCCAGCTTGGGATAAGGGTAGGGAATCCCGAAATAGGCCTCGAGGGCTTCAAGAATTCCGCGCGTGTTCTCCAGTGAATAACCGAACTGGTCACCCTTGCCCTTGACCGCAATGCCGTTAAACGGCACTTCGTAGTCACGAACTTCAGTTGGGGGAAAAGCGCCGCCGTCTACCACTTCCAGCGGCCCGACGGCGAAGGCAATCAGATAGGTCGGAAGTTTCGGCGTGGTCTGATAGGTGACCTTTTTCATTCCGTCGCCAATTTTCGCTTCGGACACCACCGGCATGTTGCCGATGGCGACATGGTCTTCCCTGACGATGACGGCGATATCGAAGGGTGTCTTGAAAGCCGGCTCGTCAAAAGACGGGAAAGCACCCCGGGCATCGATGGCTTCGAACTGGGTGAACGCATAGGACTCATCACCTTCCTCCACCTTGTACAGTCCGCGCAGTTCCCCGTCGAAGGGTGCTGTGTAGGAAAAGTTCAGAGTGACCGTCTGGGGTGCGATCTCGCGAGGCAGGCTGAGTTTCGATACGCCGAATTCGTTGAGCTGTTCGTAGTCGACCGTGAGGGTCTCGCCGTTTTCCAGAGTGATCGAGGTTTCCTGCATGTCCATGTTGCGGGCATGCAGCCAGATGTGATCCACGGCTTCCGATACCCGCACGCGGATTCGGGTCTCCCCGGAAAAGCTCTCGCTCTCGGGCACGATGGTCAGCGTCAGGTCGTAGTGCTCGGGCACCACGTGCTGCGGCAAACGCCCTTCGGGAATCTCGTCGGCGGCAAGCGCCAACACAGGCAGAATCAGCAATAGCAAAAGCAACAGGGGGGCACGGCGCATGAGTCGACTTCCTTAATTTCGGGCCTTGATTTCCGGGGCCTGATTCCACAGACCTGAGTCTCGGAACCCGGTTCTCCGGAGGGTCCGAAGCCAAATGAGCGGGGCAGTATAGCGTCCCGGCGGCGGGGTATCATGCGCCAGCAGTGCCAGCTGAGAACCTACAACGACCCGATTCCGTACTACCGGTCGCGGCAATCCCGGTCCCCGAACTGGCCGAGTTCTTGGGGCGTTTTGGGCTTCAGTTGACCCGGGTCGCCGCCAATGCGCCCGTTCCCGGCAGTTTCTGGGGCGCCCCGGAGGCCGGACTGACCGGCGAGCGCCCCCACGCCCGGCCGGACACCCCGGTGCACTCGGTACTTCACGAAGCCTGTCATTACATCTGCATGAGTCCCCAACGGCGCCGGGGCCTGGCCGCGGACGCGGGCGGCGATACCCACGAGGAGAACGCCGTGTGCTATCTGCAGATCCTGCTGTCGGATTTCGTGCCCGGAGTGAGCCGCGAACGCATGTTCGCCGACATGGATGCCTGGGGTTACTCCTTCCGCCTCGGTTCAGCAAAGGCCTGGTTCCAGGAAGACGCCGAGGACGCGCGGGAGTGGCTGCTGACGTACGGCTTGATCGATTTCACCGATACACCGACCTGGCGTCGGCGGGATGACAATACGACGCAGCCGGAGACATTCCATGACTGAACTATGGACGGTTCTGGCGCCCATCCTGCTGACAGACCTGCTCAACCCGGTACTGTTCGCCTTCCTGATCTACGCGACCGGCAGTTCGCGCCCCATGCTCAACAGCACCTTGATGCTGTTGGGGCATACGGTCGCCTATTTCCTCGCGGGCATCGTCATCGCGCTGGGCCTCGAGCGGATCATGGAAACGCTGCGGGATCCGGGCCCGCTCGTGTTCGGTTTCGAACTGCTTATCGGTGCCGCGCTGCTCTGGGTTGCGCTGAAAAGCCGTGGTGACACCGGGCGTCCGGAACCGGAAGAGAAGGCCGAACCCCTTGGCCCCGTGAAGGCCTTCGGGCTGGGGATGCTCCTCAATCTCATCGGGATCCCCTTCGCCGTACCCTACTTCGCCGCGCTGGATCAGATTCTCAAGGCTGATCTGGACGCCACCGGCGCGCTGACGCAACTCGCGATCTACAACCTGGCCTACGCACTGCCCTTTGCTGCGATCATTGTCATCCGCGCGGTCATGGGCAAAAGCGCCAAACCGATGCTGGATCGCATCAACGGCTGGGTCGAAAAAGCCGCCGGTTTCATCATGACGCCCTTGCTGTTCCTGCTGGGCATCGCGTTGATCATTGATGCCGTGTATTACTTCGCCACCGGCCGGATCCTCTATCCCCTGTGACCGAACAGCAACTTCGCTGGTGGCAATGGGCTTTGCTCGGCGAGTTCGCGCTCTGGATCATCGCCGCCGCGACGACCTTTCTTCCGGGGTAAATAAGGGGACAGTTCCCTCAATTCGGGAACCGGCACCGACGACCTGTTCTACGGCGCGACGAATTGAGGGAACTGTCCCCTTTTCAGGTCCTTTTTAGGTTCAAAAACGAACCTGTCCCGTTTATTTATTCGAGGTTCATGCCGAGATGGTAGGCCGTGAAAGCCCAGTGTTCGACGATATCTTCGATGCGCATCCAGGTGGGTTTCCCGGCACCGTGCCCCGCGCGTGTCTCTATCCTCACTATGACGGGGTTGTCACAACCCTGGGCAGCCTGCAGGGCGGCGCCGAACTTGAAGCTGTTCCAGGGCACAACTCTGTCATCATGATCCGCGGTGGTCACCAGCGTCGGTGGATAGCAGGTTCCGTCCACGACGTTGTGATAAGGCGAATAGGCGAACAATGCCTTGAACTCGTCTTCGTTTTCGCTCAACCCGTAATCCGATGACCATTGGCGCGCATTGGCCGACGCCGTGTGATAGCGCAGCATATCCAGCACGCCCACGCCGGGCAAAGCCACGCCGAACAATTCCGGCCGCTGGGTCATGACCGCGCCCACCAGCAGACCGCCGTTGCTGCGGCCCTGGATGGCCAGTTTTGGGGTCGAGGTCCAGCCCTCGTCAATCAGGTATTCCGCCGCGGCGATGAAGTCATCGAAGACGTTCTGTTTGTCGAGCCTGGTCCCGGCCTTGTGCCAGTTCTCCCCGTACTCGTCGCCTCCGCGCAGGTTGGGCATGGCGAACACCCCGCCCATCTCCATCCACACCAGTCGGGAGGTGCTGTACGCCGGCGTCAATGAGATGTTGAATCCGCCGTAGCCGTACAGCAGCACCGGGTTGTTGCCATCCAGCACGACATCGCCCTTGTGCACAATGAACATGGGTACCCGGGTACCGTCCTTGCTTTCGTAGAAAACCTGGCGCGCCTGGAACTGGCTCAGATCGATGGCCACTTCGGGTTTGCGGAACAGCGCAGTCTCGCCGGTTTCGATGTCGTAGCGGTAGATCGTGGAGGGATCCGTAAACCCGGTAAAACTGTAGAAAGTCTCCGGATCGTCCATGTGTCCGTCGAAACCACCCACCGTACCGATCCCCGGCAGTTCCACCTCGCGGACGAACTCACCGTAGGGATCGAAAATCCTGACCATGGACCTGGCGTCCTTCAGATAACTGACGACGATGTGTCCGCCGGTGAATTGAGTATCCTGGATGGCCTCCGATTGTTCCGCCACGACTTCGCGCCAGTTCTCCCGCCCGGGGTTCTCCGTATCGATGGCGATGACGCGGCGGTTGGGCGCTTCGAAGTTCGTCTGAAAGTAGAACTCGGAACCCACGTTGCCGAGAAACGAGTACAGGGCGTCCCAATCATCCAGCAGACGCATAACGTCCGCGTCGGTGTCGCTCAGTGACTGGTAGTAAACGCCGTTGGAATCGTAACCGTCGAACACACCGATAATGAGCCAGGCCCCGTCCTCGGTAACGGTGGCGTAGGGATTGCGTGTCTCGTGATCGGTGATGGCATAGATCATTTCGTCTTGCGCCTGATCCGTACCTACGATGTGGTAATAGATTCTCACCTGCTGGGAATCATCACCGGCACCGTCTTCACTCTCGGGATAGCGGCTGTAATAGAAACCCTGACTGTCCCGGGACCAGGACGCGCCGGTGAACTTCGTGAAGGCCACCCGGTCATCGAAATCCTCACCCGTGTCAACGTCACGGATGTGCCAGGTGTCCCAATCGGAACCACCCTCAGAACGGTTATAGGCGATCAGCTTTCCGTCCGGACTCGCGGAGAAGCTGGGCATGGACGTCGTGCGGTCCTCGCTGAAAGTATTGGGATCGATCAGCATCCGGGGCTCGGCGTCGTGGCTGTCGGCCACGTACAACACATCCTGGTCCTGCAGGCCGTCATTGCGCCGGAAGAAATACCGGGCACCCTCTTTTTCGGGAATGCTAAAGCGTTCGTAGTCCCACAGTTCCGTGAGGCGGTCCTTGATCCGTTCGAAACCCGGCAACCCCCGCAGATAAGGCATCGCGATGGCGTTTTCCGCCTCCACCCAGGCCTTCACCTCCGCCGAATCGTCATCCTCCATCCAGCGGTAAGGATCGGCCACCTGGATGCCGAAATAATCGTCCACCTGTCCGCCATCACGCGGCCGCGGATAGTCAAAGGCGGCGGCGGGGGCAGTTTCAACGGTGGGTGTGACCTGCGGTGCCGCAGCTTCCTGCGGGGCACGCCCGCAGGCCACGAGACCGGCGCCCAGCAGCACGACGAAAAACAAAGAGGCGTTGCGGGAGAAGCTCATGATCGTCCCTCTTGTGATACGGCAGGGGCCGGAAACTCTAGCATGGTAAAAAGGGGACAGTTCCCTCAATTCGGGAACCGGCACCGAAGACCTGTTCTGCGGTGCGACGAAATGAGGTAACTGTCCCCTTAGCTTACTGTCCCCCTTTTTTGCTGGCTCGTGTCTTTTGCTCCGGCCACCAGACGCGGTTCCAGCAGCCAGGCGAATGCAACGGCAACGATCGCCAGAGTCCACACGATTACCGCACCCGGCGGCAGATCCAGCCGCGTGGACGCGACCAACCCGGCCAGGTAGCCGGCGCCACCGACCACATACCCCCAGACCAGCCGGGCGCCGCGCCGGGTCAGCTTGCGGGTGGCGAGCGCGGGAATAATAAGGGTGGAGAACACCAGGTACACCCCCACGAGCTGCACCGACGCTGTGACGGCAACGGCGAACAGCGCGTAAAAACCGAAACCCATCATCCGGTCACGAAACCGGAACCAGGCGGCCAATATGAGAGCGTAGAGAACGGCGACCGGGATCAACTGGTCGAGCGTAACCCAGAGAATCTGGCCCACCAGCAGTTCTTTCAGATGTTCACCACCGTGGGGATTGCCCGCCAGCAGCAATACGCCACCGGCAGCCGCCATGATGAAAGCGACGCCGATGATGGCCTCCTGGATATCGGGCCAGCGCTTGCCTGTCCAGTGGAGGGTGACCGCCGCCGTCAATGCCGCGGCAACCGCCGCCACCTGCACCATCCATCCGCTGGGTTCCCAGCCCATGCCGTCCGCGGCAATAACGCCGAGGCCGGCCACCTGGGCAATAGCCAGATCGATAAAGATGATGCCCCGGCGCAGGACCTCCTGGCCGAGCGGCACGTGGGTGGACAGCACCAGCAACCCCGCGACGAGCGCCGGAATGATGATGCTCAATTCGAAGGTGGTCATTGCCGTAATGCCTCCAGCATGTTCAGCGTGCTCTCGTAGAGTCCGAACAGATCCGTCGACTCGTCGTTGCCGCCCACCGTGTAGGGCAGCACCGTTGCCGGCACGTCGAGCCGCTCGGTCAACCACAGGGACGGTTTCTCGTTCGCATAGGGGGTTCGGATGACCGCCGCCGGGGGCCGCGGAGACAGGCGTTCCAGCAATTCGGCCAGGTAGGAACCGCTGGGAGGAATTCCCGGTTTGGGTTCCAGGGTCGCGACGATGTCCAGGTCCAGCCAGTCGGCCAGGTAACTGAAGCTTCGATGATGAGACGCCAGTCTGAGCCCCTCGAGGTTTTCCGCCCGCATTGTCCACTCATCAGAGGCTTCTTCCCAGCGTGCCAGGAAATCCTCCAGGCGTTCCCCGTAGTCCGTCGCGTTGACGGGGTCGATCGCCATCAGGTGTTCACCGAGCGCTTTGGCAACCCTTTCGATGTTGCGCGGACGCAGATGGATGTGCGGGTTGCCCTGGGGGTGGATGTCCCCCTGAGCCCGGTCGATCCGGGCCGGGATCTCGATCTTGCGCACGAAGTCCGCCGCCAGAAAATGCCCCGGCTGTCCCTGCTGGATCCGGGGGTTCCCGGCGCGGCGCAGCAGCAGCGGCAACCAGCCGATCTCCAGGTCCGCCCCCGTGCACACCAGGATATCCGCGTTGCGCATCGCCGCGATCAGACTCGGCCGGGCCTGCAGCCGGTGCGGGTCCTGAAAAGCCGTGGTAGCCACCGTGATCTCGGCCCGTTCCCCCGCCAGTTCCCGGGTCAATGCACCCCACTCGGGCTCACAGGCAAAAACCTCGAGGGCCTGCGCTCCGGTCATCGGCAACGCCAACACAACGATGAGCACGAACATTCTTTTCATATCGCTGCCCTCCTAGAACTCATGGGCGCCGTGAGCGCCGAACGCCATGATGTATTGCAAAAAGAACTGGTTGTCGCTGTCGGCGAGCACCTGGTCATAGGTGTACTGGAAACGCAGCCGGGAGAACTCGCTGTAGGACCAGTCCATCATCAAAGTGTCCCGTTTCGGATCGTCCACCGCGTCCGCAAGGATCGTATCGGCAAACAGCAAGCCGTTGTCCGTGCTGACTTCATCGTGCCTGTACCCGACTCGCCAGCGCGGCATGAACTGCCACACGCCCTGCAGGTACCAACCCTCCTGTTCACCGTCATAGGCCAAACCGAATGCCTCGCCGTCTTCCTCGCGCCAGAAGTACTCGAACTAGAGTTTGAAGTTGCTGTTGGTCGGATTGCCTTTCGGGGCCCACTTGTAAACAAAATCGAACACGGTCAGGTCGCTGTCGCCGCTAAAGCCCTTTCCTTCTTCGGCAACACCAAGGTCGTGCACATCAACCGAGAGATAGGACAAACCCGTCAACCACGCATGACTGGTGCCCACATCACCACCGATGTGACCGAACAGGGTCCACGCGCCGGGTGACGTTCCGTCACCGCCGGTGGCCGGGTAAATGTTGGCCCAGTTG